>SXGU01140820.1_pt1 | contig 14722 bp, 7 predicted proteins | sample 3174531 | NCBI WGS metagenome assembly SXGU01 (sample SAMN11356863, study PRJNA531348) | freshwater metagenome | isolation source: freshwater sample F1-140 | place: China: Fuxian Lake, Yuxi | collected 2017-12-25
CCTGCGTCGCTCATCCTTGTGCTCATGGTTGCCTTCGCGATCTACTTTGACGCGCGCGAATACCTTTGGGTTGGTTCCATCGCGTGCGCAATCCTGATCTACGCGTTCCACTGGATCTTGCCTTCGAGCCTCGACTCCAACCGTCGCATCAAGATGATTGGCAGCCGATTTGCGCCGATCGTCGATGGGGAAGGCTCTCTCGCCGGTCGTCCGACAGTCGCGGTTGACGACCGCGCCATTCCAGACCCCCGCCAAGGGCCGATTTCCATCCATTGAAGTACCTCGCCTCCGTCCTCGGACTGTTTCGCCTCGGGCTCGCCACGCGATTCCGAACGAAGGGGCGGTATTGGCAATGGCGTGAAGAGACGGCGTTTGGGGCTGATCGCGCCAAGTGGCCGTCTTCAAGTGTTCGCCGCCATGCGATGCTTGAATATGCCCGATGGGCTTGGCAAATGCGCAAGCATCTCTAATCTCCTGATCTTCGCGAAGTTCGGCGGGAATGCTCGATCCACCGCGATGCCGCGAGTAGATTCTTCGTATGGCGAAAGCGAAGATCGAGTTTCTCTGCAACGCATGCGGCGCAAATCACCCAAAATGGCTTGGGAAGTGTCCGGATTGCGGTGCGTGGGATTCGCTCGAGAGATTCGTCGTTGAACCCAGTACACCAGGCGCTGCGGGAATGCCGTGGGATGCGACGGGCGTCGGGCTCACAGCGGCCGGAGGGATGCAGATCGGAGCAGTCGCGATTGAGCAAGTAAGCGATGCGGACTTCGCACGGATGACAAGCGGAGTAGCAGAACTTGATCGCGTTCTTGGCGGCGGGTTCGTTCAAGGAAGTGCAATTCTGCTTGGCGGGGATCCGGGCATCGGAAAGAGCACGCTTCTCCTTCAAGCCGCCGCCGCCATTGCGCGCCAAGGAAAGTCAGTGCTCTACGCGTCGAGCGAGGAGAGCCCACAACAACTCAAGCTTCGCGCGACGCGGCTTTCCGGCGAAGCTGGTCTCGCGCCGCTCGGTGGCCGACTTCACGCAATGTGCGAGTCGAGCATCGCGAAAATCGCAGAGGCGGCTCGCCGGCTGTCGCCCGCGCTCGTGGTGGTTGATTCCATTCAACTCGTCGCGCGTCCGGATATCTCAGCAGCACCCGGCTCGATCACACAACTTCGTCGCTGCTGCCTCGATTTGGTGACGCTCGCGAAATCAACTGGCGCGGTCGTCCTCATCGTCGGTCATGTCACGAAGGATGGTGTTATTGCCGGTCCGAAGTTGCTCGAGCACCTTGTGGATGTGGTCTTGAGCTTTGAGGGTGATCGCCATACCGCGCTTCGCATTGTTCGAGGTGTGAAGAATCGATTTGGATCGACGCATGAGATAGGCATCTTTGAGATGCAGTCGGAGGGGTTGGTTGAGGTCGAGTCGGCATCACTCGGTACGGACGCTCGCGGACCTCGACGGCCAGGCTGCGCCGTCGCCGCAGCAATGGCTGGAACCCGGGGGCTTCTCGCTGAAGTGCAGGCACTCGTCGCGCCCGGGTTACTTGGCGCAGCGAAGCGCCGCGCGAGCGGGATTGACTCGAATCGCCTCGCGATGCTCGTCGCAGTCCTTGAGAAGCATGGTGGCCTTCGACTCGCGGATCAGGATGTCTTCGTGCAGACGGTCGGAGGAATGAAGTTGACTGAGCCCGCACTCGACCTTGCTGTTTCTCTCGCGATTGCGGGCGCTTTTCTCGGTCGCGTACTTGCGCCATCGACTGTTGCGATCGGCGAGGTCGGGTTGACGGGCGATGTGCGAAGCGTTGCGCAACTTGAGCAGCGCATCGCCGAGGCGCAGCGTCGCGGCGCGGATTGCGTAATCGTCCCGCCACAGGCCTCGCGCGGGAAGGGCGTGCGCGGATCGTGCGCAGTGCGAACCGTCGCGACACTCTCTGATGCGATCGCATTGCTCGAGGTTCGAAGTAGGGATCGTTCCACAGAGCCGCAAGGCCTTCGTGGCGCGGTCATCGAGCGAGCGTGAATGAGTGAGCGCGCTCACGATCCTCGGAACCAGTGTGCAATAAGAAGCGCCCGCGTTGAAAAGGTGATCTCGAGAAAACTTGCTCAAGCGCCGTCGTGCACACTGGGGTAGTCGACGCGCGCAAGTTGTTTACAGCAAAGAGATTAGCGCGTGCGAAGCAGTCTCAGATTCGCTGGGGTTGTTCGTCAGAATTGACCCAAGTTGCGCGCTCAGCGCGGATCGGTTTATACTCCTCTTTCATCCGGTCGGCGGCATGCTGCCGATGGATGGATAGACCGTTCGGCTCGCACCATTAGTGGTACGGGCATGCACGAACGGGTGGATGACAACAGGAATCTGCGGCCGAAGCACCGTAGTTTCCGCTAGTACGGAGAGTTCCAAGAATGAGTCTGACCAAGACCGTCGGCATCGTCGCCGCCACCACCTTTGCCTCTTTGGCAATGGGCGCCGTCGAAACAAGCAACGACACACTCGCACAGATCGCAGAGCTCAAGGCTGAGCTCGCAACAATGAAGGCGCAGAACGGCGACCAATGGCTCACCGAGCAGCGCGCTTCTGAAATCCGCGGCATCGTTCAAGATGTCCTCGCTGATTCCGAGACCCGCCAGAGCCTCCAGGCTTCGGGCGCGACCTCGGGCTACAACGGTGGCTTCTTCATCGGTAGCGCTGACGGCAACAACTCGCTCAAGATCAATGTTCTCGAGCAGGTTCGTTGGACCTACAACAACCGTTCGGGCATCACCGGCGGCAACGGAAACGCTGACAGCAACTGGGGCTTTGAGAACAAGCGCACGCGCTTCACCTTCTCGGGCAATGTTGTGGATTCGACCTGGACCTACAATGTCAGCACCTACTTTGCGTACAGCAACAACGCAGAGTTCGACGGCTCACTTGCGAATGCATTCGTGAACAAGGATTTCGGCAACGGCTTCAGCCTCACCGCTGGTCAGTTCCAGGATCCATCGGGTGTGGAGCAGGGCATTGACGCTGGCAACCTCCAGTTCATCGAGCGCTCGACCGTGAGCTACATGTTCGGCCTCGGTTACACACAAGGCGCAATGCTCAACTACTCGTCCGATATGTTCCGCTTCAGCGCGTCGTACAACAACGGTGCGATGACTGCCAATAACTCTTGGGGCGCGGGCTCACCATCATCTGAGTGGGCCTTTTCGAGCCGCTTGGAAGTGAAGTGCGCGGGCAACTGGGATCAGTTCGCTGATCAGCAGTCGTGGCGCGGCGAAGAGTCCGGCTTCCTCTTTGGTGCTGGCCTTGCGTGGGCGCAGTCCAATGACGGCCTTGACACTGACACCTACACCTTCACCGCAGACGGCACCTATGACTTCGGTGGCGGCAACATCGCCGGTGCGTTCTTCTACAGCGATGACAGCACTGCAAGCAACAACCCAATCGGTTACACGGTGGGTGGTGGTTTCTTCGTCTCTGACGATATGGAACTCGTTGCTCGCTATGAGTTCGCTGACATGGATACCGGCGGTACCGACGACACCATGTCGAACGCCCTCGTTGGTTGGAACTGGTACTTCTCGAAGAATGTCGCCAAGCTCAACACTTCGTTTGGCTACGCGTTCGATAGCCTGAACAATGTTTCGTTCTACAACCCAGGCGCGGAAAGCAACTGGCTCCAGGACGCAACTGGCGAAGACGGTCAGTGGACCCTTCAGGCTCAGCTCTCGTTCAGCTTCTGATTTGAAGGATCGCAAGATCTCTTCCAATCAGGCATGACGAGTTGATAGTTTCAGTCTTTCTGTTACTAGCAATCTGCCTACAAAGCTCAGCCGGCCGGACCTTCAAGGTCCGGCCGGTTTGTCTTTTGCTCATCGGACCCGCCCTGGGACCGGTTTTTTATCGTTTCCGATTCCACGAGGTCGATATTGCCAACAGGCGCAGGATGCGCGAACCGGGTGCCTTTGCATCCATTTCCCTCTCGGAGTACAGGCAGGATGCCTACGCAGACCCTCATTTCGCCGCGAATTTTCATCGCCCCGCTCACGGGCGCGGTGCTCTCTTGTCAACCGGTGTTTTCCCAAGAGACCCCGCCGAGTGCGGAAGATGTGCGCGCACTCATGGAGCGGGTGGGCGAGCTTGAACAATCGAACTCCAAACTGCTTGATGAAGTCGCGGAGCTGAAGTCCGCGTCAGGCGAGGAGTGGCTTACCGAGAAACGAGCCGACGAGATTCGCGCGGTCGTTCAGGATGTGCTCGCCGACTCGATGACGAGATCTTCATTGCAAGACGCAGGCCTCACTGCTGGTTGGGATGACGGATTCTTCTTGAAGAGTCCTGATAGTCGTTTCACGCTCAATGTCGGGGGGATGGTGCAAGCTCGCTGGATGGGTTCATACATTTCCGGGAGCAGTTCGAATCGATCTGGAATCACCGAACCAACGGTTTGGGCCCTCGACAATCGACAGACCGTCTACGGTTTCGATCTGCCGCAGACACAGCTTTGGTTCCAAGGCAATCTCTTCGGCCCGGACCTCGAGTACAAGATCAAAGGAAACTTCGAGTCCGTAGATCAGTGGGGACTCTCCGGCTCACCCTTTCAGAACACGGGCCCAAACTCGGGCGATTTCATGCTGCTCGACGCGTATGTGCGTTGGCATCTGATGGATGAGTGGTCGCTGAGAGTTGGACAGTTCAAGCTGCCATTCATGCGAGAGACGCTCGTGGAAGACCAGAATCAACTAGTCCTTGAGCGATCGGCAATCAGCCAGCATTTCGGCGTCGGTCGTTCGCAAGGTATTGAGCTGACGTATCTCGACTCGGACTTCCGGTGGAGCTTTGCGTACAGCGATGGTGGTGAAGACAATGTCGCAGGGCAGATGCAGTTCTTCGGATCACAACCCATGAACTCTCCCTGGGATCAGGTGAACACAGACTTCGCGTTCACATCGCGTCTTGAGTGGAAGCTCTCGGGCGAGTGGAGCCAGTTCATGCGCATGACGAGCCCGATTGGCGATCAGTACGCGGTGCTTGCTGGGTTCGGAACGCAGTGGCAGAAGGGTGAGCCGGACTCGGGGTCGAACACCAACAACGCAGAGCCGAACACGTGGCTCGCCTTCACTGCGGATCTCAGCGCGATGTACGGAGGAGCAACCCTCTTTGGATCGTTTACATATGTCGCGGGCAGTTCGGGCTCTGCGAGTGTGATCGGATCTGACAACTTCGGCGCGTCCACAACATTCGATCTCGGGCAGAGCACGAGTTGGGGACTTGTTGCGCAAGGTTCCTACTATGTGGATCCGAAGTGGGAACTTTACGCACGATGGGAGTACGGTCTGACGACTGTGCAGGACCCAAGTGCAATTCCCGCGAACTACCAGAACCAAATCCTCAAGTCCAATCACCTCTCGCTCGCGACGATCGGCGCCAACTGGTACCTCGATGGCGAGGATGTGAAGATCTCCTTTGACTTTGGCATCACCCTGACACCGACAGATGCAAGTTGGTACACGCCAACGGCAGCGCTGCGCGCGTCGGAGAGTTCGGATGAAATGATTTTCCGGTCGCAGTTGCAGCTTGTTTTCTGATCGCTTCGGCGAGTTTTTGCGAGTTTTCAACCCTTTGCGGTGGGCTACACTTGGCGATTCTTCGCCATGGCAGCCGTGACCACGCAGCCGGAATCTCCCAATCGCATACCTGAGTCGAGCACGCCGCGTCCGATTCATCGGGTGGAAGTTCGCCCGCGCCGTGGACAGATCGATTCGCGCGGCGCGAGTGTGGCGCGTGAGATTGAGGCACTAGGCCTCGAACGCAAGCCTCGCAGAGTCGACCACGCGCTCGTGTATCTCATCGAGGGCAACCTCTCGAACGAAGAACTGCATCGGATCGCGGATGAGCTTCTCGCCGACCCCGTGACGCAAGTCGCGGAAGTGCACAGTTCCACACGCGCCTCGCGCCCAGCTGCAGCGCCCGGCGTGAGCGTGGTCGAGGTCCATCCGTTGCCTGGAGTCACAGATCCAGCAGCGGAGAGTGTCCAGGCTGCAATTCACGCGCTCACGGGTCAGACGGTACGCGTGCGCACTGGTCAACGAGTGGATCTGCATGGGGTTGATAAGGCGCTCGCGAAGAGCGTCGGGGATCGGCTGCTTGCAAATCCGGTGATTCACGCGATTCATGCAGAGCCATACTTCCCAAGTTCGTTTCCGGATGGGAAGCCGTATGAACTCGCGATCCGCGAAGTTCGCATCTCAAAGTTGAGCGCGAAGGAATTGGAAGTCCTCTCGCGCGAAGGTCACTTGTTTTTGTCGCTTGAAGAGATGCAGGCAGTCCAGACGGAGTATCGCCGGCTCGGCCGCGAACCACGCGAAATTGAGCTCGAGACGATTGCGCAGACCTGGAGCGAGCACTGCGTGCACAAGACGCTGAAGAGCACAGTGCGCTATCGCGAGTTGCAGGCGGATCCCGCATTCGCCGGGCAGTTTTCCCTCACGCGAAACGCCGCGGGGCGCCCCGGTCATGAAGTTGCTGCCGATGGCACGATCACCATCAAGAATCTCTTGAAGAGTTCGGTGGCCGCAGCGACGCATGAACTCATGAAAGACGGCATCGACTGGTGCCTCAGTGTGTTCGTCGACAACGCGGGCGTTGTCGCCTTCGATGAAGAACACGCGGTGTGTTTCAAGTGCGAAACACACAATCGACCAAGCGCGATCGAGCCGTATGGTGGCGCCGCAACCGGAATCGGAGGCTGCATCCGTGATGTGATGGGCACGGGTCTAGGAGCGAAGCCGATCGCTGCGACGGATGTGTTCTGCGTCGCGCATCCTGACATCAGCGAAGTTCCCACGGGCTGCCTCCACCCTCGCCGCACGCTCACGCAAGTCGTGGCTGGCGTTCGTGACTATGGCAATCGGATGGGCATTCCAACGCTCAATGGTGCGGTGTGGTTTGACGACAACTATGTCGGAAATCCACTTGTCTACTGCGGCTGCATTGGGCTCATGCCTCGATGGGCTGTCAAGGGTCGTGTCGTGCGTGGAGATCGCATCGTCGTGCTTGGTGGTCGTACCGGTCGCGATGGAATTCATGGTGCAACTTTTTCGAGCGCAGAGTTGACCGACACGCACGCGGATGAATTCAGTCACGCGGTGCAGATCGGCAACGCAATCACAGAGAAGAAGACGCTTGACGCGATGCTGGCGATGCGTGATCACGCCGGCGGTTGCCTCTATCACGGAACGACCGACTGCGGAGCAGGCGGATTTTCAAGTGCGATCGGCGAACTCGCGAGTGAACTTGGCGCGAGCGTGTATCTCGATCGCGCGCCGACGAAGTACGAGGGTCTTTCGCCGACGGAGATTTGGATCAGCGAGGCGCAAGAGCGCATGGTGCTGAGTGTGCCAAGTGAAAACATCGCGAAGGTTGCAGCGATCGCTGCGGACCATGGTGTCGAGTGGTGCGAACTCGGCGAGTTCGGGCGAGATGACAAAGACATCGTGCTGCACTGGCATGGCACAGAAGTCGGCCGACTTTCGACCGCGTTCTTGCATCAAGCGATTCCGATGCCAATCAAGGAAGCAGTGTGGGATGCGTCGTGGGCGCAACAGCAACGCGCTAATCGACGACCTGCGAAGTTCAATGCGGGCGGCCGATTCAAGACTGGCGCGAGCGCCGCGGACGCATTGAAGATTCTTGAGGAGTTGCTTGCGCACCCGAATCTTGCGAGCAAGGCCGCGATCATCAGGCAGTACGACCACGAAGTGCAAGGTTCGAGTGTGCTCAAGCCGCTCGTTGGCGTGGCTGTTGGAAAGAGCGGCGGGGGCCCTGGCGATGCTGCGGTCATTCGGCCGAAGGCGTCATCGACTCGAGCGCTCGCGATTGCGAATGGCCTCGCTACGGGTCTAGGCGCAGATCCATATGTGATGGCACTTGCGGCGATCGATGAGTGCGTACGCAACCTTGTCGCCGTTGGCGCTGATGTTACGAAGATCGCGATCTTGGACAACTTCTGTTGGCCAAGCTGCAAGGACCCGCGCAACATGGGCGCGCTCGTGCGCGCGTGCATTGGTTGCTACGACGCCGCGAAGGCATTCCGCGCGCCGTTCATTAGCGGGAAAGATTCGCTCAACAATCAGTTTGTCACTGAGGATGGGCGAACGATTCAGATTCCGCCCACACTGTTGATCTCTGGATTTGCCCCAGTGGTTGATGCGTCGAAGGCGGTGTCGATGGACGCGAAACGCGCCGGGTCGCATCTCGTGCTCGTGGGAGAAACGAGTGAGCGACTCGGTGGTTCACACCTTGCGCTGTTGATGACACTGCCTGTGGGCTCGACCGCGCTTGCGGCTCCGAGTCTCGTCGATGGACCGCGCAATGCGCACGCTGTTGCCGCTGCAATTGCGCAGGGTCTGGTGCTTGCATGTCACGACTGCTCAGAGGGCGGCTTGTTGGTCGCGGCCGCTGAGATGGCGTTTTCTGGTGGACTTGGTTTGCAGATTGATCCGCGCGCGGCCTCGACTTCGTCAGAAGTTTCGTTCCTCGCCCGCTGCTTCGCGGAAGACTCGTCGCGTTACCTGTTGGAAGTCGACGCATCGAAACTCGACGCGCTCGCGACAGCGTTGCAGGGCGTCCCGCATGCAGTCGTCGGATCATTCACAAGCTCAGACCAGTTCGAAGTGAAGGATGGAAGCGCAACCGGGAAGACTTCGATCAAGTCCTTAGGCGACCGCTGGTCAGGTGGTTTGACATGAGTTCGATCATGGTAAAAAAACAAGCAGGACGGAAGCCCACACTGAAAGCACTCGTCATTACTGCTCCCGGGATCAATTGTGATCTCGAGTTGTGCGAGGGATTTGCCCTCGCGGGCTGCGCGGTCGAGAGTGAATTGCTTTCGCGACTTTCGCGAGACCCTTCGCGGATCGATGCGTTCGATCTCATTGGACTTCCTGGCGGATTCAGCTACGGCGACGACATCGCGGCGGGTCGCATCATGGCGGCGTTGATTCGGCAATCGATCTACCCAGCACTCGCACACGCCGTCGAGCGCGGATGCCCCATCATGGCGCCCTGCAATGGATTTCAGATTGCCGCGCAGGCAGGGTTGCTCCCGGGCCCAGCACTCGGCAGCGCGTGGCCGGTTGAGCCCGCGGTCGCGAGTGTCGCACTTGCGCCGAATGAAACTGGCCGATTCAACGACGCGTGGGTCGGCATGGAAGTACCGACGGAAACCAAGTGTGTGTGGACGAAGAACCTGACCTCGACCGTGACGACCTCGATCATTCCCTGCGCACATGGCGAAGGTCGATTTGTCGCGGATGATGAGACGATCGATCAACTTGAAGCCAACGGTCAGATCGCGATGCGATACACCGCGAACGATCACTTCAACGGCTCACGAAATCGAATTGCTGGAATCTGCGATTCCACCGGACTCGTGTTTGGGTTGATGCCGCATCCGGAGCGTTACTTGCACTGGACGCAGCATCCTCGTTGGACGCGACTCGGCGCACACGAGCGCGAGGTCGCACCTCCGGGTCTGCAGATGTTCCAGAATGCAGTCGAGCATGCGGCTCGGACCTTTGCATGACTGCGATGAATGGATTCAGAGGATTTCGTGGCCAAATCACCCGCGCATTCCAAGTCATCGAGCGCAGCAACGAAGCCGACGGATACGGAAACGCTTTGGCTTGGGGCGCACTTGTCCGTTGCTGGTGGATTGGAACTCGCGGTCGAAGAGGCGAAGTCGTTGCGTTTCGGAGGGCTTCAGGTCTTCACGCGCAATCAGCGTGTGTGGAAGACACCACCGCTGACAGCAGCGGAGATCGAGGCATTTCGCGCCGCGCGCGAGGATTCGATTTTCGCCGAGCCTGGCCGCATCGTGAGCCACAACAGTTACCTCGTGAACCTCGCGAGTCCAGATGACACGGCGCGCGCGAAGTCCATCGAATGCGAGCGGACCGAGCTTGAGCGTTGCGAACAACTTGGGATCGACGCAAGCGTTGCGCACCCTGGAGCGCATCTTGGTTCGCCGCGGAAACCGAAGGACGCAAACAACCTCGTTGCAGAACCATCCGGCGACGAACTTGAAGGGCTTCGTCGCATCGCAAAGTCGATCGACGAGATACACAAGCAGTTACGCGGGTATCGGGTGCGTATTGCGCTCGAAACCACAACTGGAAGTGGAACGAATCTCGGATACGCATTCCGTCACCTTGCGATCATTCGCGATTTGGTGAAGGCTCCCGAACGAGTTGCGTTCTGCATTGACACCTGCCACATCGTTTCGAGCGGTTATGGCCACGCGACGGCAGTCGATGCGTCAGCGACTCTTGACGCGTTCGATGCCGTCTGTGGTCTCGCGCATGTCGCCGTCATGCATATGAACGATTCCGAGGCGCCACCAGCGTCCCGGCGAGATTTGCACGCGCACATTGGTCATGGGAGCTGTGGTAAGCCGATCTTCGAGGCTGTGATGCGGCATTCCAAACTCACATGCGTTCCAAAGGTGCTTGAGACCGAGAAGGGCGACGCTCCCAGCGGCGTGCAGTGGGATGTCGTGAACGCGAAGGCGCTCGCAGCGATGGCGAAAGGTCGTAGCGCCGCGCGGTTGGGGGCTGTTGTTTTATGCGTCTGTGGGGCACTCATGTTCGGCGGTTGCTCCGCGCAGTGGTTCAAGCGAACCGCGACGGCGAAAGCTGCACAACCTGCTGTGCTTCGAACCGAACCAACGGTCGCGGAGGAGGAGATTCTTGTCGCCGCTGACAAGGCGATGGCTCACGAGGACTACGAAACGGCGCTTCGCCTTTTCCGAGACTTGCTGAACGACAATCCAACGCTCTCATGCGCTTACTTAGGAATGGGACAGGCCCTGCTTGCGGAGGGAGATCCGCAACGCGCAGAGACAGCCTTCGCGCGCGCCGTCAAACTGACACCTTCGAGTTTCCCTTCGCAGTATGGACATGGTGAAGTGCTCGCGGCGCTCGGTCGGGTTGGAGAGGCAGTCGACGCATTCCGACGCGCACTCGCAATTCGTCCGCTCGACCTCGCAACAAATCTCGCGCTCGCGAAGTCCTACCTTGAACTCGACCAAGCGAACAACGCGCTGATCTTTGCGCGCAAGTCCGTTGAGATCGATCCGACGAGCGCGGCGGCGCAGATTCGACTCGCAGAGGCACTCTCTGGCGTCGGCGATGGAGCTGGTGCGGTGAGTGCGTATGAAACGGCAATCGAACTTGGCGATCCATCCAAAGAGTTGTTGCTCGCGCTCGTGCAAGCGTACGGCGCACAGAAGCGCTTCGAAGAAGCGGTGAATACGGCGCAGGCGCTTCTCGCGATGGGACCCGATGCGAACGCCGCGGAGCGACTGGGTTGGGCTCGTTTTCGGATGGGGAGGTTCGATGAGGCACTCGCTGCGTATGAACAGGCGCTTGTGATTGATCCGGATCACTGGCCAAGCTTGAACGGCGTCGGCGTGCTCAAACTGAATGCGTGGATCAATTCAGAGAAGCGTCTCGACGCGGCGCGCGATGAAGCGCGGAAAGCGTTTCAGCGTTCACTTCAAGTCAATGGCGACCAGCCGAAGGTCACCGCGCTCTTGATTCGTTACCGGCTCGGCGACGACCCGCGCTAAGGCTCACTAACCACAATCAGCGACGAAGGCGCGAAAAGGAGCGTTCCCGCGAACGGATCGCGTGGCTTGAGGGTTCTTCTCGTGCTTCACGCAGCGTCCTGTTGGGACACGAGCGACGCTGCGGTTGGGACTCTCTCTTCGCACTCAGCCGGCACGCACCGGCTGTCTGCGTTTTTGCGTCCGCGATGAGTGTTGCCGCAACCTTGCATTCGGCATAATGGAATACACGTTCCACCCTTGGATGGTCTTAGGGCGGATGGTTTTTCGGCAGAGGAGCCCCTATGTCTCTCGCAAGAGTCACTCGCGTCCTTCATGCAACTCTGATCGCGATCACACTCGGTGTTGCAGCGTCGTCCGCAACCGCGCAGCAGCGTGAGATTCCCTCTCCAGTGCCGAGCACGGAAGTGGTTTCGTTGCTTGAGCGTGCGGGTTTGTCGAGTGAGGAGGCGGCACGCGCGGTTGCCGCGCATGAGGCGTATTTTGAGCGCTACCGATCGTTCGAGAGGGCGGAGGTTGAGCGATGGCTGACGGACCGAAGCGCCATGATGGGCATGTTGATGGCGACTGGGAGCGTCGCCGATGTCGAGAAGGATGTCCTCACAAGAAGACGATTGCTCGCTGCAGCGCGGCAACTCGACGAACAACTCGCGAGCGAAATCGGCGCGTTGCTTGGGGACAAGTCCGCGGCCGCTGATGAACTTCGCGATGCGCTTGCGCGCCGTCGAGCGTGGGTTGTGCTGCGAGGATTTAGTGGATCGGATGCGCGTCCGTTCTCGCTCGCGGACTGCCCGGACCTTGCAACGCTCTCGGCTGAAGCGCGTGGACAAGTTGAACCAATCCTCGAAGTCTACGAGCGTGAATTGACGCGACTCTGGGAGCGCGCGCTGCAAACTTCGACCGACCGACCGTTGCGCATGGCAGAGCTCCGGGAAACGCGCGGCCTCACGCCGCCAGCAATGCCGACGCCAACAGTGGATGGAGAGGCTCCGGCAATCGATCAAGCCGCGTTCGAACAGTATTGGAAGTCCGTTCAAGACTTGCGCCGAGAAGCGAGCGTTGATGCGGATGCTGCGCGGCGCAAGGTGAAGGACTTGCATCGAGCAACGCTCCTGCAAGTCGAGGCGGTACTCGATCCCACAACCGCTCGCGCGCTCCGTCGCTGGATGATTCGAGAGAACTACCCGTTCTTGCGCTCAAAGGGTTCTCCTGAACCGCTGTTCAAGGAAGCAGAAGACTTGAAGAAGGAGAGCAAACTCGACGAGTCGACATGGGAACTCGTGGAAGCGGAACGAGGCGCCTATGAAGCAGAGGTTCGACCCGTCGTCGACGGGCTGATGGAGGCGCATGACGCGTCAGAGCGCGGCGGGATTGGAGGAATGATCTTTACGGTGGATTCTGGGTCGACCAAGGACGATGCACGGGAGAGATTCGCGGAACGCAAGCAGCAGATTGATGCTCGGTCTGTCGAGCACATGAGAGCCATTCTTGGCAAGCCTGCGGACGACGCGAGTTCACAACAACGCGCGGTGCATCTTGACGGTGGGAACTTTGGCACCTTCGAATTGTCAGGCGAGATTGAAGGAGCGATTGGTGCGACGGCAGTGATGATGGTCGGTGATGGTCAAGAGATGATCATGCTGAGTGGTGACGACCTCGGGGGTGGAGGCGCGATCTTCGGTCTTGCAGGAGGTCCGCAGCGGCGCATGGCCACGGCGATGAGCCGTCCAGACGCCGCCACGCTTGGCACGCGCCTCGGACTGACCGAGGCGGAGCGCGTCGTGTTCGATGCCGTGTTTGAAGACTATGAGGCGAGCACTCGCGCGATCAATGACGCGTTCATGCCGAAGCCGAATGATGATGCGGATGGCGCATCGCCTCATTTCATGTTCGGCATGATGGGAGAGATGCAGGAGAAACTTGAGGAGCTTCGTGCGGCGATCGAGACCGCAGACACGAGTTTCTTCGCAGACTTGGCTGTTGTCTGCCCATCTGCAAAGGAGTCGGGCGCACTCGAGAGCGCGGCGCGAGCGCGAATTCGGTCGCTCTCCACTGCGGGCGAGTCGCGCGATCCGACGACTGTTGACATTGCTGCGGAGTTCACGAGCGCAAGCCTCTCTCCCGAGGGTCGCGTTGCAGCGAAAGATCCAGTGCATGCTTGGGACCTTGATGCAGCCTTGCAACTTCGCGCACGGGCTCATGAACTCGATGCGCTTGCCCGAGAGCGTGCAGTCGTTGAACGGGAGATGCACAAGGAGATCACACAGACGGAGGCAGATGGCTCTGTTTCGCGTTCCATCGCAGTTTCACTCGAAGGAGATACCGCGGAAAAACTCATGTCGATTGACAAGCGACAGAGCGAGGTATCCACACGAGCTGAGAAATTCAATCTTGCAGCGCTTGAGTCCATCTGCGCATGCATGCCGGCAGCCGACGCGCAGAAGCTGCGACGCGCGTGGCAACGAGCGGCGTACCCGCGTGTGTACGACTCTGGATCTTCCGCTGACGCCGTGTTCGCGAAGGCTCTTGCGCTGCGCGAACTCAGCGCCGCGCTGCGAGCAGAGGTCGAGGTGCTCCAAGCTGAGTACATCGAATCAGTTGAGAAACTTGCGTCGGAGTTCATCCACCGACCGAAACCCGCCTCGACTCAATCCATCGATGCGCCCGGCGGATTCGATATGCAAGCTATGCAGTTGGCCGATCGAGAACGCAAACGGCTCGCGGCGGATCGCGACGAAGTGAATCAGAGTGCGGTGCGTCGGCTGAAGGAACTCTTAGGAAGCGAACTCGCGGCGAAGGTCGGAGATCTTCCTGCCAAAAAGCAGCGACCGACGATGCAGTTCCAGATGGGCGGTTGACGGCTTCGGGCGCGAGTATGATTCGCGCCCCATGGCGAGCGTCAACGAGCATTACCTGAAGTTGTCCGCGGGCTACCTCTTCCCAGAGATTGCTCGCCGCGTTCGCGTGTTCACTGAGGAGTGTCCGCAGTTCGCGGGCGAGATCATTCGCTGCGGCATTGGTGATGTCACGGAACCATTGCCTCGCGCGGCGATCGATGCGATGAAAACCGCGACTGAGGAACTCGCCCATCGTGCGTCGTTTCGTGGATATGGACCAGGAAC
>SXGU01032354.1_pt1 | contig 14718 bp, 13 predicted proteins | sample 3174531 | NCBI WGS metagenome assembly SXGU01 (sample SAMN11356863, study PRJNA531348) | freshwater metagenome | isolation source: freshwater sample F1-140 | place: China: Fuxian Lake, Yuxi | collected 2017-12-25
AACCTGAATTTACTCAAATTGATATAGAGATGTCTTTTATTGATAGAGAAGATATAATTCAAGTTAATGAAAGACTATTACGAATTTTATGGAAAGAATTTAAAGGTGTTGAGGTTGGAGATGTACCTCGAATGAGTTTTTATGAAGCTATGGATCGCTTTGGATGCGATAAGCCCGATGTTCGTTTTGGATTGGAAATAAAAGACATTGCTAATCATGTTAAATCTTGTGGTTTTAAAGTTTTTGAAGATGCATTAGCACGTGGAGGAATCGTAAGGGGACTTTGTGTTCCAAAAGGATCTGAATTTACTCGTGGACAAATTGATAAACTTACTGAACTTGTAAAAAAAGCTGGCGCCAAAGGTTTAGTTTGGGCAAAGTGGGACATTAATTCTTCTGTATCATCGTCAGTTTCAAAATTTTTTACTGATGATAAATTAAAAGAAATTATGACTTCAATGGGTGGATCACCTGGATGTGCAATACTTATTGTGGCTGATGATTATGATGTGGCCTGTGCCTCATTATCTACTCTTCGTTTAAAATTAGGTGATGAACTAAACTTGATTGATACTTCAAAAGATCGTTTTTTATGGGTAGTGGATTTCCCTTTACTTGAGTATGCTCCTGAAGAAAAACGTTGGGTTGCACGACACCATCCTTTTACTTCTCCTTCAGATGCTAGTATTGAAGATTTATTATCAGGAAATGAATCAAAATTTGGTGGTTTAGAGGCCAAAGCTTACGATTTAGTTTGTAATGGTTATGAAATTGCTGGTGGAAGTATAAGAATTTATCGGAATGAAGTTCAGCAAGCTATGTTTAAAGTATTAGGTATGACTCCCGAAGAGACTGAGATAAAATTTGGTTTTTTCATTGAAGCATTAAAATATGGTACGCCACCACATGGTGGAATTGCTTGGGGGCTTGACCGCTTGGTAATGTTATTATGTGGTACAGAAGCAATTCGAGAAGTTATTGCATTTCCAAAAACAGCTAAAGCGAGTTGTCTGATGTCCAATGCACCAAGTGAAGTTGCTAGAGAGCAGCTCCTTGAACTTGGTATAAAATTAGGGGCAAGCGCTGAAAAAGCTCTAGCTGAAAAGAAAAACTAGACTCCAGTTTAAATGACTTAAAACCGAATAAGTTTTGTACACTGGAGTATATATTTTTTTGATTTCATTTACACAGGAGGTGGATATGGAAAAAATCAGTGGAATTATTCCGCAAAGCCCAAGAACAGCATCAAAAAGAGTTATTGATGATCGCCCGGTTCGCCCTGGCACCCCATCATTTGGTCGACCTGAGGGTTCTGATGAAATCAGAGATCGAGTGAGTTTAAGTAATATAAAAGGTGTAATGGATCCTGCTAAAGAAATCAAAACTTATAAAAATCCAAAAGAAGCTCAACACGTTCAGATTGCTGATCGAGTTACAAAAGATTTTTTCTCACGTCAAGAACTTGAGCCAAATGAATATGAGGATGAACTTACATCTTCAATGATAACTCCAGACTCCTCAGTTCCGACAACTTTATAAATACCAGTGAGTTTCCGTTTACCACTATTATTTTTATTACAAATAATGAGGTAATCAATACTCATTGAAATTAATTTGCGAATTGCAGATAGTGACCAATTGGGCGCGCCCATCTGAATCAACATTTCTAGTCGTGTTAAGGCTTGTTGAGGGTGAGCAGCATGAAGTGTTCCTGCGCTGCCATGATGACCCGTGGCTAGTGCTAGCAGTAAATCTTTAGCTTCACCACCTCGCACTTCGCCCACCACAAGTCGATCAGGTCTCATTCTTAAGGTTTGTTTTACTAGATCCGTTAATGAAATATTTGTTAAAACATCTCTATTGTCAAATCTGCTAAGAAGGTTTGTGCTAGATTCATTAATAGAACCTATTTCAAGACTATCCTCAATAGTAACAACTCGTTCATGATTTGGGAGTAGTTTTAAAAGAGACTTGAGAATTGTGGTCTTACCAGAACTTGTTGGACCAATAACCAGAAAATTTTTTTTCTGATGTAGAATTTTTAAAATTATGTCTGATTCATTTTCACTACACCAATTATTATTAACTATTTCTTTAAAACTCAGAAACTCTTTTCTATGTTTTCTAAAAGTCATCCTTACTTTATGATCTTGTTGAAATTGACCAATGATATGAATACGAAAATTCATCCAATTAGAATCTACAAATGGATGGGTTAAGGTAGGTTCTGCACCAATTGTTAAATAAAAGCGTTTTAAAAACATCTCAAAGGTTAATGCAGAATAAAAATTATCTTCAGAACGTACAAGTTCTCCGTTGAGTTCAATCCAAATAGATTCAAAATTATTAATAATTATTTCAGTAATTAAATTATTATCAAATAAATTTTTTAAAGGACCAAAACCAAAATATTCTTCGTAAAAGCGTTCTTTAATTTCTGGAGTTAGAGAACTCATTTTTTTATTTATAAGACGTTCAAGAGGCTCACGTCCCAAACTTAACTCTTCTTCTGATTCTAAAAAAGAAACATTAAAAGAAATATTATTTATTTCTACATTTGTCGAATTAACAACTTGTTTAAGATCGTCAGTATAATTATTCATAAGCGACTTAGTTTTCTAAAATTTCAGGGGTGACAAAAACTATCATCTCAGTTTTGTTTTGTTGGTAATCGTGGCTTGAAAAAAGTTGCCCTAAAATGGGCACATGAATTAACCCCGGCCAACCTTCAATAGTTTTTTCATCCACATGTTTAATTAATCCTGATAATATTAAAGTTTGGCTTTTCTGTAAGTCGAACGACGCTTGAATTTTATTAGTTAATAAAGCAGGAATTCCGTCCACAGCTTGAGTGTGATCTAGGCTTGAAACTTCTGTATCTATATCCATTTTAATATGTCCATAAGAATCAACAGTCGGTTTTACTTTTAATTGAATTCCATATTTTTTCCAAATCACTTCGTGGGATTTTGGAGTAATCATTTTAATTGGGAACTCACCTCCGGCAAGAAAATTAGCTTCACTTCCGCTCTTAGAAAGTAAGACAGGAGTAGCTAAGATTTTTCCAAAACCATTTCGTTCTTTTAAATTTAGATTCACTGATGAATCCCAGCCCTGTTTAATGGCGTCTGCTCCTCGTGTACTTAAAATGGTAGTTGAATATTCATTGGGAAATTTGAAACCAAAATTTTCTAAATCTTTTTTTCGCACTTCTGCTAAAGTCATCTTCACACGGACAAGTGGTTCTAAATTTAATATATTGTCATCCTTATCAACTTTCAAACCAAACTGTTTAATAATCGACATAAAAGTTATATTTTTATCAGCAATATCCTTTGATACTTTTACGGTTGGAGTAGGTGTGTTTAGAATTTTGACTTCTTGAAGATGATTCATTTGTAATTTTTGGTTGAGCTTATATTCTATGAAGTCAATAATTTTTGAATCAACCTCTGCATTCAAAATCCAATTTGAAAGTTTAAGATCTATTAGATTTTGCCAATCTTGTGTAGATTTAATTTGCCCTTCAACAACTACATTTATACCATCAAATGAGAGCTGTAACCATGGTGTAAATCTTAAAATTGATTTGAGTTTATTAAAGTTAAATTTATCATGTTGGCTACCAACAACTATTTGAATACTACGACTACCTATCTGAATCTGACAATTACCCTTGGATTTACCTATAATTTGTAAAAATTTTTGCTGATCAGTAACTTGAATGTATTTTTTATTTTCAATCCATATTTTTTCATTGTTAGATACATTTAGTTGTGCGTGTTCATTGAACTGTAAAAAAATGAGTTCCGATGCCAATAAATATTTAGCCATCACTATTAATGTTATTAATATTATAAATAATAACTTAGCAAAATTTAAAAAGTTGTTAAACCAATTTTTGGAGATTTTTTTCATATAATAACCTCAATTCTAATGTAAACATAAAGTGAGAATCTTTTGGTTATTCAATATTTTGGCCAGTAATTTATAGCAGCATTAGTTTAATTGGTATTCGGCAAGCTAAAGTGGATCCGAACTTCGTCCTTATTTTGCGAACTGTCTTCAATATTTAAATTTGAATTAAATTTTAACAATAAAGTTTCGCAGACACTTAGGCCCAAACCTATTCCCTTAGAGTGATTCATAATATTTGCGGGCAACTTAAAAGGAGTAATTAGCTGCAATTTGACCTCGCTAGATATGGGATTCCCTTTATTAATAATTTCAAATTTTACTTTATTTTCAATTGCATGCTTATTAATTTTGAGTTGTATTTCAGTATCATTTGATGCATATTGAATGGCATTTTTAATCAATTCATCAAGAATTTTTTTCAAGTAAACTTCGTGAATCAAAATAAAAAAAGAGTCTTTATTATTAATTTCATTTAAATTAAAAGTCAGTTTTTTCTTTTTAAGTTCGCTATCATATTTATCTTTAATTATAGCAATTATTTCTTTGATGGTTGAATTTAAATTTACCTTTTGATTTGTGGTTTCTAACTGATCTGTTTGCGCCTTCATTATAATCAATGAGTTTTCGACAATGGTTTGTAATCGTTGTGAGCTTGCTATCGGCTTTTCAATCAAAGTTAACAAGTCTTGTGAAGTTAATTGTTCTTTAATTAAATCTAAATAATTTATAATTACAGTGAGTGGAGTTTTTAATTCATGATTAATTAAAATCATAAATTTTGATTTTGCCTCATCTAACTTTTGTAAATTAGTGTAAGCAACCTCTAGTTCTTTATTTTTGTTTTTAATAGCCTGAAGCAAATCATACTTTTGTGTTGCTTGAACTATGGAGTTTGCGAGATCAGTTGGATCCCAAGGTTTAGTCAAATATCTAAATATGTTCCCCTGATTTACCGCAGTTATAATTGACTCAATATCAGTATAACCAGTTAATAAAATTCGAACTGTATCAGGATGAGTCGTTATTGACTTTTCTAAAACTTCAACACCAGTCATCTCGGGCATACGTTGATCGCATACAATTACAGATATTTCTTTGTGATTTGCAAGATGTGCTAAGGCTTCTCGTCCCGACGAAGCTTTTAACAAAATATAGTTTTTTCTAAAAATTCTTTCTAGGGCATCTAAGTTGTCAATTTCATCGTCGATAATTAATAAAGTATGTTTCATATTATAAAGACTAGCTAGTATCAGGACCTTTTTCAAGTATTGGTCTAGATTCTTAAAGTATTTTCTTAATCTGACCGAAAGTTATGATGAAATGTAAATATATAGTTTTGTTATTTTGTTAAGGAGCGACTATGTACCTTCAACTTCAAAAGGTTTCACAAATATTGTTATTAGTATTTTTTATTCAATTTATGACGATAAAAAATGCTCATGCCCAATTTTATGGTTCTGGAATGTACCAAGCGATGCCTCAGTGTGGTTATGGTTATGAAGTTGCTGATGGTGCAGAAGATGAAAGAGACGATATTGTTGAAGCTCAAGAAGCCATTCGTGATTTAAAAGAAGAAGTGAAAGATCTTGAAAAAGATGTAAAACGCGCTGAACGTGATCGTGAAAAATACACAAAAGATTTAAGTGAATCCATGAAAGATGGATATAATACATTTGTAATTGATCATATTGTTAGAGGATTTGACTGTAGTGAGTATGAGGGATTTATTAGATTTGAAAGTGGTGAGATTAAAAAGGTAAAAGATGTTAATACAGAAGATTGTAATGGTCTAAGTAGAGATGAATGCATTAAAAAATTTAATAATGGCCAAAAATCTGGTACTGGACCTTTTGGAGATGAGTGGGAAAAATACTGTGATTTTGATATGCGTGGACAAGTAAAGTATAATGTTTGTGATAGTTATTCTACCAAAAAAGCTACCTGTGCATCATCAATTCCTAGATTGGCAAAAATATCAAGAGACGAAGAAAGATATCGAGCGGATTTAGAAACTAAAAAAGAAGCCTTAGCAAGTGCTGAGGATGATCTTCGAACAGCAAAAAAAGATTTTCGTAAAGCCATGCGTGAAGCAGAAAAAGAAGCTAGTGAGGGTTATTGTGAAGAATGTTTGCGAGCTGGTAATGGTTATATTTATAAACCTAAAGGGCCATCTACTGCACAGGTTATTGGTGGGGTAGCTTTAGGGTTAGCCGGAATGTACGCTGGCAATCAAGCTTGGAAACAAGCTCTTAATACAAATGCTCAACTTGGATTTCCCACAAACCCAATGCAAGGAGTTGGCTATCCATTTATGCTTGGAATGGCAGGACTTGGTTTATACGGATCAGTCGCAGGCGGAATGAGTGGTGGCTTTGGATGTGGTGGTGCAATGGGTGGCGCTGGCTTGTATGGTGCTGGTGGATTGATGGGATATCCAGGTGCTATGATGGGATTAGGTGGTGGTATTCCCGGTGGTGGAATGTATTTACCCGGCTTAATGGGATATGGTGGACTTGGAATGAACCCTATGATGGGTGGAATGATGGGCGGCCTTGGTGGAATGAACCCTATGCTTGGCATGATGGGCGGCCTTGGTGGTCTTGGCGGACTTGGAATGATGGGCGGTCTTGGTGGTATGGGATACCCCATGATGGGCGGCTACGGAATGTTTGGCAATCCACTATTGGGAGCTATGGGTGGAATGGGAGGAGGCCTAGGAATAGGTGGACTGGGTGGCTTGGGGGGTTTAGGTCTTGGTGGATTTGGAAACCCAGGAGTTGGTGGTTATGGAATGCTTGGTGGTGGTTTAGGAGGCCTTGGTGGACTCGGCGGCCTTGGAATGGGTGGTCTCGGTGGTCTCGGTGGTCTCGGTGGTCTCGGTGGTCTCGGTGGTCTCGGTGGTCTCGGTGGTCTCGGTGGAGGACTGGGGGGCTTAGGATATGGTAATCCTATGTTAGGCGGTCTTGGTGGTCTAGGAGGTCTAGGTGGTCTAGGAGGTCTAGGAGGTCTAGGAGGATTGGGCGGACTCGGAGGTTTAGGAGGTGGTTTGGGAGGTTTGGGTGGCATTGGTGGAGCAGATTCACTTCAATATCAACAACAACTCATGCAGATGCAAATGCAACAGTATCAACTTTACATGAATCAACAAAAACAATTGCAAGATAATCAAATGGCAAGACAACAAGCTTTGGTTGGTCTTAATAGTGAATTACAAAATTTAATGTATCGTATGCAACAAATTCAATATGGAACAGGTCTTAATGTAGGCCTGGGAGGAAGTAGTGGCGGATACATTGGTGGTGGTTACTTAGGTGGAACTACTGGTACTGGCGGATACATTGGTGGAGGATATACTGTTTCTCCACAACCAGGAGTCAGTGGTGGCACAGTTCCATCCGTTAGATAGAAAATAATATTATAATGAAATTAAAATCCAAGTTAAATAAAAATCAAGATATTACATCAGTAATTATACCTCGTTGTTATGATAGTCATATTCATTGGAAAAGTACAGGTGAAACATTATGTCAGCTCAATTTGGCAAATGTAAAAAGTGAATCAGATTTACTAAAAATAAAAAAAGAATTAGATAACGTTGATTCTAAAAATAAAATGTATTTTAGAGGAGATTGGTTAATAGGTTTTGGATGGGATGAACATAAATTTGAATCACAATTAAGACTTCATAAAAATACTTTAGATCAAATTTTTGGAGCTATTCCTGTTGTATTTTCTCGAGCAGATGGACATTCAATTTGGGTCAATTCGGCAGCTCTTGAAAAAGCAAAAGTTGCAAAAATTAATCCTGAAATCAAAATAAAAGGTGGTCGAGTAGAATTTGATGAGAATGGTGAACTATCTGGAGTTTTTATAGATAAGGCTCGTGATCTTATTGAATCTAAAATTCCGAAAAATACAGAAAATGATATTAAAAATTTCTTGTTAAAAGGAGCTGAAGAGTTTTCAAATAATGGATTTACTCATATTAGAGACCTTGATGGGTCTGAAGAAATTTGGAACATAGCTAAACAACTTGAGAATGATGAAAAGTTAAAATTATTTATCGAAGTTAATTTTACTTTTGAATCTATGTTAGAGTTTAAAAAAACTCTTGAGTTTGCTAAATCAATAAACTCTAAATCAAATAAAAAAATTCCATTTCATGAGTCGAAAAAAAAGAATCGCTATGAGCAGATCCGCAACATGGGATTGAAATGTTATTTTGACGGAGCTTTAGGGTCTGAAGGAGCCTTGCTAAGTGTACCTTATCCAAGTGGTAAAAAAGGGTTAATAATGTATGAAATGGCAGAACTAGAAGAAATTTTAGTTCGAACATGGAGTAATAATTTACCAATTTCGATTCACACTCTTGGTGATGAAGCTGTTGATAAAGTTGTTAATTTAGCAATTGAGTTAAAACAAAAGGGCGTTGAAGGTTTACTTAATTTAGAACATTGTGAAGTTGTTCGACCCGACACAATAAAAAAAATGAAAGCACTTGAGATTTACTGTCATCTTCAACCATCTCACTTTTTAACCGACAAAAAATGGTTGAAAGAAAAGCTTACTACAAATTATATGCATGCATTTCCATGGAGAAGTTTAGAAGAAAGTGGAATTAAATTTTTTTTCGGTAGTGATAGCCCAATAGAACCTCCACAATTGCAAAAAACAATATTGGGTATTGAGGCTGCTGAAAAAAATGGAATTTTAAAACCCTCACAAGCAATTTGGAATTATCATTCACATCCAGACGGTAATTGGGGAACTGACTGTTATACAAAATATTATAGTAATAATAAAATTGAGGTTCATTTCTCAAATTCATTTCTCTAATTATTTTCTTGTTTGTACGGGGTGATTTTCAATCGCCCCCCACCCCCCCTATTTCAATAATTCATTTCAATAACAATTTCATTTTTGTTAAAATACTCTTTTGTTCCAAAGTATAATATAAAAGAAGTTAATATAGCTCCAATCCAAAAGGATTTTTGAGTATAAAAGTGAGATGAAGTTGAGAGGGGTATGGGATTAAAATTTTCAAACTTTTCAGTAAACTTTTGTTGATTTGCTTTAAACATTATTGGGCTTACGCAATGATTATTATAAAGAGCAAATAAGTTATTTTGATTACGAGGTATAAAAGAAGTTTCGCTAAATCTTGATGCTGAGTTATTACATTGCCCCATGGTCAAATTACTTTTTATTGGAGAAAAATTATTAATGAAGCCAAAATAAAGAACAGGAGCGTACTGATTTGAGATTATACTTATATGGTAAATTGCGTTTGGATCAAAGCTAAGATTTAAAATCTCATCAAGTTCAATTTTCCATCCGTTAATATATAGTTGATCGTTGGAATTAAGCTCGTATTTAAATTTATAAGGATGCGATAAATTATTAGATAGCTTAAATAAATTATTTCGATCTAAAAAATAGTTAACACTTTCTATATCAGATTTAATTTTTAAGGTTTCGATTAGTAAATTTTTAAGACCTTCGCTTAAAAACTTAAACTGAATAATTTCAATAAGCTCTTGAACACATTCTTTTGATTTTGAATCAATTTTATTTTGAATTTTACAGCTGTCAAATTTAGCAATAAGTTGACTATCTATTGTACCAGATTCATTTTTGAAATAATCACTATATGAGAAATATTCAGAATTTAAATACAAGAACTGTTTAAACTCCTCATCGCTAACATCTTGAGTTTGAATTAAAACTTTAGCATTTCCGATAGATGAATAGGTCATCATTGAAAAGTAAAAAATTACATATAAAACAAATAACAATAAATTGTAATTTATTTTCATATTTATTCTCCAAATGAAATTCGTTGATGTGGCATGCTTTTTTGTACATGTTTAGGTTGTTCAATAATTTTTGAAGGTAATTTGAAATTAGGATTCCTAATAACGGCAAAAATGGGATCATATAGCTTTTCAATTAATGTTTGTTCATTCTCATTAACTAAAACAGCAAACTGCCCATCATCATTTGGGGCTTTAATCATTCTTAGATTTTGAGCTAGAAGTTTTCCTTTTCTTTCACCATTTTCTGAACTTGCATAAATATCAACCAGGGTAAATGGACCCATCAAAGAATTTATTCCAGTAGAATTTGTTAATTCAATTGGAACTAAAACATATCCTTTTGGAATAAAAGTATCTGTTGTCTCAATACTTTCATTTGAATGATCAAGTGAATTATTTTGTGAATTGTTTTTATCGCTCAGTGTATTCGCTAATTTTAATATTAATAGAATACCTAATAGTAGTAAAACCCATTTAGGTTTTTTGGGATCCAAGAATTCGCTTAGACTGGATTGAACATGATTATAAAATTTATTTAGAGAGAGTTTTATTTTTGTTGAAAGATTCATATTTTTTTACCCATGAGTAATTGGTATTTTTGTAATACTGTTTTAAGTTTTCTTTTGAATGAACTGCAAATTGTTGAACAAAATAAACAATGCTTAAAATAAATATAATAAAAAATATAGATTCAATTATAACTTGACCTTTATTGGAATTGGGTTCCATGGGTACTTCTCCTCTAATGTAGTGATACATTGACTTTTTAAATGGCTATTATAAAAAGAAATTTGATTGATTTTATTTTTAATTACAGAATTATATTTTACACCTAATGAAGAATAAAAGGACCAAGAAAAAAATAACTTTTGTGATCTTTCAAATTCATTTTTTAATTTATATTCCGAGAGATATTTTTTGGGGTTGACCTTTTCAATTGCAACCTCGGGAGTTTTCTCATATCGCAAATTAAAATTGCTTAGGATTAAAAAATTTAACAATTTGAATCTATATTTCCAAAAAATAAAATAAAGATGAGATTTAATTGCTAAGTTTCCTAAACGTATTGTTTTGTTCATGAGCGCAATGAGCCCATCTTGAATTTTGACAATGATCTCTTCAATTTTTTTTGCAGTACTTAAAATGTGACTTAATTGAGGTAAAAGAACTGGAGCAGAAATCGAAACAATTGCTATTAAAAATTGTGTCGCATATTTAATAAATTTAATTGCTTTAATCATTGGATTTAGGGACATTAGACCATTTAGTTCAGTTTGTAATGCCTTAAAAACTTGAACTGACTCTGTTCTACAAATATCATTGAGATGAGACTGGACTTTAATGTTTGCAGAAATAATATAAAAAAATAATAATGCTGAAAAAATTAGTGGAAAAAGTATAATTAAGCCAGTCATTGCATAACCCAATTCACTTATTTTTTTTGTGCTTTTAAAATCGTATAGTGATTCTGATCCCATTTGATTTTAACTCCATATTCAAGGGGTTTTGAGTTTTTATATACAATATCTTTTGCATCTATCCAGTATGATGAGATTGCTTTTTTAGCTTTATTTAAACATCTGTGATTTTTTCTACCAATACCTGAAGTATAGTTTCTGCTTTGGATCAGCTTTGTCTCTTCACAGTAAATTGCTTCATTGAGGTGATACTGTATCCATATTATAAAGCTCGATTTGTAAACTAAAATTAAAAATAAAATTATAGCGCACATGACAGGTATTATTGTGATAATTGTTTCTAACAACGCCTGCCCTCTTTGGTTATTATTTTTTCCATTCGAGATATTAAAAGACACCATTTTTGCTGCCACCTGGGTCTTGATCCATAAAATTGGAAAATGATTTTTTGGTAGCATGTGGAGAAGCTTGTTCAAAATTTTTGATTTTATTTTGATCACTGAGTGCGTTTGAAATATTTGCAAGATTTATTGAAATGTTAGCCCCCAAGGCTCTCATTACTGCAATTGAAGCTACGCCAACGAAGGCTACTATTACTAGGTATTCTACCAGTGATTGTCCTTTTTGGTTTGATGTACTTAATCTAAAAGATTTATTCATATACCCTCCTGAATAGATAATTGAGTTTTACTTGATAATACTCTAAAGCAAAAAAGGGTAATAAGTTTAAAGTTAAACAAATCTAAAGAAAGATTTAATAAATCCGGTTTTGGGACCGGGCCGGATATTTATTTTTTTAAGTAGGCCCAGCTTCCAAAAATTAGAGCTAAACTGTATCCGATAAAACTACCAACGGGAATTCCTGCTACATAATCTTGTGCAGGTTGATTTAATAAAAAAGAAGCACTGATTATTAAGCTTGAAATAATTAAACCCCAATAAAGCATTATGCCAAATCGGTCTATTGATTTTGAGATATCTTTTATTGAAATTAAATCAATTTTAACTGCAAAATTGGGACTATTTACTTTTCTAAAAAGTTGTTTGAGTTGTCTCGGCAAAGTATATATTAAGGTTTTGGAATCTCGAAGTGCATCTAAAGTTTCTAATAAAATTTTATCTTTATCATAATGTGTTTTAGCAAGATCAGTTGCAAATTCGAGTGCGTAGTTTAAAAAATCAAAATCTTTTATGATTCGGCGACCAAGTCCTTCAATTGTGACAATGGATTTAAAGAAAAGCATCATCTCTGTAGGTAAAGAAACATGATTTCGACTTGAAACGGTTGCAGAACTCATTAATACTTTTCCAAGGTTTACATTCTTCATTGTAAGACCATAGTAAGGTGCTACAGTATCTCTTAGTTCTCTAGCAAACCGATCGACATCGGTTTTATCATTGAATGGGGCCATATCTACATATTCGTGTGCAAGGCGATCATAATCTTCCTGAGCCAAAGCTATGAGCATATTTGCAATAGCGGTTTGAGTCTTCCGATTTATTCGGCCCACTACTCCAAAATCAATTAAGCCAATTTTGTTTTCTGGTAAAATAAAAAAATTACCTGCATGCAGATCTCCATGAAATAAGCCATGATGAAATACCATTTGCAAATAACATTTTAAACCTAGGCGGACAATTTGATCTGGATCAATTCCTTGTTGTAATAGTGAAGAGTCAGAACTTAATGGAATTCCAGATAGTGCCTCAAGGACTAATACTCGTTCTGTTGATAAATTTAAATATACTTTGGGAATAATTATAAATTTGTCATTTTTAAAGTTATCATCAAATCGTCTAATATTATTTGCTTCAATTAAGAAATTTGTTTCTAACTGTAAAGTTTTAAAGTATTCATCAATAATACCCAAGGGATTAAAGGGGCGTACTTCCTCGATATAAGTTTCAAGTAATTCAGCTAAGAAATATAACATATTCAAATCATCATTTATGAGTTGAACAATTCCAGGTCGCTGTACTTTGACTACAACATCGGTGCCATCATTTAGTTTTGCCTTATGAGCTTGAGCAATACTTGCCGCCCCCAAAGGTTCAGGATCAAATGATTCAAAGTACTTATATAAGTTTTCGCCAAACTCTTCTTTTAAAACAGTCTCAATTGTTGTAAACGGTAATTTTTGCACGGAAGCATGTAATTTGCTAAATTCATCTGTCCAACTTTCTGGGACTAAATCTGGTCGAGTTGCTAAAAGTTGACCTAGCTTAACAAATGTAGGTCCTAATTCTTCAAAGCTCATACGTATTCTTTGAGGTATAGTGAACTTTTCTAAATCTTTTCGCTGTGGCGAAATTTTATCTAAAATAAACTTTCCTAGTTGCAATCTTTCTAAGACATTCTCAAACCCATGCCTTGCAAAAACAGCTATTATAGTTTTTAGGCGACCAGCATTTTTAATAGTTTTACCAAGGGTTCTACCAGTAGAGATAATTTTCATTATCTTTTCCTCTTTTTATTAACTTGAGATTTAAAAGCTGATTTTTTTTTCTTAGAAAGTAGTGGTTTGTTTTTTCTATCTGTATCTTTATTTCTATCCTTATTATTTTCCGAATTAGAAGTTTTTGTAACTTTAGACTCTTTGCTATTTAAAAGTTTATTTTTTTCAGAATCTAGTTTTACAGTATTATTATTTTTAATTGCAATTGATTTTGAATTGCCATTTAATTTTGATCTCTTTGAACTTTGATTTTTTGAACTGCCAAATCCAGGTTTAGTTTTCATATGCGAAAGTAATTCGTTTAGTTTTTTACTAGATTCTAGTTTATTCATTTTATCGCCATCATCTTGATGTGTTCGTCGATGCTTATTCTTTTCAAGGTAATCCGATAAGGAAGAATATTTTGGTTTGTACTCAGAATCCCCTTTTGATTTTAATTGAGTGGTTTCATTAAAACTATTTCTTGATTTAAATTTAGTTTTAGCAGGTTCTGAAGGCATATTGGAGATTTTGCTTTTTTCTTTTCGGTTAATTTTTTTAAAAAATTGCGAAACCTCTTTTGGTTTTTTATTTTTTTCTCCATATGGAGTTGGATGATCAAAATCTTCTCGGCTAGTTTCTTTCAAGAAACTAGATAATTTACTTTTAGCATTCCATTGAAGTTTTTCATCTGGCATCAAATCAAAGTCAATTTGACCTAATTCTACATTGGAACCAGTAATTTTTATTTGCACCCATTGTCCAATTGAAAAAACTTTTTTTGATCGATCACCAACCAATTTAAGGTGGTCTTCATCGAAAATCCACTTATCATTACCTAGATTTTCAAGTTTTACCAAACCATCAATGTCGTATTCTCGGAGTAAAACAAAAATTCCAAATCTTGCGACCGAGCTAATTAGACCTTTGAACTCTTGGCCAATTAAGTTTTGAACAAAGCGGGCTTTTTTAATGGAATAAAATTGCCGCTCACACTTTACGGCCCTTTGCTCGCATGCGGAGAGCATATTTGTTTCGGTAGATAAAATATCTTCAGGAATTATTAGATAGTGGCCATCCTTTAAAATTTGACTTTTTAGTAATCGATGAACAATTAAATCAGGATATCGT
>SXGU01445318.1_pt1 | contig 14718 bp, 11 predicted proteins | sample 3174531 | NCBI WGS metagenome assembly SXGU01 (sample SAMN11356863, study PRJNA531348) | freshwater metagenome | isolation source: freshwater sample F1-140 | place: China: Fuxian Lake, Yuxi | collected 2017-12-25
CGCTGCGCGCTTTAGCAAGCAATACAGTGACCTTAGCATCTGCCGCCGCTTGAATCGCCTCGGCTGCAGCATGACCATCAGCACGATGGCGATTAGAAATTTGCTGCATATTCGCCCGCATCAGCTTATACACCACATCGCTTGTGTTGGCTGGTAATTCTATACCCTTAATACGCACATCGACCACATGAATACCCAGCTCTCCTGCCTGCTGCTCGGCACGATCACGCAATACAGCCATCAAATCATCACGCCCCCCGGAAACCACATCAGAAATGGTTCGCTTACCAAATTGAGCACGCAAATAGGTATTCAACTGCTGCTCAAGCAATGTCTCTGCTTTGAACTGGTTTCCTCCCGTTGATTTGAAATAACGCGCCAAATCTTCAATACGCCACTTCACATAATAATCTACAATCACGTCCTTCTTTTCTTTCGTCACGATGCGCGATGATTTAATATCCATTGTCTGTATACGAGTATCAAACGCTCTTACATTTTCAATAAAGGGCACTTTAGCATGCAACCCCGGTGACAATATTTTAACCTTGTTCGTTGTCGTATCCTCAACCAGGCGCCCTAAGCGCAAGAGGATCCCATGTTGACCCTGAGTGATAGTAAAAAGGCTAGTCATCATCAGTAGCAACATCAGAAAAATCAACACACCCAAAGTGATTTTAGTAGCATTCATCAATTGCTCCTCCCCGGGCGTTCCGTCGGTCGAGTGATCTCACGACCGTCAAACAACCCATTACTGTCTGCGCCTTGGCTCGTTACTTGATTGTTACTCGCAATAGCTTCTTTCGGAGGCGTTGGACTAGATGAGCTTAATGCTAATTTATCCAAGGGCAAATAGAGTAAATTGCCTGCCTTGCCATCCACAACAATTTTACTGCTTTGACTAAGCACTTCTTGCATAGTATCTAAATACATACGTTGTCCTGTAACAGCAGGTGAGCGTACATATTCAGGCAGCAATGCTAAAAATTCAGCCGCGTCTCCTGTGGCACGTAACACCACCTGCTCTGCATACGCTTTCGCTTCCGCAAATATACGTTTAGCATTCCCTTCAGCAATTGGCACGACGCGCGCTTCATAAGCTTCCGCTTGTCCGATAAAGCGTTTTTTATCTTCCTGAGCTCTAATCGCATCATCAAAGGCATCTTGTACACTTTCTGGTGCACGAGCTGGTTGCGGAGCAACATTAACAATAATAATCCCTGTTTTATATATATCTAGGGTTTTTACCAGAGTTTCCTGAACACTTCTTCCCCAAGCCTCTCGACCCTCGGTAATGAGTTGGTCTAGTGTCGTTGTACCAACAACTTGCCGAAGAGCACTGGACGTTGCTTGTTTCAAACCTTCTAGTGGATCAGCCACATTGAACAAATAATCTTGTAGATCACCTATACGATACTGCACCACGAGTGATATAGAAACCAGGTTCTCATCTTTGGTCAACATCTGTGCCGAATAGGAATAATTAGAAACGCTATCCACATTCAAGACGACTTTGGAGGAAATAAGACGTGGGATCCAATGCGGGCCAGGACCGACTGTTTCCACGTATTTACCAAATCGAAGAATAGCCGCTTGTTCGGCTGGATCAACGATAAATATCCCCGACAAAGCCCACAGAATGAATGCACCAAAAAAAATCACTGCTGCCAATAAACCACCATTACCAGCATTCACATCGGAAGGACCATCGTCTTGTTTTCTAGAACCACCCATAAAAGTTTTCTTCAACTTAGACTGTAGACGTTTCAACGCCTCATCTAGATCCGGAGGCTGATTTTTACCTCCCCATGGATCGTTGCCTTTATCCGGCTCATTCCACCCCATGCGTCACTCCCGCCGTTCTAGAGAAAAATAGAATTCTATGGGGTATGAGGAGTTTAAGCAAGTGCAGGTTAACTAACAGCGGGTACAAGTTGAGGCTCATCACAGGGCGCCGGTACATCATAAGCTCGTAATGGTGCGTTCGCTGAGAAGAGTCCAAACCGCGTAGCTAACTGACTTATTCCCTCCGGAGGCTCAGTAGCCCCGACAAGCTGGTTATAGCATTTCCGATGCTCAGGTGTATAAAGCCCAATCAACTCCAATAGCGATACAACACACTGTTTAAGCCACGCGAATGAAAAATTATCATAATGATGGTAAGCAAAAATCCTTGTTTTAAATGTAGGAGCTTCAATGAACTCACGCAAATTAGCTAGTCTTGCCGCAATCGGTACGGCTTCATCCCTAGCCAAGTCCTCCAATGTCACGACCAATTGTGATTTTCGGCTTAGAGTCTCAATGCTTTCAAAGGTAGAGCGATTCATTTGCACAGCGATATTTGATTGATGCACATAGAGTCGCAACCTATCGATCGCCGCCATTAACGCCTCTAAATGGTAATAATTTTTATAATGATCCAACTCAAATTGTTTTACTTTTGCTCGTAAAAGCTGAACTACTCTTTTATCAATATCTTCAGCGCTTTTTGAAGCCAATACTATGGCAGGCTCAGCCTCTTGCAGATAGTCAGCCAGCTTGCGATTGTACTCTCTACTGCAGTGAATCAAACCAACTTGTTTAGCTGCAAAGGCTGTGGCTTGTTTTTTATAGCACGCCTTGGTGTAGTTCTCAGTGAATATAGCATTTAATTCTAACTGAGAAACTTTTAATGTATTTAAATACGTTATTTTTTCTTGCACCGTACCTAAGGTCAGTTGATAGGAGGCTTGCACCCCTTTAAAATAACTCACCGTTGCCGCAGCAATTGCTTCAATATTAGTTAATGGCGGGCTCTCTACACTACTATTGAGCAATGCATCTATTGCCTGATTGACAACCCCTCCCCCCAAGATATCTGTGCCAAAATGAGGTTTCGCCTCTATTAACAAGGGCAACGCGGTTCTGAAACTATCGATCATAAGCGCCCTTAGTCTCGCTCTAAAGCCCGCCTCGGCACCATGATATTCTCGATAAAATTTTATGTTCAAATATAAACGCTGAACTATTTCTTGTTTTTCCACTGTTTCTCTTTGCAGAAGCTCAGACTGCGCTATGCGCTCACGGGCCGCAAGGATACGTTGTTCTATCGGAAGAAGACTAGACGCGAGTGCTATATGTCGCTGAGATGTCATTCCTAAGGGCTCAAGCAATCCTTGATAAAATGCATCAAACAGCTCTTTCATTGTGGCGGTTATAGTCCCGGGTAATAAACCGAGGTTGTCTTCCCACTGATCAGCTTCTAGTAACATGGATGTTAATAGCTCATGATTAATCGCCTCGAGGTTATCCATGACAACATCATGTGATGCCGTCGCTAATTTAGCTAACTTACCTTTTAGGTCGTAAAACAGGCGATACATTGTCGGTATTTCAAGAAACAATTTAAAATAAGAACTAGAATTACGAAGAATGCGCTCAATATCAGCAGTCACTTTTTCTGTATTCACGTGCAAAGCATGTATTCTTTCTGGCGTTATTTCTTGATCTTGCCGCAATGCTGTGATGTGCTCGGGCAAAACCATCATGGCATTCAGGGTATAAAAAAGCACAGCTGCATGATCTTTCGCTAGATCAACCAACTCACCTTCCTCGTTTTCACCCGGCTGAGGGATATAGTGTCTACGCACATCTTGCAACATGGCGTACCCTTTTTGTAGTTTTTCCCACATATCTCCGGCCACAACCGACAAATAAGGGGTAGCAACCAATGCTTTCGTGAGATTGATCACATCATATAAATGAACACCAATTTGGGCCACATTAACCACATACGTTGTTTCAAGACTTTGATCTGTTAACTCCTCTAATTTCTCACTGATCTTCTCTAGATGATATAAACAATTAAATAATCGTTTGAGTCCTAGTGCTTGGCCACTTTGCGCTAATGCTTGGTTGGTATCTGCAAGTTCAGGGAAAGGCAACCCTGTTTCTGCTCGACGCAATTGCGCTCGTACTGAATCGTTAAATAATAAGGTCAATTGATACAGCGATGCTCTAAATTCACTGATCGCCATTGAATAACCCTCGTTCCGGAGAACATGATGAGCTCTTGCAATTTGAACCCGATCTTGAACTAACGGCTTTTCTTCATGTTCTTGACGTGTCAAGGCTTTCACCCTATTCGCAAAAACGACATGCCTTTCATCTAACCGTGTTTTCAGTGCGCCAAACCGTGCCCTTATTGGAACATCACGAGCCAGGATCGCTGTAATGCTGGCTCCCCGATGCGGCCTCTCCATAGCAGTATCCACCACGAGATCAGTCACAATGGCTCTATCCAGCCTTCTTACCACGTCAGTGTCTACGTCTACCGTGTCAGCTTCTAAATTTAAAGACAATCCACTGACGACGTAGGGTTGAAAAATGCCATATAAATGACGTAATTTCTTTTTTAACTCGCTATTATAATCTTTGAGCAACGAGGGGTGCCCTTCAGCGCTGAGAATTTGATGAAACTCATTGTATGCCTTCCGCGCTCGCTCAAGTTTTGCACATTTTATTTGATAATATTGGTATAAACTGATCGTTTGGGCATGTGTTAAATGCTCAAGAGACTGTAATTGCTCATGCTCTGTCGCCGCCTCAAATCTCAACATATTTGCTTCATTCGTTGCTATGGTAAATGATTGAGCAGCAGTAAATGGTCGAGGCTTGGTTTTGAGTCGATTATTTTCAGCAATAAGATCTAATCGCAACAGGTTCGCTTCATTTAAGGCGAATGGATCCTCGCCCTGGTGGATATGGCCTGTCAGTGAGGTAATTTTTATAAAATCATTCGTTGATAACAGTTCATTTTTATTAACACCCAGCATCACCTGATTGAAACCTGGTTTTTTTTCCTCGGGGATCGGGAGTTTCTTTATTGATTTACTCGTTCGATCAATATAGTAAAGGGCATTATTCTGACCTGCTACTTGCACATAATACGAATTATAATTCGCAGGTAAAGGTAGCGTATTGAAATCGTCTGGAACAGTTGGCATCAAAACCAGACAGCAGAAACCAGGATTATATGAGAATAAATGCAACTTTTCCATGCGCTCAGCGGCTGAAGCCATGATGTTATCATTTAATTTTAGATGGAACTGATGTGAGGTCCTTATTTTCTCTAAGTGGGCATCTAAAACAGGCCGAAGCTTCAGCAAATCGCTGATATCGTCCGTTTCTCGAAGACTCCTTACCGACCAAATGGGATATATTGTATACTTCGCTATTGTCGCGAGATAGCTTTTTTCCTTTGTTAAACCGCTAATAATGGCATTATTCAATGGCATATTAAGCTGTAAAACATAAGGGTGGATTTGTTTGTAGTACGTCGTTAATAATTGTTTGGTTGTCGCCGGTAAATCAACCAGTCGCCGGCCTCCATAATGAGGATCTCGAAGCAACAAAAAGAATTGCTCTGACGCTCTTCGTGCCTCTTCTATCTTGAGTAGTGCTGCGTGATCGTCTGCTGATCGTTGATAGGTATGGTCAAGCCGCGCTCGAAGAAATTTCGGATCTTCAATAGTGACTAACTCTTGTCCTTTTTCTGAAAAATTAACAAATTTTCTTGTATAACCAATCAGTAACTCATACAAGCGAGAAGCGCGTTCCATCAATGGATGAGACAACAAGCCCGGCGTTAACATCGCCTGCTCTTCTATTTTATCGCTGAGCCCGAACAAGGCCGGTAAAAGTGTATATTTTAACTCGGCTAATTTTGCCCGAACTGCATCTTGACTCGCATCACTCAAATTCCCAGCCTGTTCAAAGATACTCATGGAAAGCGTGATCGTATGGCGAATAATATGGATATAATGCAACGTCTTTAATGGTAGAAATAAACTACTACCACGCGTCCTCTCAAGCGCATTCAAGAGTTGCAGCGCATTATCTTGTAACGCCTCTAGATCCGCTCTATTGATGTTAGGTTCATATGTAGCAACATTGGATGAAAACTGCTCAATATAACCACTTAGTTGATCAAGGTAACCAGGGAGAACCGCGCTAAATCGGGTAAGAAATTCATAATCAACCTCACCTCCTTGTGGATTTAACTGATCGACGAGAATTCCTCCCCAAACACCGATCGTATGGGGTAATTTAGGGAGCTCCACTTCTGCCAGAAGTCCCCGTGTTTCTTCTCCATACGTCTCAGCATAATCTTGAAACGTGCTAACGAGTGGCGCCAACACCGCCAGCTCTTGGCCAAACATATCACTTAAATCGATATCTAAATGAGTCGCGAGATAACATGCAAGGTACGTATGATGTATTGTTTTACTATACAATTTGTATATATCTTTGGTTTTTCTATAGACACCATCACGTAAATTCACTGTTTCAGCATCAATTAATGCCAACTCTCCGTGATAAAGCGCATTGATTATTTTTTTTACTTGAGAAATTTGCTCAGGTTCATGGGAAAAGTTGGTGAAGGGCTCTCCTAACTCACTCCTGTGACCCGTTATTGCGGTAATCTTACTTAAATTTGCTTCCGATAACATGGCCGCTTGTGCGGTTGCCTGCAGGTCCATATCAAATCGAGCGAGGATGTCTCTTGAAAGCCTTATTTCAACACATTCGTGGGTTAATTTGTTGACATAAAAGAGTGTGTTAAGTGCATCATTCCGCACTCGCACATAGGCTGCATTGGAGCCGATGGGCAAATCATCAAGTCTATCTACATTGGGTAACGACGACATCAACACCAGCTCAGCACTTCTCATGCTACTTAAGTAACCACGCGCCTCTGTACTAAATTTGTCACTTTTCAACGTCGTAATGATTGTTTGTCGCGCTAAGCTAATATCTCGCGAGAATTTTTTTTCCTTTAACTTATCGAGTAGTTTTAAATATTTTTCTAACATTGTGTTTACTTATTGGTTGAAACACGCTGACTAATTGTACATGAATAACCATAGCTAATCAATATGATTGAACATGGGTCACCGATCTTGCTGATCGTCCATGGGCTAATAGGCACGACTATAGATCAAATCCCACACGCCATGCCCTAATCGATGCCCTCTCTGCTCAAATTTAGTGAGTGGGCGAGTCACAGGCCTTGGTGCAAAACCGCCATCCTCTTGTTGATTATGCAGAGCCGGCACCTGAGAAAACACCCATTGCATATGTTCAGCATACTCTTGCCAATCCGTTGCGCAGTGAATAAAACCACCTATTTTAATTTTCTTAAGCAATGAGCTAATAAAATTAACTTGGACCAAGCGTCGCTTATGGTGGCGCTTTTTAGGCCAGGGATCGGGGAAAAACAATTGAACACCAGTCAATGTGTCATCAGCTATGCTCGTTTTAAAGACCTCGACCGCATCGTAAGGGGCAACACGTACATTGTTTAAGCCTGCCTCATGAAGATCAGCCACCAAGCTACCAATGCCGGCGCGATGAACTTCAATACCGACGAAATTAACATCGGGCCGCTCTTTTGCCATCGCAAAGAGAGAGGCACCCATACCAAAACCAATTTCTACAACGGTATCCGCGGAACGGCCAAATTCAGTCGCCAAACACCACGGTTTTATGGGTTCGGGTAAAACATAATCTGCTAGCCACTGATCCAGTGCTAACTGCTGACGGTTACTCACTCGCCCTGCACGTAATACAAAGCTTTTAATTGTTCGTTGCATCAATGACAATCTCTGTACAAAATTATGCGGATTATACCTGTTGTTAGGCAAGAGTGGAGCTCAAAATTACTATTTCAAGAAAATATTGCATCAAATTACACCAGTCCATTGCATCATCGACCATTTTTTGATATAAAACGCCTCCTGTATTCAACATAATTCAGCAATTCGCCAAAGCGAATGCTAAAAGCAGACTTATACTTTGGAGTAACAACATGTCAAGAGTATGCCAGGTTACTGGCAAGCGACCCATCACTGGGAATAACGTATCGCATGCCAACAATAAAACCAGAAGACGCTTTCTACCTAATATTCATCTTCATCGTTTTTGGGTTGAGGAAGAAAACCGATTTGTCACCCTTAAAATCAGCACCAAGGGTATGCGTATCATTGATAAATTGGGAATAAAAGTTGTGCTTGATAGGCTAAGAGCTAAAGGCGAAAAAATTTAATTGAAGGGGAAATACCGTGGCAGCTATCACCGTCAAAGTCAAAATGGAATCTACTGCAGGTACTGGTTATTATAAAACCACCACCAAAAATCCGCGCAATCATCCTGAAAAGATGGAGTTGATGATGTACGATCGTGTTGTGCGCAAACATGTACTGTTTAAAGAGAAAAAAGTTAAGTAATTTTACGGGCCTCATATTCTTGAGGCCCACAAAATTACTCTGGCATTTCACTGGATAATCTCCGTAAATAAGTTAAACTGATAGATAATAGCTGTGAAAATAGTCGAGGCTCTGCATGAAACAATCATTGCACCTCAATGTTAGCCAACAACTTGTACTAACACCGCAACTTCAGCAAGCCATCCGATTACTGCAATTATCAACATTAGATTTACAACAAGAAATACAAAACCAAGTCGAATCTAACCCTCTGCTTGAATCAACACCTAACGATGAGCAAGATGAACAACCGGGCGATAGCCAGGAACAGGTGAATGATGAGTCTATGGATTTTCAATGGTCGCATTTATACACAAACCCAACCAAAAGAAACGACTTCGATGAAGATCGTGATAATCATGAAAATCTATATTGTACCACTTACAACCTGCAGGATTATTTACGTTGGCAATTAGAATTAACGCCAATGACAAACATAGACAGAGTAATAGGCACAGCGATTATTGATGCCATTGATGACGATGGATTCATGACGTGCTCCCTGACCGATCTTCATAACAGTCTGAATTGCAAGGCCTATCCACTGGAACTAGCAGAAATTGACGCCGTAAGGCATCGCATCCAACACTTTGATCCCATTGGTTGCGGCGCAAACCACTTAGCAGAGGCACTTTACCTGCAACTAGAACAATTACCTGCTGACACTCCAAACCTGGATCTTGCAAAAAAAATTATTCATGACGATATTATGTTGCTTGGTAAGCACCATTATCAGCAACTCATGAAAACTTACCATATCGATGAGGTCGCCTTAGAGCAAGTATTGCATCTGATTCATCACCTCAACCCGAAACCCGGGAACATAATAGACCAAAGTAAGCCCCTGCATACCACGCCTGATTTAACTGTTAAAAAAATGGGCCGCCATTGGCACGTCGAGCTAAATCCCTACGCTTTACCTCATCTTAGCATCAACAGGCATTATGCTTCCCTAATTCAACGGACAAGCAATGGAATTGATCATCAGTTTCTAAAACATAATTTACAAGAAGCTCGCTGGTTTTTAAAAAGTATCCAAAGTAGGCAAGAAACATTATTAAAAGTAGCCCGCTATATTGTAGACTATCAAAAAGAATTTCTAGAGTTTGGCGAAGAGGCCATGAAACCATTAATCCTCAACGACGTAGCTCATGCCCTGGATATGCACGAATCAACTATATCTCGAGTCACCACCCAAAAATTTATACATACACCTCGAGGGCTATTTGAACTTAAATATTTTTTTTCAAGCCATATACCTACTGTTATCGGTGGAGAATGTTCATCAACTGCGATTCGAGCTATCATCAAAAAATTGATTGCTACAGAAAACCATAAAGAACCATTGAGTGACAGTAAAATTGTACAATTGATGAATGAACAAGGAGTTAAAATAGCACGACGTACTGTTGCTAAATACCGGGAGACGATGTCGATTGCACCATCTTCCATAAGAAAAACGATTAGTATTAAAACAACTATGGCGCGTAGCGGGCATAAGGCCTCACGTTAAGCCTCCAAGTTGTCGTTCGCACAGACATGTCATGGTCGAGCAAATGCCTAGCAAGGTGACGGCAATAGGAGGTGAACACAGTAGAGCGATATACTCGAGATGTGCCTAAAAGGAGAGTGTTATGCAAATCAACTTTACTGGGCATCGAATGGAGGTCACTCCTGCTTTAAAAACATTTACGCAGGAAAAATTCGACAAACTAGAACGTCATTTTGACAAAATTACTGCCATCAATGTGATCTTTGATGTAGAAAAACTAAGGCAAATTGCAGAAGCAACTATCTTGGTCGCTAAAGGTGAACTACATGCGAGCTCCGAATCTGAAGACATGTACACGGCCATCGATATCTTAGTTGATAAGCTGGATAGACAGTTGATTAAACATAAAGAAAAATTGCGTCATCGAGACTAACATCAATCAATTCATATCGTGTTGTCTTAGCTGTGATGGGTTTCTTTGAGTACCTTACTTAGGGCTCTATAATGAGCCCTAAGTTTTGTATAAAAATATTTACTCAATGTTTATTTAATAAAACGCATGGTAAAATTTTAGAGCTTCTTTGCTTTTCCTAGGATCAGTATGATTTTGCCCTGATGCTAAACAAGGAAAATGACATGGTAGATTGTGGGCGTTATGATAAAAATTAAAATTACGATTATCAACAAATTGGGGTTACATGCACGAGCATCAGCAAAGTTTGTATCTACTGCAGCAAGATTTCAAAGCCATATCGATGTAACCAAAGACTCACAGACGATTAATGGCAAAAGCATTATGGGTGTCATGACGCTCGCCGCAAGCAAGGGGTGTGAACTCACATTAGAGATTGATGGTCCTGATGAAAAGGCAATGGAAAATGCATTGGTTGATCTCATCAACAATCGCTTTGATGAAGAAGAATAATTTATTCCACACGCCCCTTGCCTCGTTTGGCGCCTTTAATTTTTCGTCGCTGCTTACGCACACGCTGAAGCGCGATAAGCGTTTGCAATGGCCCAGACAAAGCATATAACAACGAGCCGATGAACAACACCACAGAGGGATTCGATGCTATCGCTACAAATAAAATCACAATCAGTAATACATGCAGAAAAGGAACCTTCCCTTTAAAATCAAGCTCCTTAAAACTATAATAACGGATATTACTGACCATCAATAGAGCAGCCACTATAGCAAAGCACGCAGCCAAAGCTGAAACAAATACATGCCCCCATTGGTTTTGATTACATAGCCACGAAAATGAGGACAAAATCGCTGCGGCCGGGGGGCAAGCCAACCCCTGGAAGTAACGTTTATCAGCCGTTTCAATCTGAGTATTAAAGCGAGCTAGTCGTAAAGCCACTGCTGCAGTGTAAATAAAAGCAACCAACCAACCTAATTTTCCCAGTTGCTGCAAGCTCCAACTATACAGCAGAAATGCGGGTGCCACCCCAAAGGTGACCATATCAGATAAACTATCGTATTCTGCGCCAAATGCAGTTTGAGTATTGGTCATGCGGGCAATACGCCCATCTAAGCCATCAGCAATCATACCAATAAATATGGCGATTGCCGCAACATCATACTGTGCCTTTAACGAGGCAACAATCGAGTAAAACGCTGCAAACAAACTGGCGGTAGTTAATAGATTAGGTAGTAAATATATACCAGAGTGGCCTTCTTTTTGCCTCACGACACAAACCCCGTCAACATTAAAATCCATCATATACTAGCACAACAGGAGTATTCCTCGCTAATATTTGCCAAATGTTGAGGCACTTGCCCTGCAATATTTGCTAAACCTAAGGTATCCAGCTCTTGATGATGCTATACTATACATATTGTTTTGATTGTATAACTAGAATGACTGAGCCTGAAAATAAAAAAATTGTAATTGAAGGTGTCACTGCTCAAGGTAAAACATTTCGCCCTAGTGACTGGGCTGAGCGCATGAGCGGCACTATGGCCAGTTTTAAAAACAGCCGCATCCATTATTCCCCTCTTTTACAACCTAGTGTAAATCATGAGGGTTACAAATGTGTGTTACTCGACCCAAAATTAAAAGAATCCAGTCCACAAGTCTATCAAGCGATCTTAGATTTTGCTAAGACAAATCATCTTAAAATTTGTGGTGAAGAAGATTAGGACCACCGTTACAGTCCGTGCTTCCTGGGGCCACTTACCCATGCTTTAGCATGGGGGGCGTGACCTATTACATTAGGGTTCTGGTCATAATTTTTGTTTTTCCCCAAAAGAAGCCAAGACCTGCTTTTCTTTACCGACTATTGCTGGGAGAATTTGAATTTAAGTGTTTTATGGATTCTGGGAGATTTATACCACGAACGTAATCACGTAGTGTTCCTTCTTTATGAGAAGGAACATCGAGGTCAGCGTCTTTGCTCAGCAAATAAAGAACCATGTTGATAAGTGGTTGAGAGTTAATATTTTTTCCTTTTAAAAATAGCATAAATAATGGGGTTATTCCCTCGGAATTCGTAACATTAATGTCACCATTATACTCTAGAATTAAATCTACTAAATCTCTATTCAAACTTAACACGGCGGTATGGAGAGGGAGTTGCATCGAAGACTCAATGTTTAGTTGAGCCCCTGCATTTAATAGCGTCTTCATTTTACTTATTTGTTGATCCTTAATTATAAAATAAAGGGCGGTACAATGTTCTCCATCAATCGAATTTACAGAAAAATAAGGAATTATCTTTTGTAATACCTCATCTGTTCCATAAATTGCCGCATAATGTAAAGCGTTTCTGCCTCGACTATCGGTCAAAGTTAAATCTGTTACGGTTAATAGGTATTCAATAGCATCTAGTTTGTTTGATAAAATAGCTATAAATAACGGGGGGCTTTGTCGATTATTTGTTTTATTTAACAAATTGACGTCCATTTCATGAAGTTGTTTTAATATATCAGTAAGGTCAAAGGCAGCAGCGAAATGAGCAACCGTATCTCCCTCTTGGTTGCATATGGAAATACTGTCCTTATCACCCATTAGGCATTGCACAATAGTTCGTATAGTATCGATTGAGTTATTTTCATTAAATGCCGAGTGAATAGGAAGTTGGGCTAGGTTTGAAGCAATTAAGGGTGAGGCCCCATATTTTAATAAGAGTCGAGTTGTTTCTATTTGGCCATACCTTGCTGCAAAATGAAGTGGCGTTAATCCACCCTGATTTTTTGCGGACAAGATTTGGTCTCTCTCACTATCATCTAGTGGCTTTAATAATTCACAAAGTTTGTTATTCAACCCATATCTGGCGGCAAACATCACCGGTGTCAAATTATCTAGATCTTTATAGGATTGTTTTAAATCGAATTCCTGTTTAGAAAAACGTTCTAAAGGAGGGGTGTATTCTAAAGGGGTCATCGTCTTCTCATGTTACTACTTTATACTATATATAGCCTTATTTTATTAATATATCAATCAAAAATATTAATTTACCTGAGCATGAACTTGGCTGCCGACAGCCACTATATGTGGCCATGAAAACAGAATAAATCGCAAATTAAATTCAATCTATAGTGGCGATGTTAGTCAACTGCATACCCTGGTTATGACTTAACATTTTTCACGTTTATTATCTTATTTATAGATTTTTTAAGTGGATATAAACCGATATATTCACCATAAAATGTCCATTTTTATTTTTACTTGTTCGGTAACATTTGTTTTGAGTAACCAACCAAGAAACATCCTGTTTTATTTAACATTTTTTTGAATAAATTAGAAAAGTTTTTAGATAAAAAAGATGTAAATTTTTGTGCTATATTTTATATACGTGAAAAAACATATTCATAATTATGGTTAATACAGTTCCCAATGACTCAAATGATGGGCGCCTAGCTCGATTGAATGAAAAAATTGAGCGGTATAATTCTCTTTCCGAAATAAAAAGACCTAACAAAGCCAATAAACTAGAAATGTATTGCTTACTCCAAGAAATGTATTTCATGGGTGAACTTTTGAAAAAAAAATGGGTTGATGCATATCAATCGGGAGAATTATTTTCGCCAGATTTAACTCTAGAGCCAATAAAGCGATGGAATGGGGTTATAGGTGAGTTTTCAAAGCATGGCGCTTCACCAAGTGCTGGATTATCAGCCGAAATGAACCTTGCAAAGCTTTCTAAATCAATTGATAGCGCCTCTCTCCCACAAAGCGACGAATGGAAATCGTGGAACTCCCAAAGGAAGTCTTTTTTGGGTAAAAAAAAAGAAAGCGTGCATGCAGAGGATATGATTCCTGCTTTAAATGCACTTCATGATAACAGACCAAAACCTGAGGCATTAGAAGAAACTAAGATTCAGTATTGTTCTCAGCTAAAAGAATTTAAAAATGAATTAATCAAAAAAATTAATTTTGAATTGGATGACCATAAAGATATTAAACAATTTAGAAAATTGCTTAGTATTGTCAATAAGGAAATTTGTCATTTATATGACAGTACTCCAAGGTTAAAAGCACAGTATGATGATCATATCAAATATTCAACTCATGAATTTGCAAAAGTTCTAGCTAAAAGCACTGCTGAAGAAATAGAGATATTGGCGCAACCCTTAGGTACCTTGGGTAATAGAGACGCTACACGAGCCGAAATTTTAGATTCATTTCCAGCACTTTCTGACTTTTCTATTAAACGATTAGGTGGGGGTAATAATATTAACTGGCTGGCAACTAATGAAGACACTGGGGAGCAACTTATAATTCAGATAGGACAGACTACAGATAATCAAGTTTTGTTAGGGGAGTTGTCTCGATCTTCAGTAGATGAGTTTTTTACGAAAAAATATTTATCAACATATATAGCAGAGTTGGCTCCTGTCTCTTTAGTTGTTAGTGAGTTTCTTCCAGATGGTGATTTATATAATGAGCGTAAAAATAAATATTCTCAGTTAGA
>SXGU01514249.1_pt1 | contig 14712 bp, 10 predicted proteins | sample 3174531 | NCBI WGS metagenome assembly SXGU01 (sample SAMN11356863, study PRJNA531348) | freshwater metagenome | isolation source: freshwater sample F1-140 | place: China: Fuxian Lake, Yuxi | collected 2017-12-25
GCTTTCGGTATCGGCAGTCGCGACATGGAAAAGCTCGGCTTTGAATGCATCGGCCGCAGTGAAGAGATGGCCGTCGTGGGCATCCAGGAAGTCGTTAAACATCTTCCGTTGATCCGCCGAGTTTACAACGAGCTTCTGGATCAAGCTGAAAAGCGAAAACCGAAGTTCGCCCTCCTCATGGATTACCCGGAGTTCAACTTGAAGATCGCTAAGGATCTCAAGAAACGCGGAATCAAGGTGATCTATTATATCTCACCCCAGGTTTGGGCGTGGCGGACGGGACGTGTGCATCAAATCCGCAAAGTCGTTGATCAGATGCTCGTCCTCTTTCCGTTCGAAGAGCCTTTTTACAAGGAGCATGGGGTCCCATCGCTTTTTGTCGGGCACCCTTTACTTGACGAATTGCCGCAGATCGAGGACGAAGCTCAGCATAAGCTTCATCGTGAGCGATTTGGAATCGGGGAGGACGAGATCGTCATCGGCCTCATGCCGGGAAGTCGGCGATCCGAAATTCAACATCACCTCGAAACGCAGCTCGCGACGGCAGCTTTGCTCGTGAAAAAAAATCCGCGTGTGCGGCCCGTTTTGATGGTCGCGCCGACGCTCGAACGTGACGAGATTCGCGGAGCGCTCGCGGCCGTTAATTTTCCCGTGCAGATCATCAAAGAGAATCCCAACGATATGATTCAGCTCGCTGACGTGATTCTCGCCGCTTCGGGTACCGCGACCTTGATGGTGGGTCTGTTGGCCAAACCGATGGTGATCATGTACCGGATGAACGCGGTCACCGCTTGGCTCGCGAAAATTCTCGTGACGAAGACTCCGTTCTTCGGGCTTCCGAATTTGATCATGAACCGTCAGGTGGTGCCCGAGCTCTTTCAAGGCGAGGCGAATCCGCAGCGACTCGCGGAAGAACTCGAAAAATTTATCGAGAACGCAAGTTACCGCGCTCAGGTGGCGGAAGACTTACACGAGCTTCGCAATAAACTCGGCAGCCGCGGCGCCACCGATCGCGTGGCCGAGGTTCTTTCGGGGTATCTGTGAAGCGCCTTCCCCTTCCGCTTGAGCCGCTGATTTATCCGCTCGCGGGTCTTTACAAGAGCATCATGTCGTCGCGAAACCTCGCGTTCGATCGAGGCTGGCTGCCTTCGCACGAGGTGGGAAGGCCCGTCATCAGTATCGGCAATCTCACGGCGGGAGGCACCGGCAAGACGCCGCTCACGGCTCTCCTCGTTGAAGGTTTTCTCCGACGGGGAAAAAGAATCGGTCTCGTGAGCCGCGGTTATGGAGGCACTGAAAAGGGGCCGGCGCGCGTTCCGAGCGATGGCACGGCCGAAACCGCTCGTCGATTTGGGGACGAGACCGCGTGGCTTGCGCATCGTTATCCGAGCGTTCCTGTGGTGATCGCCGCGAAACGGGTAGAGGCGGCACGGTTGTTGATCGAGGAGTGTGATGGAAATATCGATCTGATCCTTGCCGACGATGCCTTTCAGCATCGTTGGTTGAAGCGGTCGCTCGATGCCGTCGTCCTGGATCCGACTGAGCCTGAATGGCATTACCGACCTTTGCCGCTGGGAAGAACTCGCGAAGGCTTCGACTCCCTCGCTCGCGCGGATGCGGTCTTTTTAACGAAGACGAATCTCGCGGCGGAATCCCAGGTCAAATGGTTGCTCTCTCAAGTGGCAAGAGTTGCAAAGGCTCATAAGCGGCATCCACTCGTTTTCGAACTGGAGTCTTATATTCCGTTCTTTCTTCCGCTCGCTGGCGGAAGAAGCATGGCCGATCTCGAATCGCGTTCAGTTTCTTCCTTCAAGGGTGAACGCGTGCTTCTCGTCTCGGGGATCGGGCGGCCACACACATTCGCTCGCTTGATCCGAAACATCGTGCACGCCGAAGTTTTGGAGCATCTCGTGTTCAACGATCACCACTCCTACTCGGAGGCGAATCTCGCCGCCATCGAAGCACGGGCCGTGCAGCTCGGCGCGGGCGCCATTTTGGTGACCGAAAAAGATGCGGTGAAGATGTCGAATTGGCGGCCGCGCGTTCCCTGCTGGGCGAGCCGTCTCGAGACGAGAGCCAAGGGAGACTTAGGAGCGTTCTATGAAGCCGTTGATCGGCTCCTTCTTTAGATTGCTGAGTTTATTCATCGCCTCGCTTCCCCAAAGGGCACGCGATGCGATCGGCGACTTCATCGGGTTTCTCTGGTTCGATGTCTTGCGCATCCGGCGCAAAGTGGCGGTCGATAACGTGACCATCGCTTTTCCCGATCGCTCGCTCGAGGAGCGCGAACGCATTGCGCGCGCCTCGCTTCATCACATGGGACGCACGCTCATCGATTTCACTCTTTTTCCGTTCTTCCGAAAATCAAAGGTCGAAGCGTTTTTCGTTATCAAAGGTCTTGAGCACGTCGATCAGGCACTCAAGGGCGGGAAGGGCGCGTTGTTTTTGACGTGTCATCTCGGCAATGGCGACTTCGCCATCGCCTGCATGTCGCAGCTCGGGTATCCGATGAATTTGATTTCAAAGGAATTCAAAGCTCGTTGGCTGAACGACCTTTGGTTCGGAATGCGCCGTAAGCATGGAACTCGGTTCATCTCGGCCGAGAAAAGTTCCTTCGATATTCTGAAGGCTCTCCGGCGGAACGAGATCGTCCTCTTCGTCCTGGACCAGTTCATGGGTCCTCCGGTCGGTGTCAGAACGCGCTTTTTCGGTCGTGAAACCGGCACGGCGGCAGGTCTAGCTCTCATCGCCGATCGCACGAATGCTCCGGTTCTTCCTTGTTATACCTACAGGCAAGAGGATGGACGGCAGGTCGTGGTCTTTGAAGCGGCGATCCCGTACCAAAGACTCGACGATAGCCTAAGGGAAAAAAACATCGCTGTAATGACGCAAGTTTATACTGATAAGATCGAGACCATAGTACGACAGCACCCAGAGCAGTGGATGTGGATCCACCGGCGATGGAAAGAGTTCCGAGATTAAGGCGAGGGCCGAGTTGAATTCTCAAACGCGGGCGACGATGGATGGCGCATGGTTGAAGAAGTGGACGGGCGGCTGGGTCGCTCCCGTTCTCGTTTCGTTCGCGCTCGTTGGCTGTGCTTCGAAGGTCCTGAAGGTCGACAATCCCGGCGAAATGCTGAAGACCGATGAGTACGACAAGCAGGTCAAGGTCAACGAGATCAAACTTGAGCCCTCCGGTACGTACGTTAAACTTCCAGGTCCCGAGCCAGTCGCCGGTGCGTTCAAAGCCGTCAAGAAGGGGAAGAAGACCAAGTTCGTCGCGGTCGCCGCTCCCACTCCGGTGCCTACACCTGCCGTTCCTTCGCTCGCGGCCGCACCAACTCCCGTCGGAAAACGCCAACCCGAGATCGAAGATTCTGAGGGATTCATCGGTCGCAGGCCGGTGAAGGATCCTTACCGCGTCGGTGAAAAGGTAACGCTTGAGGCGAGTTATTTCGGCGTCGTCGCGGGTGAACTCACTTTGGAAGTCAGACCCTTCGTCGACGTCAACGGAAGAAAGAGCTACAACTTCGCGGGTACGGCGATTTCAACTTCCGTGTTCGCCATGTTCTACGCGGTCAATGATTGGTTCGCGACGTACGTCGATTTCGAAACACTCACGCCTTATACTTACGAGCTCCATGTAAAAGAGACGAAGCAGCTTCGCGAAGCGCGCTCGATTTTCAACTGGGACACGATGAAGGCGTCGTTCTGGGATAAGAAGGTCAACGCAGAGAAGAAGATCGAAGAGAAGAAACAAGAATGGACGATTCCGTCGCATTCGCAAAACATCTTCTCGATTGCCTACTACATTCGCGCGTTCCAATTAAAACCCGGAAAGAAACTCGCAATCCGCCTCGCCCACGAAAACGAGAATCTCATCGTGACGACCGAAGTGCTGCGCAAGGAGCGTATTAAGACGGCGGCGGGCGAGTTCGACACGATCGTGACGAAGCCCAAGATCGAAATCAATGGAGTCTTCAAACCGGTGGGCGACATCTTCATTTGGTTCACCGATGATGACCGCAAGTTCATCGTGCGCATGGAGAGCAAGATCAAGATCGGAACGATCGTCGCGAGCGCCAAAGCCATCGAGCGCGGGCAGAACTAATCACGCCAATCTAGTCCCAAGTCGAGGTCTTTCACGAAGCACCGGGTGCTATCATGAAAGCATATGCCCATTCTCGGTTGTCGACATTTCAACGGCTACAAGCCGTGCGGAAAGAGCGCGATTTGCGACTCTCTTTGCCCGCAGATGAGCGTGCCTTCATCGCGAATCTTGATCGTTCACCTCGAAGCGTTGGGTGCGGTTCTTCGGTCGACGGCGCTCCTCCCGGCGATTCGTCGTAAGTTTCCCGGCTGTCATATTACATGGGTGACGCAAAAACCGGCCGAGCAGCTTCTCGTGAACAATCCCTACATCGATCGCGTGTTGACGACGACGCAAGATGATCTCCTGCAACTTTCGGCTTTAGAATTCGACGTCGCCCTCATGGTCGACAAAGGATTAAAGTCGGCCGGGGTTCTAAAGCTGACAAAAGCCGACGCCGTTTTTGGATTCACCGTCGATGCCGCGAGCGGAGTCGTCGTGCCTGCGACGGCGGCGGCCGGGGAACTCTGGGAGATCGGTCTCTCGAATCAAAAGAAGTTCTTCGAGAATGAAAAGCCGGAAACGAGACTCACCCATGAGGCGCTCGAATTGGGACCGTGGCTTCGTGATGAGTACGTCCTCCGGTTAACGGAGGACGAAAGAAACGAAGCTCAGGCGAGACGGGCCGCTTGGCTCGGCTCGGGCGAATGGATCGTCGGCATCAATACGGGTTGCAGCGGTGCGATTCCTTACAAGAAGCTTTCGATCGAAGGTCACAGGGAGTTGGTGCAGCGGCTCACCGCGATCGCGGGAGTTCGCATTGTTCTCCTGGGCGGCCGGGAAGACACCCTGAGAAACGAACGAATCGGTCACGGGATCAGTGCTATCCAATCGCCGACAGAGCGGGGCTTGAGAGACGGAATCGTCAGCGTCGAGGCTTGTGATATCGTGGTGAGCGGTGATAGTTTGGGCCTGCACATGGCGATCGCGCTGGGCAAATGGTCGGTGGCATGGTTTGGCCCGACTTGCGCGCAGGAAATCGATCTCTACGATCGCGGCGTGCACGTCCTGACACAAGCGAGTTGCGGACCCTGCTGGAAGCGGAGCTGCGATCGCCAGCCAATGTGTTATGACCTCGTCTCCATCGACCAACTCGTGAACGCGGTATTGAAGGGTCTTGATCCGAAACCGCAACCACGATTAGGTCACGACAAAAGCGGAGAGGCTGCTCCGTAATTCGAGAGAGCTTCTGAAGTGGCGCGAACCGAAATCAAAACTCATCTTCTCGTCCAAACCGCGTTTGTCGGCGATCTTTTGCTTTCCATTCCACTCCTAAAAGAACTCCGTGATCGAGACCCCGATGCGAAGCTTGTTTTGCTCTGTCGGAAGGGATTAGGCGACTTTTTCATTCGCGCGGCGCTCGTCGACGAAATCGTCGAAGTCGATAAGGGAGACGAGAAAAACTCAAGTTGGCGTTCGGCGCGCGAAAAATTAGCCGGCCGACGGTTTGATTTGATTCTTTGTCCCCACGAATCTTTTCGTTCTGCCGCCTTCGTCATGCGACTCCGGGCTAACAGGAAAATCGGTTTTAGGCGGTGGTTCAATTTTGCGATTTTCACCGATCGAGTCGAAAGACCCATGCACCTACCCGAGGCACTTCGTCAGTTATCACTCCTCGCTCCTCTCGATGAAAAATGGGGGAAGCGTCTGGCGGAATATGGAAAGAACACGCGCGCGGGCGGTTTAAGTTCCGAAGGACTCGCCAGGGTCCCCGAATGGGCAGAGATGAGCGTTCCGCGACTCATGAATCTCAAATCCAATCGGGATCCAAAATTACTTTCCTCGGATCGCGTTCGCGCCGTCGCCGAGCGCCTTGATCTTGCGAACTCGGGCAGGCAGACGGCGATTCTCGCGCCTGGAAGTGTCTGGGCCACGAAGATGTGGCCGCTCGATGGTTACACGCGAGTGGCTCGTGAGCTCCTGAGCAAAGGTTGGCGGGTCGTAGCACTCGGTGCCGCGAATGAAAAAGAAATTTGCGGTGAGCTCGTGAGACGTGCGCCCGGTGTTCAGTCGATCGCGGGCGATACGAATCTCTTCGAATCAACCGAGATCATTGCTTTAGCGGACCTAGTGGTTTGTAACGACAGCGGAGCCATGCACATGGCCTCGGCGGCCGCAACACCGGCGGTGTCGATCTTCGGGCCTACGATTCTCCAATTTGGATATCGACCTTGGCAAAACAAATCACACGTCTTGGAAGTGAGCTTAGATTGTCGGCCGTGCGGAAAGCACGGCGCACGCGAGTGTCCTCTTGGAACTCACGCCTGCATGAAGCAAGTCTCAGCCGAGAGCGTTCTCGTGGGTATCGAATCCGTCACGCATTGAAAGCGGAACGGGGTATTCGTCGCAAATCGCGACCCGATCAAACAAGAAACCCACGGTTCCGCCGTAAGCGAGATGCGCGACAAAATAGGTGACTGCGGCACCAAATCCATCGCCGAGGACGAAAAGCCCTGGTCCCACGATCTGACCCGGAATGAGCGGATGAATCATCGAAACAAAACCCGTCCCGAGGCCCGCGAGGAGCCAGTGGATGAGCCCCATCGCGAATCCCACGGGAGCGCCCGAGCGATGAGCGGAACGGAAAAGGAAAGCATAGATTTGAGCAATGAACGCGCTAATGACAAGGTGGTAGCCAAAGCCGATCCACCAACTCATCTCGCTGATCTCGCGGGTCCAAAAGCTGCCGAAAAAGATCTCGAAATCGATTTGAATCCAGCCCAGGAACTCAAAAAACTCGATGATTCCGGCCGAGACGAGCCCGGCGATCAAGCCAATCGCAAAGGTTTGCCCGAACGTCACCTTGCAGGCGTCGCGGATGGGGCTACGAAAAGTGTGTTGCGTTGGGGCGTTCTTTTGCGTTCGCATACGGGTCTCCCGCAGACGAGAATCGCCGATCCTGTACGGGTCTTCATCACGAAGGGGTGGAGTTTTCGTCAAAACTCCAACGCCCAGGGGTTTTACTCGTTCGTATAATCGCGAACGTTGATCCCGTATTTCTTGATTTTGCGAAGCAGCGTGTTCTTCGGGATGTTCGCTTCGGCAACGGTCTTGTTGATGCGACCATTATTCGCCTTTAGAGCGCTGATGATGAACTCCTTCTCAGCCTTTTCCTTAAACGCTTCGTAGTCGAGGGCGCTTCCAGAAAAGCTCAGCTCCGTTTTTTGCGGACTCGTGGGTGAACCCACGGGCGCTACGGCCTCACGAGCTTTCTTGAGAACGTTGTCGGGGAGAGACGCGGCCGTGATGCGATCTGAGTTCTCAACGATGAAGGAACGTTCGATGACGTTTTCGAGTTCCCGAATATTTCCGGGCCAGCGGTAGGTCTTTAACACCTGCAAAGCTTCATCGGTGATACCGCGGATGACTCGGCCATGGCTCTTCGAGAAGCGTTTCATGAAGTACTGGACGAGTTCACCGATATCATCGGCGCGTTCGCGAAGCGGTGGAAGGAAAATCGGCATCACGTTCAAACGGTAAAACAGGTCTTCGCGGAACGTGCCGTCTTCGATCATCTTCTCGAGATTCCGATTGGTCGCCGCGATAATGCGGGCGTCAGTTTTCACCTCGCGCGAACTTCCTACGGGAGTAAATTTGCGCTCCTGGAGGACGCGCAAGAGTTTCACCTGCATGTCAGGTTTTAATTCCGCAATCTCGTCGAGGAAAATCGTGCCGTTGTTCGCGAGCTGAAATTTCCCGATTTTGCGCTCGTGGGCGCCCGTGAAGGCGCCCTTCTCGTGGCCGACGAGCTCGCTCTCCATCAGACTCTCGGGAATCGCACCGCAGTTGATCGAAACCATTGAGCCGTTCTTGCGGGGTGAGTTGAAGTGAATCGCGCGCGCGACGAGTTCTTTTCCGGTTCCGTTCTCGCCTCGGATCAGGACCGTCGTGTCGACCTTACAAAGTTTATGGATGAGTCCGAAGACATCCCGCATTTTCTGTGAGCTGCCGACGAATTCGCTCTCGATATCGTCGTCAAAAATCGGATTCGAAATCGCGAGCCGCGAAACCATCTCACGCGCCTCGTTCGCCCGCGAAACGATCTCGATGAGCTTCTGGGGTTGAACGGGTTTTTCGACGTAATCGTACGCGCCCTCTTTGACCGAGGCGATCGCGTCTTGAACATTCGAATGCGCGGTCATCAAAACGACAAACGTGCGGGGGTCGTGTTCCTTGATGGCGCGCAGAGCTTCGATGCCGTTCATTCCTGGCATTCGCACGTCCATCAAAATCAAATCCCAGTCACCGGATTTGTATTTTTCAAGAGCTTCGGCGCCGTCGCCGGCTTCATCGATGGTGAACTGGTAATTCGGCATCGAAGTTCGAAGAACCGAAATCACGGACTTACGAAGTTCGGCCTCGTCGTCGACGATCAACGCCGAAATTTCTTGCGTGATGTCGGTGCCCATACCGCCTTGCAAGGAGCTGGCGAGTCCCGTCGGTAGGCTTGTGTTCGATGAGTTCATCCGTTCGCCCTTTCTTGATCGGTCGATTCTTCCGCGATCGGAATCGAAAACCCGATTCGGGTTCCTTTGTTCGCGGCACTCTCCAGGAAGACTTTGCCCCCGTGAAGCTCGATGAAATATTTGACGAGGTAAAGGCCGAGACCGGTTCCCTTCGTCTCCATCTGATTGCGTCCGCGCGTGAATTTTCCCCAAATTTCTTTTTGGTCCTCCGGGTCGATGCCGGGGCCCGTATCTTCGACGACGACAATGACGTTGTCATCTTTTTCCTGCGACGTGATCGTGACCGAACCGCCGCTCGGCGTGTACTTGATCGCGTTCTCAGCTAGATTGTGAATGACTTCCTGAATCAGCGTCGTGTCCGCTTCGATCGAGAACATGGGTTCAAGATTGACCTGAAGCGAGATGCTCTTTTCTTGCGCGAGAGGCATCAAACGGTTCACGACCCTTTCGATATCCTCGTTGATGTCGGTGACTTCTTTTTGAATCTGGAAATCTTTGGCTTCGACTTTCGTCACTTGGAGAATGCTTTGGATATACCGATGAAGTTCGTCGCTCGAGCGCCGCAGGCTCTTCAGATCCTGCGCGATTTCGGGATCACGAGAACTCGCAAGCATTCGGTCGCAGATCGCCTGAATTTTGGCGATCGGCGTTTTCAGATCGTGGCTCATCATGCTGACGAAATTCGTTTTGAGTTGCTCGATTTCGTTGATGTAGCGTTGCTCTTGTTCCAGACGCCACGTTCTCCGTTCGTTCAGCGCCAGTTGATAACTTAAGAAAACGATGCATGTCGCGGTCAACTCGACGAGCGGCGAAAGAACGGGAATCCAGATGTGGGCAATGTCGAAGAACCAAGCGCTGAGGGCGGCCCAAACAATCCCGGCTAATATGAAAACCACGAGCGCCACGGACTGGGGATAAGTTGCGAGAACCCAGACTGCACCGGTGAGAACCAAAACGAGGAGGATCAGGTAAACACCGCGGTCGAGACGCCGAACCGTTTTCTGCGCGATCATGTTGTCGAGAACGTTCGCGATCACCTCGGTGCGGCTCATTCGTCCCACGGGGGTCTGAAGTTGTTCGGGTGAGCTCCCGAGGCTTCCAATCAAAATCACTTTATCCTTAAACGTGCCGGTGGGCACGCGTCCCTCGATGAGATCGCGCGCGTTGATTACGCGAAACGAGGAGTCGAGAACGCCACCCGAATAATTGATCAGCATGTTGGAGCGGTAAACTCCGTCGATCCAACGCGAGAGCTCAGGTCGCGCGAGTTCCGAAATGCGCGTGGCAAGATGAGCCAACCGCGCGTTCGAAGGAAACACTCGGCGGACGGCCCCATCCTCATCAGGCCTGAGGAGCCGAAGGCCCACGTTCGCATTGTCATCCGCGGCGAAGAGCGGCAGCAAGATGCGGCCGGCACTGTCGAGATCCGCGCTCCAAATAATTCGGTGATCGTAGAAGATGGAGTTCGGAATGGAACCGAGCGAAGGTGAACGAACGTTTTCGCCGAAAAAGAAAGTCACCCCCACGGCTCTCGGATCATCTCCAAGAACTTTGGTGAGCATCGTGTTCCACGCACGCTGATTCCAGAAGTAGGCGTCGGTGAAGCTCACGACTTCTTTCAGCGGTCGAAGAACATTTCGCGTCGCCGGGTCGAGTTCGCTCCAGTCTCGCTCGGCCACGTCGATCAGGATGATGTTGGACTCCGCCGCACGGGGTCCGCGAATCTTGAGGCGTAAATCAAAATTATTTGTTTCGTCGTTGTGAAGAAGAACGGCTCCGATCAACCAGCAAAAGAGGGCGCGCGTCCAGAAGGCTTTCGTCCGCCATATGACGAAGCCGTGATACATCAGGAATTTGCGCAGCTCTTCGAGCCGCCGTGAGATCAATTGGAGCATGGTGACGCAATGTAGCAACCGACGGGTGATTGCGCAACGTTTGCGAGGGAGATTTTTCGCGAAAAATCGCGGTGTTTTGCCCTGCCGATCTTTGATAGGCTGACCCGGTGCAAGTCTACCAAGGTATCCGAAATCTCCCTTCGCCGCTCTCGAGTTCCGTTCTCACGATCGGCAATTTTGACGGCGTTCACCTCGGCCACCGTGCGCTCATCGAACGGGTCGTCGCCCGGGCGCAGGAAAAAGGGGTGTCCTCGGCGGTCATGACGTTCGAGCCGCATCCCGTGAAGGTCCTCTACCCGGATCGTCATCTTCACCGGATTTTTGACCTCGATGATCAATGTCATCAACTCGAGCGACTGGGCGTTGATGTCTTGGTGATTGAACCTTTTTCACGGGAGTTTTCGCAGCTCGAACCCGAGCGGTATCTTCTCGAATGGATCTACCGGCCGTTCGTTCCCGAAACCCTCATCGTGGGTTACGATTTTAGCTTCGGTGCCAATCGCCGCGGCTCGATTGATTTCTTGAAAGAACACGCGCCGAATCTGGGTTGTCGCGTGGAAGTCGTGCCCCCGGTGAAGGTCGGCGAGGTCCTTGTTTCTTCCAGCCGTATTCGGCAGGCGCTCGAGGTGGGTGATGTGTCGCTCGCGAATCAACTTCTCGGCCGATCCTTTTATTTGAAGGGCATCGTGGAGCGGGGAGCAGGACGGGGGCGCACGATTGGGGTGCCGACCGCTAACCTGCACACGTCAGCGGAAACTTTACCGGCGCGCGGAGTGTACGCAGCTTGGGCGGAAGTTTGGGGAACTCGATGGAAGGCGGCGGTGAATGTGGGTTGGAACCCAACCTTCGTTTCCGAGAGTGCGGGGCGAGCGTTAAGCGTTGAGGCTCACCTCATCGGCTTTGGTCCCAGTCCTGCCGGTTTGATGCCACCGACGTCAGACGCGAGCACGAATCTTTACGGCGAAACCATTAAGCTCGAGTTTGTTCAGCGGTTGCGGAGCGAGAAGAAATTCGCGTCGCCGGGTGAACTTGTGCAACAGATTCATCTGGACATCGATTCGGCGAGCCGCGCGCTCGAAGGATGATCATGAAAAAGATCAAGTGGATCGAAATCTCCGACGTTGAATCCCGCAGCGCTGGCCGGGCGCGCTTTGAAACGCTGTCTTCGCTCTTAAGCGAGAGCGGAGTCGAAAATGAAATCGTTTTACAGGAGACCACCGGCGAAGATCTTCAAACATCATTGAAGTCAGCGATGGCCGGTTTTGACCAAATTCGAATCAGCGGTTCGATTGGATCAAATGTTCTCGAACATTTCGATAATGTGCCTCTCTCCTCCAAGCAAATCGGAGCCGCCGATGCCCTCGTGAAAGCCGATGGAAAATGGTGGCCAAGGAATTTCTTGTTCGACGGCATTCTTCGCGCCGTCGTCTCCGATGTGAAAAAACTCAATCTCAGTGGCGGCGTTTTTGTCTTCGGCGCGACGACCGAGGCGAGAGCGGCCATCGGGGCTTTTGCTCGCTTGGGTTACCGCAAGTTCTCGATCAGCGATCCTCGAGAGGACATCGGGCAGACTTTCGTCGAACAACTCAAGAAGACGCATTTCGAAGTCCAGTTTCAGTTTATCCCGCGGCATATGATCACCCAGCTTCCGAGCGTTCACTCTGCCGGCATCAACACTCTCGTGAGGGGACACGATGATGGAGCGCTCGAAGAACTCTTCTACTTCAACTTTTTGGAACCGATGGGAGTCTGGCTCGACCTGGCACTCTTCCCATTAAACGAAGCGCTCTCGGAAGAAGCGCGCGCCGTCGGCGCTTTCGTCGAGTCTGGGATCAGCGTCGCGGCTCACACGGACGCGCTCTGGGTGGAAGCTTGCTTTCCCAGCTTTGCACTCGACCGTGAGGCGTACTGCGAGCGCCTTTCGAGTGCTCTCCGCTCGATTAAATAAAGTCGGACTTTCGATCAGTTACACGCGCCCTGGCCAATCGATAAACTGTTGTTGAAGAAAACTAAAGACTTATCAGTGCAGTTCTCGATTCGCCAGGAAGGTGAAAATGTCGGCCGTGAAGAAAGGTCTTGGCGAGCTTCTCGTTCGCGAGAATCTCGTCAACATCACTCAGCTTGAAGAAGCCCGCAAAGAGCAGAAGAACGCGGGCGGCAGACTGAGTTCCGCTCTCGTTCGTTTGGGTCACATCAATGACAAAGAGATGGCCGAGTTCCTCTCTCAGCAGTACTCGGTTCCGTCAATTGATCTCGATTCTTTCGAAGTCGATCAAGAGGCGTTGAAGGCTGTTCCCGCCGACATCTGCGAAAAGCACATGGTGATGCCGGTCTCGAAGGCGGGATCAACCCTGGTCGTTGCGTTTACCGATCCCACGAATATGTTCGTGCGCGATGACATCGCGTTCTTGAGCCGCTGCAAAATCGAAGTCGTGGTCGCCGCCGAGAGCGCGATCTTTAAGGCCATCGAGAAGTACTACAAAAAAGAAAAGCAGGATCTCGGCAAGATCGTGACCGAGATGGAGGGTACCGAAGAGGCGATGAATTTCACCGCCTCTCTCCAGGCGCAGATGATCGACAAGGACGGGGGAGACCTCGGTCCTCTGGTCAAGTTCGTTAACCTCATGTTGAGCGAAGCCATTCGGTTGAAGGCGTCGGATATTCATATTGAGCCTTACGAAAAAAGGCTCCGCGTTCGGTACCGGATTGACGGTCTCTTGTTTGAAAAGGTTCAACCCCCTTCGGGATTGGGCGCGGGTCTCGCGAGCCGTATCAAGATCATGTCTCGCCTCGATATCGCTGAACGTCGCCGTCCGCAGGATGGTCGTCTGAAGGTGAAAACGCAGCAAGGTATGGAAGTCGACTTCCGCGTGAGCGTACTGCCCACTCTCTTCGGCGAGAAGATCGTTATGCGTCTTCTCGATAAATCGAACTTGCAGCTCGACATGAGTCAGCTCGGTTTCGAGCGCGAAGAGCTCGAGATGTTTAAAGAGAAGATCATGGAGCCGCAGGGGCTCGTTCTCGTCACGGGCCCGACGGGTTCCGGTAAGACGACAACCCTCTATTCGGCTCTCTCGACCGTGAATGATCCGCAAATCAATATCTCGACGGCTGAAGATCCCGTTGAATTCAACTTGGACGGCATCAACCAGGTTCAAGTGAATCCCGATATTGATTTCACGTTCGCCGAGGCCCTCCGCTCGTTCCTTCGTCAGGATCCCGACGTCATCCTCGTCGGTGAGATCCGTGACCTTGAGACCGCCGAAGTTGCATTTAAGGCGGCTTCGACCGGTCACTTGGTTTTGAGCACACTGCACACGAACGATGCTCCTTCGACGATGTCGCGTCTTCTCGATATGGGCGTTCAACCTTATTTGATTACTTCGACGGTCTCGATGGTTCTTGCCCAGCGTCTCGCGGGTAAAATCTGCGTGAAGTGTAAGGCTCCCCACAACGTTGAAGACGAAGTCTTGATCATGGCGGGAGTGAAACCGGAAGTCGTGAAGGAATTCAAAGTCATGAAGGGCGAAGGCTGTTCGACCTGCAACGGCACCGGTATTAAGGGCCGTATCGCCGTCTACGAAATGATGACGATGACCAATCCTCTGCGCGAAATCATCTTGAAGAGTGGTTCTCCTGTCGAAATCAAAGCAGCTGCGATTCGCGGCGGAATGCGTTCGCTTCGGCAAGCCGCACTTCTCAAAATGAAAGCCGGCTTGATTTCGCTCCTGCAGCTGCTCAAGTTCGCCACAGATCAGGGTGCATCCGATTTGCATCTCGTGGCCGGCTGTCAGCCTGCTCTCAGGGTGAACGGCCGAATCGTTCGAGTGAAAACCGAGCCAATGGCGAAGGAGCAGACGCGAAAGCTCTGCTACTCCGTTTTAAGTGACGCACAGAAATCGCGTTTCGAAGAAACGCACGAACTCGACTTTAGCTTCGATGTGAAAAACCTCGCGCGGTTTCGTGCGAACTACTTTTTCCAGAAGAATTCGGTTTCGGGCGTTTTCCGTCGCGTTCCGATGACGATCCCGAAGTTTCAGGATCTGGGATTGCCCCAGGCGATCGCTGATCTCTGTAATCTTCCGTACGGGCTGGTCCTCGTGACGGGGCCGACGGGTTCCGGAAAATCGACGACCATCGCGTCGATGATCGATAAAATTAATACGGAACGCTTCGGGCACATCATCACGCTCGAAGACCC
>SXGU01074161.1_pt1 | contig 14710 bp, 14 predicted proteins | sample 3174531 | NCBI WGS metagenome assembly SXGU01 (sample SAMN11356863, study PRJNA531348) | freshwater metagenome | isolation source: freshwater sample F1-140 | place: China: Fuxian Lake, Yuxi | collected 2017-12-25
ATGATGGCGAGCGCCACAGATGCAGATGCGAGGCGCGAACGCGGGAGGATGCCCGCAGCGGCCTCCGACCAAGTGAGCAACGAAGCAGGTGCGTCTGTGCCGCCGTCAAGATTTGTAGCCTATCCCACGGTCTCCTCAGTATCTCGCGAATCCGGTTCTCAATCGACAAATCGACCGTGGGGCTGTCTCCATCCGCCCTGATTCAACTCAACAATCAAGGGCGGACGTATTTCATCGAAGCGTCGGCGAACCTGCGCAATTGGAAATTGGTGACGAGCCTCGTGGGCACCGGCAGGCGGTTAGACCTAACAGACGCACTCGCGCCTGGCAGCATGCAACGCACCGCTGAGGCTTCTGAAAGCAGTTTCTTCTCTGCACTGCAATCCATCCGAACCGTCGCGTGTCGCGAGGTTTTCGGAACGCGGAATTCCACGCTCCTTGGGTGCGGCTCCGCCGCGCCGTGTTCGTCCCGTCTCGGCGGTGTATTTTGGTTGCTGCTTCACCCCGCTCCACCGTCTCCCCGGGTTGCAACCTGCACAGACGCAGGGAAGGTGGTTTGGGGCGCGACAGGAGAGAGCCGTCAAGACCGCAAAAGTGGCAAAGGGAGGGCTGAGCGTCGAAAAAACGGGAAGTCCTAAAATCACCTAACCAATCGATGGTTAATGGTGCGTCCGGCAGGACTTGAACCTGCAACCTTCTGATCCGAAGTCAGAAGCTCTATCCAATTGAGCTACGGACGCGCTGGCCTTGCCAGACTCTGGCGGCAAGGACGGAGACATCTAATTTCACTGGAGCGCGGGAATCAACCCTTGTTTCGCGCATCTCGCATTTGAACTCATGGCCGTCGCCAAGGTCGGCGTGGGAAGGGGTTGAGGATTGAGCGGTCCGCATGGGGATCTGATTTCAGCGGAATCCCAGTAGTTCAGCGACTACATGGAGGGCAGGAAGCGATCTGATCGATCAATCGTTGTCCAGCAGTTTGAAAGTTGATCAGCGTGAGAGCCCGCTACGTCAGATTGGGCCATTTCCGCAGGCAATCCTGCCAGCATTTGATCGGCATGCGCCAAGCAAATGAGAACCCGAAGCGGTGCATCGCTAAATTCAATTCACCCTCCTTGTCGAGGATCATGGTCCACCATGCGCATGCCACGACACGAGGTCGGACTTGTTTTGAAGCGGAAGTTTGCCCACATTGGTCGCAAGCCCAATCGCACTACATGACTGAAACGCTCAAGCCACATCCCCGGTCCGCCGCGACAGATGGCGACGATGTCATGCCGCGCCGGCACTTCCTGTGGACTGCGGCGGGTGGCATCGGGGGCATTGCATTGGCCTCGATGTTGCAGCGCGATGCAATCGGGGCCGAGGTCGCAAAACATCGAGTGACTCCAGGCGGGATAATTCCGAAAACTCTCCACCTGGCTCCCCGCGCCAAACGCGTGGTTCAGATTTTCTGCGCTGGCGGTGTCAGCCACATCGACACTTTTGACTACAAGCCGGAGCTGGCCAGGTTCGACGGCAAGCCGCTTTCCGGAAAGGGTGAGAACAAGGGATTCTTCGGCCAGCCGGGCAACGTGATGAAGAGTCCATACGAGTTTCGACGTCGCGGTCAATCTGGACATTGGGTGAGCAGCGTTCTCCCGCATCTGGCCGGTTGCGTGGATGATCTGTGTTTCATCCATTCGATGGTGGCCAGGAGCAACAACCACACCCCGGCAAGTTTTCAGATGAACACCGGATTCACCATGAATGGCTTTCCATGCATGGGGGCCTGGCTAAATTACGGGCTCGGAACTGAGAACGAGAATCTACCAGCGTTTGTCGTCCTGCCGGATTCGCGAGGGTTGCCCGCTGGAGGGTCGATTAATTGGACAGCCGGATTTCTGCCGGCGAATTACCAGGGCGTGGCGTTTCGCACTTCGGCTTCCGAGCCGATCCCGGACCTGAACACGCCTTCGAGTATCAGTACGCAGGCACGCCAAACGGGGATGAATTTTCTCGAACGCATGAATCGTGAATTCGCCGAAGCAAACGCCGGCGATTCAGCTTTCACCGCGAGATTGCGCTCGTACGAACTGGCTGCGCGGATGCAAATGAGCGTTCCCGACGCCACGGAGCTTTCCGGTGAACCCGAGTCCACCCGTCGGGCCTACGGGCTGGAGGATGAGCAGACGAAAGGCTTCGGACGAAACTGTCTTCTTGCGCGGCGATTGCTGGAGCGGGGCGTTCGGGTGGTGCAACTCTTCAACGGCGGCTCGTTCGGCAGTCCGCGCATTAACTGGGACGGCCACGAGAATCTGAAGGAAAACCACGACAACCAGGCAGCGGTCATGGATCGTCCGGTGGCCGCTCTAATCCAGGATTTGAAGCAACGTGGGATGCTGGAGGACACACTGGTCATCTGGAGCACGGAGTTTGGTCGCAGTCCAGCAACGCAGGGACTCGGCGCGCCGGGACGCGATCATCATCCCGACGCGTTCACCTGCTTTCTCGCCGGAGCCGGGGTGAAGAAGGGTTTCAGCTACGGTTCAACGGACGAGGTGGGCTACTTCGTTTCCGAAAATCCTGTGACGATCTATGATTTCCACGCGACGATCCTGCACTTGCTCGGCATCGACCATGAGAAACTGACGTTTTACCACAACGGCATCAACCGACGATTGACAGATGTGCACGGGCACGTCGTCACGCCGCTGCTTGCGTAAGAAGGCAATGACGGAGCTGGCAAAGCAACAGGATCATTTTCTGTAGCATCGAATAATGTCGAGTAGCCGGGGCGACGCTTCAAATCACTGGGGAATCGCCCCTTCTTTCATTTTCCAACCCGGCATGATTACAGGCTCTTAGAATGGCCAACGGCTGATCGCTCGATTTTGTCTTTTCTTGTTATGGTAGTTGTGGAGCATGCGATATGACCCAGTTATTCCGTTCCAGGTATCGGAAAGGGTGGTTTGCCTTGGCGCTGCTGGTCCAAGCGCTTTTTTCGGGGAGAGGGTTGGCGCAGGCGCGTCTGGAAGAAGGTCTGAAGCAATTCGATGGGCGTTACGAATATCTCCATGGGGCCTCGATTCAAATTGCCGGGTCTCCACGCGATGGTGTTCTTTACGCGATTCTTGACGAGGCGAAGTATCCGTTGAAGAGGTTGAGTGAAGGTGTCTTTGCGGATCGCGCAGGTTCGCGAGTGGTGTTCGAGCGAGGGGAATCGGGTCGGATCTCGGGATACCGGTTCCATCAGGAGAGGGCGACAAACTTCTTCCGTCGAATATCGGACGCGGCATTTCCTGAGACGATGTGGTTCGCCCGGCGGCCACCGAGCAACGCACCATATCAGTTCACAGCGTCAATTCCACCGAACTTAAAGGATGGATTGGATGTCGGATCGCTCCAGGACGCAGGGCTCAATGTAGCCTTGATTGGAAAGATGGTGGAGCAGATTGCAAACGAGACTCACAAAAATGTTGATAGCGTTCTCCTGATCAAAAAAGGGAAGTTGGTCCTGGAGGAATACTTCTACCAGTACGACCGGGACAAGCTGCATCAACTCCGGTCCGCCACGAAGAGTGTAGTGTCGGCGCTGGTTGGAATCGCGCTGGACAAGAAACTGATCCCGAGCAAAACGGAAAACGTCGTTCCCTTTTTTTCAGAGTACGAGATCAGGAATCTATCAGTGGAAAAGCGAGCCATAACGGTGGAGCATTTGCTGACGTGCGAGTCCGGGCTCGCGTGTGAAGACGGCAACCCGGAGTCGCCAGGGGAGGAGCAAAAAATGAATGCCAGTCCCGATTGGGCCCAATTCATTTTGAACCTCCCGATGGTTGAGCCTCCGGGAAAGACCGGAAGGTATTGCTCGGGCGGAGTCATTCTGCTCGGTCGGATTGTGGAGAAGGCGAGCGGCAAGCAGCTTCCCGACTTTGCTGCTGGAAACCTGTTCAGCCAGCTCGGCATTACCAATTATCGATGGAACTTTAAGCCGGACAGTTCAAGTTTTGATGACGCCTGCCAGCTGCACATGCGCCCACGTGACATGGCGAAACTTGGATTGCTTTACATGAATGAGGGACAGTGGAAAGGGAGACAGATCATCTCGCGGGAATGGGTTAGAGATTCCCTTTCCAGGCATTCGGTTGTGAGAGGCACCGAATACGGATACTTGTGGTGGCGGCAGTTTTTGAATGTGGACGGGACGAGAATGGACGGTGTGACGGCGAAGGGAAATGGGGGACAAAGGATTTATCTATGGCCAACCTTGGACCTGGTGGCGGTGATTACTGGTGGAAATTATAACGAGCAGTCCCCGTCGGATGAAATCCAGATCAAGTATATCCTGCCGGCGGCGATGAGATAGATCCTGGAGGAAAGACACGCAAAGTAAAATACACGCGTTTTGATCTACAATCTGGTTATCCTCGCCGATCACCTGTCGATACAGGTCTCTTTCATCCGAAGCCATCCGGATGATGAACTGTGATGGGCCGGCACTGTCAGTATCTTCAACCGACAACCATTAGATAATGGCCGAGATCGGCAAGAGGGCTATTACTCACAACGTCGATCTCTCACGGCAAGCCACTCAACCCGCCTTGGTTCTGGCAAGATTCGAGCGCGTACGTCGGATGGGGCGGAAAATCTTACCTGCACGCGACAATAAGTTAATGCGCTGGCCATGCTGTCGTATGGCAATACAGGATTCCTTGCGGACTACTCCCACTCGCAAAGCGAATCTACGTGGGCGGCGGAACCATCCCGGAGCCAGCCATCGAGTTGCGCTTGATCTTTGAGTTGTTGCCCGCGCTGTCTCGGCACAACGATGAATTTGCACGCGATATCTGGAAGCGCAGCCATATCGCCCCATAGCTTTTCAAATTGTGCGACCGGAAAGACATCCTCCTGTCCCTGGCCCCAACGCTTCTTTACTTCCTTGAGCGTGACGTAGGTTGGCATCCGCGAGGCAAGCTGGCGGACGCATCTCGTCACTTTGATTTCGTCGTGGAGATCTTCCCGGCTCAATCCAAAGACGGTCAGAAGACGGTCGATATCAATCCAAGTCGTCATCGAGCTGTAGTAGGAAAGCGCGAACTCATCACGTTCGTGCGGCATGGCCAGCCCTTCCACCAATCGAACGCGTCCATCCACGCGCGCCAGGCCGCCGCCACGATCCTCGATCCTTCGCGTGATCATCTCGAAGCTCAGACAAGCGTCTGAAGTGATGTGCGCGCCAAGAATGGCCGGATCGAGATTGGCACCGAGCGTGTCGATGTTGTGGAGCAACAGATGTTTCAGTCCGGGGCGGTCCGAGAGCAGGCGTGCGAGGACACCGTTACGGAGAAGATTGGGAACCTCGAACCAGTGGCCGATGGGATGAAGGCATTGGAGCGGCAGGTTGTCCGTATAGTCGGAACCTTCTCCCGTGCCTTTGGCCCAGCCGATGAGCGCCGCTCGGGCGCTTTCCCGGACCTTCTGCTTTTGTTCATCCAGCCGCTGCTGGGGCATTTCTTCCCAGGCGAAGCGCAAATCGCGCTCCATCGGAATCATCCGCAAGCCGATCGCCTTTCCGGGTGACAACAGCAAATGGCCACCGTAGCCATAATATCCCTGACGTTGGAGAAAGTCCTCCGTCGGCCCATGTGTCATGTAGCTCGTCGTGAAGATGTGGGGAACATCGGTGTTGTGAACACGGCCAGATTTGCGACTTTTCGCCAGGTGCAATTCGAGGAAAGTGCGATGGCGCCCTTGGAACTTGCAGAATGGATGCAGCGCCTTGACCGTGCCTGCTCCCTGGGTCCACCGGCTGCCAACGCCTCCGGCGAGACTGACCACCGCGACTGTTCCGCGCCGCAACGCATCGATGCCTGCCTCGCGCCAGCCAGCATCCAGCACTCCCGTGGCGTCCAACACGTCCTCCGGTGTGACATCGGTGATTTGAGCGCTTGCTGGAAGGCGGTTTTGCGCGAGACCAATCCGCCCGCTCCGCAGGTCGGAGCGGATCTGTTCGTGCTGCTCGCGATCAAATCCGTTCTCGAGGAGGAGCGCCTCAAGCGTGTTGGTTGGATCGCTCTTTTCTTTCATCGGCGGGAACAGGCGGTCGAAAAGTGTCTGGACCATTCCGCGCAATTCCGGTTTGAAACGGCAGGCCGCGCCAAAGCGATCCAGTTCGGCGCGGCGCGCGGACGAAAGTTGTCGTGCGTCAGCCCGGAGCAGTGAAGGCACCACCAATCCATAATATCCGCCTGGCATCAGCGCATCCGCGGCGGGCAGAAGTTCCGCGAAAGTTCCCCGTTCATTGATGGCAAAGTCATAGACAACCGGGTCCATCGCGAATGGAAGCGCGTGGTGCATCTCACGCTTGGTTTGCCCCATGATCTCCAGGAGACGCGACTGCGCTTTCGCCTTTGCCTCGGGCGCAAAGATGAATCCCATGCCGCCGCCCGCCATTCCACCGAGCATCCAGAAGCCCCAGAAATCCGTCCCAAACTCGACAGTACACCGAGCGATCAATCTCTCCGCGTAATTGTTGCTCGCCCACGGGATGATCGACTGGATCGGGCCGAAGAAGTTTCGGGTCGTCGCGCCGCCGAGACCCTGGATATTGCCCGACCGCAACGCGCCCAGCACTTCATCGAGCACTTCAATTGCGGCGCCGCGCGCGCTCCATTCCGCCTCGGAGCGGAGCAAGTACTTCTCCGTGACCATCTCGAGAATGGGGCCGACGTTTTGCGCCATGCCGCCATGCACCAGAACGAGGCTTTCCTGAAGCTTGCGGCGCGCGTCTGGCGGGACTTTTGTCTCATCCAGGATTTGATGGCGGGGCAGCAATCTTCCCCGGCTGATGCCGAACTCCGGATCGCCTTCACCCGCCAGAGCGCCTTCGATCAGCTTGATTCCCGGCCAAACACCTCCCGAGTCCTGCCAGCCGCCGCCTGATCCGCCGATCCATTCACCCAGAATCGCACGGGCCAAAACGAGGCGCCGTTCCTCCTCGGCCAGGGAACCCGTCAATGATTTAGCCTGTCCAGTCGCGCGCATGCAAACTGCGATCAGACCGCCAAGGAGATTTGTGGAAACAGCCAGGCGTGAACCTTTCGGAATGTTGTTCACGCTGCTCACCAGTTCGATGCCCCGGCCTGCGCCTGCAAGCCTTCCGAGCAGTTCCGCCAAACTCTGGCTGGAGCCTTCCATGCCCGGCGGCACGATCCCCGAGGCGATCACAGCCGCCTTGAGCAACCCCAGGTGATCACGAGCAAAATCGAATACCTCCGCCAGGTTCGTCAGGTCGGCGGTGGCCGCGAGATCGACGCTGGTCAGGCGCAGCACCGGCTCGTCAATCACCCGGAAATAAGCTTCCACCGGTGGACGCGGAGTTGCATCACGGCCATGCACACCGAGATCGATGGAGACGTTGAGGACTCTTGCGCCCTCGGGATAATCCATGCCGAGAAAAAAGATGTCGCTCCATGCGCTGTGCGAAAGATCCATCCGCACAGGCGTGAGTTCTCGAAGGATGGGGAAGGCGCTGGCGCTGTCCGGTTTTGTCAGGAGTTCCGGCCTGACGCGCAACGGATGGTCGAAGGTATGGCCGGTGCGAAACATCCATTGATTTCCCCTGACCGAGCGTACGCTGCGCCGGACCTGGTTGGCCAGGGTTTGAAACGCGAGACTGTGATAAACCGAGGCGAGCGCGCTCGAAACCGCCTCGCTGGGCCCCTGCTGCTCCTGGGCATAAAGAAAGGCGGCGATGGCTTCATCGAACCGGCGGTTTAACAGGCTCTCGTAACCGGCAAACGGTATCAGCCCGCGAGGATTCACTCCGATACGAGCCGGAAGATGAAAGCGATGAATCGAGTAGAGGAAGAACAAAGCCCGAACCCGATCATAAAGATTGGAACTTTCGCGCCTGAATTCTTCCAGCCCCCGGCACTCCGCCAGAAGTTCGTCGGCGCTCAGAGCACCGCACACAGAGTCAATGGAGCGGTCCCGAATGGACGGGGCGGAAGCTGTGATGATCTCGACAAGACGAGTTCTCATTCCTCAGCCAGCGGTCTTTTCAGTTTGGAGCATGCGTTGTTCCTTGGCGGGAAGCTTTCCATTCGAAAAGTTTCATCCATCGAATCTCACCGGGACGGACGCTGGGCGAGCAGTTCAAGCATTTGAGCCAGCACTTCCTCTCGATCTTTTCCATCGAGCGCGAGCGCGAGCTGCGCATTGAAGAGGCCAAACCTCAGCCCGAGATTGAATCGGCGTCCCGCGATCTGGAAGGCGACATACCGCTCCCGTTCCGCCAGGCGCGCGAGCGCGCTCGACAGGGTCACAGGTTCGCGCGCGCTCCCAGCAAGGCACTCGCCAAGGATCGGCATTATCGACGGAGTCAAAATGTGCATTCCGAAAAAGCACAGGTAATGTCCGGCGCGAAGCCCTGGGACGATCAGGTGCTGTTCGGCTTCGGTGGGCGTCGGCTTTTCCAAAACCTTGTCCACCTCATAGAGGCGGGCATGGCCTGGAACGCCGCGCCCGCCGACAGCGCCGTAAAAAGGAAGCTGGCTCTCACGAGTCGCCTGCACCCCTGAAACCACACAATCCTCGGCCTCAGCCACATTCGCCAACTGTTGCGCGCATCTCAAAGCCTCCCCGCTCACGTGAAGATGATCGCTCACCAGATGCAGGAATGAGTCTCCGGCAACAAAATCCCGGGCGCAATAAATGGCGTGGCCATAACCAAGCGATTCCTTCTGCTCCACAAAATGAAGACGATGCGCCCAGCTCCCGGCGGCGGCATTGTAAATCTCCCGGTCTCCCGGGCAGATCACGAGGCAGATCTCGTCCACTCCGGCGCTCACCGTTTCTTCGATGATGATCTGAAGCGCGGACTTCTGAACTCCATCACGATCCACCAGGTTTTGCACCGGCAGCCTGTTCTGGTTGCGTCCCGCTGCTGTTATGACTGCTTTCTTAATTTTCACGCGGAATGGTGTTTGGCATGTGTCTTCGCGGCTGATGTAAGCCCAAGCCGTATCACAAGTCCAGAAGCCGGTGTTCGGCCCTCGTCCATGGAGGCACAACGCATTATCCACGCTTACGGGTTGCCATTCCTGAACAAACACCTGAAGGGCGAGAACGACCATCTGCTCGATGGTCTCTCGCCCGTTTATCAACGCGTGGTTGGCTTCAAAAAAGTGAGCAGCCGCGCGTGAATGGGACGCTGATCAGCTTTTGAGCAACCGGCCGCCAGCGCATCGCGGAGCGCTCAGCCAAAAAGGTTGTCGAATTCGTTGTGTGTGCCCACCCAGACCCAGGGGATGGTGTCGCCGTGACGTTCGCCGATGGCGCGGTATTGCTCGTTGATACGGACAGACCAGACGTGGTCGTAACCGCCAAGTTTCTTGAAGCGGAGCGAGGGATGATCCGGGTTTTGCACGAAGAGCGCATAGGCCCGCCGCGCAGCCAGGCGGTTGAGTTCTCTTAATCGCCCATAAGCGCGCCAGAAACTCGGCCGAGTGCGCGAGGTCACAGACGGTTGGGATCGAGCGGTTCGTCGCCTTCGGCGGCGGACTCGCGCAGGAAAGTGTCGAGTCGCGGTCGCGCCTGCGGATAAGCGAGCCGGCGCTCCCACGCTTCGTCCTCCTGACGCGCGAGAAGGAAGCGGGCGAAGTCAGCGAGTTCCGACTGTTTGTCTTCCGGCAGAGCCTCGCAAACCTGAATGATTTCCTCGGTGGTACGGCTCACGACCGTTTGATAACAGTCAGCGGAAAAAACTCAAGCGGCATTGACCTTCAGTTGTGCGCGCTCTCTGTCCACAACGAAACTGCCCTCGAGTGCTTTGGCACCTGGGTTGGCGGTTTCTCTCCACAACGTTCGCCCTCTCCGGCGAGTTGGCCCGCACGATTGCCGATTACACTCTCTGGTTCCTGAACAAGCTTCTCAAGGGAAGCACGGACCCGATGCCCCAGCCAGCCGACTATCCGCAGCTCTTCAATTTCAAACAGAAGTGATCGCCTGTTCGGTGGACACTCGCCTGGTTACCCACGGGTGATTGACTTCAAGAAGAGTGGAAAAGGAACTGCGTTCGGCAGGGAGCTTGAGCGGTGGCGGATGCGAATTCCAATCGCTCATCTCCTATGCCAGGCTGCACCAACGCAGCCTCCACAACGACGGTTCAGCGGATGCGGCGGACGCCGACGGCGACCGGTTCAACAACTGGCAGGAGTGGCGCGCGGGCACTGACCCGCCCGGTGCGCGTTCCATCCTGCGCCTGCTGCCGCGAACGCCGCAAGGTGCGAACTTTGTCGTGACCTGGAAAAACGTGCCAGGTTGAAGTTATTTCCAGGAGTGGAGCGTGAACCTCGGCGCGCGGCCCATCTTCACACCGCTCGCCACACGCCTGCCGTCGTCAGGCAGCAGGACAATCTTCAGGCACACGAACACTCCGGGCCTTGGGCCGTGGTATTATTGAGTGAGGGGTGGATGAGTAACGGCTTCGTTTTCCAGAGCGTGTCGCCAGGACGTTGACGCCGCGCGATGTCCGTGACATTTTGAACACGTGCCGACCGACATTGCAAAGCCGAGAGTATCGCCAGCGCAGGTGCTCCAAGACCTGGCGCGGCTCACCTCACGCCAGTTGGAGACGGTTATTGAGCAAGCCGAGTTGCTGCGTCTGCAAAGGCGGAGATCCGTCTTGTCCACACAGGAGTCCGATTCGATGCGAATCATTAACCGCGGTTTGAGCAGAGAACAGAGCGCACGGCTGGAACAACTCCAAGAAAAACTCCGGCAGGAGACAATTACGAAGCGTGAGCACCAGCAATTGCTACGGCTCACGGATGAGCTCGAAAGGCTTGGAGCTGATCGTCTGAAAGCACTCATCGAACTTGCCGCCATACGCAAAACCTCCGTCCCTAAACTCATGATCGAGATGGGACTGACGGAAGCGGCCTATGCCTGAGCGCGTCAGAGTGCGAACCCGTGGCTTGGTGGCCGAGCGCGCCCGTTTCCGCTGCGAGTATTGCCTCACTCCCGCGGGAATCACTCCCTCACCCTATTCGGTTGAACACATTTTTCCCCGCAGCGAAGACGGAACGGACACGCCTGAGAACCTGGCGTTTTCCTGCCAGGGCTGCAACGGCCACAAAGCGGCCAAGACAACCGCCCCTGATCCGGCCACGCGAAGAATCGTGCCCTTGTTTCATCCGCGCCGACAACAGTGGAGCGATCACTTTGGCTGGACAGCGGACGGAACGAGAATCGAGGGCCAAAGCCCCACGGGCCGCGCAACGGTTTTCGCTCTGAACCTTAACCGAGCTGGTCTCCAAAACCTGCGGCGCCTGATGGTGCTGGCCGACCTCCACCCGGCATCCCCGCTTCGAGACTAACCGGCAAGCAACTCGACGGCAGGTTGCAGTTGGCCAACACGCAAAAACCCTCGATCGCGCGGCGGATGCGCACCGTCATCAAGAAATGGTCCGGGCTGCCCGCGTTCAATCCGAATTTCCAACCGCCCCACCCACACCGAGCATCTCCAACGGCATGGCTCCATCAACACAACCTGCCCAACGACGGCTCGGCGGACGCGGCAGACGCCGATGGTGATGGATTCAATCCCCCTGGACAAAAATGTCCGGCACCCAGATCAGGCTCGGATTGTTCGTGCGCCCTTTGTCCTCCTTGAAATCCCAGTACTGCGAATTCCGGAATTGCCGCGCATGACCATCCAGAAACGTGAACTGAGCGCCGCCGCCGTGAAGATTTGTGTGTACGTTGTTCTGTTCCGCCACGGCTGCCGCCTTTCCGTTGTCGAAGAGCCACACGGTGTGCGATGGCTGCGGCAGCGTTGAAACACGAACCTTGTTGCCGATTCCTGTCCGGTTCACATTTCGGTTCAGGCAATAGTGAAACAAGTTGTTGCCGTTGCTCCGCCGTTTGTTGGAGGGACAGATCCAGATCGTGCGACCGGGATCAATGTTCGCATTCGTGTGCCATGCGAGGCTGTGGTATCGCGGCACGCCAATCGCATCCGGAAGGTCGTTGTACCAGCCATCGTTCTTGGAAGTTCCATTCGGCGCGCCGTCGATGGGAAGATAATCGTCATTGTCCGAGACGAAGAGTTGGGTGGCCATGCCCCACTGCTTGAGATTGTTGAGGCAGGAGATGTCGTTGGCCTTGCCCTTGGCGCGGCTGAGTGCCGGCAGAAGCATTCCCGCGAGGATGGCGATGATCGCTATGACAACGAGCAGCTCGATCAGGGTGAATGCTCGTGATTGTTTTGTAGAGTCGTTCGTCACGGTGATCGTATTTTGTAAAATCGATGGGGAGTAATTGCGGCGTCGGGATCAGGAAAGCTTCCTTGTATGCGATCAAACTGCAAGCCGGTGGCCACGGCTTCGTAAGGTCCGGCAGGACTTGCGCTTCGCAGCACGGAATAGACTCGGTTGGTCTGAACGTTCCAGCGAAGTACAATCGAAAACCCCGCTCCAAAGGTAGCGATCAGTTTCAACGGAGGGCCGCTGGACGTTCCGTCGCCGAAGATCAGCTCGTCATTTCCCAAGCCGGGAGAGGAATGCAGACCGGAAGCCGCCAGATGATTGAAGAAGGGCCCGTCCAGGTCGGGCGACCGGGTCACGGAAGCATTCGTTTTCAGGAGAGAGCTGACATAAGCGACCCGCGACACGAGCCGCCCTCGGGCGTTACGCAGGAGTATGCTGTCGCGTGTGTTGTTCAATCCCAGTCCGGAAGTCCCACGGCTCGCTGGCGCGGCGAAAATACCAGGGCCCAGCCTGGGTTCTGAACCGGTCTGCTTGCCCCCATAAACAACCACCGCATTTGAAGATTGTATGAAGTCCAGCCCGCCAAACACATGACGTATCACGGCGGAGTCGGACAGAGTCCAATCCTGGAGATCCACGCTTTCCGGGGACAAATTCACGATTTCGACATACTCATCCTCGACGCCGACTCGTGACGATGAACTGGGAGTCTTGCGACGAAGCGGATTGTAGTGAGGCGACGCGGCGTTGGCGGTTGGGTTTGCCAGGAATTCGCTGATGACCATCTGCTGCTCAATCGCGGTCGGAACATAAATTTTCCAGGTCACACGATTGGTCGCATCGCCGTTGGAGGCTTCCAACTGAGCCTCGAAGGCGTCCCCGACATCAGAAGCCTCGGCAACAAACGAAAGTGTTGCGCTGACTTCGGGGCCGACAGCCTGGGGAATGTCCCAAGACACATGGCTGGGAAGCGCGTGGTCCACCGCGCGAACGGAGACGTTCCTTCCGGACGGATCCCGGATCACGGCCTGTATTGTCAGCTTCTCGTTGGGTCGCAGCGCGTACTCGGTGAGGTTCGTGCTCGTCAGTGCGTCTCCAGGGCGGACGAGTTGATCCAGAGTGTTGGTGAAAAGTAACAACGGCGGCTTGCCCTCCCCGGGAATCGGCGGATTCACGATCAAGGTCGCCGGATCGCTGGTAACAGCACCCTCAGCATTGCTGACCACGACCTGGTACTCCCCGGCTACGGCACTGGTGGCGCTATTCAGGGTCAGCGACGCCGACGTCTCGCCATTCAGATCAGCGCCATTGAACTGCCACTGATAAGATAGGGGGAGTGCTCCCCCTGCTTTGATGTGAAACGTCACGGAGGATCCCTCGGTCACCGCCCTGTTTTCCGGTTGGGCGATGATCTGGGGTGGCCCCTCGTTGGTGGTCTGTCCGCTCAAGGCCTCTGCAAAAGTGGTGGCGACAGTCAAGTTGTCCAAAGTGAGGATGCCCATCCCGGATCCCTGCCGCAAAGCCAGAGCGATGATGGACACGGATTCACCGCTGTCACCGTTGATGCTCAAATCGAACTCGGAGGCCGGATCGATCCAAAGGGAACTCGTGCCGTCCGCGAGCTGCAGAGAGGCCACAATGGTGTAATCGGTATCAAGCTGAAGATCCCGCTCATGGACCGCAGTCGGTGCCGAGCTTGAAATGGAACTGATGCCAAGCCGATAGCTTCCCGCTTCTGCTCCGCCAGCTAGGGCCCATATTCGGGTGCGAAATCCAGAGCTGGCTGACGTGCCCTTGAGATGCAGGAAATATCCGCCGGTGGCCGAGGGCAGCTTGGACAGGCGCAGGACGAACTTCAAGTAAAGCGACGGAGTTGTTTCCTGGGTGTGAGGCATGCCGGCAAGGAGCGCGTTGACGTCTTCAGATTTAGCTTGGGTGAGTCCAACCAAGCCTTCCGCGACTTCGATTTCATTGGCGTCCCCGCTATGTCTGGTCCATTTCCCGCCGGACACCTCTTCGAGGAAACCATTCTGGTAGGGGAATTCTTCCGAGAACAACACCTCAGCACGGCCAGACGTGACCAGAAGCATTGCCACCATCAAAGCGATGCGCCCCGGAGACAAAGCCACGGCGATGAGGCTCCACAGGCTCCACCGGCGCTCAAAAGCGACAGACAACAGGTGCATAAGCAAGTTCGATGAATTCAACTGGCCGGGGTAGTTGATCTGATTGGCCTGTAGCGGCCCGCCCGGAATCCTGTTCCTCAATTACGAACCCGTTTCGCGATGTCAAAACAAAAGGCTGGAATCCTGCACCAGGGACACGGCTGTGACAAAGTCATTGGAGAAAACAGTTGAGAGTTGAATGGCCATGGCGAGCATCTGATTTCTGGTGAATTTCGGTGGTTCAGCGACTTCAGGAAGGGCAAGGCTTGAGGTTTTTGAACGCCATCACCAAGC
>SXGU01535846.1_pt1 | contig 14710 bp, 18 predicted proteins | sample 3174531 | NCBI WGS metagenome assembly SXGU01 (sample SAMN11356863, study PRJNA531348) | freshwater metagenome | isolation source: freshwater sample F1-140 | place: China: Fuxian Lake, Yuxi | collected 2017-12-25
GCCGTCAGGTTCACAATGGCATCAGCTTACGCGTTGTTCGTCAGTATGACATCAACAACGACCGTCTGCCTTGCCGTATTGACGTGCTCTATGGCTACAGCGTGATTCGTCCGCAGATGGCCGTTCGCCTTTGGGGCTAATAAGCGATGGCCCTTCGGGGCCGTCCTTTTCTCAATCTTTTGGAGTTTAACCCATGACAACTACTCAGAACGCGGCTTATCCGCTTGAGACGTTTGGCCCTTACGGCGCTATTCCGCAGGGCACAGGCGGCTATCAGTTTTCGGCAGGTGATCGCGGCGAGCCATTGATGCGCGCGCAGGGCGCTTCGGCTGACCTAACCGGCGCAACTGTTACGATTACAGCGGCTAATCTTTCCGCTGGTATTGTGACGATTGATGCGGGCGGAACAGACGCTGGCACCTACACGTTCCCTACAGGCGCGTTGATCGACGCAGCTTTCCCAAGCGTTGCTGTTAACACTAGCTTTGACGTTAGCTTCATCAACATTGGCGACAATGCTGCTAACGACGTGACGTTCGGCGCTGGTTCAGGCAATACCATTGTAGGCAGCGCGGTTCTTATTGACGGTGCTACGACGACCAATCCGTCATCGGCTATCTTCCGTTTCCGTAAAACCGGCACGGCTGCATACTCGATCTACCGCATCGCGTAACCATAGGAGAGGGCAATGCCTAACACTAAACCTGTCGGTGTTGCCTTCTCTGATCCCGAACTCGTAAGTGGCACAACCATTACGGGCGCGACGATCAGTGGGGGCACCATTTCGAGCGCTACATCAGTCAGCGCAAGCGATATAACCACGACCGGCGGTCTTTATCTAAAGACAGCTACTGTTGCTGCTACTGGTTCAACACAGTCTGACGCAGCTTCCGTGTCAGATGGTTTTACGCTTGTATCAGCGGCTGATGCTACCAAAGGCGTCAAACTTCCTGCGGCGGTTGCTGGACGCACAGTCATTCTTAAAAACAACGCTAACGCTGTTTTGAAAGTATGGCCTGCTTCAGGCGACGGCATCAATGCCATTACTGTCGATTCTAACTATGTATTGGCGGCTTATACGTCGTCACTCTTAGTCGCGTATGATTCGACAACTTGGTATTCTGTCCCGCTGCTTGCTTCTTAATATATAGCGGCCTACGGGCCGCTGTATTTCTTTAGAAAGTAACATATGGCTGTTATTTATTTGAAACACCCCGAACATGGGGTTAAAGTGGCGTGTCTCGATCTTGAGGCCGAAGCCGACATAGAGAACGGCTGGGAAAGGTTCGACCCAGATGACGACATACAGTGCGTACGATCCGATAGTGGGGGCGATGAGGCTCCTCGGAGTGTTAGCCGAAGGCGAAACGCCTTCCGCCGAGACAGCGAATGACGGGCTTTTTGCACTAAACCAGATGATTGACAGTTGGGACACCGAACGATTAGCGGTGTTCTCAACTCAGGATCAAGTGTTTAACTGGCCGTCTGGCGAACGCACGCGCACGCTAGGCCCAACGGGCAACTTTGTAGGTTTACGTCCTGTATTGCTGGACGATTCCACATATTTCCGCGATCCTCAGACCAACGTGTCGTATGGCATTAAGTTCATCAATCAACAACAATACAACGGTATTGCTGTTAAGACGGTAACGTCTACCTATCCACAGGTCATATTTACCAATATGACCTATCCCGACATTGAAATGGTCATCTATCCAGTGCCATTGCGGCTGTTGGAATGGCATTTTATTTCGGTAGAAAAACTCGATAAACCTGCGTTGCTCTCAACAGAAATGTCTTTCCCGCCAGGTTACTTGCGGGCTTTTCGTTACAATCTGGCTTGCGAGCTTGCGCCTGAGTTCGGCATTGAGCCTTCGCCTACGGTCAGCCGTATTGCGATGTATAGCAAGCGCAATCTGAAGCGCATTAATAACCCTGACGATATTATGGCTCTGCCTTACAGCATCGTCGGCACCCGCCAACGCTATAACATCTATGCGGGCAATTATTAATGAAGACGCCTATCCTCGGTTCTAGTTACGTCTTACGCAGTCCAAATGCGGCTGACAGCCGCATGGTTAATCTTTACCCTGAGATTGTTCCTGAAGCCGGTAAAGAGGCTGCGTGGCTTCAGCGTGCGCCAGGACTTCGGCTTCTTGCGCGCATCGGTTCGGGGCCAATTAGAGGACTTTGGACATTTGCTGACCCAAACACAGCCGTGCCTTACGGCTATGTTGTCTCTGGAACAAAGCTCTACAAACTAGCGACTGACTGGACTTACACCGAACTTGGCACCGTTGTAGGCACCGGCCAAGTCAATATGGTCGATAATGGCACGCAGCTCTATATCGCTGCGGGCGCGCACGGCTACATTTATAACGCCAACACAAACGTCTTTGCGGAGATCACCGATGTTGACTTTTTCGGAGCAGTTGGTGTCGGTTTTCTGGATGGTTACTTTGTTTATAATGAACCAAACAGCCAGAACATTTGGGTTTCTTCCCTTAACGACGGCACGGCTGTAGACCCAACAGACTACGCCAGCATTGACGGTTCGCCGGACAATCTTGTTACGTTGCTTGTCGATCACCGCGAAGTGTGGTGCTTTGGATCTAACTCAGTCGAAGTCTGGTATGACGCTGGCTTACCGACTTTCCCGCTTGCGCGTATTCAAGGCGCGTTTAATGAAATCGGTTGTCTAGCGGCCTATTCAGTTGCCAAGCTCGACAATGGTATTTTTTGGCTCGGCGCTGATGCGCGCGGTAATGGTATTGTCTATCGGTCTAAAGGCTATAGCGGCGAGCGCATATCAACACACGCTGTTGAATGGCAGATCCAACAATACTCTAGTCTCTCAGATGCTGTGGGCTACACTTATCAGCAAGACGGCCATAGCTTCTATGTCCTAAACTTTCCGACCGCTGATACGACGTGGGTTTACGATGTCGCTACAGGCGTGTGGCATGAGCGCGCTGGGTGGGAGAATGACGCCTTTACCCGCACACGCGGCAACTGCCAGATGAATTTTAATAATACAATTGTCATCGGCGACTATCGTGTTGGTGAAATATACGCCTATGATCTCGATGTTTATTCTGAAGCTGGCACTATTCAAAAGTGGCTACGCTCATGGCGTGCGTTACCGACAGGCGAAAATAATCTAACCCGAACAGCGCAGCATAGTCTTCAGCTTGACTGTCAGGCAGGCGTAGGTCTTGAGGGGCCGGACTATGAATACCTAAACGGTCTGTTTCTTATAACGGAAGCTGGCGACCGTCTTATTACTGAATCGGGCAATTACATCGTAGCGCAAGGCGCTCCGCTTGCTCCTGGCATTAATCCGCAAGTTATGCTGCGTTGGTCAGACGATGGCGGTCATACATGGTCAAATGAGCACTGGAAGTCTATGGGCCGTATTGGTCAGACAGGCCACCGCACGATCTGGCGTAGGCTTGGCATGACGTTGAAATTGCGTGATCGGGTTTATGAGATCTCAGGCACAGATGCGGTTAAGATCGCCATCATGGGCGCTGAACTGCACATGAGCCAGACAAATGCCTGACGTCGTTAATAACACCCAGATACCGGCGGCGCGTGTTCAGCTCTGGGATGCGGTTACTAATTTCGTTTCTCGGCCTTGGTATCGGTGGTTTTTTAATACCTATATCGCTGTGGAAGCAGGGCGGCGTTATGGATCATTTTATACCACAACAACCTTTACGCCTGCCGCTATCAACACGGCGTATGCTATTACGTTCAACAATACTTACACCCGCGCTGACGGGTCTGATCTTACTTATGGCGTCTATATTGGCACGCCTACGTCGCGTATTTATGTAGATAATACATCGACGTATAACTTTCAGTTCTCGGCGCAAATACATAATACGGCAGGCGGCACCAAACGCGTTTATATATGGCCCCGCGTAAATGGCGTTAATGTAGACGACTCAGCTACTGAAGTGACGCTAACGGGCGGATCTAATGACGCGATTGTCGCCGCATGGAATTTTGTGCTAAACCTTCAGACGGGCGATTATTTTGAGCTAGTCTATTCAACTAGCAATCTAAATGTTTCTATTCCGTATGTAGCTGCTTCTAGTCCTGTTCCCGCAATTCCTTCGGTCATTCTGACCGTAACAAGTAGTGTAGGTGGTTAAATGGCCGTTCTTACGCCAGTTGCTAAAATGCAATTCCTTGACGTGACAGGCGCTCCGCTTGTTGGCGGTCTTCTTTATACCTACGCCGCAGGCACCACAACGCCTCAAGCGAGCTATACAGATTCGACAGGATCGCAAGCTAATACTAACCCTGTAGTCTTAGACTCGCGTGGCGAGGCTAATATCTGGCTGGCGTCTTCAACATATAAGTTTAGACTCTGTTCATCAGACAATACCGAACTTTGGACTGTTGATAACATCTCAGCCCCGACATCGGCCTTGTCGCCGGTTCTGTCCGGCAACGTGACGATTGACTCTGATTCGGCTGGCCCCGCGCTTAAAATTACACAGACCGGCACCGGCCCTGTGTTGCGCGTGCAAGACAGCGTAGACCCTGACGTTACGCCATTTATTATTGATTCTTCAGGACAAGTCGGTATTGGAACTCAATCGCCATCAACGGCTTTTGATGTTAACGATGGCGTTATTCAGCTATCCAGTAGCGGCACGTCGCGCACGACCATATCGGCAGATGCGTCTAACTCGACAATAAACTCGCCAGGGTCACGCGGCCTTTTATTGGCTACCGGCGGAACGACTCGCGTCACAATCTCAAGCGCAGGCACTGTCACGTTCTCAGGCGCGACCGTTTTCTCAGGCGGCGCAACTATCACAGGCAATGTGGCTGTCACAGGCACCTTGTCTTCAACCGGCGCTTTGACTGTATCGTCAGGCGGCGCGGCCATAACAGGCAATAGCACTGTTACCGGCACGCTGACATCTACGAGCACACTGACAGCTCAGAATGGCTTGACCGTCTCTGCGGGCGGCGCGGGTATTACTGGCACTCTGACGGCTAATAGTGGCGTTAACGTCACCGGCACGGTTACAGCTACGACGTTTACTGGCGCTTGGACTAACTTACCCGCCGGAACGGTCATGCTGTTCGTGCAGACTTCCGCGCCTACTGGCTGGACAAAATCTACGGCCCATAATGACAAAGCGCTCCGCGTCGTATCTGGCGCGGCGTCATCGGGCGGCAGCGTCGCGTTTACAACAGCTTTTGCGTCACAAGGCGTTAGTGGCACAGTTGGCAGTTATACGCTGACAACGGCTGATATACCGGCGCATAGCCATACTGCGACATCTACTGTTACTGATCCGGGGCATTTTCATAATTACGATAAAGTAAGTGGCACTGCACAAGCTGTCGGTGGATCGGGATCCAGCTATTTTACGGGAACGGCTTCTACTGCCACTGACACAAAGACAACCGGCATTACGGTAGCTACGACCACGGCTAATACCGGCGGCGGCGGAGGCCATACCCACACTTTCACTGGCACGGCAATTAATCTTGCTGTTCAGTATGTAGACGTCATCATCGCAACGAAAGACTGATTATGGAGCTTAAGAACGGAACTTTTTGCCCTTTGATTAAAAAGGACTGCGTGCAATTAAAGTGTGCTTGGTTTACACTCTTGAGAGGCACAAACCCCAACACGGGCAAAGAGATAGACGAATGGATTTGCGCCGTAGCTGCGTTACCTATGTTGCAAATCGAAGTCGCCAAAGAAGTGCGCCAAGGCGCTGCGGCAACTGAGTCTTTCCGTAATGAAGTGGTTGGTATATCATCGCAACAATATTTGACCAACGGGAATTAAAAAATGGCTTTACCAATGCTCGCGGCGCTCATGGGGGGCCAAGCTCTAGGCAGTATTGCCAGCGGCTATTTTGGCTCTCAAGCCGCCGGAAAAGCCTCTGCCGCTCAGAGTCAGGCCGCTACTTTATCAGCGCTAATTCAAGCGCAGCAAGCCGAACAGGCGCGGCAAGATATTCTTCGCGGTCAAAGTCAAGCGGCTACCGCGCTTAGAGAAGCGCAAGCGCCGACTCTTGAGTCGCTTAGAACTTCTTCGCAGCAAGCTCAAGATCTTATGCGTGGCGGCACAACCGCTGCGTCACAAGAACTACAGGCTGCGCGGGAAGCAGCGCTTCTCCCTTTATTTGCCGCACAAGAGCAACAACAACGTGCTCTTCTAGGCGGCGCAGAGGGTCAGATCGGCGCGTTGACGAGAGGCGCTGGACAGGGTGCAAGAGCTATCCAGCAAGGAACACGTCAGGGACTCGGCGCTCTTGGCGGCGCATATGGTCAGCAACAAGCATATCAACAGCCCTATATAGGCACAGGCGGCGCAGCGCAGAATCAGCTTGCTACGCTGTTGGGAGTTGGCGGCGATACGAGCATGACGGGCTACGGCTCATATGCGCGTCAGCCAACTCTTGCTGAACTTGAAATGGATCCTGGCTATGATTTCCGTCGTCAGCAAGGCGAACAGGCGCTTCAGCGCTCTATAGCGGCTGGGCTTGGCGGTGCAAGTCGCGGCGGCGGCGCGCTAAAAGCGATGGCAGATTACAGCCAAGGGCTTGCCAGCCAAGAATACGGTAACGCCTATAATCGTTTTATGGCTAACCGCGCGCAGACCATGCAAGCATTGCAGGGCATGGGCGCGCAAGGTCAGGGCGCAGCTAATGTTATGACAGGCGCAGCCGGTAATCTCGGCACGGGCGCTGCCAGTTTGTTTGGGTCGCAAGGCACAAACTTAGCTAATATCTACGGCCAACAGGGTCAGAACGTCGCTAATGTTTATGGTGCGTTGGCTCCTAACATGGCTAACATCTACGGCACGACAGGCCAGAATGTCAGTAATATCCAGAGTGCGACAGGTCAGAATCTAGCTAATCTTCAGGCGCAGCAAGGCACCAACCTTGCGGCTAATGTGCTCGGCACGGGTCAGAACGTGGCTAATGTCTACTCTGGTTTGGGAACTAACCTTGCTAACGTCTACACAGGCACCGCACCGCAGTTAGCCAACATCAATCTTGGCGTTGGTCAGGCTCTCGGCACGGGTCTTGAGAACGCAGCGCAAGCACGGGCGTCAGGTTATATGGGCGGCACAACAGCGCTGTCACAGGCGCTTCAAGGCGCGGCTAATGCGCCTATGAACGCAATGATGGCCTATGGTATGTATAATCGCTATAACCCGCGCGATGGTATGGCATACGGCCCACAATTAGCCTAGGTGATTTAAATGCCCGTTCGTTACGATATTGCTTCTATGGTTCCGCAAATCAGTGGCGGCGGCGCTATTGATCCATTGAATTATATGGCGCAGATGCGTCAGCAAGAGATGGCGGATGCGCAGTTAAATCAGATGGCATTACGCGGGTATTATCAAGACCTAGCGGCGCAGCGCGCGGCTGAAGCATCACAACGAGCGGCTGAGACATCGCAACGTCAAGCGCGAGAGTCTGAGATAAAAACGCAAGCTGAAGAAGAAAAACTACTTGCTGATAAGATTCATAGAACCTTTTCGGCTATACCCGCTGGCGATCAAAAAGCCTTTATCACGGCGGCAAAAAAGTTTTCTAAATACGACCCTGAATTTTCTGACTGGCTATCTAGTCAAGAATATAATGATGATCTTCGTAATCGTCTTATTTTGACAGGTGAACAACAGGTTCAAGCTAAACAGAAAGCTGAAGAACCTGTAATGATAGATAAAAAGCCATATCTGCGTAAGGGAACTGAACTAACGCCTTTAATGGTTCGCACTGCGCCTGAGAACGCCCCTGTCGCTGCACCGGCTGAAGGTATGCCGGGCATACGTGGCGCGGCTGTTGGCATGGATTTAACTCGTAAATTTGAAGGGTTTATACCTACTTCAAAATTCGATGTTAATGCAGAACGCGTCGGTTATGGCAGTAGCACTATAACAACGCCTGAAGGTAAAGTTATTCCTGTTACTAAAGGCACGACAACAACTCAACAAGATGCTGAACGCGATCTTCAACGTCGTATTCAAACTGAATTTATTCCTAGAGCGGCGGCGCAAGTCGGTCAAGAGAATTGGGATCGTTTACCTGAAAATGTCGCGGGCGCGCTGACATCAGTTACTTATAATTATGGCAGTTTGCCTCGTAGCGTTGTTGCCGCTGTTAAAACAGGTAATGTTGACGCCATAGCCAACGCTGTTGAATCATTAGCTGACGACAATAAAGGTATTAACCGTGGTCGTCGCATGAGCGAAGCGGCGACAATTCGCGGTAATGAAATGCCGGGAACGGTTGCGGTGCCATCATTTGCCGCCGCGCCGCCCCCAGCGGCTCTTGGTATGTCTCCGCAAATTCAGCCGCCTATAAATATGCTGGCTGGTAATATGCCGATTCAAAATGCAATGGCTGCGCCGCAAGCCGCGCCTATGCAACCAGCTACAATGACGCCAGAAGAATTTGCTAAGATTCCGTTGAAACAAAAGAACACAGAGTTCTTTAAAGGTCTTCTTACGTCTTACGAAGATCAAAGCAAAGCGGGTCTTTTACCGACTAAAGAAGAGGGTATGATTCCGCGCGCTAAGAAGATAGCTATGGCAAACATTCCGTCTGCCGTTGCGCGCACAATAGACCCCGCCGCGCAAGAACTACGCGATATTACGATCAATAAGATTGATCAGTATATTTCTATGTTGCGTCAAACGGGTGACATGACTGGCGGCGAAGGCAACACAGTCGCCGAACTTGAAGCCAAGAAAAAGATGCTTGGCGCAAGTGATCTGACAATCGAAGCAGCTCGTCGTATTGTTGCCGATTTAGATAAGAACTTTGGCACAGGCACGATTAAGGCTGAAGGCGGCGCGACGACAAAAGGCGTTACGGTAAACGTCCCCGGCATGGGCGCGGTTAGCTTCCCTAGCCAAGAAGCGGCGGATGCGTTCCGAAAAGAAGCGGGTCTGTAACGATGGTCGATTATGCTGCGCTCATTGCTAAACATGGCGGAGCCGCACCTGAACAAGGCGCGGTAGACTACGCAGCGTTAATAGCCAAACACGGCGGCGCAGCGCCTGAAAAAGATTTGACTACTGAACGCGCAGTCCCTGTCGCTATGGGCGCGGCAGCGCCGACAGTTGTAGGCGCGTTAGGAGGTATGGGTGCGGCGGCGTTAGGCGGAGGCGCAGCTATTCCGGCAGCTCTTGGCGGCGCAGCGTTGCTAGGCGGCGCGGAACTTGTCGGCAATCTTTACAACGTAGCGCGCGGTGCGGCTGGCTATAAACCAGTCAAGACACCGTTTGAATATATTCGCGGCGCGCTACCGCAAGAGTTTCAGCCACAGACGCCGCAAGAGCGTTTGTTAGCCGCTGGCGTTGAAGGCGGTCTTGGCGCAGCTACTGGCGCAGGTGCAGCGCGTTCAGCAATTAACGCCATGTCATCGGCAGGCCGTGCAGCTCCCCGCGTTCTTAATACGCTCGCCGCGCAGCCAGTCGCGCAGACTGCGGCGGGTATCGCAGCGCCTGTTGCGGCTGAAGCGGCGGCGCAATCTGGCGCTGACCCATATACGCAGTTCGGTGCAGCTATTCTTGGCGGCGTTGCTGCGGGTAAATCAGCAAGCGCACTGAATAAAATTGGGCGCACTGCATCAGCGACGCTTCAGAATATCGGTTTGCCATCTACGCAACAACTTGGCCGTGAAGCCGACGATGCGTTTAATGCGGTCAAAAGATCTGGTCTTGAGTATGACGCTTCAGCCGTTAAAGATTTTAGAGATCGTTTAGAACTACAATTAGAAGCAGACTATGATCCAGCAAGCAGCCCCAAGGTCATGTCTATTCTTAACGGAATCACAAAAAAAGCTGACGCTGGTAAAACATCTATTAAAGATTTGCATGATCTTCGTAAGAGAATTGGTAATGAACTTCGCAGCGGATTTGACCCGTCGCAGCGCACGCAACGCGCTATGGGCGGTATAATGACCGATGCGCTTGATGATTTTATAACCGATCCGAATACACCGACTATATTTAGCAAAGCTGTGCTTAATCCAACACAGATTACATCGACGTTCCAAGATGCCATCAATAAATATAAAATGATGAGCCAAAGCGCCGAAATTGAACAGGCTGTCTCGCGCGCGGCTAGACCTAACGCTGATTTTGGTTCTGTGATTCAAACGCAAATGCGGCGCATATCGGAAAACCCTGCGCGCTTGCGTCGATTTACGCCGGAACAACAGCAAGCTATTTCGTCGATTGCGGCAGGCGAATTTGCGCCTGGAATCGTCAGCGGTCTTAGTAAGTTCTCACCATCTTTCAGCATGAAAGGTCTTCTTACAGGCGGTCTTGAAAGCGGAATTGGTATCGCAGGCGCGGCGCTTCACAACCCGTTAGTCCCTGCAACAATGGCTGGATTAGCCGGAACAGGCTTATTGGCACGCGGCGGTCGTAACATCTTAGCCAACGCGGCCATGCGAAATTTAGCAGCGTCAACGCGCGGTGGCGCACTTGCAGCGCCTTTGCCTTATGCTAATCCTGCAATACCAGCCTTTGCACAAGGCGTAAACGCGATGGCTAATCAATGAACAATGAATACCAAGTTTTCTTTGACGTGGCCGTTGGCGTGATCGGCGTCCTGGGCGGATGGGTATTGAATACCGTCTGGGGCGCTGTCAAAGATTTGCAAGCTGCGGACAAAGAACTGGCCGAGAAGGTTGGTGAGATTGAGGTGCTTGTCGCTGGCCGTTACATTACACGCGAAGAATTTAACACCGTGCTTAACCAAGTGTTCGCCAAACTCGATACGATTCGAGATCTTGTAAGCCAGAAAGCGGATAGATGAAAGAGAACTACGCCCAGGCGCTGAAGCAAGTCCTGAAATATGAAGGCGGCTACGTTGACCATCCGAAAGATCCAGGTGGCCCGACAAATAAAGGGGTCACGCAAGCAGTTTATGATAATTGGCGAAAGTCACAAAACCTCCCAACGCAAAGCGTGCGCGCTATCGCTGATTCAGAAGTTGCGGCGATTTACAAGAACTTATATTGGGATCGTATTTCTGGAGATAATTTGCCCTCTGGCGTTGATTTTGCTGTGTTCGACTTTGCTGTCAATTCCGGCGTAAGCCGCGCAGCTAAGACCTTGCAGGCCGTGGTCGGCGTTACGCAAGACGGCGTGATCGGCCCCGCAACTATTCAAGCTGCTAAGACTTACGTTGCAATGTCGGTAACTAACAAACGCTTGGCGTTCATGCAGTCTCTGTCGATCTGGTCTACGTTCGGCAAAGGATGGTCTGCGCGTATCGCTGACGTTAAAGCGCAGATCATAGCGCTTGTTAAATAGAATTGTATATATCGTTGCGGTTGCCGCTTCGATAGCTTACGGAGCCAAACTGCTATTTATGTTGGGCTTATATTTTAGGAGATCAATGGAATGATTAAGAACTGGCGCACAACCATACCTGGCGTTATCACTCTTATCGGCGTTCTCTTCAACGCATGGCAGACCAAGACGCTTGACTGGTCTTCGCTGCAAGCAGCGCTTGTCGCTATCGGCCTTATCGGCGCTAAAGACTTTAACGTCACTGGCGGCGCATGACGACTGCCATTCTTGTTGGCTTATTTTTAATTGTGCTTTACGGCGCAGTTAAAATGTTAATCGCCGACGCTTATGATCGCGGGCGGCGCGAGGAAGTCCTACGCCGTGCAGACTTGCAAGCTAAACTGAAAGAAAGACAGACTAATGTTGTCATGGCCCCAAAAACCGTGGACGATACTATTTCTGATCTTGACAACGGCACTTTCTAGTTGCCAGTCAACGAGCGGCGGGTCTTGCCCGCCACTCGCTCAGTATTCACTCGCTCAACAGCGCGCCGTTGCCGCTGAACTTAGGCGGCTCCGTGGAACCGAAACGGCTCAATTTGTCATCGATTACGGCAAGCTCCGCGCGGCGTGTCGGCTTTAGCTCTTCTTTCTTAGCGGGCGTTAAGTTAGCGCGCTTCTTGTAGCCAATGTTAGCGCCAGTCGCGGCCTTCTGATTCACATAATCATTAGCAAACATCGCTGCAAACGCTTCATAATTCATTGCGTCAAGGCGGCTGTCGATGTGCGTCGGATCGCTAAAGGCGCGTGCGTTCTTAACGCAGACCATGATCGTCGCTACCTCAAAGGGATGAATATCTCGGCCCAGACGCAAAGATGCCAGATCAGCAACAAGCTGAAAATTATCTTCGATTCCACCGTAGTTCTCACCGCGCTCGCTTATGATTTCGCTTGCTTGCTGTAGTAGATCGTGCGGATTCATTCAGTTCCCCTATCAATTCGGCCCGTTCGCGCATCATACGCAGCGTTGTAAAACGCTGATGCAGTCTGATGAGCACAGTTGACCTGCGAGCGGTTCGGCGCTCTTCCGCCAAAAGGTTCCATACCTCTTGTTCTGTAAAGCCGTTGATAACCTCGTTTAGTTCACGCCAGTTCATCTAGAGCTAACTCCGCTATTTTGCGCTTATTGTGCAGCGCAGCTAAAATCTTATCGTCAATAGTGTTATTACACATAATCAAATAGCACCAAACATCTTTTGTTTGCCCGCTGCGATGTATGCGCCCGATTGTCTGTTCATAAAGTTCCAACGACCACGGCAACGACAGCCAGATCATTTTGTTGCCGCCGAACTGTAGATTCAGCCCATGACCTGCGCTCTTTGGATGCAGGGCCAAAAGCTCCAGTTCGCCTTTGTTCCACTTGTCAACGACGTTCTTATCGTCCATTGTAGCGAGTTGTGGATAACGTCGTTTGAGTTCCGCCAGCTCTTCTTGATAGTTGTATATGACCAGAGTGTTATCGCGCTGATTCTCTTCTAAATTGTCATCCAGCATTTCAAACTTATGCTCTGACACCCACGTCGGCCCCTGAGGGCCGTAGATGAAACCGCCCGCAAGCTGTTGTAGTTTTTGGATCATAACCGCCGCTGTTGGCGCGGAAATGGTCTGATCAAGTTCAACAACAAATTCTTTCTTCATTGCTTCGTAAACGTCATAGTCGTCCATGTCGCAGGGCATTTCGACAATGTTAAGCGGCGGCAGCTTGTCTTTGTATTCTCCCGGCTCAAGCACATAAGTTGCTGGCTTGATCGCGGCCATAATGTATTCAAGCGCGCCTGTGTTTGGCGACCATTGGTTATATTCGCGGTTTATGATGTGAAAGTATTGTTGCAGGAACGCGCCTTTGCTGCGGCCTAATAATTTTTGATCTATGATCTTGCATTGGCCGAACACGTCTTCAAGACCGTTCGAGGTAAACGAACCTGTCAAACCCCAACGCACGCTAAACCGATCAATCAAACCCCATAGATGTTTGAACCTTTTGCCGCTTGGGTTTTTTAACTTCGTAAGTTCGTCGAATACAACGCCAGTAAAGCCAGTAAAATTACTAAGATCGAGTGAAGTAATATTGTCATAGTTTGTAACCACGATGTCTGCGTCTGAATCAAAGGCGGCTTTGCGTTGCGCTGGCGTTCCAACAGCAACAGCGATGTCAAACTCAGGACACCATTTCTGCCCTTCAACAGGCCAGACATTTGTGCAAACGCGCTTGGGTGCTAACACTAACCAACGGTCAACAAAACCGCGCGCTAACATTTCTGTCATTGCTGTCAGTGTTATCGCTGTCTTGCCTGCGCCGACGGGCGCAAGAATCATTGCGCGGTCGCGCGCAAATAAGAAGTCAGCGGCTTCATCTTGATACGGTCGTAATTTCATAAGCCCAACGATCCACTTGTTCGCGGTTCCAGAGACACGCATAACGCTGATTCAAACGCTTCATGTCGGCGGCAAACAATTTTTGCAACGCAGATAACTTGCCGCCGTCGGTTTTAATTTCTACAAACCACGTCTCGCCGTTGGGTAAACAGACAATTCTGTCAGAAACGCCACGGTTGGACAAACTGTTAAATTTAAACGCCATACCGCCAAGTGATTGAATTGTCTTGACAAAGTAGCGTTCCACATCTTTTTCCAAATCAACCATGAAAAACTTGTTGCATAAAATTGTTTTACAGTCTAGTCTCCGAATCACGAAAGGTAATTTGATATGCACAGTAATATAGTCGGCGGTTCAACTGCGAAGCGCGTTCTTCAATGTCCTGGCAGCGTAACGCTATGCCAGAAGGCACCCCCTAAACCCTCATCTAAATATGCTGACGATGGAACAAAATTACATGACGCTGTTCACCAAGTTCTGTCACTTGACGCTAATCCAGATGACTTGCCTTTGGGCGTTGACGCTCGCGCTAAACTTGATTTTGCCATTGCAGCATTAGGCGAAATTGATCCAGATAACCAACTCGAATTTCAAACGGAATGTCGGGTGCATTTTGGGGATTTTCTTGCAAACGTCTTTGGCTCCTGTGACCTTCTTGGTCGTTTACGGTCTACTACAATTCTGGTTGATTGGAAGTTTGGTGATTGGATTCAAGTCTTTCCCGAAGAAAATGATCAGCTTCTTTTTTACGCAGCCGCAGCCATGCGAACGCCAGAGACAAAATGGGCGTTTGAGGGAACGGATGAAGTAAAACTTTACATAGTTCAGCCGCCAAGCGTTCGCGTTTGGACGACAACTAAAGATCGCATCCAACAGTTCGAGCGCGATCTTTACGATGCCGTGCAGCTTGCGTTCATGCCTAACGCACCGCTTAACGCGGGCGATTGGTGCCGTTGGTGCGCGGCGAAA
>SXGU01572884.1_pt1 | contig 14709 bp, 19 predicted proteins | sample 3174531 | NCBI WGS metagenome assembly SXGU01 (sample SAMN11356863, study PRJNA531348) | freshwater metagenome | isolation source: freshwater sample F1-140 | place: China: Fuxian Lake, Yuxi | collected 2017-12-25
CATAGAAGAAAATTGCTATGTTTTTATCCGTGTGCGCTTAAAACATAGAAGAAAATTGCTATGTTTTATCCGTGGGCGCTTAAAAACATAGAAGAAAATTGCTATGTTTTTATCCGTGTGCGCTTAAAACATAGAAGAAAATTGCTATGTTTTTATCCGTGTGCGCTTAAAACATAGAAGAAAATTGCTATGTTTTTATCCGTGGGCGCTTAAAAACATAGAAGAAAAATTTATATGACCCCAAAGATCTCCAGTGTGCCTCGCACTAATTAAAAGAATTTACTCAATAACAATAATAATGAGCAACAACAAATTTCCGATGAGATTAGCTAAGGGCAAACACTCCGGTATGTGTTGTGGTGACATCAGAGCAAGGTGTCGGCATATAAACATATTACGCATTACTTGCGGTAACAAATTTAGATGCATTGAACATTACACTAAACATTGCCGCACATGTACGTCACAACAACTGATTGAGAACAGCGACATTTCATTGATAGGATACATAATGGGGGAACTTAGATATTTGAGAGGGGAATTGATCGCCTACAAGCGATAGAAGATCGTCGGGTCATATTAAAAAAGTTAGGCACAGATTATGCTGGAACCTCGGTGTGAGAGATAATTGTCATATATAGATTATATTTGGAACATGACAAACCCAATGGTTCTTAAATCAAAGAAATATTTGCCCATCAGAGGATGGTTAAAAACATAGAAAGAAATTTATGCATATTTCTTTCTATGTTTTTATACAGGAGCTAAAGGAAAGTTAACGATAATATATAATGAGTGATAAATGTTGCGTAAGACTGACCAAAGGAAAACACAAAGGCATGCTGTGTTATGAGGCTAAGTCTCAGTGTCGCCATATTGATAAGGTCTGCTTTTGTGGCGACAAATTCAAATATGATTTCCAATACAAGAGACATCGTCTCACTTGTGTATCACAACAGAGCGAAAGCAGCGGCACTTTAATGATGGGAAAAATAATGGACGAGCTCGAACATTTGAGAGGGGAAGTTGGTGATTTGCAGGAGAAAGTAAAACAAATAGAAGAGACTCCTAAAATTCAGGTTATTAACTGGAATATCGTCATAGGGGATAATTTTTATCAAGAGCTCAGCGACAAACTTGGGGGTAAAGAATGCGCCATTAAATATCTGGCCGGTGTTGCAGCTAACAATAACTTGATTGACATAATACAGACTTTATATTTGGAGCGCCGTGAGCCCAGTGAGTATCCCATTGCATGTCGAGATATGCATTTTAAATTTGTCAATAGCTTAAATCAATTAATTGATGACAAAGATGGGGTTAAACTTTGTAACATGCTCGGTAACAGTATACAGAATGCTATGTTATTGGCAAATAACGATTACATATCACGTAAAACTTTGGAGGATCGAGAAATCGATGACGAATCTCATGCCCAGATAGCGGAGACGCAGAAATATGTTGTGGGCTTGCCAGGACGTATGCGTAAGAATGGCTTCCTCAAGGAACTGTCAGATCTAACAGATAATCCACAGCATGAATTTTTCGCAATGGCGGGTGTCACAGGAAATACCGTAGGTACCAATAGTTAAAATTGAAAAGTGTAAACATCCAATGACACACAATAGATGTCGCACGAAGACTAAAATTATCAGGGTTATGTCGCGAGGCAGACACGAATTTTCAAAATATACTGAGAAAGTTCTTAAATATAAGGCAACCGTCCCTCTAACACTAGATGACATGAAGCAGGGTCTCTGTGCCGTGGCATCTAAGCATAAGACTAATGCTCTTTATGCAGACCTATATAAATTGGGCTTTAATATAGAGCCTACCCCTGCTCCGTATGATAGATTTAATATCTCCTGCGTTAATCAGGAGATATTGAATTATGCTTTCTGCCTATATGATCCTTCAAATCTACATGATAGTTATTATTTCTCTCGGTTTATCGTCCGCTACTGTAAATATTATAAATATAATACATTGATGTGCATAGATCTAGTGAACAAACTAGCACAGTTAGAACCACAGAGTATGTCATTATATGCCGTTGATGGCTTGAGTCTTTACGATTATTTTCTACAAGACGAGTTGCCGCATTATCAATACTCCTCGAGTATGCAGATATGGGTTATATTTATGCACTCCCTACATGCTTATGAACAGGGAGAGACGAGGATTTTGCCTGCTATTGACGCGATATTTCAGCGGGTATTGAAGCATATCAACCTTAACCATATATTACATGAGTGCAAGACTCTTCTTGACATCGCCACATATTTCAACCGAAGATACATGGTTTATCCTAATCCCGTCTCACCTAGCTGCATAAAGTTATTGGCTGATCTCAGTAGTGTCCAGCAGAATCATAACCTCATCCCCGTATAGGCGCTTTACGCCTCTGAGCTTTTCCGTATATTCGTCATATACGGAATCGGCCAACAACAATTCAGATATGCTTGCCGTATCATTCTCTGTGTCTGTGTCTGTGTTGGTGTTGGTGCTATTAGTGTCTTTGTATAGTTTCAGCTTGTCCAATTCTTTTTCTATATCTCGTATAGCTTCAGGTACTATGAATTGTTCGAGACACGGACACATTTTGCGTGTGAGGTTAATTTTTCTCAGTAGTGCGTTAATTTTCCGTCTCGATACTTCTATTTCATGGTATATGTCCATTATCTGTATGATTTCGTCATTTTAGGAGCACACGTATAAACTGATGAACTTTGTACCGTAATGGAACGACTCTTAATAACTGTAAGTGATAGCTTTAATAATTTACACTCTGCATAAGAACAATAATAAAATGCTTAATAAACAACTGCATAGAAATTGTTTATTAAGCATCAACTTACTTTATGTATGATACATAAAATACATACATAAATTGAGGTAGACATATAATTACTAATGTCAGATGATAGAGATACCAAGTTACATCTTATATTACACACACACTTCGGTTATGAGGGGTTTCGCTCACAACAGCTTGATATTATTAATGACATCCTGGATGGCAATGATATGTTGGTCTTAATGCCTACTGGCGCTGGTAAAAGTTTATGTTTTCAAATACCGGCACTGTATGAGGATGGCCTCACTGTTGTTATATCGCCGTTGCTCTCGCTTATTTATGATCAGGTTGCAGACTTGCGCGCTGCTGGCATTACAGCACACAGCTACTGTAGTACTAGCAAAATAACATTAACGGACATTTTTCGCGATGTCCATGGCGGAATCTGTAACTTGCTGTATACGACACCGGAGACATTCAATAAGAATGCATCCCTGCAGATGCACTTGAGGCATTTAGCTGATCATGATCAGCTCCGAAGATTTGTCATCGACGAGGCTCACTGTATGACTGTATGGGGGCATGACTTCCGACCTGAATATTTGGATCTACATATGAGGCAGTTGTATCCGGAGATACCAATAGTAGCCTTTACTGCCACGGCTACAAAGTTAGTCTCAGCTGACGTTATCAGTAAATTACGGTTGGAGGAGCCCCTAATTTTCTGCACAACATTTGTTAAGGATAATATCTTGTATCGTATCAGGGAGAAAGAGAACGACAGTTGGTCTCACATGGGTAATATCGTGCATAAAACAATTGTCTTAGATGGCTATGTAGGCAGTTCTGGCATAATTTATTGCCTGAGCCGAAAGGAATGTGAATACATGGCAAATTTCTTGCGAGTACGAGGCATGTCCGCAGAATTCTATCATGCGCAGATTCCCCTCGAACAGAAGGAACGCGTACAATCCGGTTGGCGTGAAGGGAAGATTTCCGTAATTGTAGCTACTATAGCTTTTGCCCTCGGTATCAATAAGCCCAATGTTCGGTATGTTATACACACATCAATGCCTAAATCCATAGAATCCTACTATCAACAGACCGGTCGCGCAGGGCGTGACGGGCTGAAATGCAAGTGTACCATGTATTATTCTGAAAAAGACATGGAGACACTGAGAAAGATGGATGGCAATAATAGTGTATCAGAGCAACACACACCAGATCTGGGATTTAGCCTGGGCAACGACGACACAGATACAGAAACTACATCTGAAGTGCATACTGTGCCACCAGTAACAAATGAGCAGTGGCTCTGCGATATGTACAATATGTGCTGTAACACAGTAGATTGCATTAAAGTGCAGCTCTCTAATTATCTAGGAGAATACAGCGTATCTAATTGCGCTGGACGCGGCCGCGCGGAGCTCTGCTGTAATTGTATACGGCGCGGTATTCAAGGAGCGCCGAGGCAAGTTAAGGTTGACCCAGAGGTACGTAGGATTTATAGTCTGTTACCGAATAAACGTAGCATTATCTGCCAGAACTACAATACTCACCGTGTACTGAATGAGCTGTTAAATCAGTCTTACCTGACTATAACGGTGCAGGGGCGAGACGAGATCGTAACTGTAGATAAGCCTATGCCAACAGGCTTTAGTATAGCATGGTTGACAATATAATACGTGTAATATTATATGTCATATGATATTACAGCATTAATATCTCTACTGAAGGGTATGTGTGAGAATAACGATCACGTTACGACACTCTGTGTGTTACAAACTTTGGGCAAAGTTAAGCGCGCCGGCTACATAGATATAGACGGCATTGTCTTGTGCCTCAGTTATTGCTCTGATATTTTTGCAACACATGGAAACATGGAGTTTTTTCGGGAATTCGCATCGTGTATGTCCGACATAACTGAAGCTAGCCCGGACAACCCATTTAGCCTCAAGAGTCGATGTTATTATTATTTTGCTAAGAACGAGAAAAATATAATAGCTAGAGTACAAAAGTACTGTCCTTCAGTTGACGTTGACGTCATAAACGAACATATGCTCCTAATGATAAGCCGGAACAATATTTTCCAGAATATTCAGTTGGATAGGTTTTATAAGAGCATACTGCGTGACGGCGAGGATATGAACTATCGAGACTTTGTCACATTGTGTTCTAATTATAGTTTAACTGCAGTATAGTACATTTTACCTCGATATTTATAGTGCAATTTAATCCTTATATGTTTTTTTTCCATTAGTTGACCAATATTAGGGGCGTGCAGCTGAACTATTTGTTTTTTATTATGTAATATCTCATTGTTCGGTAACATTACTGTATATACTGGAGTATCATCTATATTTTCACTGACCTTATGTTTCTGGAGATATGATATACAGTCAGTAGTACTAATTAAATTATCTCCAGTCAATGTTACGGCAACATATGTGATATTGTAACTCATGTCTGCGTAAGCTGATATTGTCAAAGTATCACCGGAGAAATCAGTATATACCGTAACATAACCGCGACTCAGATAGAACAGCCATAATGCCAATAAAGATGACACATAATAATACATGATATATATCATTATGTGTCAATTCCTCATATACGTATAATGCTCAAGAGCCATATTAAGTTAAGCAAGGCAAATAGACATTCCACGATAACCGCGATCCACATAAAGATACGCAGATCGTGGGGGGTCATGCTATCACAGTCTTCCCACAATGTTATTCCTCCTACAGTAGCCCAGGCGGTACTAAACATGGCAGAGAGGAGCAATATGAGACTAATAAGCCGCGACAGACCCAGACGCATGCCAACTAGGGCTAAGTCCGCGCGCTGAATGCGGTATACACCATGCAACAGATCCAACACTGATACTCCCAACATAACGGAGCCCGCGATAATTAGCCAGAGTGAGGGATCAACCAGAGCCGACGCACAGTAGGCATCATCCTTATAGATGGAGCCATATACGATAGTTATAATACCAAAAGCTCCAGTCAGGACATCGACAACGGTACCAGCGTAAACACTCATTGATATCCTACAGCACAATGTAGTATAAAATATGTAAGATTCACTTTTATGCTAGAATCTAATACCTTATAGGCTTGGTATAGTTTAATAATGGTAAAGTACGGATGATTAGATTCAACGCTTGGCCTCCGTCTCCATATGCATATTTATGTTTTACTGATCCCCAGACACTCACCTGCCAAGCATTAGTAAAAGGGGGCGGTCTTTCGTAGCCAAATAGTGTGGAGTTGTCAGGATACACATCCATGAAATACGAAGCATAATCATCCCTGCCTGACGCTGGCTCGTCATATATATATAAAAGGGTAAAATTCAGCTCGAAAATGGAATTTTCTGTATTAAAGCATAATAGATATGCGTTCTTCTGTGCTTCATCGTTTACGTCTGTGTCATGATCCATACCAATAATCCCTAAATCAGAGACGTCTGGTCGAGACTCTTTTGGTAGCATATGATACTGGCGCATAAATAATTTCACTAATTTCAGCCCACCGCCATGGATGCATTCTCCGTTAATGCCTGCTAATATAGTTGTCAAGGTTTCTCTGCCGGTCTTCATGTTGCCAAATATTACACGATCACCATCCGGTAGTGTCTCAATACTTTGTAACAACTTACTGATGGCTTTTATGGCATAGAAGAATGTCTGCTCTTCGGAATACATGTATCTATCAGTGTGATCAATAAAACAGGCATATCCGGCCTTATATATTTCTCTAAATACCTCAGGATTATGGGAAAGTACTGCAATCTCTCTATCAGATAAACCGCCGGCAATTTTATATCTCATTGCTGCTCTGTTAGGCTCCGTCATATGGGGATATTTCAACATAGATTCCAGCTCTTGTGGACTAAATAATTGCATAGTGTAGGGGTTTTTAAAGTCTCCCTGCTTGAAGCTCGGTAATAACTCCTCCTCAACATTAAAGCAATGGCCGCTCTCAGTTACATATAAGTGAGGGTTGGCTTCTAAATCATCAGTTTGATCACCCAGGAGTGTCTGGGCATTTGCGCAATCTTTCCTTAGATACGGGGGTGAAGTGCTGATTCGCACTGGTTTAACGGCGGCCTTGATTGGAACTATAGCTTTTAGTGGTTTGATCAGTGCGACTGGAACTTTCCGCAAGTATGCCGGCTTGTGTATTATGGGCTTGGGTATTACAGGAGCCGCTGGAGGCATAGGGAACGCAGCTAAATTTATTGGTGCAACCGGGGCTTTCGGTATATTTACTATGGGAGCCTGAGCAAGTCCTGCTGGTGGATTTCCAGCCAATGGATGCTTAGCCCAGTTTTTATTGGCGGCTGCCGGATTTAAAGGGCATGTTGACTTGTTGGTTCCTGGGGATCCGCATAAGCTACAATTACCACCACCAATTTGATAGTACAGATTATCCATTATATTTTATATGTATATTTTAATATAGATGCCAGATACAAATAATGCTATAGATTATCTATATTATCTCATTGATCTCGTGGCTCTTGTTTTAGCGTTAACCTTTTCTTTAGCAGAAGCGTACTCAGCGGAGACTTCTCAGCTCATATATAAAATACCTTTGATTATATTGGCGGCATTGTTTAAATATGTTTATCTGTTGTATTATGCAATAGCATTAGGAGCTCGCGGCTAGAGGAGCCCCTCTGCCTGCGTTCTATTGGAGGTATCTCGGTTCAATCGTTTCGCTTTAAAATGAGTGTCCTTAACCTTTTCTCCAATTAGGTTAAACGTATGTAAATGCCAGAGCAGACGGAACTAGAAAAATTACACAAATATCTACTGGAGCTAAGAGAAGAACTCGACGAGAGTGAAGCTCAATATCAAATCGATACACAGAACACGAGCGACCCATCTTATATGGATAAAGAACTCTCCGGTACTCTTCGGTATGACTATATATGTGAAAGTATGAAAGACCACACTGAACATGTCCTACAAAAACTCGGTATGGATGTCACTAAAGCAGCTGAAATTGTATTCAATATAACCGGTATCATGTGTCTCTAAACAGAATGCAAGCTACCCAAATCGCGTCACTGGACACGTAAGCTCCCCCAAAAACTCCCGTTATAGTGCTTGTCCTGTATGATTATGTGTTACTTTGTAATTCGTCATATAATCAACACCATACCAGGAACGCAAAAAAGGTTCAGGGTTATGTGGCCCCCACAGTTTCAGTCGATTAAAATCATATAATTTCAGCGGTAGCAAGTCAGCGGCTTTGTACTCAAAGGTCCACCACCACTTCATGGAGGGGTTGTCCTTGGTTGGCATGCAACATCCAGAAGGGCATTCAACCTTATATGAGTACTCCTCCGGCGTTCTCGGTAGGCATCTCGGTACGACGTCACCGATCTTCTTGTATAGCATCAGATCGATAAAGGGAAAGGTTGTGTCTTTCTTGCAATATACCCTTAGCAAGCGATCATTGCCCGCTACCTTCTCTGTCACATCCATTCCTGTTGTACGGAATTCCTCCTGTAAAGCCATGATCTTCTCTTTGTCACTAAGCCAAACCATGAGATCTCCGTCATCGTCCCATGGGATCATGTCTTTGTGCCTGACAGCCCCCAGTAAAGTTCCGGATTCGATGCAGTAAAATATATTTGCCTTTTTAAAGATCTGATGAATTACTTCGAGACTACGTATAATAGCATCTTTATGTACTTTTGGTAATGTATGCTGGGCTTCAGGTGATACAAAATTTTCCATCGGTGTGCGGCGTATATAAATATATAGTAAAATACAGACCAGGACAAAGTATATCAGCATTATATCATATTCTGATATATTCTTTCGGGTCGGTAGGCTGGTGATCTTATTCCGTGGTTTTCGGTTTGGCCAGAGTGGCCTTCACCACATTATGCCCCCAACGGCAACTACTGTTAATATAATCCATACATGCCTGCATCTCTGTAATATTGCGCAACACCACGAATGCCCGGCCGATAGACTGTTTAGATCCACCCTTCTCTGTGACAACATTGACACGAGTCACATTAAACTCTTGTAGCTCCTGCTTAATATCTTGGGACGTATATTCTTCAGGAACGTTGTCCAGGAACAGAGTGCACTGTTGCTCAGAGTCTTGGGACTGCTCTTTCTTTGAGCGGAGTTTATCGGACAAGGACACACCCTTACCCTTGGGTTGCTCTACTTCTTGAACCTCGCGGGCAACTTTCTGTTGTCCCAAACGTGCCTTTAGACCTATCTTCATCCCGACAGTATCTTCCTTTTTGGGAACAACCACATCCCCTGACATAGCGTTAAGTTTAGCGTGAAAGATACGTTTCCAGACATCTCCGGGTGTCTTGCTTCTCATGATTTCTAGCACTTCATCATCAGACCACTTATCTGCTCGAGCAGCATTGATGTAAACTATGTCACCGAGCGATTCATCCGTAACAGTGTGGTGTTCTGGATATACCCGCTCAAAAAACACATCCTCTCCGATCATCGTTTTGCATGGTGACTTATCGTATCGCTTCCATTGTAGACGTTCCACTGGACCCCGGGGACCCACAAATCGCTTCTCCTTAATGTTAACCTTAAAGGTTTTGCCATCCTCCGTTCTGTTAACAAGAGTCTCAGTGATGTATATAGTCACATCTCCAGCTGTTTCAGTATATTTCTTGCTTGTGATAACACTGTCAGTCATGTTATTAAAAAGGTCGTTTCAATTTTGAGGGGCTCACGGCTGGGAGTGCCTTCGGCGCCTCCTAGCTTGCGCCCCTCACCCGCGTCCCCAAGGAAGGAGCTGGGTCGACGCTAGGTTCTGCACTTTTCGCGCTGCCAATGGGACGTGGGTTAGAGGTGCAGGGATTCCGGGAGTGCTTTAACGCTCCAGAATCCCTGCGCTCCTCCGGGAGTGCTTTAACGCTCCAGAATCCCTGCGCTCCTCCGGGAGTGCTTTAACGCTCCAGAATCCCTGCGCTCCTCCGGGAAAATTGATTCGCCGAAGGTTTTTTTTCGGAAGAGCTCCTGACCCGTTACTGATGTCTCTCCAGGGCGCTTGTAATGTCTGTAACGCAGTTGCTGAGGCAACTTGCCATCATTGTGATGAGTGGGTCTGTGCACGCCATTGTCAGTATTTTGACACTGATGGGCTTCCGTTGTCATATTGTGCAGAGTGTCTTGACGACTATTTGGAGGCTCACGGCCAGGATGTGGACAGAGAGTCTGTGTGCACCGATATCATGGAGGTTGCTGCGAATCTACCGACCTTTAAGGAAGTCATCGTAGACATGATAGATAAGATGGACTCCATTGAGCACAACCAGGAGCTTTCTGATATTTTTGAGATTTTGCTTAACTATAGTCCAAATAGCAAGCTGCCTTACATCAAGCAGCTTGTCGAGAGAGCCGGTGCTGAGCCAGAAAAGCAGCGTGGCTGAACTGACAAAAATAATATATATGCCAATTACCGTAATTACTTTGAGAGAAGGGGAAGACAGACTGGAATGAATGCCATGGGAAAAAAGATGGCTACTCTCCATGGATACAAAGGATTTAAGTTCACTGACGGACGACTGAAGTGTCGCGACACGATATACGAGATTGGAGTTACAATGAAACATACCGACAACGTAGAGCCATGTGCCTCTGGTTACCATTATTGTCGTAAATTCAAAGATGTCTTGACCTGACGGAGATATATAACTTCCAGTGCATCCCTGTCTTTCATGGTACCGCATTCAAGATTAAGCTTAGATATTTCCAGATCAACCAATCCGTTACTGTGATCCCAACTGTGTGCAGTTACTGTACGGTAATCATATGACCCTTATCTGACAGGAACTGTTTCTGGCATTCAATGTGAGAGGCATGACCTGTATAACGTGTGATTGAGATAGTATTAGTGGTTTCCATGACTTGGGACATTATGTTATCATGGCATTCATTTTCAATGATACATAGCATAGGATATACAAGTGCGAACAGTTCTATGCTGGATTATTAATCCAGCATAGAACTTGATTTATATGTAGAAAAAATATATTATATTTTGAATAGCAGAAAGTGTCTACGCGTGCGCCACTCGCTAGGGGCACTTGTCCAGAGAGGATATAAGATCCGGGCAGCTCCGTCAATCTCATCCAACGGAGGCAATATCCACGGTGATCCCTTGAGCTCGTATTCATCAATGGATATCCAACCAGGATCACAACCGTGTACACTAATACTGTGACCAGAACATGTTTTAATGCCCTGCAAACATCGCGTCAACATATGTAGTCCAGATTTAGCCATATTAGTGTGCATGTGATTAGAAGTTTTGTGTACATCCAAAAGTCCTTCTTTGGCGTGGACATTAATGATATATGAATTAGGCTGAAACAACGGTAACAACTGTTGCACCATTATAGTGGGAGCTGTAACATTAACTCTAAACACCTCTTCCATCTCCTCTTGAGTTATATCGCCTATCTGCATGTTCCAAGAATTAGTTTGTGCAGTTGGTACATGCTTAGAGTCTCCGTAACGGTTTTCTTCAGCTCCGTCAGCCAGATATTGGCCTTTCTCTCGGCATCGTATAGTCTGAGCTGCACAGTTAACTAGGATGTGAGCCTTGTCACCGCTATGCTCTTTCATATACGAGACAAAACTACATATATCACTTAAGATGTGATCTGTATCAAAATCCAGTGCATATAGATGTAGTCTCTCTTGCCATATACGGTAATCACTATATTTCGAATAGATATCCAGGGCACGGTCAGGATAGCGTGTTGTACCATATACTACCGCGCCGGCTCTCAGTAGCTTTAGTGCTATCTGATGTCCTAATTTTGTCCTCGCCCCGGTAACCACGGCCACTTGCCCCACTAAGGAACGCCACATGTAACGGCATCGTTGAAATAGCGCCCCACATTTCGCGCACGAGAAGACATAATTTCGATGTACATCGGATATGGGTTTGCTACATCCGTAGCATGATATTGTACCAGGTATACGCAATGTACCTGGTACAGTATTTTCGACTTTGTCAAAATTATACAGTGCTTCACTAGTCTGCAGTTTATGTCTGTGCACTATATTATTTTCTTTCAGTGATGTAGCTGTGTCGCAAATCCATGCTTCAAGTGACATTACCTCTGCATAGTTTTCATTTTTTAGGAGCTCACGGGAGTTTTAGGGCGCTGAAGCGCTCCTAAAATCCCTGCTGAAGAAGGAGCTAGGGGAGCCTATGTTCCCCTAACATTGTTAGCGCCCCAAAATTCCCGTGAGCCTCTATTTAGGAAATCATCGAGAAAAATATATGTTATGTGGTTAAACATTTTGTTTTGGTATGGATCCCGATGTATCTTCATCATACGTTCCAGGTGGCTTAGGGTAACCCATAAAAGTTCGTCATTCTCGTAATCTGTTCCGTTCTGATCCAAATAAACTTTGTGGACGTCAGAGCTATAGGGGAATTTATAGAAAAATCTCGTATACGAGCCCACACACGGCAACGCACGCAAGCCGTCAGTATCAATAATAATCCCTGTTTCCTCCAAGGTTTCCCTGCATATGTTATCTTCTGCTGATTCTATCGATTGGTCATTAAATGTAACACGGTCATACTGTAGGATCTCCCCTGTCTTGGCATAGTGTGTCTCGGTCTGTGTCTTTAACTTGAGGTATTCTAGATAATTACGCGCGCCCTTTGGCAGACCCCACAAACGTCCGTTTCTCACCAGCAGTACCTTACTGTCCTCTGATAGTATCAGTATAATAGCTCCAAGTATTTTACCGTTAGGTCCTTCTGGATGATTGGGCCACTGCACGTCTTCATCTTTTAGACGAACTATGGCTTTTTCCCTCACATAGTTGTCAGGTCTCAGTTCATTCTGTATATATTTTGGGCTGTCCAGTACCATTATATTGTGATACTTGACATCGTATAATGATTTGATACCCAAAGGTGTCTCTATGTCAACTTGTCCAACGACAATGGGTACTGGTATTTCTTTAATCTTAGTGTCCATACTGTATATTTGTATACTTTACCAATTAGGAAACTTATAATATTGTAACGTGAAATATATATATGTTAAACAAACAATGCTATGATATGGTATTATTATGGATAAGTACTCACCCTTTGTACCAGACCCAAGCATAGATGTCGAATGCACTTGTTGGCGTACTGACAGCGGCACGGACACAGAGAATGACAACGAAGGCATCGAGGATATAGAACATATTGCCAAACCAGACTCTGACGACCTAGAAGCCAAGATCCTTAATGACATGAAAGCAGCTGATGTAACAAATGCCACAGCGGAAGCTCAACTGGAGGCTCAACGAGAAGCAAGGAGTGCAAATAGTTCTCTATATCCTCAATTCACGGAAGCACAAAGGTTAGCTGCTGGCTACTTACCGAAACCAAGCTGTATACAGATGACACCTGCCCTAAGTATCAAGGATCTGCGGGGAGACCTAGCTGCTGTCGCTGTGCCCATACCAAAGGATTACCTTTTGGGTGACATGCATGGCGAAAACAAGATACCTGTGTATGATGAAAATTGTAATAATCTGCTTGATGCCAGTTATGAGTCTAATAAACGTGTAGCGGCACTTGAGGGGGCTATAAGAGCTTTGGTGGGGGCTGAGATGTGCGAGAAGCTTGGGTTGCCGCCAGCTCAAACAAAGATAGCATGTCTCGAAGATGCCTCCGCATCATCGGCACATATACCATCAACAAATACACATACTGACGCTGGCAGGGAAATAGTTAGTGAGCAACCTAAAAATATACAACAGATCCTCTCGATGCCTTTATCTAAACAATATAATGTTGAATGCAAGGACATAGTCGTATGTCCAGAAAATCAGTATGAGATAGCAAAATATATACTGGGCAATTCCACAACTATGGTTAAGCCCTTCTCTATACCCGCTGGTATAATATCATGTACAGAAGATTGTCTCGTCGCCATAGATAAGCCGACGTTACACGGACAGCCCGGGCAATTGCTTGCTATTTTTAGGAAGGGATACTTTGATAGGGCAGCAAGCTCACACTATGATCCACATACATATGACGTGTACATAGAGGATGCCAACGTCGTATCAACAGAAGCTCTCACACCCGCATCAGCATCAGTACCTGTAAATATACAGCCCCCACCAGGTTCTAAATATGCATATGATATGACAGTATGACATAGATAGTAATTAAAAACAATATATCCTATAAATATATTATGGCTGCTCTTGCTCTCTCGAATACATTTACATCATACGAGCATTACAAGAAAGTACCAGAGCTAAAGCGCGTGATGCTAAAGTTAGTTAAATCTATTGGTAAAATCAAGGAAAGCGAAAAAACTTCTTTGATCACTAAGATAGCGGAGCTGTTGAAGATGGACGGCGGTGTCGCGTTCTTGAAAACCTTAGCCGAGGATACGGACGATATTATACCTAAAATTATGGAATATACTGCACCTGAACCAGAACCCGAACTAGATGAAAGTTTACAAACATTAGCGGAAACTATCGATGGTATTTTTGATCCTGACGATGAGGATTACGTTACAATAAATAAGATATTGAAGGATAATCTAAAGCAAGTTCAATCTTGGGAGGGTATCGAGGACATGATGATAAATGAGGATGCGGAATTTTACGATCTTGCCAAGGCAAAAACATATGAAGAAGCTGAAGAAATGTATATAAATTTAGTAGAGTCAAGGAAGGACACAGAGGATATTGAAAACATCGATGAGGAAGGAGATCCCCCCGTTAAAGCTCCAGCTCCAGCGCCCCCCGTTAAAGCTCCAGCTCCAGCGCCCCCCGTTAAAGCTCCAGCTCCAGCGCCCCCCGTTAAAGCTCTAGCGCCCCCCGCTAAAGCTCCAGCGCCCCCCGTTAAAGCTCTAGC
>SXGU01566231.1_pt1 | contig 14704 bp, 16 predicted proteins | sample 3174531 | NCBI WGS metagenome assembly SXGU01 (sample SAMN11356863, study PRJNA531348) | freshwater metagenome | isolation source: freshwater sample F1-140 | place: China: Fuxian Lake, Yuxi | collected 2017-12-25
CTCGGCAGCGGGATGTTCTCGATCTCGCCGCGGAGGAACTCGACATTGGTGAGCCCCGACTTCTTGAGGTTCGACTGGGCCAGGGAGAGCATCTCGTCGGTCATGTCGAGACCGTAGGCCTTGCCGGTCGGGCCGACCCGCTTGGCCGAGAGCAGCACGTCGATGCCGCCCCCGCTGCCGAGATCGAGCACCGTTTCCCCGGGCTTCAGTTCGGCCAGCGCCGTGGGATTGCCGCAGCCTAACGAGGCGAGCATCGCTTCGACCGGCACACCCCGCTGCTGGGCTTCGTCATAAAGCCCCGAGGTGATCGGGTCGACCGTACCGGGCCCGCACTCCGCTCCGCCACAGCACGAGTTTGACTTGCCGGCCGCGGCCCGGGTGGCCGCCTGGCCGTACTTCTCCTGGACGATCGACTTCACACTTGGGGTCGTCATGATGTCACCTGGGTTGGCTTGAAAACGAGATGCATCGCCACGGCGGACGCCGGGCAGATGCCGTTGAATTGAGTGGACTGGCGCACCGGGGCCGGAGCGCTCGCTTGGTCGATCGGCTCGAAGCCGAATCGGGTGAAATAGCCGGCCGCGGTGGTGGTCAGCAGCGTGACAGCGTCGGCGCCCCGGTCTCGCGCCAGGTCGAGGGCGGCCTCGATCATCGTGCCGCCCAGACCGGTGCCCCGGAGGGCGGGGGTCACCGCCACCGATCGGAGCAACGCCTGCCGGCCATACAACTCGACACCGGCCGTGGCCAACACCTCGGCGCCGTCGGCGACCACCAGGAAGGCGCCGAGATGCTCGGCCACGCCCTCCAGCGGCAGCTTGGCCTCCGCGAGCAAGGCGGCGAGCGCCGGGAGATCGGCCGGGGTGGCGGACCGGAGGACCGGGCGGGTCATGGCTGGTTCTCCGAAATCAGCCGCTCAACCACGGCCACCCGGTCTTCCCGGATCGTGATCTCGAATGGTTGGGACATGCAACTATCTCCTCAAAAAAAAGCCGCTACCCGCAATGACCGACCGCGCACCCCACCCCGGGCTCGAGACCCGACCGCGCCGCGGCGCTGGCCGAGAGGCGCTGGAGCAGCACGACGGCACCGTGCCGGGCGGCGGGACCGAGATCTTCGATCATGGCGGCCTGCTCTGCGACCAGTTCGTTCCGAATCCGATCGTGGAGCCGCCGGCCCGCCGGCGTGATCTCCAGGCTCATGGCCCGGGCGTCGTCGGGATCGGGCCGCCGGGTGACATAACCCTTTCGCTCCAACACCGTCACCACCCGGCTCGCGGTGCTCTTGTCGAGATACAACTCGGCGGCCAGGGCGTTCAAGCTGCACGGCCCGATCTTGAGCAGGGCTTCCATGGCGTAGCACTGGGTGACCGAGACATCGTGGCAGCAGATCCGGTCCCGGTCGCGAAATTGGTAGACGCGGACCAGAGCGGAGAGCGCGTCATAGAGCTCAGCGGCGTCGGCAGTGGCCGTTCGGGAGGCGGCAGTCATAGTTGTCAGTAACAACTATACTGAACATCCGGATTTCGCGCAAGGGCCCCTTGCTCCGATCCGCTCCCCCGCTCCATCCTTCCGCACCCCGATGACGACCTACGACCGCAAAGTCTGCATGCTCGGCGCCGCCGAGGTCGGCAAGACCAGCCTGGTTCGCCGGTTCGTCGACGGGCGGTTTTCGGATCGGTACCAAAGCACCATCGGGGTCAAAGTCGACCGCCGTACGGTTCCCGTCGGCGCTGACCGGCTCAATCTCTTGCTCTGGGATATCGAGGGAGAGACCGCCCACCGGAGTCCCCCGCTCCGCTACCTCCGGGGCGCGGCCGGCTATCTCCTGGTGGCCGACGGTACCAAGGCGAGCACCCTCGAAACCGCCCGGTCGCTCCAGGCCAAGGTGTCGAGCCTGAGCCCGGGTCTCCCGTTCTTGTTGATGCTCAATAAATCGGATCGCGCTGGCGAGTGGGCGCTCGATTCCGCGGTGCTCGATACCATCGAAGCCGCCGGCTGGACCCTCCGCCGGACGAGCGCGCTGACCGGCGAGGGCGTTGCCGAAGCGTTCGAGCACCTGGCGCACCAACTCCGGCCCTTGCCAGCATGAAGGAGACACCGGCTCCAACCGCCACGGCGAGGCCCGCAAACGCGCCGGCCCGGTTTGCCGTGCGCTGGGCCCTCGGTCTCGGGCTCCTCATCACGTCGACGGTGGGATGGTTCGCGCTCGCGGGGCGGACCGACTGGGTCCAGGGCTGGATCTTCGCGGTGTCCTTCGCGGCCTTCGGCAACGGACTCGGCCTCTGGCTCCGGAAGACCGATCCCGGGTTACTCGAAGAACGCAGCCGCCCAGCGGCGAATGTCGAGCCCTGGGATCGGTGGGTCATTCGGACCCACACCGTGCTGTTCGTCGCCTTGCTGGTAGTGGCGGCACTCGACGCCGGGCGATACCGGTGGTCGCTGGTGCCGATCCCGGCCCAAGTCGCTGCGTGGCTTGGGGTCGTCACCGGCGGCACGATCATCGGGCATGTGTTCCGGGTAAACCGGTTCCTCTCCAGCCATGCCCGGATCCAGGATGATCGGGGCCAGATGGTCGTCTCCCGGGGTCTCTACGGCCTGGTCCGGCACCCCATGTACGTTGCGGTCATGCTCTGGGCGGTGCTCTTGCCGCCGGCACTTGGTTCGCTCTTAGCGCTGGTGCCCGGAGTCCTCACGGTGGTCCTGTTCGTCTACCGCACCGCGCGGGAAGACCGGATGCTCCAGGAACGGCTGGCCGGTGATCCCGAGTATGCGACCCGGGTTCGTTACCGGCTGGTGCCCGGCATCTGGTAGGCTCCGTCCATCACGCGGCAATGGCCACGGCAGCGACCTGTTACCGCGGGGTGACGATGCCGGGAATCGTGTTACTTTGACCGGTGTCGAACACCGCTCCCCCTGCCACCCAAAGACCATGACTGACATCATGCCTCCGAAATCGATCGGTTTCCCTGGGCGCGCCGCGAGCGCCTTCGCCGTCGCCTGCCTGCTGGCGCCCGCCCTCGGCTCGGCGCAGGCCAAGCCGATCGCCGAGGGAGTGTTCCTCGTGCCCGGAGGGGGCGGACCGACCGCCGGCTGGGTCGACCTCGGGGCCGACGTGCTGGCCATCGTCGCCGGACCGTCGGGGCCTCAAATTGCGGCCATCAAACGCCTGGCTGGGAAGCCGGTCCGTGCGGTGTTCGCGCCTAACGGCAGCAGCCGGACGACGGCGGGCGTGGTCGAGCTGATTCCGCAGTCGCGGGGCGCCGGAGCCGGCGGCCTCGGATTCCGGGGGACCATGACCCTCGGCAGCCGCCGCGTCGAGGTCCGGGAACTCGAGCGAGCGGTGAGCGCCGGCAACGGCGCGGTGTACCTGCCGGATGTCGGGGTATTGTTTGCCGGTGACTTGGTCGGCGACGGCGCGGTGCCCGATTCCGCTCGGACCGAGGCCTGGATCCGGGTTCTCGAACGGCTTCGGCGGCTCGACCCCAAGATCGTGGTGCCCGGCCGCGGCGCGGCCGGCGGGCCGGAGCTGATCGACCGAACCCGTTCGGCCCTCGTGGCGGCCCGGGCCGCGGTCCGGCGCGGCGTGGACCAGCGACGGACGGCGGACCAGATCGCGAGCGGGACGCCGAACCCCGGGCTCACCCGCCACATTTTTCGCGAGATGGTGGGCTTGGTACCGCCATCGATGATCGACGAACTCGAACTCCGGCCCGGTCCGTCCCCTACCGCCAAGACCCCGGGTTGGACCCGGCCGAAGGCGATCGTGATCCAGGATCTCTGGCCCGAAAAGCCCGGCCGTTTGGCGGAACTCGCCTACGTGGCCCCGGGAGTCGAGATTCGGGTCCCGAAGACCTCGGCCGAAGCGGCCGCCATGGTGGTGGGTGCGGACGCCACGCTGGCCTGGTTCTCACCGGCTATCCTGCGACAAGGCACCAATCTCCGCTGGGTTCAGAGCCAGTCGGCGGGGGTCGAAGGATTTCTGGCCGTGCCCGGAATGGTCGAGAGCCCGATTGTGCTGACCAACGCCGCCCGAATTTATGCCCCCCCGTTGGTCGAGCACGTCTTTGGATTGCTGCTGGGTCTGACCCGGAGGCTCCAGGTGGCGGTGCCGCTGACGCTGGCGCGGAACTGGAGTGACAACACCACCGCGTTTCCGCCGGACCAAATGCCGGAACTTCGGGGTAAGACCCTGCTGGTAGCTGGTCTCGGCGGGATCGGCACCGAGGTGGCCGCACTTGGCCACGCCATGGGGATGCGGGTGATCGCCACCCGGAACAACAAGACGCCGCCCACCGACATCGTCGAGTACGTCGGCTCCTCCGCCGAGTTGGCCACACTCGCCCGGGAGGCCGATGTCGTGGTGAATTGCCTGCCCTTCACGCCCGCAACCCGGAATGTCTTCAACGCGGCCTTGTTCGGAGCGATGAAGCCGACCGCCTATTTCATCAATATCGGACGGGGCAGCACCGTCGACACTGAGGCGCTGACCCAAGCGCTCGAAGAAAAGCGGCTGGCCGGGGCCGGGCTCGACGTGACCGCCCCGGAGCCGCTCCCCGCGGAGCACCGGCTGTGGGCGGTGCCGAACGTCATCATCACCCCGCACGTCGGATCGAGTTCGGATTCGGATCGGGAGCGGACCTGGCTGTTGTTCCGGGAAAATCTCCGCCGGTTCGTGGCCGGCGAGGCGTTGTTGTCGGTGGTGGACAAGAAAGCCGCGTACTGACGTCAGCCTGGAGCCGATCAATGTCATCTCGCTTCCTGTCGGTCATGAGCCTCGTGCTCCTCGGCTGCGGCGGAGGGCGGTCCACGAGTGGGCCGGCTCCTCTCGCCGATCAGCCTCCGGGGCTTGCGGCTATTCGAGAGGACGAGCTCAAGGCTGACCTATATATGCTGGCCGGCGACGGGTTCCGGGGCCGGGAAGCGGGCACCCTCGACGAACTCAGGGCCTCAGTCTGGATTGCCGAGCGGGCCCGCCAAGCCGGCCTCGCACCCGCCGGCGATGACGGGACCTATTTCCAGTTCTGGCCGATGGCCCGGGTTCGCGTCTCGCCAAGCAGTACGATCAGGCTGGGCAACCGGACCGTGGCGGTGACCACCGAGGCCGTCGTGCTTTCGACTGGTTCCGCCGTCATCGATGCGCCGCTGGTGGACGGCGGCACCGTCGGGTCGCTCGTCACCACCGAACTGACCGGCAAAGCCGTCGTCGTTCAGATCGCGGCACCGCGGACGAAGTTGCCAAAGGACATCTCGGTCCGGTCCGCCCGTTATGTCTGGGCCGTCGCCGGCGAGGTCGCGGCGGCGCTCACCGCCTCCCGGCCCGCGGCCATCATCCTGGTTTCCGACGCGGTCGCCGATTCGGCCTGGCAGTTCCTGTCGACATGGTACCGGAACGGAAGCTACGGGCTCCAACCCGGCGAGACCGTGATCGGGCCGTCGACGAGCACGCCGATCATCTGGCTCAAACAATCGGCCCGGCCCGCAACGGGGCCGGACCAGCGGCTCTCAGCGTCGCTGATGTTCGACCGGTTCACCTATCCGTCGGTCAACGTCGTGGCCAAGGTGCCGGGCACCGACCCCGCCCTTCGCGGCCAATACATCCTGTTCAGTGCCCACCAAGACCATGACGGCGTGAAGCCGCCGGTGGCCGGCGATTCGATTTGGAATGGGGCCGACGACAACGGCAGCGTGAGTGTCGGGATTCTGGCGATCGGGCGGGCGTTCGTCCGGAAGCCCGCCAAACGGTCGGCGCTGTTCGTGTGGCATGGCGCGGAAGAGAAGGGCTTGATCGGCTCGCGGTACCACGCGCTCCACCCGATGGTGCCGAAGGATTCGATCGTCGCGGTGCTCAATGCCGACATGATCGGATCGAATCACCCGGACACCGCGGCGCTCCTCGGCGTCCAGCCGCCGCACCTCAATTCGCCGAACTTGGTGGCGCTTGGGATCCGGGCCAATGCAATGGTGGCCGGCTTCGTCATCGATTCCACCTGGGACCGGCCGGCCCATCCGGAGGGCTGGTACTTCCGGAGCGATCACGTCCCCTATGCCAATGCCGGGATTCCGTCGATCTACTTCAGCTCGTTGCCCCACCCGCTGTATCACACCCCGCTCGACGAGCCGGCCCGGATCAATTATCCCAAGCTGACCCGGATCACCAAGTGGATGTACGCGACCGGCTGGTTGGCCGCCAACGCGGCGGAGCGGGTAGGTCTCCTCCTGAAGGCAAAGCCCTAGCCCCACGACTCCTTCGGTCAGCGCCTTGGCGTAAACGACCCCAGGCCATCAATATCCACCCGCGCCACCCGGCCATCCCGGCCGACCTGGAACGTCACGAACGTCTCAGCCCCGTCGTTGTGCCAGGCGATCCGCCGGCCCCGGTAATCCTGCACGACCCAGCCCAGTCCATAGCCGGAGAAGTGTGTAAGACTATCACCCACGCCCCCGATGTTGATGTGCGGCGTCTTGGTGACGTTGAGGTTCCCGGCGGTCACCAGGCGAGTTCCCTGGTAGGTGCCGTTGCCGAGGTGCATCCGAACGTACTGCGCCATCTCGGCGATGTTCGAGTTGATCGACCCGGATCGACCAGCCGATTCGGCAGCGGATCCAGTCGATGGCCACGACCTACGACGCGCCGGTCCGTCCGTTGGCCACTTGGAAGGCGCCGTCGGCCTCGGCGGTCAGCTTGATCCCATGGGCGGTGGCGTCGTCGAGGTTGGCGATCCGGTCCACCGCAACGTTGTCGTCCCCGGCCGCCTCCGAGCGATGCAGTTGCCACACGTCGTCGAGGCCCATCGTCTGGCGGAGGGCCGCGAACATCGCCGGCTCGCCGCCCTTTCGGGCCCCGTTGTTGAGAATCGCGGCTCGACCACCTTCACGGGCACTTCACCGGCGTTTCACCGGCCTGTAGCTAGTGTACGGCAGCGTCAGTTCGGAGGGTTTCATGGTCCGGCCAGTGCTGTTCGCAGGGGCGGTGTTCTTCCTCGCCGGTCCCCCCGTCGCAGCCCAGGTGGCTATTGAACTCACGGCCGGACCGACCTTCCCCGTGGGCACCTATGGCATCACCCAAACCGGGTGGATGGTTCGCGGCCATCTCGAAGTTCCCGTTCAGCGGGGACTGAGCGCCCTTGTCGGGGGCTTCTACGACGCCAACCGCTACCGGCAGCCCGACTACATCGATCCGTACACCGGCAAGCCCATCGACTACCTGTTCAAGCTGTCAGGCCCGGCAGTCGGGTTGCTCTACCGGCCGGGGAATCCCGACCGGCCCGGGCTGTTCGTCTTCTGGGAGGGCGCTTGGCTAACCCGGACCGGGAGCGGGTCTTCCGACAAGCGGATCGGCTACTTCGGCGGAGCCGGGGTGGCGGTGCCACTCTCACGCCGGGTGGACCTGCGGGTCACCGGCTCCTATTTCGCGACCCTCTTTGACACCGACAACTCCGTGGTGGGGATCTTGGCCGGCGGACGGATCGGGCTTAGCGGGGGTCGCATTGAAGCCCGGTGACCGGGCTGGAGGTCTCATGCGCGAATGGAACCGAGCCGTCAGCGTCGTCCTGATGGCGGCATACCTGCTTGCCGGGTGCACCAAGACCGTGTCCGTCCCCCCAGCCCAAGTCAACCGCGGCGCCGGAGAGCGGGTCGTCGGCGTCGTCCTGATCGATGGCACCCGGATCGACTTTCCCGCCCTCGACGGCCGGGTGGGCCGTGACACGGTCTACCGCTCTGGCGGGGCGCCCATCCCGCTCGACAGCGTCAACCACCTGCTGGTCCGTCGCGACGACCCTCTCATGACCTTCGTCGCCGTCCTCGGCGGAGCAGCCGGGGCGCTGGGCGTCGGCATCGTGATCGCGCTGGCGACCAAGGAGTCGTGTCCGTTCGTCTACTCGTGGGATGGGAACCGATGGGTTTTCGATGCCGAGCCGTACGGCGGCGCCATCACCCGCGGGTTGGAGCGGGACGACTACGGCCTCCTCGAGCATCTCCGCCCCGTCGACGGCGAATACCGCCTCCTCGTGACCAACGAAGTCAACGAATCGCAGATGACCGATCAGCTCCAGCTACTGGTGGTCGACCACGCGGCGGGTTTCCGACCGGTCGCCGACGAGTTCGGCCGTTTCCACACTGTCGCCGAGCCGAGGCCGCCGATCATGGCTTCGGACCAGACGGGCACCGATCTGACGAACTGGCTGGCCCGACCGGACGACCTCGTCTGGGAGAGGCGACCCGCCGCCGAGCCAGGCCAGACTCGCGACACCATCACCCTGACGTTCGCTAAACCCCCCGATGCGACGACGATGAAGCTGGTGACCCGGGTGGCCACCGGGGCTTGGGGTTCCCACCAGATCCGGACCCTGCTGGGGCTCTTCGGCGGCTCGGTTGACCAGTGGTATCGAGGCATCGACGCCAATCCGCTCGCGGCCGACTCGGTGCGGAAGTGGGGCATCCGGGAGGGGCTCTACGGTCTGTCCATCGAGGTGCGCGAGCCGGACGGCTGGCACGCGCGGGGTCTACTCGCGGGCGGCGGTCCCTTCTTGGCCGAGGACCGGGTGATCACCCTCGACGTGAGCCGGGTCTCGGGGCCTCGGGTGGTGAGGCGGGAGCACGAACTTGCCCGCCAACTCGGGGGTGTCCTTGGCCTCGGCAGCAACCCGGACCAAGTGCCGGAGGAGCGTGGTCAGCGGCGCGTCCCGGAGTGGATGGCAGCGGGTGTGGAGCCTACTAACCAGCGCGCCGTAAAGGAACTCGCACGGCTCGATAGGTGACAGAACGCACGCTCGAGAACGGTCAGAGCCCCTCGAGCTTGGCAAGGGGCTCGCGGTAGACGTGGATTTCAGCGGCCACGCGGGCACTGGGAGGCGCTGCAGTACGACGGGACCTTGCTGAGTACGTCGGCCAACCGGGAGCCCAACGGGATGGCCCGGGGGTCTACACGCGGCGGCGGGACTAATTAGACAAACGGGCGCCTGCGGACGGGGTCGGCCATCCTGCGGGCGGTGGGACAGATTCAGTCGGACTCCGACACCCAGGCCCCCCACTCGGCGCTCGGGATGCGGGCTCCCAGGGTGATGTTGTAGCAGGGACGCCGAGGGTAGATTGTCGTGGGCGTTGGGCAGATCCGTGGTCTTGGGTCCGAAATCTTAGCCTCAGGAACCGGAATCGTCGCACTGCTCGATCGAACCAAACGACGGACAGTCTTTTGCAACCGCTGGACCACGGATTCCGCATGGCCGTTCCGAAAGCGATCGTCTTACTCAGCGGGGGGCTCGACTCGACCACCGTCCTCGCGAAGGCCCAACACCAAGGGTTCGACGCCCATGCCCTGTCATTTCGCTATGGTCAGCGCCACGCCCACGAACTACAGGCAGCCGCCGCCGTCGCCACCGCGATGGGCATTGTGAACCACATGACCGTCAACATTGACCTCCGGGCGTTCGGCGGGTCAGCCCTAACCAGCGATACGCCCGTCCCCAAGGGCCGCTCATTGGATGCGTTGGCGGTTGGTATTCCGGTCACCTATGTCCCCGCCCGGAACACCATCTTCCTGAGCTACGCCGTGGCCTGGGCCGAGGTCCTCGATGCTAAGGACATCTTCGTTGGGGTCAACGCGTTGGACTACTCGGGGTATCCGGACTGTCGGCCCGAGTACATTGCCGCGTATGAGCAGATGGCGAACCTCGCCACGAAGGCTGGCGTAGAGGGCGGCCGCCGGCTTCGGATTCATGCCCCACTGATCCACCTGACCAAGGCCCAGATAGTTGGACTTGGCCTGGCCCTTGACGTCGACTACGGACTGACGAGTAGTTGCTACGATCCAGCGGCCTCCGGGGCTCCGTGCCGCACCTGCGACTCCTGCCTCCTTCGAGCCAAGGGCTTTGCGGAGGCAGGGGTACCTGACCCGCTCCTGGCGAAGTACGGGATGGACGAGTAAATGACCAATACACTGTTGACCACGGCTTCGGCGCCTTTTGAAGCGGCACGGCAGGTTACTCTGTTGCCGGAAGGGCACCGGTCGAGGCGCCTCCACGGGCACACGTTCCTGGCCAAGGTACGGGCCAATCTACCAGTCGGTTGGGGAGCATTTGATGGGGCCGAAGTGGGTCAACTGGGCGCCGCGTTGACGGACTGTGTCGCACCCCTGGATTATCGTCTACTGAACGACGTGCTCGGCGATCCAACAGACGAGAACCTCGCTCGTTGGGTCAGAACGCAGTTGGGGGTGCCGGGAATAGTCCAGGTCGGCATTCAAAGCACTGCAGATGAGGGCGCCGATCTCGATGGGAACGACCATGTGCATGTCTGGAGACGGTATCGGTTCGAGGCTGCTCACCGGCTGCCCAACGTGCCGGCCGGGCACAAGTGCGGGCGCCTCCATGGGCATGGGTTCGAGGTCATTCTCCACGCCGATCAGGACCTGGCCGGTAGGAACATGGGAGTGGACTACGACCATCTCGATGCCTGTTGGGCCCCGATTCATGAGCAACTGCACCTGGCCCACCTCAATGACATTCCGGGGCTGTCGAACCCCACGAGCGAGATGATTTCGAGTTGGGTGTGGAACGGTCTCAAGCCGGTTCTGCCAGCCCTATCCTGGGTCACCTGCTACGAGACGGCTTCATCAGGCGCGCATTTTGACGGTTCCCAGTACCGAATCTGGAAAGAGTTGACCATCGATAGCGCAACCGTTTTGGCCCAGGCGCCCGCCGGCGACCGCCGAGGTAAGATTCATGGGCACACCTATACGCTGCGGCTGCATTTGACGGCTCCCCTTGATCAGATCATGGGCTGGACCATCGATTTTGGCGACGTCAAGACGATCTTCGATCCGGTATTCAAGCGAATTGATCACCAGCCGCTCTTCGAGCTCCCGGGGCTTCCCAATCCCGATGCCCAGAACCTCGCCCGGTGGATTCGAGACCATACTGCGTCGGAGCTTCCGGCGCTGGACCGAATCGACCTGTACGAGACCCGCGGGTGCGGCGTGATCCTGAGTTGGGGCGCCGACCTCCCGGCGCTTCCGGTCTAGATCAATGGCATACTCGGTCAAGGAGATCTATTACACCCTGCAGGGCGAGGGGGCTCAATCCGGCCGGGCCGCCGTGTTCTGTCGGTTTGCCGGGTGCAACCTCTGGACTGGACGGGAAGCGGACCGGGCGAACGCGGTCTGTTCGTTTTGCGATACCGATTTTGTGGGAACGGATGGCCCCGGCGGCGGCAGGTTTGACTCACCGGCCGCACTCGCGGCCGCGATCGCTGCCGCTTGGCAGGGACAAGCTGGATTTGGGCGGCCCCTGGTCGTCTGCACGGGAGGCGAGCCGCTGCTTCAGCTCGATGAACCAGCGATCGAGGCGCTTCACCGATTAGGTTTCGAGGTAGCGGTCGAGACTAACGGCACGCAGCCCGCCCCTATGGGGATCGATTGGCTCTGCGTCAGCCCCAAACCGGCAACGACGCTCCGGCTGACCGGCGGCAACGAACTGAAGCTTGTATTCCCGCAGGCCGCCGCCAAGCCCGAACACTTCAGGTCTCTTGAGTTCCGTCATTTCTTTCTCCAGCCCATGGATGGGCCGGACCGTGAGCAGAACACTCGACTCGCAATCGAATACTGCCTGGCCAACCCCCAGTGGCGACTGAGCCTTCAGACCCACAAGTTGACCGGGATCCCGTAAGACACACCATCGGCCGATTCCGCTCAGTAGGGCGGGAAAGGAGACCAGATGAGGTTGACATTCGACGCCATCAGCTCTGAGCACGCCAGGCAGGCATGCGCGTTAATTCGGTCCGGAAGCCGCCAGGCTCGGGTTCCGACCAAGGGCCTCGTCGTCCGCTACGAGGGCACGATCCTCCCGGCCAAAGACGTCTTGCGTGTCGCCTATTGCTTGGCGAATCGGCTTCCCGTCAGCACCCTGATCGACTTCACCAGCGGTGACGGAACCCTCAAACGATTGAGCGCGCTCGGCTTGGACGCATTCAGAATGACGCCTGACAGGTGAAGATCCTCGTCATTACGTCCTGTACCGGCGAGAAGGCCGTTGAGGACCCCGCCCACCTGACGTTGGAAGATTTCAAGCGGGGTGCTGCCCATGTGGCGCGCCGCGAGCGGCAGCTGAAGAAGAAGATGACGTCGGCTGCCGACCTCTACACTGGGCAGCAGCATTTGCGGCTCATGCGGGGGATCCACGCCCTGGGTACCAGCGCCCTCAGCAACGGCTCGAAACCGCTAATCGACCTCCGAATCGTCTCAGCCGGGTACGGAATCGTGCCGGGAACTCAGCCCCTGGCACCATACGAGGCCACCTTCCAAGGGATGGGCAAGGCCGCCCTCAAAGCCTGGGCCGATAGCCTTGGTGTGCCGAATGCGTTTCGGAAGGCCGTCGCTGGCCCCTATGACCTCGGCCTCATCTTGCTTGGGGACGACTATCTCGACGCCTGTGCTCTGGACGGCTCTGTGAAGTTCGGGGGGCCTACCCTCCTCTTCTGCGGGAAGAACACGCTGAAGAAGTTGCAGAAGCAGGGCAACCTCCAAGCGGTCGCCCTCTCGAACGCCGAGGCGAAGCGCTTTTCGTGTGGCCTCGTCGCACTAAAGGGAGAGCTCGGCACGCGAATCCTCACTGGCGTCGCTTCAGACGTAACCTTCTCCGCGCGCCTCGTGGCTTCGAGCGACGTACTCGGACTGCTCGCCGAGGAGCCCGAAGCCTCCCGACCCCCGCGTGCCAAGACGGCCCCACACTCGAACGTTGACTACGTCATCTCGTTGCCGCCCAGCTGGCGCGACAAGCCGCACCGGGCACAGCTCAGCTACTTCATCCCCGAATGGGACGACCTGGTTGATCGCGACTACGACTTTGCGACCGACACGCACTCAGGCGGCACAGGTGAATGGGCGAACGAGGTCTATGCCCATCAGATGTACCCGGAGCCCAACTACGATGGCATCTTGATATCCAAGGTGGTCGCGGAGAAAAGCAAGTCGAAGAAGGAGCGAATCAACCGCCTGGGCGTCCACCGCTTCCTTCGGGTACCCAGGGAATTCCCGATTATGGGGGACTGCGGCGCCTTCGGATACATCCATCAGGCAGTCCCTCCGTATACCACTGACGAGATCCTCGAGTACTACTCCCGCCTCGATTTCGATTTCGGCGTCTCGGTAGACCACCTGATCGTGACGGCGACAGAGTCCGAAAAGAAGGCCCGCTACGAGCTGACCATCGATAACGCCGCGGACTTCCTGAAGAGGCACCGAAAGGCAAAGCTTCCTTGGACGCCAATCGGGGCAGTCCAAGGCTGGGACGCCAAGAGTTACACCGCCGCGGCCAAGAAGTGCGTCTCCATGGGATATCAGTACATCGGCCTTGGCGGACTGGTCCGTACCTCGACGGTCGAAATCCTCGACGTCCTTCGCCAGGTGAAAACGGTGGTTCCGCCCAACGTGAAGGTCCATCTTTTTGGCTTGGCGCGCCTGGCTTCCATGCGCACTTTCGCCGACTTGGGTGTCCGCTCGGTTGACAGTGCCTCACTGCTCCGCCGGGCTTGGATGGGTACCGGACAGAACTACCTTGCTATGGACGGGACATTCTACACGGCGATCCGAATCCCGGGGGCCGGCAAGAGTTTCCGGGCTAAGCGCATGGTGTCTGAGGGCCGCGCTTCGTCAGCACAGGTAGAGCGGCTTGAGGCCAAGTGCCTCGACGCGATGACTCGCTTTGATGGCGACCGGGCCTCGGTGGACGAGGTCCTCGACGTACTCGAGCACTACGACCACCTGATCACGCCGGACCGCCCGCCGACCCGCGAACTCCTGCGGCAAACGCTCGAGGCCCGGCCTTGGCGGGCTTGTCCGTGTGACATCTGCCGTAAGGATGGGATTCAGGTGGTGATATTCCGCGGCAACAACCGCAACCGTCGCCGGGGCTTCCACAACACCTACGTCTTCTACCGCCTCCTCCAACAGGCCCTTTCGGGTCAAACAGTCGGATTCCGCCGTGCTGGGGCACCGCCCATGGGCCAACTGGCCCTCTTCGGCTCCGAGCCCATCGATGAGGACGCGGTCGATGCGATTTGACGTCCACATCCGCCAGACCGTGCGGGCTCGGCTCGCCGATGTGTCTTCACAAATGGCCGCCTGGGACCAGCAGGCGCCCGCCTCACCCGATCTCCACCGCCGCCTTGTCGATGCCATCGAGCCACGCCCACGCTCAATGCTACGGGCCCGCACGGCATCACGTAGGACGACCTGACGGGCGCTTGCCATTTGTTCCGCAAGTGGGCCTTAGATCGAATCGACGTAGTCCAAAGGAAAAGCTGGGCCGAACTCCTCGGGACGGCGGCATTTGAACCCGAGACCCTGAACCCGGTTCGGCCAGGACAAGGATACTGGGGCGGCAGGCTTTGAACCTGCAACCTCCCGGTTAACAGCCGGGCGCTCTGCCAGTTGAGCTACACCCCAAGATCCTGCAATCCTAACCCACCCCCCTCCCCAAAACCACCCACCCACCACCCCGTCACCCAACCGTTGCACTCCAAGCCCCCGAACCGACCCAAGTCGCTTGCTGGCACCGCCTTCTAGACGTAGACTCATGCCTATTCCCACCTCGGCACCAACCTTTCGGGGAGCAGCCATGAAGCATTCCATTACCCTCAAGGTCAACGGGGCAACCCACGCCATCGACGTGGAGCCCCGCGCCCTCCTGGTCCACGTCCTCCGCGATACC
>SXGU01486889.1_pt1 | contig 14703 bp, 20 predicted proteins | sample 3174531 | NCBI WGS metagenome assembly SXGU01 (sample SAMN11356863, study PRJNA531348) | freshwater metagenome | isolation source: freshwater sample F1-140 | place: China: Fuxian Lake, Yuxi | collected 2017-12-25
AAGGACAAGATCATGATGGGTGCCGAGCGTCGTTCGATGATCATGCCGGAAGAAGAGCGCAAGAATACGGCTTATCATGAGTCTGGCCATGCTGTCGTTGCCCGCTTGTTACCGAAGACTGATCCGGTTCACAAGGTCACCATCCTTCAGCGCGGCCGTGCCTTGGGTGTGACCATGCAGTTGCCGACCGAGGACCGTTACAGCCAAGATAAGATTCGCCTCTTATCCACGATCTGCGTACTGTTTGGGGGGCGTATCGCCGAAGAGATCTTCATGAATCAGATGACGACCGGTGCCTCCAATGATTTCCAGCGCGCGACCGATTTGGCGCGACGCATGGTGACGCAATGGGGTATGTCTGACGCGCTGGGCACCATGGTGTATGGCGAAGAGGAGGGTGAGGTCTTTCTTGGTCGTTCGGTAACAACGCACAAGAGCGTGTCCGAGGCGACTCTGCAGAAGGTGGATGCCGAGGTGCGATGCATCGTTGATGAGCAGTATGCCCGTGCCCGCCAGCTCATCGAAACGAACCGGGACAAGATTGAGGCCATGACCCTGGCCTTGTTGGAATGGGAGACCATTGGTGTCGAGCAGATCGACGACATCATGGCCGGCCGCCAAGCGCAGCCGCCTAAACCGGCATCGGTTTCGAAACCCTCTGCCAGCGAACCACCTGCGGCTCTCGAACCCACTACGCGACCGGTGGAAGAGGCCTGACCTCCGTTTGGCCGTGTTCTTGAAAAGCGATCGCCCGCAGGTGATGGGCATCGTCAATGTGACGCCCGATTCGTTCTCTGACGGCGGGCGTTTTTATTCGCCTGATCAGGCACTGGATCAGGCGAATCGCCTGATTGACGAAGGCGCGGATAGCCTCGATATAGGGGGTGAGTCGACACGGCCAGGCGCCGCTCCGGTGGGTGAGTATGAGGAACTGGATCGCATCATGCCGGTGCTGGAGGGCTTGCGGGGCTGCGGCGTACCGGTCTCGGTGGATACGATGAAGCCGGTGGTGATGCGCGCGGCCCTGGCGGTGGGCGCGGCCATGATTAACGATGTGTGTGCCTTGCAAACCCCGGGCGCGATGGACGCGGTACGGGACAGTGATTGTGCGATTTGTTTGATGCATATGCAGGGCGAGCCGCGCAGCATGCAGGACGCGCCGCAGTACCGCGATGTGGTGGCTGAGGTGTACGACTTTCTGGCCGCACGCATGGCGGCGTGTGAGGTGGCCGGTATTGCACATTCGCGGCTTTGTATCGATCCGGGCTTTGGCTTTGGTAAAACCCTGGAACACAATCTGGCGTTGTTGCACGGTCTGCCTCGTTTGGCCGAGTTGGCGCCGGTGCTGGTGGGTGTATCGCGTAAACGTATGATTGGCGAGATCACCGGGCGGCCGGCCGAAGATCGCATGATCGGAAGCGTGGCGGCGGCACTGCGGGCGGTTGAGAAGGGTGCGACCATCGTTCGGGTGCACGATGTGGCAGCCACCGTGGATGCGCTGAAAATTTGGGAGAAGACACGATGAGTAGCAGAAAGTATTTCGGTACCGACGGGGTGCGTGGGCGGGTGGGCGAGGCGCCGATCACACCAGATTTCGCCTTGAAGCTTGGCTACGCCGCAGGCCGGGTATTGGCGCGACAGCGCGACAATGGCGCACGCCCTATGGTTCTGATTGGCAAGGACACGCGGCTATCTGGCTATATGCTGGAATCGGCACTGGAGGCGGGCTTTACAGCGGCAGGCGTCGATGTACGCCTGGTCGGACCGATGCCGACGCCGGCGGTGGCCTATTTGACACGCGCCCTGCGCCTGTCGGCCGGCGTGGTGATCTCGGCCTCGCATAATTCATTTGAAGACAACGGCATCAAATTCTTCTCGGGTGATGGCTTTAAATTGCCGGATGCGGTGGAACTGGAGATCGAGGCGGCCATCGACAAGCCACTGATCACCGCAGAGGCGCGATTGATTGGCAAGGTCAAGCGACTGGACGACGCGCCAGGCCGCTACATCGAGTTTTGCAAGGGCAGCTTCCCGTATGAGCTGGATCTTAAGGGCCTGCGCATCGTCGTCGATTGTGCTAACGGGGCAACCTACCATGTCGCACCGCCGGTGTTGCACGAATTGGGTGCCGAGGTGATCGCCATTGCCAATCAACCAGACGGCTTCAATATCAATGCCGGTTGTGGCGCGACGCATCCTGAACTGATGGTTGATGCGGTGCGTGCCAATGGCGCCGATCTGGGCATTGCGCTGGATGGGGATGGCGACCGGTTGATCATGTGCGACGCCGACGGCGAGATTGTCGATGGCGATCGCTTGCTCTATCTCATGGCCAAGAGTCGCCTGGCTGCCGGCGAAACGGTGGAGGGAGTGGTGGGCACGCAGATGACCAATGGTGCGGTGGAGCAGGCGTTGCGTGGCCTGGGCCTGGATTTCGAGCGCGCCAAGGTGGGTGACCGTTATGTGCTGGAGCGTATGCAGGCGCGTGGCTGGATGTTGGGCGGTGAAGGTTCTGGCCATTTGCTGTGCCTGGACCACCATACCACGGGTGATGGCATTGTCTCTGCCCTGCAAGTGCTGGTGGCGTTGCGCCGTACCGGGCAAAGCCTGTCCGAACTGGTGGCCGACTGCTCGTTGTGGCCGCAGGTGCTGATCAATGTGAAGGCGCCGCGCGATTTGGCTGCACACCCTGACGTGGTTGCTGCCGCCGAGGCAGAAGACGCCGCATTTGCTGGTCAGGGCCGCATTCTGCTGCGTGCTTCTGGCACTGAACCGCTGGTGCGGGTGATGGCCGAAGGGATCGACGCGGCAGCGGTGCAGGCGGCTGCCGAACGGATCGCTGGAGTTGTGCGTACCAAGGCGACAACATAACGCACGACTAGTCTTGACTTGCCCGTTTCGTGTGCGTCCTGTCTAAATGGAGGCATCAAAGGGGGCGTTTTGAACGCGTGCCCGAACGAACTCGTCGGGCAGATACGGAGGGGCTGCTTCAGTCCTTCTGCAGCTTTAATACCTGCAGTACTTCGCGCTTGAGGGCGGCGATTTCCAGTGCCGCCAGCGGTGAGGAGAGCTTCTTGCTACCGATGGTCTGTCCATGCAGGGCGCATTGCCGATAGGCGGTGCGCTGGTGCAGCTGCGCCTTCATGAGCGGAATCCCGAATTGTGTCAGGGCGATCTCAAGATCTTGTGTCATGCGTGTTTGAGGCTGGGCCTGGTTGAGTACCAGACGGGCCTTGAGGGCGGCGTTGCCTTGGCGATGGTTTCGCGTATGTCCAGGCTGGCATGCAGATCAAGAGGCGATGGGTTGAGTGGAATGAGGGCCAGGTGTGATATGGCCAAGGCGTTTTCGGTAGCCGGGGCCGAGGCATGGGGCGGACAGTCGATCAGGATGAATTCGCATTCCTCGATTCGCTTGCCAATCCGCTTGGTGAGTTTCTCAGGCGCCTGCGAGAAATCCTTCACTTCGGCAGGGAAGTGGGCGCTACGGTTGGCCCAGAACATGGATGAGTTTTGTGGGTCGGTGTCAGCCACTAGCACTTTGGCATAGGTGTCAGCCAGAGCGCCGGCCAGAAGCATGGTCAGGGTGGTCTTTCCGGATCCACCTTTTTGGTTCACGATCGTGATGATGTGGGCATTGAGCATGGTGTTCTTTGGGTCGAGATGAGGCGGTGGCAATACAACGCGCCCGCAAGGACTGGGGGCGACTCGAAGATCTTCCGGCGCACGCGTTGTAGCGGATTCATGAGTGTTAATTCGTTCGGTGTGTCGGGCTATGTGTTACCGCTCAGCCAACCTTCGACCTTGTTTCGATCCGGTACGCTACCCGCGTGCACGACCTTGCCGTTGAGGACGACCCCGGGTGTGCTCATGACGCCGTAGCCGAGGATGGTGGCCATGTCTTCGATCTTCTCCAGTTCGATCTCGATGTCGCGCGCCTTCGCGGTTTCCTGGATCAACTGGTAGGTGGTCTGGCAGTTGCGGCAGCCGCTGCCGAGAATTTTGATGTTTTTCATGGGTTTTCCTTATCCTGATTTTGTTTAATGCCATCTCCCAGAGGGAGAGGGAGGAAATTGGTTGGTTTAATTGCCTCGATGTTGGCCGAGGTGATGTAGTTCTCAATCCCGCGCCCCGGCGCCCATTGCGCGAGATACTCGCGGTTCGTGTCCTTGGGGGTGATACGGATATTCACGAAACCAGCGGCTGCGAGCATGGCGGTCAGCGTCGGTACATCGGCGGCGCCGGCGACGCAGCCGGTGTAGAGGGCGACCTCCGCCTTCATGTCGGCCGGCAGTTCGGCGGTGAGGACGATGTCTGATATCGCCAGGCGGCCTCCGGGTTTCAGCACGCGATACGCATCGCGGAACACCTGCGCCTTGTCCGGCGATAGGTTGATCACGCAGTTGGAAATAATGACGTCGACGCTGGTGTCGGCCACCGGCAGGCGTTCGATTTCGCCTAGGCGGAAATCGACGTTTTGATAGCCACCCTTGACTGCATTGGTGCACGCCTTCAACAACATGTCCGGCGTCATGTCGACGCCGATGACCCGGCCTTGCGGGCCGACCGCGCGTGCGGCGAGGAAGCAGTCGAAGCCTGCGCCACTGCCCAGGTCGAGCACGCATTCGCCTGGCTTCAGTGCCGCGATGACCTGCGGATTGCCGCAACCCAAACCCAGGTTTGCGCCCTCCGGCACGGCGGCGGTTTCATCCGCGCTGTAGCCGATGCCGCGCGACAACAGCCCAACGACGGATTGCTCGGATGGTACGCAGCAACCGCCGGCCGGCGTGGGGGCGGTGGCACAACGGGATGAGGCGGTGTTGGCCACTGCCGCATAGGCGCTGCGCACTTGTTGGCGGATGCTGTCTTGGTCGGTTGCTTGCATGATGTATTTTTTGTGGGAGCGAGCTTGCTCGCGATGGTCGGCCTCAGCAGCAGGACTGGCCGGATTTTGTTGGCGTGCAACACGCACTACCTTCCACCGCCGCGATGTTGGCGAATGGGTCAGGCTTGAGTTTCGGTTTCGTAGGCTGTATCGCTTTGGCATAGGCCTCGTCGAATTTCGCATCCAGCGCCTGAGAGGCTTCGTCGCGGATATGGCGGGCAATCTCGATCACGCTGTCGATCTGATCTTTCGACACGCCATATTTCTTCAGTTGGTCGACTTGACATAGCCCTTGTTTCGGGTGGTTCGAGGCGATGTTGGCGGCCAGCGAGACCAGTGCAACGATGGAGGGATGGAGAGCACTCATAAGACAGTTCTCAAGGCATTAAACAGAACGCCAACGCCGATGAAGGCGGTGGTGAGATAAGCGGAGAAGATGCCGAGCAGCGGCCATTTCACCACTTTGCGCAAAATCAGCATTTCCGGCAGCGATAATGCGATCACCGCCATCATGAACGCCAGCACGGTGCCGAGCGGCACGCCCTTTCCGAGCAGCGCTTCAGCCACCGGGATGATGCCCACTGCATCGGAATACATGGGCACGCCCACCAGTACGGCAACGATGACAGACACCACGCTGCCGTCACCGGCAATACGGGCGACAAAGTCGGCCGGAACATAGCCGTGGATAAGCGCACCGACACCGACGCCGATGACCACATACTTCCAGATGCGACCGACGATCTGCCGCACTTCACGCCATGCGTAGTCGTGGCGGGCGCGCAGGGTGATTTCTTCCGCTTCGATTTGCGCGTCACCCATGTGTATTTGCCAGACATAATTTTCCACCCAGCGTTCCGGCTTGAAGGCTTGCAGGATGTAGCCGCCGGCAAAGGCGATGCTGATGCCGGTCAGGATATAAATGAGTGTTATTTTCCAGCCGATAATCCCGATCAATACGGCGATCGCCGCTAGATCGACCATTGGGCTGGCAATCAGGAACGACAGCGTCACACCCAGCGGAATGCCTGCCTCGACGAAGCCGATGAACAGCGGAATGGACGAGCACGAACAAAAGGGTGTGACCGCACCCAGGCCCACGGCCATCAAGCGTGCACCGGGGCCGCTGCGGCCCTTCATCAGCGCGCGCACCCGTTCCGGGGTGAATAGCGCGCGCAGCCAGCCCATCAGATAGATCACTGTGGTTAGAAGCACTAGGATTTTCACGACATCCATGACGAAGAAATGCAGCGCAGCGCCGAGCTGCGATGTAGATGCTTGGCTGGCGAGATTGAAGACGAGGAAGGCGGCGAGGGTGTCGAACATGGCATCAGCTCCCGCAGCATTCACAACAACCGTTGTTGCGGTCATTGCGCTCAAGCTGGATGGGCGGGCAGGGAATGTCAGCGTAGGAGCAGAATACGCAGCAATCGCCGGGTTTTGGTTTCAGCAGCGTGCCGCACGCTTTGCATTCATAAAACCACTGGCAGGCATCGGTCGGCATGGTCTCGGTTTCGACATGGCCACATTGGGGACAGGTGAGGGTGGATTGCAGTTGTGGGGTCATGGTGCGGACTCGAACTCCACAAACGCCCGATTCATATTCGCCCGGTGCAGATCGCCGAAATTGTACAGGTGCTTGAATTGTGGCAAGTTGGTATATTTCGCTAGGGTGTCGGGTAGTGATGCCATGTCACGCGCAGCCTTGCCAATGATGTCGGCAAGGAAGTCCTCGTAATCTAGCGACTCGCGTTTGGCCTGCGCCAGATCTGTAACGCGGCCATGTCCAGGTACGATGTACTTGGGGTTGAGTGTGATCAAGGCCTGCCCGGCCCTCTGGCCGTTCTTCACGCTGGACCAGGGTAATACGCCAAGGATGCGATCCACATAAACCAGATCGCCGGTGAACATTGTGTTGTGCTTGGGCAGCCAGACCCAGGCATCGCCCGGGAAATGTGCGTCGGTATAGCGCAGGGTTAGGGTTTCGCCGCCGAGTTCGAGCGTGGCGTTAGCATCGTCGAGTCGCGTGGTGGCTGGCAGGGGTTTTGTGCCGTCGAGACGCGCGCCGAGGAAGCCGGCCAGCCTCTGCATGTGTTGTGTGGCAAATTCGGCTTGCGTGGTGGCGGTGCGTTTTAGGGCAATGAGCTGTGCACCTTGGTTGGCGAAATGGTCGTTGCCCAGCCAGCGGTGATCCTGGCTGCCGGTGTTGATGACCCAGCGTACCGGTTGGGGGGTGATGGCGCGGATAGCGTTTTCAATCTTCTCCGCGCCAAGTTTGCTGGCGCCGGAGTCGATCAGGATGACACCTTGCGCGGTGATAATGAAGCCGAAGTTGGCGTTGGAGCCATCGTTCTCTGCACTGCGCTGGCCCAGCGGGCCGATGAGGGCGTAGACGTTATCGACGACTTTTTCGGCTTTGGGTGTGAACTCGGCGGCTTGGGCCAGCCCCGGATTGGCGAACAGGGCCATGCACAGGCACAGTAGGTTGAATACTTTTTCTGACATGGTTGTCTCTTCGGGTTGAATGGGTGTCAAAGACCAAAGTGCTCGCGCATCGCCGGAATCAATCGTGCGCGGATGTCGTCGCGCACGCTGAGGAAGTTTTCCAGCGGTTCACCGTGCGGGTCGTGGAATGGCAGGTGGATACGCTTCACCGAGCGCGGGAAGATCGGGCAGATTTCTCTGGCGTTGTCGCACACGGTCACCACCAGATCGATGTTTTCGTTCATCACCGCGTCAATATCCTTCGGGTACAGCCCTTCGGTGTTTAAACCGGCTTCCTTCAATGCGGCGATGGCGCTATCGGCAACCTTGGGCTGTGGCTTGGTGCCCGCTGAGATCGCGTGGACCTGTCCGGCGAGATCGTGGTTGAGTAGTGCTTCGGCCATCTGGGAACGGCAGGAGTTGCCGGTGCACAGTACGAGAACAGTGGGGGTCATACACAATGGCCTTTCGAACAAGATGAAGTGGCGGTTTCGGATGCGTCGTTGCCGGCCGGTGCGCAACGGCTGCGTTCGCTGCCGCAACAGTTTTCAGACAGAAAATCAATCAAGCCATGCATGGCGGTGAAATCGGCACGATAGCGAATGAAGCGGCCTTCGCTATGGGGTACGATCAGGTTGGCATGAGTCAACGATTTCAGGTGAAACGACAGGGTTGCCGATGGGATCTGCATCGCTTCGATCAATTGGTTGACGACTTGTCCTGCGGGGCCCGCTTGCACCAAGAGTCGATAAAGGTGCAAGCGAGTTTCCTGTGCCAGAGCGGCCAAGGCGACGACGATATGAGGTGCCCTGGAGTCGGTTACGTTATTTTGGGTGGGGTTACCGGATGTTATTTTCATATTATTAGAATAATAGAATTAATGTGCCAGAGTCAATGGCTGTTGGCGGATGGCGACCCAGTGGTAATGTCGGTTATCGATCCTCCTGCCGATGAAGAACCTGAGCTTGGTGTATGCTCATCACCTTCTGACGCGCTGAGGGCTTAAGAGTCGATGTTTCGCCTTGTTGTGTTGAGGGCGTGGCTGCGTTTGCTTCGTCTTGCCTGGCATTTGCTGGTGGGTGCGATGACGGTTGCGTTGTTGTTTCCGCGTCTGGATCGTTTGGAGCAGGGGCGCCGAGTGACCCGTTGGTCGTCCGGGATGGTGCGTCTGATGGGGATTCGCTTGGTCGTTCATGGCCGTGCACCCCGCCTGCGCGGCAATGGGGCGCTGATCGTTGCTAACCACATTTCTTGGTTAGACATTCATCTCTTGCATAGTGTCTTGCCCTGTCGTTTTATCGCTAAGGCGGATATTGCGCGCTGGCCTTTGTTTGGCTGGTTGGCCGCGCAGGCAGGGACTTTGTTTTTGGCCCGAGAAAAACGATCGGCCATCCGAAAGATGAACGCGACGATTGCGTCCCTGTTGGCGGAGGGCGAATGTCTGGCGCTCTTCCCGGAGGGAACTACGACGGCTGGCGATCAGGTTCTGCCCTTCCGTTCGGCACTGCTGGAACCCGTTATCCAGTCAAATGCGAACATCTTCCCGGCATCAGTCCGCTACCTGGATGCCCAGGGCCAGCGTACCGAAATTCCTGCGTATTACGGCGAGATGACGCTCGTAAAATCGCTCTGGCGCATCGCCTGTGCCGAACCATTTACGGCAGAGATCGTGTTTATGATGCCGATTGCGGCCGGGACCCGTAACCGGCGCGGTCTCGTTTCTGAGGTCGAGGATCAGATACGCTTCGGGCTTGCAAAGGGTTCATCAGTCGGTCACAGTTCTGTAACATTAGACGCGTACGATTCTAAGGGTTCCACTTGAATTGTTTCCACCCCATAGGAGAAATCATGCGTCAAGCCCAATTTTTGAACACCGTTGTCGCTTTGTTCGCTGTAGGCGCTTATGGCGCTCATTCTGCCCAGGCTGCTGATATCACCGGTGCTGGCGCAACCTTTCCCTACGCCATTTACACCAAATGGGCCGAGGGCTACAAAGTCGCCACTGGCAACCATGTCAACTATCAGGGCATCGGCTCTTCTGGCGGCGTCAAGCAGATCAAGGCCAAAACCGTCGATTTTGGCGGCACCGACGCGCCCCTGAAAGCGGCCGATTTAGATGCGGCCGGCCTGGTTCAGGTTCCCACCGTCATGGGTGGCGTCACTATCGTTACCAATGTGACTGGCATCGAGTCCGGCAAGTTGAAGCTGGATGGCGCTACTGCTGCCGATATCTTCCGAGGCGCGCTCAAGAAGTGGAACGATCCAGCCATCGCCAAGTTAAACCCTGGCGTTAAATTGCCCGACCTGCCTATCACGGTCGCCCATCGTTCCGACGGTTCTGGTACCACCTTTGTGTTCTCTCACTATCTGGCCAAACAGTCCATGGCTTTCATGCGCGATGTCGGGGCCGGTAACACGGTGAATTGGCCTGTGAACGGCGTGGGCGGCAAGGGCAATCCGGGCGTGGCGGCCAATGTGCAGAAGATCGCGGGTGCCATCGGTTATGTGGATATCGCCGATGCCATGAATAACAAGATGAATTTCGTCGCATTGAAGAACAAGGCCGGCAATTACATCGTCCCCAACCAGGATGCTGTGGCTGATGCCGCCGTCGGCGCTGACTTCAAGGTCAAGGGCATGGCCCCCGATCTGCTTGATCAGACCCACAAGAATGCTTGGCCCATCACCAGCGCTACCTACATGTTGGTCTATAAAAAAGGTGCAGATGCGTCGCGTCAGAAGGGGGTGGTCGATTTCTTTACTTGGTCGTTGAAAAATGGCCAGAAAATGGCCAAGGATTTGGGTTTCGTACCACTACCCGCTAATGTGGTGAAGATGGTTGAAGCCGAGATGAAGAATATCAAGTAATGGATGGGCCCCGTGGCATCGATCCATGGGCCATTTTCAGGGCGCATCTCTGTGTGTGTCCCGAAAATGGTGAACAATTTTGTAGGCAATGATCGAACTGGGTAACCCAATGACAGGAAGCAGAGCGATGCCGGAGTCCATTGACCTTCATGCCGGTCGGGTGGCTGTTTTTCGTCGCCAAGATCGCCTTTTTCATGGCGTAACCCAGTTTTTTGCATTGACGGTGCTCCTGACACTGGTGGGTATCTTGGCTTCTTTGAGCATCGAGGCGTATCCGAGTCTGAGCGCCTTCGGTGCGTCGTTTGTTTGGTCCAATGTCTGGAATGTGCCTGATGAGCAATTTGGGGCCATGATGTCGATCTACGGCACCTTGGTGACCTCAATTATCGCGCTCTTGATCGCGGTCCCCGTTAGCTTTGGCATTGCCTTGTTCCTGACCGAGACCTGTCCAATTTGGTTGCGCCGACCGCTCGGAACGGCCGTTGAGCTCTTGGCGGGTATTCCGTCCATCGTGTACGGGATTTGGGGCCTGTTTGTGTTTGCCCCTATTTTTGCTGAGCATGTCCAGCCGCACCTGCAAGCGGTATTTGGGGGCATCCCTGGTTTGGGCGGCCTGTTTGCGGGTGCTCCGATGGGGATTGGCATCCTGACGGCTGGCTTGGTCCTGTCCCTGATGGTGATTCCCTTTATCGCTTCGGTGATGCGCGATGTGTTCGAAACCACCCCGCCGGTCCTGAAAGAATCTGCCTATGGCGTGGGGTGTACCCAATGGGAGGTGGTAACGCGCATTGTTTTGCCCTATACCCGCGTCGGCGTGAGTGTCGGCATCATTCTTGGGCTGTGTCGAGCCCTGGGTGAAACGATGGCGGTGACCTTTGTTATCGGTAATGCCAACCGCATTACCGGTAGCCTATTTTCGCCCGGCACTTCAATCGCATCGACCTTGGCCAATGAGTTTGGCGAGGCGTCACCTGGATTGCATCTATCGTCCCTGTTCGCCTTGGGTCTGGTGCTGTTTTTGATTACCTTCTTGGTGTTGGCAGCATCGAATTGGCTGATTGCACGCGGTCGCGCAAAAGCGGGTCATTAACGGAGATTCATAATGGCCAATACACTTTACACTCGCCGCGTCTGGACTAACCGTATCGGCATTCTGCTCTCCATGTTCGCCATGGCCTTTGGTCTCACGGCTTTGTTGTGGATTCTGTGGACCTTGATTTCAAATGGTTTTGCGGCACTGAATGGGGATTTCTTTACACAAGATACCCCCGCGCCAGGGAGCGAGGGCGGTGGCCTTTCCAATGCGATCGTGGGTAGTTTGTTGATGCTGGGCGTGACAACCTTCGTTTCCACTCCGATCGGTATTCTGGCGGGCATTTTCTTGGCCGAATACGGCGACCGTTCGCGTTTTGCAAAGATCACGCGATTTATTACCGACATCATGTTGTCGGCACCATCCATCGTAATTGGCCTCTTTGTGTATGCCCTGGCGGTCGCAACTTTAGGCGGCTTCTCGGGGTGGGCTGGTTCGGCCGCCTTGTCCTTGATTGCGATTCCGGTGGTACTGCGCACGACCGAGAACATGCTTCTGCTGGTGCCGACCGCCTTGCGCGAGGCGGCCTTTTCCTTGGGTGCGCCGCGTTGGAAGGTTTCTTTGGACGTTACTCTGCGGGCGGTCAAATCGGGTGTTGTGACGGGTGTTTTGCTGGCGATTGCCCGCGTTACAGGTGAGACTGCGCCTTTGCTCTTTACGGCGTTGAACAATCAATTCATGAACCTGGATATGTCTCAACCGATGGGTAACCTGCCGGTGGTGATCTACCAGTTCGCCATGAGCCCCTATGAAAACTGGCAGCAATTGGCTTGGGGCGGGGCGTTGTTGATTGCCTTGATGGTTCTGGCAATCAACATTGGCACCCGCATCTTGTTCCGCCAGACGGATCTTAAGCAATGATGGAGTCTTCGATGATGGAATCCGCAACGGTGGAGTTGGGCGCATTGGCCATCGCCTTGAAGGTACGCAATCTGAATTTTTTCTACGGTAGTTTTCAGGGTTTGAAGGGCATCAACCTGGATATTGCCCACCGTCATGTCACGGCCTTTATTGGCCCGTCTGGTTGCGGCAAATCCACCTTGCTGCGTACCTTTAATCGGATGTATGACCTCTATCCGGGTCAGCGCGCAGAGGGCGAGATTCTGTTCCAAGGCAAGAATCTGCTCGATAAGAAGCATGATGTGAATTTGGTGCGTGCCAAGATCGGCATGGTGTTCCAGACGCCGACCCCGTTCCCGATGACCATTGACGACAATCTTGCCTTCGGGGTTCGTTTGTACGAGAACCTTTCTAAGAGCGAGATGGATGCCCGTGTTGAGTGGGCGCTCAAAAAGGGTGCCTTGTGGAATGAGGTCAAGGATAAATTGTTGCAGTCGGGCTTGTCTTTGTCGGGAGGCCAGCAACAGCGTTTGTGCATTGCTCGGACGATTGCGGTTAAACCGGAGATCGTCTTGTTCGATGAGCCGACATCCGCCCTCGATCCGATCTCGACGGCGAAGATTGAAGAGTTGATTAACGAACTCAAGCATGAGTACACGATTGCCATCGTGACCCACAACATGCAGAAGGCTGCACGGATCTCTGACTTTACTGCCTTCATGTACTTGGGCGACATGGTCGAGTTCGGCAAGACGGATGAGTTGTTCGTTAAGCCGAAGGTCATAAAGACTGAAGAGTACATTACGGGGCGCTTTGGTTAATGCGCCCCGCCAGGCAGGTCGTGTTGTCATGAAAGTGTAACCATGGCCATGGAAATTATGGCTATGATCTCGGTGGAACTGATTATTAGTGAGATCTGATATGACCGCCATAAAAGACATCGCCAAGTACATTCACAAGAACCCGGATACCGAGGAGGCTCGGGTTATGCGGACACTGTGTGAATCGCTGGAGCGGGGCGAATCCTTTGATCTGGGTAGTATCTACAACATGAAGGACAAGGCGTACAACATCGTTATAGCCTTTATCGACGAATGGCGTTTCGATCGCCATGTGAAGTCGCGTCGTCTGGGAAAATATCTCGCCGAAAAGGCTGAAGACCCGGTGGCTTCTTGATGGTGCTTCGCGCTCGGAGCGCATGATGAGTGCTCTGCAAATCGACGCCTCCAGCATTGACCGAACGGGGTGCCCCGGTTAGAATCTGCGGTCTTTGAAAATGGAGGGCGCGATGCCTCGCAAGCTGGTGGCCGGTAATTGGAAGATGCACGGGTCTTTGACGGACAACGCGGCCTTGTTGGCGGGCGTTGTTTCGGGTGCCCAGGGCCTCAACTGTGACATCGCCATTTGCGTTCCCTTTCCCTATTTGTCGCAAGCTCAGCAGACCTTGAGTGGCACCCCGGTTCGTTTGGGTGCGCAGAACCTGAGCGAACACGCCAAGGGCGCCTATACCGGTGAGGTGTCGGCGGCCATGTTGAAAGATTTTTCCTGTGTCTATGTGATCGTCGGCCACTCCGAGCGGCGTAGCCTCTATGGCGAGACCGATGCGCAGGTGGCCGCCAAGTTTGTTGCGGCTCAATCGCTTGGCATAACCCCAATCCTGTGTTTGGGTGAGTCGTTGCAGGAGCGCGAGACGGGGGTTACCGAGCAGGTCGTTGGGCGTCAGTTGGATGCTGTTCTGGCGGTTGCGGGTGTTGCGGCCTTTGTCAATGCGGTCATCGCTTATGAGCCGGTCTGGGCTATCGGCACGGGCCTCACTGCGACGCCGGAGCAGGCGCAAGCCGTGCATGCTTTTATTCGTGGCCGTTTGGCGCAGCATGATGCCGGCATTGCGGCGAATATGGTGATTCAGTATGGCGGTAGCATGAAGCCATCAAATGCGGCTGAGTTGTTGTCACAACCGGACATTGATGGTGGCTTGATTGGGGGCGCGGCCTTGGTGGCTGAGGATTTTCTGGCCATTTGTCGAGCGGCTTGACGGTTTGAAACGCGAGCTGCTTCAATCATTCGAGAGAGATTCATGGAACAGATAGTTTGGGTAGTGCATGTGTTGACGGCGATTTCCGTCATTGGCCTGGTTCTAATGCAACACGGTAAGGGGGCTGATATGGGTGCGGCCTTCGGCAGCGGTGCCTCTGGTAGCCTTTTTGGTGCGACTGGATCGGCCAATTTTTTGAGCCGGACAACCGCCGTTCTGGCCACACTGTTCTTCTTGACCAGTGTGGGTTTGACGGCTTTTTCGGCCAGGACCGATGCGCTTGAAGTCGGTGTCTCCACTGATGTGCAGCCGGTCTCAGGGTCCGTGGGCGCAGTCCCAGCAGCCACTCCAGCCGCGGTGCCTGTCACACCGGCTGGGGCGATTCCAAAGTAAGAGTTTTCTCTGGCGGCTCATGACCGGGCTCGCCAGTCGTTATGCCGACGTGGTGAAATTGGTAGACACGCTTTCTTGAGGGGGTAGTGACCTAGGTCGTGCGAGTTC
>SXGU01096361.1_pt1 | contig 14702 bp, 13 predicted proteins | sample 3174531 | NCBI WGS metagenome assembly SXGU01 (sample SAMN11356863, study PRJNA531348) | freshwater metagenome | isolation source: freshwater sample F1-140 | place: China: Fuxian Lake, Yuxi | collected 2017-12-25
CGCCAGCGGCGTGATGTCCTGTGCAAGGGCTTGCAGGAAGCCGGCTGGTTCGTGGAAAAACCCAGGGGCACCATGTTTGTCTGGGCTCCCATCCCGGAACCCTACCGATCGCTGGGATCGCTGGAATTTGCCAAGAAAATACTGCTGGAGGCCCGGGTCGCGGTGTCGCCGGGAATCGGGTTTGGTGAGTTCGGCGATGACCACGTTCGCTTCAGCCTGATTGAAAATGAACACCGTACCCGCCAGGCTGTGCGCGGGATACGCCAGATGTTACGCAAAGACAACGCAGTTTAACGAGGAGATGTAGTGTGAAACCCGTCATTATCGGTTTACTCGGTTTGGGCACGGTTGGAGGAGGCACCGTTCAGGTTCTGAAACGCAACGCGGCAGAAATTACCCGGCGGGCCGGGCGGGAAATCCGCATCGGCCTGGCGTCCAGTCGCAACCTGGAGCGGGTGCGCCCCCTGGATCTGGACGGCATTCGTCTGGTGGCAGATCCGTTCCAGTTGGTAACGGATCCTGAAGTCGATATCGTGGTGGAGTTGATGGGTGGTATTGAGCCCGCCAGGGAGTTGGTCATGCGGGCACTGGATGCCGGCAAGCATGTCGTTACCGCCAATAAAATGCTGATTGCCCTGCACGGCAACGAGATTTTTGCCAAGGCTCAGGAACGGGGTTTGATGGTGGCATTCGAGGCCGCCGTGGCCGGTGGCATTCCCATCATCAAGGCCTTGCGCGAAGGGTTGGCCGGCAATCAGGTTGAGTGGCTGGCTGGCATCATCAACGGCACCTGTAATTTCATCCTCACCGAGATGCGTGAAAAAGGCAGGAATTTCGCCGATGTGTTGAAGGAAGCCCAGGCTCTGGGCTATGCCGAGGCTGACCCCACCTTTGACGTGGGCGGGATTGATGCGGCGCACAAACTGACCATCCTGGCGTCGATTGCCTTTGGTATTCCCCTGCAATTCGACAAGGTTTCAATTGAAGGCATTGCCGACATTGAGGCGGTTGATGTGGGTTACGCCGAAACCCTGGGTTATCGGGTCAAGCTGCTGGGCATTGCCCGGCGCAGTCGGGCCGGTATCGAGTTGCGGGTACACCCCACCCTGATTCCGGAACGTCGGCTGCTGGCCAATGTCAATGGCGTGATGAATGCGGTGGTGGTCAAGGGTGATGCGGTAGGGCCGACCCTGTACTACGGGGCCGGGGCCGGGGCCGAACCGACGGCCTCTTCGGTGGTGGCTGACCTGGTCGATGTCGCCCGTGCCCTGACGGCAGACCCTGAAAACCGGGTGCCTCATCTGGCCTTTCAGGCCTCGGCCATTGCCGACATTCCGGTTCTGGCACGGCAGGACATCACCTCGGCCTATTACCTGCGCCTGCTGGCTGAAGACAGGCCAGGGGTATTGGCCGATGTAACCCGAATACTGGCCGATCAGGCCATCAGCATTGAAGCCATCCTGCAAAAGGAAGCCCGGGCCGGTGAAACCCGCCTGCCCGTCATATTATTGACCCAGCCGGTCAGGGAGAACGACATGGACACCGCCATCCGCCAGATCGAATCGCTGGCAGCGATACACGGCCCCATTCGGCGGATCCGGGTTGAAACGCTGAACTGACTCAACCAGTCATCAGGTCAGGGGCCAGACACACTGGTTAACATAATACTGTATCCAACCCCCAACCTCACTAGCGGGAGATTATCTTGAATATCGTCTGGATTGTTGATGCGGCTTATCTCATGAAAGCCGCACCGGACTCGTTTGATTATTTGCGACTCAAAAATGTACTGGAGCGGGAAGCCGGTGAATCTTTCGTGGAAAGTTATTACCTCAATTCTACTCCCAGCCCCCTGACGGATCAGCAAAACGCCTTTCATACCTGGCTGAAAACCGCCCCGCCGCGTGGGCCCAAAATGCGGGTCAAGCTGTACAAACTGAAAACCCTGCATAATAAATGTCCCAAGTGCGGACACGGGTTTGACCGCGATGTACAGAAAGGTGTGGACGTAGGGATTGCCACCCTTATCATCAAGCTGGCTACCCAGAATGTCTACGACCGCCTGATACTGAGTGCCGGTGACGGTGATTTTGAAGATGCCATTGCCTATGTCAAGGAAGAATTGCACAAGGAATTCTGGCTGAGTGGCTTTGAAGACAGCGTATCGGCAGACTTGCAGTCCTATGCCAACGAAGTCATCTGGCTGGATCAGTTCCGTGAGGACATACGCAAAACCTGAGACCGCAGACGTTGCGTTAAAACCGTCTGATCGCCGCGTTTTCAGCGGCAACCGCTTTCATTTTTTTAATACCCGTCACCCCATGAGCTTATCCAAACGCTATACCGGACTCATCGAACATTACCGGGATCGCCTGCCGGTCTCCGACAGCACCCGCCTCATCAGTCTCGGCGAGGGTAATACCCCCCTGATCCAGTTGGTGAATATTCCCCGCCACATCAATAAATGCGTTGACATATACGTCAAGTTTGAGGGGCTCAACCCGAACGGTTCCTTCAAGGATCGGGGCATGACCATGGCCGTTACCAAAGCGGTTGAGGCGGGCAGTCGGGCCATTATCTGTGCCTCCACCGGCAATACCTCAGCCGCTGCGGCAGCGTATGCAGTCAGGGCGGGTATTACGGCCTTCGTGCTGATACCGGATGGCAAAATCGCCCTCGGCAAACTGGCCCAGGCCATGATGTACGGGGCCGTAGTCATTCAGATCAAGGGTAATTTCGATGCCGGTATGCAACTGGTCAAGGACGTGGCCGATCACGCCCCGGTCACCATCGTCAATTCCATCAACCCGTTCCGGATCGAAGGCCAGAAAACCGCCGCCTTTGAAATTGTGGACGAACTGGGACGCGCACCGGATTTTCACTGCCTGCCGGTGGGTAATGCCGGCAACATTACCGCCTACTGGAAAGGCTATAGCGAATACGCCCTGGGCACTGAAACCCACGCGCCGGTTTGCAACAACCGGCCCGTCATGTGCGGGTATCAGGCAGCAGGCTCGGCCCCGTTTGTTCAGGGGCGGATGGTCGACAATCCGGAAACCATTGCCACCGCCATTCGCATCGGCCACCCTCAATCGTGGGACAAGGCCTGGATTGCCCGGGAGCAATCCGGCGGCTGGTTCAGTGCCTACGCCGACAGCGACATTCTGGCCGCACAGAAACTGCTGGCCGAAAAGGAAGGCGTCTTCTGCGAACCGGCGTCAGCCGCCTCGCTGGCCGGGGCTCTGCACGATATTGAAACCGGCCAGATTCCTGAGGGCAGTTGCGTGGTCTGTACCCTGACCGGTGTGGGCCTCAAGGATCCTGACACCGCCATTGCCCAATGTACTGCCAAACCGGTGACCGTGGAAGCAACCCTGGAGTCGGTTAAACGAGCCATACTGGAGGCGATGTAACCCACCCGACCACTGCGAAAACCGATGTTTGACGGCTTCAATCCCGACATGACCTACACCCTGCATCAGGGTGACTGTCTGGAGGTTCTCAGGCAACTGGACGCCAGGACGTTTGATCTCATCCTCACATCGCCTCCGTACAATATAGGTAAATCCTACGAGACCAGAACCTGTATTGAAGCTTACCTTGAAATGCAGGAGCAAATCATTGCGGAACTGGCAAGAACACTGTCAGACCGGGGTAATCTGTGTTGGCAGGTTGGCAATTATGTCAACAGGGGAGAAGTTTTCCCGCTTGACATTTACTACTACCCGATCTTCAAAAAGCACGGATTCAGATTGCGTAATCGTATTATCTGGCATTTTGGCCACGGTCTCCATGCCAGCCATCGTTTCAGTGGGCGTTACGAAACCCTGCTGTGGTTCAGCAGGACGGACGACTACATATTCAATCTTGATAACGTGCGAGTCCCGTCAAAGTATCCCGGCAAAAGACATTTCAAAGGGCCAAGGAAAGGCCAGTTATCGGGGAATCCACTCGGGAAAAATCCCGGAGACATCTGGGAAATCATTGAGCAGGATTGGGACCGGGCTTTATGGGATATCCCCAATGTCAAATCCAATCATCCGGAAAAAACCGGACATCCCTGCCAATTTCCGATTGAACTGGTTGAACGTTGTGTCCTGGCATTGACCCACCCCGGAAGTTGGGTGCTTGATCCATTTGCAGGCGTGGGTTCAACCCTGCTGGGGGCATTGAAAAATAGCCGTCATGCGGTGGGCATAGAGAAAGAGCCTGAGTATTGCAAAACAACCCGTCAGCGCATTGATGACCTCAGGCAGGGACTTCTGAAAACACGGCCCATCAACAAACCCATCCATAAACCCGGTGAAAATGACAAAGTATCCAGGGTTCCGGAGGAGTGGACAGAACAGGTCGTTCCTGTCGTAACCACACTCAGCGGGTTTCAGTGAAAATAGCGCAAAAATTCTCGCATGCCATCCCCGCCAAATGGCCGTTCTACCGTTTTTATCCTGTTACATACAGCATTTTCAGTTTTTATTCGTTCGTCGGAAATACCAAAATCTGTTCGTGCTGAACTCGTGGTTCGGCAGGGCTGTCCTGATGGTTCGATAATCTCACCATGATCGGGAACCGAAGGACTCATCATGATCGGGGGAGTGGAGAGGGCTGAGTACGAACGGATCTTGTGGCAGAACCTTCATAAGAACGTCCGATTTTGGCTGCGAAAGCGATTTGATCATGAATTTTCGGGCAATTTCGTGCCTTTCGTGGCAAAAAAACAGGGCCACTAAAAACACGAAAATACACAAAAAAATACTATCGAGACAGTATCTGCCTCCAGTACCGGGCACACGGACTGCGTCTCGAAGTGGTATTTCGTCTGACCGGACACCCGCAGAGCTTGTCCATTATTGGAGTGGGATTGGAGTATTTCATATCGAACTTAATCCGAAAATGCTGTAACAGTTGATGAATGACCTGAATTCCGTGCTTTTCCCCCGACGCGGTCTGTATGTCATCACGCCTGAGCCGACAGGCTCCGGGGTGGAGTGTCTGACCGCAGTGACAGCGGCCCTCCGTGGCGGGGCGGCTGTTGTGCAGTATCGAAGCAAAACCTCACCCGATGTAGCACTGGCGGCTGACTTGCTGGCGGTGTGCCGGGCTTTCGGCAGCCCCTTCATTGTCAACGACGCAGTGGAGCTGGCCGGGCGAATCGGAGCGGACGGCGTGCATCTGGGGCGGGATGATGTTTCGATCGGCGAGGCACGCCACTGCCTTGGCGAGCATGCCATCGTGGGCTTGTCCTGCTATGACGATTTGGCCCGCGCCCTGGCAGCGGAGGCGAGCGGGGCCAGTTATGTGGCCTTCGGGCGTTTTTTTGCATCAACCACCAAACCGGGGGCTTCAGCCGCCCGGCTTGAAACCCTGTCGCTGGCCCGTGACCGGCTTCGCATTCCCGTCGTCGCCATCGGCGGCATCAATGCATCGAATGCCGGTCAGGTGCTGGAGGCCGGTGCCGACCTGCTGGCTGTGGTTGAGGCCGTGTTCGGTCAAGCCGATCCCGAACAGGCGGCCCGCAGTCTGGCTGACAGGGTAGAGGCCCACAACCCATGCCTGAATTAACCACCACCGATCACCGTCGCGACAGTGCCAATCTGCAATACGTTTACCCGGTCATGTCGCGCCGGGCCGGGGGGCTTTCCATTGGCATCAACCTCAATACCAACAATGCCTGCAACTGGCGTTGCGTCTATTGCCAGGTACCCGGCCTGGTGCGCGGTCGACCGCAGCCGGTAAACCGGGTTCTGCTGCGGGATGAACTGACCGGTTTGCTCCGGGATTGCCTTGACGGCAGTTTTTTTGAACGCTACCCGGTAGAACCCACACAGCGCGTCATTCGTGACATCGCCCTGTCCGGCAATGGCGAACCTACCCTGGCCCCCGAATTTGCCGCCGTAATCACCGACATTGGCCAGGTGACTGCGGCACTGGGCCTGCCTGCATCCGTGCGACGGGTGCTGATTACCAACGGCAGCGGGGTAGGGCGAACCGCCGTACGGCACGGTTTGAGCGAACTGGCCCGGCAGGGGGGAGAGGTCTGGTTCAAACTGGACAGTGCCACGCCGCAGGGGATTCGCCGCATCAACCAGGTGCATTTGACCGTGGATACCCTGCTGAGACGGCTGGACGGCGTCACCCGTTTATGCGGAACCTACCTGCAAACCTGCCTGTTCGGATTTGACGATGACCGGGTCGACGAAGTCGAGTGGCAGGCTTATCTGGATTTTCTGGACGAACTGCGGCACCGGGACATTCCCCTGAAAGGCGTGCTGTTATACGGTTTGGCCCGGCCCTCGCAGCAACCGGAGTCCATCCATCTGAGGCGATTGTCGCGCCCGGTCATTGATGGCCTGGCCGACGCGGTCAGGGCACGGGGGTATACCGTCAGAGCGGCCTGGTAAGGGCTTGCGTTTGGACGCAGGGCGGGGTGGTTTGAAATTCCCCTCCTCTCAGGTTCAAGCAGGCCGAGACAGGCCTGGTTTACTGCCCTGAATTGACGTTATTTGTTGTTTGTTCTTTTGCGAATAGGTTACACTCACTCATTACCTTTCAAGTAACTATTCAGAATTGCCTGCCACAAAGGTGTATCAGTAGCAATCCGTATAGTTACTTATTCAATAGAGAATGAGTGACATGAATACCCTGGATGCAAGCAAGATATACTTCAAAAAATATCCTGCATGGTTTTTATATGCAGCAGAATACTGGCTGCAGAAGCACGTACTCGAACGGGCTCCCATCGGATTTTTTTTAATTGATTCAACGGGTACGGTACGAGGCTGCAACCAGTCCGCCAGCCAACTCGTCGGCATCACCACAAAAAACCTGAAAGGCAGGAAGTTCAATTCCTTTCTGGTACAGGCCGACCGGGCCAGATTTGCCACCTATCTGGCCGACATCAAAGCTGCCGACAAGCCTGGTATGCAGGCTTTTTCCCTGGATCAGGACGCGGCACAATCCCGGACAAGCCAGATCAGGCTGTTCCTCCTTTTGTGCCGCAAGTCCGGCCAGGGACGCTGCGTGTTCCTGCTGCTGATTACTCAGGGGGATACGGAACCGTCTGACCTGCGACACCTGCCGGATCGCTGCCTGCAATACCAGCAGGATGTATTGGCCACGGTCTCGCATGAGGTACAAAATCCCCTGGGGGCCATTTGCAATGCGGCGGAGGTTATCCTGCGCAAGGGGGGGCAGGACCCGGCCATGCTTTCCTGGGGATGTCAGGTTATTCGTCAGCAGGCCGGCCAGATATCCGGCCTGCTTAAAAATGTGGTGGACATGACCCGAATCAGTCTGGGCAGTCTCCCCCTCATCCGCCAGCCGGTTCGGCTGCAAACCCTGCTGAATCAGGCATTGGCCCTTCAGCCCGCATTTTTGGCAGAACAGGGCAAGTCAATCATCCTGACAACCCCGCCCGCCAGCCTCTGGCTGGCGGTTGACCTGGCCCGGTGTATACAGATTATCACCAACCTGCTCCAGATAACCGCAAAATTAACCCTGTCAGGGCAAGACATTCAGGTAGCGGTATGCACCCGGCCCGGTTGGTGTGGGGTTTGTGTGCGGGGGTATTACGGCGGCAAGACCAACGAGCAACGGATACGACTGACGCAGTTAACCCTCGCCGCCAACGACCCGCTTCCGGATTTTCGTGGAAGTCTTGACATCACCCTGATGCTGACCCGAAAACTGGCAGAGGCGCATGGTGGGTATATTGAGGTTTCGGACACAACAGACCCCGAACCGTCCGCAACCGGGTGCCCCGTGCTTGAATTCAGGTTTTGGCTACCGGTTTACGACAGGGCCACAACCTGAGTGTCCGAGCGTCCTGCCCCTGTGCCCAGGGAGAGCGGTGCGTGCTATCATGCCGCCCTTAAACCTGCACTTTGGAATACATCTTTAGCACCACTTTTGGTGGAGGATTTATGGCTACATTAACGGCAAATGCCGATACCTATTCGGCACTGAGTAACCAGATAACGGAAGTCGACGCCACCGACGGTATGGACAGGCTGGTGGTCGACTGGTCAGGGCTGGCCAGTCCCATACGCTATGCCAGTGACTATGGCTGGGGAATTTACACCGACGATGCCTATAGCTCCGTCAGATTCATCAACTTTGAAAACCACGATGTCACGGGCGGCAGTGAGAGCGATGATCTCAGGGGCGGCAATAACAGTGACAGGCTGGTCGGTGGCCCGGGGAACGATACCTTGTCGGGTTATCTGGGAGCCGACATACTGGAGGGAGGAGACGGCAATGATACCTGGTCGGTTGATTATTCATCGCTCAGCACTGATGTCAGCGTGATACTGCCTGTCGGCAACGCAGGCTATACGGTATCGGCCACTGGAGCCAGTATTCGCGGGATTGAAGCCCTGAGTATTACAACCGGCCCGGGCAATGACCGGCTCAATACCGCCCTGCTGTCCGGCAACGATGATATCCGTACCGGTGAGGGCAATGATACCGTGTCGCCCGGTCTGGGGGTGGATCGGCTGGATGCCGGTAATGGCACCGATACCCTGGTACTCGATTACTCCAGACTAATGTTACCGGTAGTGCGGCTTGATCTGGGTTATGGCTGGTGGCGATATCAGGGGGGCAGTAATACCAGCGACTATTACGGTGTCGAGCGATTCAATCTTCGGGGCGGTGCAGGCAATGACTGGCTGTACGGGGGCGGGGACGCCGATTTGCTGGCAGGGGGGGGCGGAGACGACCGGCTTACCGGCTATGGCGGGGCCGATACCCTCAACGGCGGAGCCGGAACCGATACCTGGTCATTCGACTACAGCGCGTTGATGGCGGATGTCAGCGTGAGTATTGAAGGGGTCGTACAGAAAGCCAGTACCAGTACCCGGGCACGGCTGAATGGCATTGAGCAACTGGACGCGATTACTGACAAGGGCGATGACCGTTTTTACTGCAACAAGGGGGTCTATAACGACCGCATCGACTGCCGGGCCGGAGACGATACCATCAGCACCGGACGTGGCAAGGATTGGGTCAATGCCGGGGACGGCACGGATCGCCTCATCATGGACTGGTCGGCCACCCCCGGCAACATTGTCTGGAGCGATCAGGGTTACGGCTGGTCGCGTTTTACCGCAGGCCAGACCGATCAACTGGATTATTACGGCGTGGAACACTTTGATCTCAGAGGTGGCCCGGGGGATGATTCGCTGCGAAGTTTTACCGGCAACGACACGCTCAAGGGCGGGGCCGGTCAGGACATTCTCAACAGCGGCAGCGGTCTTGCGACCGTAGACGGCGGTGCCGGCATTGACTACTGGGAGGCCGATTTATCCGCCACCATCAAACCGGTGATTTTCGATGCAGCCGCCAGCCAGAAACAGGTGCAGGGCAAGGCTGCCAGGCTGGCCATCACGGCGGTGGAGGGGCTGCGTCTCACAACCGGCGGAGGGGATGATGTCATCAACAATCGAACCTACGCCACCCTGGATGTCATCAATACCGGCCCGGGTAACGATACGGTATTCCCGGGACTGGGAATCGATGAAACCAACGGCGGCGAGGGGACGGATACCCTGATCATTGATTATTCCAGCCTGAGCAGCCCGGTCACCCGCACCGATCAGGGCTATGGCTGGTATAGCTACGCTGATGCCCAGGGCAGTGCGTCGGTTCGCTTTTATGGCTACGAGTTGTTCAACCTGACCGGTGGCAGCGGTGATGATGCCCTGACCGGGGCGGCGTCAGCGGATACCCTGGTTGGCAATGGCGGGGACGACGTTCTGAACGGCGGAGCTGGCAAGGATGTCATCGAGGGCGGCAGCGGTGCGGATCGCTGGCTGGGTGATTACACCACTGCCACGGCTTCGCTCACTCTCACCCTGAACGCCCAGGGCAACGGAGTGCTGACGGGTATCGGAACCCGCCTGAGTGGTATTGATGCGGTGACGCTCAATACCGGATCAGGCAAGGACAGCATTAACCTGGCGGCAGTGGCCGGCAATCAGGTCATCAACTCCAATGCCGGTGATGATGCGGTGCGGGTGGGGGGCGGAATTCACGAATCGAACGGGGGAGATGGCAACGACCTGCTGGTGGTTGATTTTTCAAGCTCGACCACGGCCCTGATTCGCCTGGATCAGGGGTATGGCTGGTGGCGTCTGCAGGATACCGGCGGACTGAATGCCATACGCTACTACGGGTTTGAATCACTGGAACTGACGGCGGGTTCCGGTAATGACCGGCTGTACGGTCTGGGCGGCGACGACCGTATCCGGGCCGGTGCCGGTGATGACATACTCGAAGGCGGAGCCGGAAACGACGAACTGAGCGGCGGCAGCGGCAATGACATTTTTCGCTACTACAGCTACGGTAACGGCGTCGATACCCTCAAGGATGCCGCCGCCGGTGACACAATCCGTATACTCAACACCAGCCTGGCGGGCAGTGTACTGGATGGCAACGGCAGTGCCACGGCTTATAACCAGGTGGAACTCAGCTATAACCAGTCCGATGCAACCACCAGTCTCCATATCGGTGTCGACGGAAATCCGGGAGCAGACGTGGTCATTCGGTTGCAGGGACGCTATGAAACCGCCGCGTTCAAACTGGCGGGCAGCGATATTCGCCTCATGCAGGGAGCGACAGCGTCCCGGTCCGATAGCGGTAATGGCGTTTCGCAGCCAGGCACCGTACGCAACGATACCCTGCTCGGAACCTCAGGCAATGATGAACTGGCCGGAGGCGGTGGCAATGACCGACTCGAAGGTCGGCCGGGAGATGATCGACTGGACGGTGAATCCGGCAACGACACCCTGCTGGGCGGCAGTGGAGCCGACACCCTGACCGGTGGGAGCGGCGCGGATCAGTTTGTGCTGACGGGATTGAGCGAAAGCTCACCCGGCATCCTCAACCGCGATGTCATCAGCGATTTCAGTTCAGCCCAGGGTGACCGGATTGATCTCTCGGCCCTGGACGCGGCGATTGCCACGCCCGGCGACCAGACGTTCAGCCTCGTCACCGGCACGTTCAGCGGAGTTCCTGGCCAGTTACGCTATGAAGAAGGTCTGCTGCAGGGTGATGTCCAGGGGGACGAGAGTGTTGATTTTGAGATTGAACTCCTGGGCAAACCGGAACTGACGGTGGCGGATCTGGTGCTTTAATCCGGCGTCAGTTCGGGTTAACCGTCAGGTCACCCCTCCCTCAGGTTGGGGTGACCTGACGACCTGCCGGCAGGCGGGGTGGTGTCTGCATGAGGGGCAGATTTTAGCCGGTGGCCATAACCGCCGTCATCCGTGCAGGATGCGAATCAGCCCCATGCTGTCAAAGGTAACCAGCAGCAGATAATTGGCCAGCATGCCGAAACTGCGACGACTCCAGGCGGCCCAGGCGTAGAGTACGCACCCCGATATCCACAGGGGATACAGCATCAACAGCGGCGGGTCAGGCACGGTGATGGCCATGATGAAGGAACAGGCAATACTGAGCAGCCAGGCCAGAAGTTCAATGGCAAAACGCAACGGGTGCGAGTGCCAGTCCTGCCGGATCCACTCCCAGGTGTTCAGGATCATCTCCAGCATGGGATCAGGGCAACCGGGCCAGGGAGCGATCGACCATGAATTCCAGCAAAATCAGCCGCAGTCGGCTGGCAAATTCCAGTTCACAGTCACGCCAGGGCCGGGCACGTTGCCGCATGGTGGTTTTCCAGCGGGCGAACGAAGTGCGCGGATGCGGCATCGGTGTGGTGCCATCGGCGGCAAATTCGTAGGGTTTGTCCGGATTGCCGGCCCATTCGATTTCAGTGGGAGCTTCAGGACGAAACCAGATCAGCCTGTCGTTGCAGGTTCTGGACAGACGAATGGATAACAGGCCGCTGGCGATTTCATGGCAGCCCAGGGCATCGGCACAGTCTGCCGCGAGGTGTGCGGTGGCATAGACGTCTGCGTCCTGTTGTTTCAGCCAGTCGGCAATCGCCTCGAGTTGCGCCGGTTCCGGTACATTGCCAACCTGTGAGCTGCGTCCCTCTGCCAGTAAAACCCCACCGGTGACGCCCAGATCGTCCAGCAGTTGTGGCAAGGCATCCGCCAGGGCCTGATGCAGGTTCATGTCCTGTTTGAGGGCGACATCCAGGCGGCGGATATGGCGTTCAAGGTGTGACAGATAGCCCGCATTGTCCATTCGCACCTGATCCGGAATCAGGGTGGCTATCATCTGGACTACAAAAATCAGGGGAGCCCGCTGTTCCGGGGACAAATACAACGGGGCCGAGTGGTTCATGCAGGAAATGAGACCCCAAAGTTTCTTTTCGGTCATGATGGGCAGCACGGCGGTGGCGCGGACGCCCATGTTTTTCAGATATTGCACGTAGGTGGGAGAAACGCTGCGTAGCTGGGAGTGGCCCAGGTTCAGCATGGCTTCATCCATGCCGGCCAGGGAACTGACCGGAACCGGCTGATAATCCACGTCAGGCAGGTGCCGCAACGGGCTGAGGGCAAACATGCGCCGGGCGGGTAGCGGAATATCGCTGGCCGGAAAATAGAGATATTGGAAGGATTCCAGGGTGGGCAGCCTGGTTTCAGCGATGACCTGACCGGAAAAATCCGGTTCAAACCGGTAGACCATCACCCGTTCAAAGCCGGTAGTTCGGCTGACCCAGTTCACCAGTGCTTTCAGCATGGCCGTCAGTGAACCGGTCTCACGGATGTGTTGTATCCAGGTATTCAGGTGCGACAGTTGCAGGAGGGCTTTGCGCTGGGTGGCCGGTTCCAGTTCAAGCAGTAACAGGCGGCCGCGCCGGTGTCCGAACAGGTGGTAACTCATGTCCGGGTTGTGTGGATGCTGCCAGGTCATGAAATGCACCATGGTTCGCTCTACCCGAATCTGGAACAGGTGGGAACACAGTTCGTCCACCGCACCGGTGCCAATCGCCTGATCCAGGGTTTTTCCGAGCAGGTTTTCAGCCGTTTGCAGCAGAAAGGCACCGGCATTGTCGCTGATACGGAGTATGCACAGGGTCGGTTCTTCAACCACCATCAATACGCCGTGAGGCTGGATGGCACTGATGAGGTGAATTGGCTCCTCGTCGCAAGGGGAGTTGGAGCCAGGTTGTAGCGGCATGGCGTAAGGAACGGTCAGGTGGTCGGTCATGGCAGTGTCTTCAGGTCAGTTGTGAACCAGCCCTCCAGGCTGAGGAATGTCTGGCGGGCGGTGGCCAGCAGCACGGCTTCATCCAGGGGGCCTTGTTCCAGCCAGGCACCGAACTGTTTCCAGCGGGTCGGGGTGTCCGGGCCGTAACCGGTAAAAAATGTCAGTCCCCGGTGTTCCTCCAGGGCCAGTTGCCGCTTGAAGTGACGCTGCAGCATCTGTCCGCCAAGGGTGGAGCCTTCCAGTACGTACAGGCATCCCATGACACGACTGCGGTCGTGGCAGTCGGGCAGGGCAGGGCAGGACGGCAGGTTTGCAAGGCAGGCGGCATCGTATCCCAGTGTGGTCAGGTCCTGCACCAGCAGTGGCGTTTTGACCCGCTGATCATAATCGGGCACCCAGTCCCGTATGGCTGTCAGAGCCAGAAGGCGTTGTTCCAGCGGACGGTAATAGCCGAGAAACCCCTTCAAGAGGTCTGCATATTGCGTCAGGGAAAAATCTGCCCGCAGCAGATTCAGGTGTTGCTCCAGTCGCAGGTGTTCGGCCCGGGTGTGTTCGCGGAGTGCGGTCAAGCGTGGGTTGGTCATTGGGGCGGTCTTTTACGTATCAGTTCAATCACCCGGCCGGGTGCCGGTTCGGCACCACGCAGTTTTTGCTGCGTGGCATTGACGGCCCGGGTGAACTCACCCTGCAACCGGGGCATGATGCCCAGAGCCTCCGGGTCATGGTAACTGACCTCAAAAGGCACCGGACTGTCGAGTCCTGGCCGTTCCCGCAGCCGGAAGGAGTGCCACACCAATACAACGAGGCTGCGGGAAACCGCCGCATCCACAAAGAGAATTTCCCCGCTGTCGATCACGGCCTGGAACAGCATGCTGCGAATGGGCACAAACAGGACGCCCTGCCCGCCATGATACAGCAGGATCCGGGTTGTGTTGTACAGTGCCGCAGGCAGGGTTCTGGCCTCGCGGCGTATGGCGGGGGGGCGATAAAATGTTTCCCGGCTCAACATAAATACCTTCTACTGGACTTGTTATGTGGGCTTTTGTATTCTGCCCTGTGTAGCCTGTAGACACGGGTTTCATCCGGAATGATCCCCATACCCACCAACCATAACACGGAGCCAAACCATGACCATCAATGTTGCCATCAACGGATACGGCCGTATTGGCCGCAACGTCCTGCGTGCCCTTTACGAACAAAACCGTACCGGAGAAATCCGTATCGTGGCGGTCAACGACCTGGGTGACGCCAAAACCAACGCACACCTGACCCAATACGACACGGTGCATGGCCGTTTCGGCGGAACCCTCAGCGTGGACGGCGATTACATGGTCGTGAACGGCGACCGCATCCGGGTGCTGGCCGAGAAAGACCCGGCCAAACTGCCCTGGGCAGAGCTGGAGGTTGACGTGGTACACGAGTGTACCGGTATCTTTACCACCAAGGCAAAGACGCAGGCCCACATCACGGCCGGTGCCAAAAAGGTCATCATCTCGGCCCCGGGCGGCGAAGACGTGGATGCCACCATCGTCTACGGGGTCAATCACTTGACCCTCAAAGCCACCGATACGGTCATCTCCAAC
>SXGU01255944.1_pt1 | contig 14688 bp, 13 predicted proteins | sample 3174531 | NCBI WGS metagenome assembly SXGU01 (sample SAMN11356863, study PRJNA531348) | freshwater metagenome | isolation source: freshwater sample F1-140 | place: China: Fuxian Lake, Yuxi | collected 2017-12-25
CCACCGCCAACATCCTTCGATCCCCCCAAGAGTCTGGTGTTCGTCACCACAACTCTCGGCTCGGATCGCTCAATAACGGTGGCTCCCTTTTCGACGCTCATTGTCCCCTCACACTGGCCCCCTTTCTGACGCTCATCACCAATCTGCGTCGTGCGAATGTCAGAGTGTCCCGCGAGTTGCTGGACTTGTTCCATCCTTGCCCCGTGCTCCAGAGCATTCGTCAGGGCGGTTTTTCGCAAGCTGTGAACGCCGATGCCTCGGCGTCCGACGCGATCCGGGGCGATGCCGACTTGTCGGCAGTATTTCTTCACGATGCACAAGACCGCTCGCTGCGTCAGGTACTTCCGCAAGAATATCCTTCGGTCTTTGGCGATCGGACGAAACAACGGCCCTTCCGGGTCGCCGATGATATCGGCCGTTTCAAGATATCGTAAAAGCGAATCAGCCGATTGCAAAAGTGCCTTGCGTTGGCGTTTGCCTCCTTTCTCCGTCACGACGAGATACCAGTTCGTGTCAGTGCGTTCCAAGTCGCCGGCGTTCGCCCTCGCAATCGCACTCACGCGGCAGGCAGTGACAAAGAACGTGAACAGCATCGCGAAGTCTCGTATGCCAATGGCAGTCGTCGTGTCGGGAGCATGAAGCAGTTGTTTCGCCTCGGTCTCGCTCAGTGCCGGTGTCGTGTTCTTCGTCACGCGAGGCGAACTCACCGCTTGAATGTCTCCGGCCGTGTCGTGGTCGATCAGCCCCTTGGCGGCAAACTGCCGATAGGTTCCCCGGATCACCGACAGCGTTCGCCCGATGGTCGATGGTGCGGCCTTCGCCCGCTGCATCGCCTCTTTATAGATGCGGACGTGATCACCGGTAACATGAAAGGGATCAACTCCCAACCCTCGCATGTGAGCGACGAACCGTGCAAGGTCTCCGGCGTAGGCCCGCCGCGAATGCTGACTCGGCAACCGGTCGCAAACCCACGGCACAAGTGCCGTCGTCGCGTCGCGTCCCTTCATCGCCGGAAGTAGTCGCGAGAGAAATGTTCCGACCCTCTCATGCGTGGAGAGGTCATCGGGCACGGCGAGGTTCGCGTCGCTCCGGCCGAGTCCCTTTTCTTGAGGCGTCGGACTTTCGACCGCCTCGCCTTTGACGGAGAGTGCCTTTGATGGCGGAGTCGTATGCGTCATGAAGTCCGCCGTGGGCGGACAGGTCGGAACGGGAACACTTCCGATAAAGCATATTATCGGAAATCAAACGGCACAGCGGACGGAACGCCTTGCGTTCAGCCACGAATGTTGCGCGGTGTTCACGGCTGTCGCCAGTCGGCGAGTGCGAGTCCTGGAATCCATGCGAAGTGTGCTGTGTTGCCGGTCACAAGTTCGCGTCCGTGATGGAGTGCTGTCGCGGCGATGAACAAGTCGGCGTCCTTGGGTGCAAGCCCCTGCTGCCGACCGAGCACCCAAAGGTCGGACGCCCGTTCCAGAACGTCGTCCGTGACAGGGAGCAGCAGTGCGTGCTGACAGAACACTTGAAATTTCGCAAGTTGTGCCGTGGCGTTCTTCTCCTTGAGGCCACGCAGAACTTCATACCAAGTGATTGACGAGACGACGAACTGTCCGTGCTGGGAGAGGTACGCGGCGGCGTGCCCAACGACGCTCGCATTCTTCTGCTTGAGAACTTCGTTAAGGATGTCCGTATCGAGAAGCGTCGGGTCCATGCGTTACTCGGAAGGGCGTGTCAGGTCGGCACGGGTGAGGATGGTCGTCTCCAAGTCGGCGATCTCTTCGTCGGTCAGGCCCTCGTACACGTTGCACCACGCCGGAAGTTGCCCTGTGCGATTGCCGTTGCTGGAATCATCGGCGGAGAGGTCAACACTCGCGACTTGGATCACGAGCTTCTGGTTTTCACGCAAGGAATGGCCGACAAGATGCTCCGCCGCCGAGCGGTCATCGTCTCTCAAGTCCCGGACATTGCGGATGATCGTTTCCATGCCGGAAGTATATCGCACGACGGCGTTCCGACAAAGAAGAATGACGACGAATCGCCATCGTCAGAACAAGACGAGTTGCTTCTTCGGCAAAAGCGGCTCGATGTCGCCGGTATCCTGCGGAGGCGAGGGCGTTTCAGGGGACGACGAGGTTTGTTCGGAAGTTTGATTGGCGATCTGCTGAACCGGCGGCGGGCATTCCCGCAAAGGGACTTCGCTGATGACACCGCGAAGATCGAAGCCGGTGCGATAGACCAGTCGCTGCTCGTTCGCGAGCGAGTTTCCCCACACGACGTAGCCGTACAGATTGCGAAGGGCCAAGTTGATCGCTGTCAGACGCACGCATCGCAAATCCACGTCTTGCCCGACGAACTCCCAATGCGGTTGCGTTTCCGCAACGGCAAGCAGCATCCGCCCGCTGCCGCACGCTGGATCGCAGACGGTTTTCTTTTGTTGTTTGTCTTCGTCCGGCATGTCGGCGATGGTCAGGTTCGCCATCAGTCGGCAGATTGGCGGCGGCGAGAAAAATTGCCCCGCCTCGCCGTAGGTGATCGCGCCTTGGAACAAATCGCCAAAGATGTCTTTCATCTCTCCGCGAGTTTCTTCCATCGCGGCGACGGCTTTGCCGAAGAGTTCGGCAATCGAGTCGCAACCACGTCGCCCCGGCTTTCCCTCGGAGTGCTTCTTCACGACTTTCAGATATTCCTCTTCCATTCGCCCGCCGGAGAGAGAACAGACAGCCATGTGGAGAAAATCCTCGAAGGCTTGCCCACGACTCACACCGCTGCGTCGTGCGGCTTCGTCCAGCGTCTTGAGTAACTCGGCCGATTCGGGATAAAGGAATTGCTCCTTCGCCATGTGCGGCGGGGAATGGAATCAAAACAGTGCTCTTTGTTTGGCAGAATTCTGAGAATCCGACGGCACGACGGCGGGGGCAGATTCTAGTTGCGATTGCTCAGGGGGCGATTTGATCGCTGCGACAAGTTTCGCTCGCATGTCGTCCAACGCACCGAGCAACAGATTGACTTGTTCCTGGCCCGTGCCCGTGACGAGTTCCGCAATTTCGGAAACGAGTTCATCCAACTGCTCAGACGCGAGTTGAGGATTAGCAGAGTCTCCCGACGAAAACCTGCGGAACTCCAACCGTTCGTTCGCATCCGCCGCGAGCGGATTGCGAGCCATCCGAAGTAACTGCGTATGCACGTTCGGCTGGCCGCGAAGACCATTCCGTGCGAACCAATTCAAGTCCTCGCGGGTCTCGTCCAATACGTCACGGACGACTCGGACTTCATCGGCGAGCCGACTCACAGCGTCGGTCAGCCGTTCAAGGTGCTGCAAACGTGCTGGTTCAGGGGCCGGTGTTCGTGCGGACTTCGTCATTCAAAGGAGAGGGGCAGACTGCCGCACGGCCAGCGTTACGTCAACATGGTGGAATGGCCCGCCTCACTGCATGTTCACGGCGGGAACGCTCACTCACGATCGCGAGGCGATCCTCGGTGATAGTCGGCGGCGATAGCGATTGCATGGAGAACGGATTGCTCGGCATTCCGTCGATCAAGAGCCGAGCATACGCGATAAACTTCGGCAGATTGGTCAGGTCTTGCGATGTCAGTTGTCCGTGATGTTTGCTCAATTGTTCGGCGAGCGGTTCCGCGTCGTCGGCTCCGACTTGGAACGCGACAATGGAACCGACGTTGCCGAAGACGGCGTCACTGGTGGCCTCATCAAGCTGCTTCAAATACTGATGGGCGATGGTCAGGCTCAACCGATACTTGCGAGCCTCGCTTAAGATCGAAGCGAACGAACTGGTCGTGAAGTTTTGGAATTCGTCGATGTAGAGATAGAAGTCACGACGGTCTGCCTCGGGGACATCGGCTCGCGTCATCGCGGCTTGCTGGATCGCCGTGACGAGAAATGCTCCGAGCAGTGTCGCGTTGTCCTCTCCGACTCGGCCTTTGCTGAGATTGACGATCAGCACTTTGCCCTGGTCCATGATCTCGCGAAGGTTGAGCGACCGGTCGGGCTGGCTGACGATGGCTCGCATGGTGCGGTTGGTGAGAAACGGTCGAATCTTGTTCTGGATCGCGGCGACGGCCTCGGTGCGATAGCGGTCGTCCCAACTCGCGAACTCGTGCATCCAGAAACTGCGAACCACGTCGTCGCGAATTTTCGGAACGATGAAGTCGCGGAAGTTTCTCTCGGCCAGCAGTCGCATCAATTCCAACATCGTGCCGCCTTGCTCGACAATTGCGAACACCGCGTTGCGGAGTGTGTCCTCCAACCTTGGTCCCCACGAGTCGTGGAGCTTCTTGAACGCGGACACCACACCCGACGTGACTTGGTCAATCAAAGAATCATCGCGACACGCAAGCGGGTTGAAGGACACCGCGAACTCTCGGTCGCCGGCGTCAAACACGATGACATCGTTGGTGCGGTGCGTCGGCATCAATCGCAAGATAGACGTGGCAAGATCACCGTGCGGATCAACGAGGCAGACGCCGTGACCGGCTTGAAGATCAGCGTGAAGCTGATTCAGCAAGAGAGTCGTCTTGCCCATACCGGTCTTGCCGACGATGTAAAGATGCCGCCGACGGTCTTCCTGCCCGATGCCGATAACCCGACGATCATCACGAAACTGGATGCGGCCGACGATGACCGCCTCCTCCTCTCTTCCTGAGTAGAACTTCGCTGGGGCTTCAAGCTCTGGGAACTCGGTCGTCTGCATCTGTTCGGCGAGAACTGTTGCGGTGGGTGGATGCCACAGCGTTGCGAGTTCTTCGTGAGACAACAAAAATCCTCGGCCTCGCATCGGCTGCAAGCCCCCGCGATGCAACGGCCCCAGCCGGAACACGGCGAGTCGCGATCTCGTGAACGCTCCGAGCGAACCGGTCATTGCGTGCAAGCGGTCCTGTGCGCGTCTGTGCTCGCTCGCCGATGCGGTGACGCTCAAGCGGATACGGACCTCGAACAAGTGTCCGCCCAGCTTATCGCTTGCCGCTTGCAGGTCGGCTTCGCGTTCGTGTGTGCGGCTGGTCGATGTGACGAGCGTGTTGGTGCCGAAGTGGGTGTCCGACCGGATCGCCAAGAGTCCGACGATCCAAGCCAGCGGCCACGTCATCCGACGAGTGATGTGTCGAGCGTAGAATCCGGCCAAGCGGTGATGATGATGAAAGAACGGTCGGTCGAGGCGATGTAAGGCTTTGATCGCGGCATGACGACGACGATGACTCGCCGGCCTCGCGGCGATCTCCACTCGGCAACGAGTGGATTCATCGGGCTTGATTGCTCGCAGAATGCCATTGATCGGATCGGCAAAGTTGCGGTTGAGTTGGTCCTCGAACTGTCCGTGTCGCAAGATCGGAAAGAGTTCGGGAGCAAGCGTGAGTTCTGCGGACAACGTCTCGTGATTGACCGAATCCAGCGATGACTCCGGCTCTACCGTTGTGACGGAGCACTGCGGATAGTTCGCGGTGATCGGCCCGCAGACGAGTTGCTCAAGATCATCGGAAACCTCGACAAACAAACCGACCCGTTGCTGTGACGAACCATATTCAAAAACGACGGACGCTCTCTGATGGTTCGCCTGATGAATGGCGGCGAGCGCCTTCTCCATATATCTGGGGCCGCGTTCATTCGTCGGCGGAGCGGTGACAAGTTTCAACACCGTCGCAGCGTACCTCGCACGCTTCCAACTCACAAAAACCGCCTCAGTTGAGTGTGTGTTGCTCGCGTGAGGCGGTTGCCGCCACGTTTCAGAGTCGGTCGCTTGCTTCCTCATCCATTCGGAGAAGGGACGCGGCGTGATACCCGCATCAAGCGAACGGCAGAACGATGGTCGGGATGGCCACGTTACCAGACCGTCGCGAAGGGCGTCACTGGCCGACTGAGCCGGACTGGTGCTCGATGGAAGTTTGATGATGGATGCAGATTGACGAGTGACTGCCAGCGTCCGTGATGGTCGAGGAAAAGTGGCGACTGCAATGCTCGCGGCTCGGTGAGATAGGCGTCCTGCGTTGCGGCATAGACCAGATGCCGGTCGGCGTTCCGAGCGATCGAATGAGCCAGCCAAAGGATGTGATACGCACGCTCTTGGCTTCGTGTGAGGAAAACGGCTCGGAAGTACGGCCGTGGGACGTGCTCGCCCTGGCCCTTCCACCATGCGACAAGCGAGTCTTGGTACGCTTCGTAGTTGAGCAATTTTGTGCGAATGCTCTGCTCGGCATTCGAGTCAATGGACTCGGTGGATTGGTCGATCTCGAAGTAGGCATTGAACTGCTTGCCGACGAGTGCGAACTGAAAGAAACAATCGGGGTAGAACGTGTGCGAAACAACGTCGATGCGAGCTTCGCCGTCACCATAAAAGAATGGGACGCTACATCGGTCGCGGTGAGCCGCCACGAGCGAATGCACGATGATCTCGGCGAGCGTCTGCGTGTGTTGAAACCTCGATGGCGGAATCGCCTCGAATCGCGAACGATGCGGAAGCGTCGCCTCGGCTCCATGTACCGTGCGATAGCCTTCGGCCGTCAGCTTGTACCAATTGACCGGCCCGCCGACTCCGTGCGTCGCAGGGAAGGCTCGGATCAATCCAGCGACCGCGAGTGTTTGCAGACGCTCACGAACGCGGCGGTCATCGTGAAACGGCTCGCCCCTAAATGTCTCGCTCGCCTTCAAAATGAGCGATGTTGTTGCGGGTGTTTGGGCCAGCAGTCGCAGAAGCGACAGGTCTCGTGCCGACAGGATCACGGCGTTTGTCATCTGCTGGGAACGAAGAGTAGCATCGGCTCGTTTCCCCTCCTATTCCTTGGCACGTCCCGGTTATGTCAACGTCGATCAACTTCAAGCGGAAACAACGCTTGAACAGGCGGCGGTGAAGTGTGGCATCTCGCTCGACGTGCATGGGGATGGGAAAGAGGTTCGCCTCGACTGCCCGTTTGGTTGTGCTGGTGATCATTGCGGTCGCCGTGAGATTGCGGTGAACACAGAAAACCCTCAGAAGGTTTTCATGTGCCACTCGTATCAGTGCGGGTTTCGAGGCAACTTGTTGACGCTGATGCACGGCTGGTTGACCGGGACACGTCCAGGCGGCGACAAGCTCAAAGGTGACGAGTTTCATCGCGTCAAGAATCTCCTCGCGAGCGATACCGTAGCTCCCGCCAAAACGGACAGCGTTACGCCACCGGCAGCGGACGACTCCCCTCCTCCCTTCTCCACCCGCAATGTTCCGCTCGCGGAATCCGCCGAAGAAAAGATTCGCGAACTCGCGACGCTCGACCAGAAGTTCGTGACCGATGTCGCCAACATGTCTCCAGCGTCGGCGAGCTACGTCCGCCGTCACCCGTGTCTCTCTCCTGAGTCGATGAAAAAATGGCGAGTCGGCGGTCTGCCGATGGACGGTGGAAGCGACAAACGCGGCTTGAGCTTGCGAGGCAACGTCATCTATCCCCTCCTGTCAGAAGACGGGCAGGTGCTCGCCTGGATTGGTCGCGATCCCAAGTACGAAGAGAAAGAGCGTGACTTCGCTCGCCTCTCTCCTGCTGAGCGAACCGGAGAAACCCCACCGATGAAACATCGCTTTCCGAAAGGCATTCATCGCGGCTTGGAATTGTTCGGGCAACAAGCCAGTCGTCTGAAAGAGTCGGGCTATCGCGAGTCGATTGCCCGTCAAGGCATCATTGTGGTGGAAGGCTTCAACGACGTGATCGGCCTCGACAACATCGGTGTTCCAGCGGTCGCGGTCATGTCCAACCGTATGACGGAAATGCAGGGAGACAAGGTCACCATGTGGGCGAAGCAGCTCGCGGGCGGCAAAGTGACGCTGATGTTCGACTGCGAACCCAGCGGCATCGACGGAGTGAAAGAAGCTCTTTGGTTCTTTGCGCAGCGACAACTCGATGTTCGTCTCGCTTGGACGCCATGGATGCACGCGGGCAAGTTTGTGGGCAAACAGCCGGAGTCCCTCACGGCCGCCGAATGGAGTGAGGCGATCCTCCCGACCATCGCACGTTGATCCGGCGGCTCTGCCGCCCTGTTGTGAGTCGCCGTTGCCCGTCGTGGCTCCGCCACGAACACACCGGGCCGCGTCGTGAGTGGAACTTCAGAGTCGTAGTCGCTGGCACTCGTGATCGCCGATCGTCTCGTCGGCGAGTTGTGACGCTCCGCGTCGCTCACGCCGTCGGGCGTGCGTCGTGCGGGCACCACGTCGCTTGCCGCGTAGGCGGCCGCGACAGGCAGGGTGAAGCCGCCGACGGTCTGAAGCCTGCCTGTCGCGGCCGCTGCCTGCGACGTGGTGCCCCTCTTCGTGTTGTGTGCTTTCGGCTTCGGTCAGCCGAGTGGTCGGTCGAACTCCGTTCGCCTGGATTCCGCCGGAATATCGCCGGTGCGGGCGGAATCAAACCGGCATCAAGGCGATTCGACGGCGGCCGGGAGGATAATCCTGTGACCACGAGTTTGCGTTCTTGTCGAAATACTGTCGTTGTCGCCGGCTCCCCTCTTTCTTCTTGAGTCGATTGCCGTCCGGCCCGCTCCGTCGGGCCGGTGTTTCTCGTTCAAAGGTTTTTTCAAAAAGCAGTTCGCTCGCTTTGCTCAACAGATAGGATTTGTAAGTAGCTTTGTCGGCGATGTGTGGACGTCACTCTTTTGGCTTCCGCAAGCCAAGACCCATCGGATGCTTTCCGAAAAAGGTCCGGCGAATGCCGATAGTTGGTCCGGCGAATGCCGATACTCGGTGTTGAAAAAGGTCCGGCGATTGCCGAGTGCTCTCGACGCTACTACTGAGCAGAGTCACTCCCCTCTTCTTGCTTGAGAATCCACGTCGCGAATTCGGGGAATGTGAAATCCTCTCGTTCCATGCGAGCGAGCGTTGCTTGGGTGGCGGCTTCGTGGGCACGATGCGGGTCGGTCTGTTTGTGGAATGCGAGCAGAATCGGGAACGTCTTGTCGTAGATGCTCCGTCCTTCGGCCGACTGTCGGAACGCTTCAAACGCGAGTGCTCTCGCGTGCTCGTATTCTTTCCGCATGGTTCGTTCAGAGTTGTCGAATGCGGTTTGGTGGCGTGCCCATGGGTCGCGTTCCTGCTTCGTCTCGTGGGCGTGAAGCCAGTCGGGCGGCATCCGATTGTTCTGAATGCCGTCGATCAGAAATGCGGCGGGTGAAACTTTGAAGCCGGGAAATTCTTTGGGCTTCTCGTGCATGGCGGCGTCGGTGATCCGCACCCAGCGTTGAATCATTCCTCGCGAGAACTCGCGGAAAAGTCTCCGAATGGCCGCCTCATCGACGCCGATTTTGCGAAGCGGCTCAAACAGCGGGTCGGTCAGAATCGAATTCTTTTCGCTTATAGCGCGTTCAGCCACGGGCTGGCGGAAGTACGGCCCCTCGTAGAACGAAACGACGTAGAGGCCCTTTGCACGCTTAATAAACAGGTCTCTGGCGTCGGTCTGTCCTCGGCCAAGCGAGATGATCTCGTGCTTGAGAAGTTCGCGAACGCAATTTGTGAGGTCGAACTTTCGCTTCTTGAGCGGCCGGGACGCCGAAAAGCCTAACCCGTTGATGGTGAGGTCATCGACGTTGAAGAAAACCCGGTTCGATCGCCAGAAGCGGTCCTTGAGTTTTAGAAACAGCCGTCGTGCGGCTGGCGTGAGTTGACGATAGAGGTCGAGGTCGAACAGCAGATTGCCACCGGTCGCTCGGCAGAACCGGAAGAAGGCCGGGTTCCACTCGATCCGCCAACAACGGTCGTTGTCCACGATGCGTCCGGCTCCCCCCACGGTCGGAAGCAACATGCTCAAGAATTGAAACGCGACGTACTCGTGATCCTGCGTCTCCGGGTTGTAGAAGCCGGTGTTCTGGTAGCTCGTTGTCGAAAGCCGCAGCAGCGACTCGCGGAGTTCGCTGTACTGCGAGCCGCCGGTGTCCATGCCGAGTTGTTGCAGCATCCAGTACGGCGTTGCGAGCAACACCGATTCCGCGTTGGGGCGACTGAGTGTCGTGCCGAGCAATCCCCACAAGACATATTCATCGACTGGCTGCAATCCGATGGCGGATCGCACGGTCACGCGAGCCGTCTCCTGTCCCTTGCTCGTCGTGAACTTGTACGCCGTCTCGAATCGCGGCATCAATAACTTGCCGCCGTGGAGCGGCCAGAGTGCCGTCTCCAACAGGGAAAGCTGAGCAATCCCCTCTCGCTCGATCCCCGGCAGTCGATAGCGGTTCTTGACGGAGCCGGAGACGGTGACGGTTGCGGTCATCTATGACAAACAGAATCTGCCGATTCCCGATTGTCGTCAACGCGGCAAATCATTTGCGTCGTCGGCCGGTGAGATGTCATCGCGAACAACATGGCCGCTATCCGAACATCCGACGGAATAGCCCCCGATTCTTTTTCGCTGGCCTGGCAGCGGACGTGCCTTTGGCTTTGCTGGACGACTCCCCCGCTCCGTGTTTCGTGATTCCCTCTTTCGCGTGCTCGGTCCTCATGCGATTTGAGCCGTCGGTCAGTGCCAAGTGTTGCTGCAATGAAGCGGTCAGAACATTGCCTTCGCGAAGCCGCTCGCTCAGGCCGTTAATTAGCTCCATCTGCTTCGTGAGCATCTCTGTCTGCTGCCTGATCTGCTGGTTCTTGATCTGCAATTCCTCACGGAGCATTGCGAGCAATTCACTGTGCCCGTCATTCATCGCTGGCGATGTAGTTTGCTTCTCCGATGGGGCCGTAACCGGAACCTCACGTTGCAAAAGTTCCTCGCTGATCCGCCACGCGAAGTTCTCTCCCTTCAGCCGCAATACCTGTGCTTCTTCGACGCTCGGTGAAATCTGCTGCCGATCCGCGTTAGCATCATCGTGGATAATCGGATAAATGACCCGTCGAATCGAACTCGGCGACTTGCCCGTGAGCTTCGCCGCTTCCTTGACCGTGAGAAATCGCAACATAGGGAAGGGGAGTGATGATTCGCAGCCTACCACGGCGAGTCGTCATGGCAAGTGCTTCTGAAATGCTGCCAAGCACGGTCTCATGGCAAGTCTCCGATACCTTCCACGGAAGGTTCCAAATCTCAAAGAACCGCTTCCAGACTGGATCAATTCATTGTCGCCGGAACGCCTCCGAAATGATCTCGGTAGGACACCAATCCACTTTCAGTCCATTGATCCTGGAACCATTCAATGGAGAGTTTCCAGACACGGTTTCGGAATCAATCGTGGAATGATTTCAGAAACCATCGCGAGACGGTTTCTGAAAGGAGAGTCGATTTTCTGTGTCGCTACAGTTCGGGCTGGACGATGTTTCACGATCACGGTTCGACGGATCACACGAAGCCATCTCGGCACCATTGCATGGAAACATTCCGGCGCGATGTGATGTCAGAGAATTGTCAGAGAATCCAGATGAAACTCTGAGAAATGCCGCTAAAATCTGGAGCAGTTTGAGAGTCAAAGAATGGTGTTCGTGTTGCCGTAAGTCGCGCAGGCCAATGGTCGAAATCGCTGGTGGAGATGAATCTCTACAGCGACTTTCTAATCCGTAGGTCGGGGGTTCGAATCCCTCCGGGCGTGCCTTCTACTTCTGCTGTGGAATCCCCCAAAATGCCTCGTTTCCCGCTGGGAAACGGGACTTTTTCATTTCGTCACCAGCACCGTTCGCCAGCAGGTCCGAGACGGTTGGTAACGGTTGGTTGCACCTGTGCGAGTGCAACCATTGGTGCAACCAAAACTCTCGACTGACTCATCCAACGTCCCTGTCGCGCGGCATGAAACCGGCTCACTCCCCACGATCAACGGCAACGCCGCCAGCCCTGCCGTCATGTCTGACAATCGAAGATGCGTGTAGCGGTCCATCGTCAGGCCGATGATCGAATGCCGAGCGAGTTGCTGAGCGACCTTTGGGTGAACTCCCCCGGCTACAAGGTTGCTGATGAACGTGTGCCGGAGTCCGTGGAAGTCGCACACACAACCGTCCGCATCGACCGGACAAAGGAATGACGACTCCGAACGCCGCTTCGACTCGCCCGAATCACCCTTGGCCTCCTTCAACCACGACAGCCGCTGCATCCAGTTCCGAATCGTGATCCAGTCCGGAATCTTTTGCTCCAGGCCAAGCCAGTCGAAGACGATCCGCAACACCGCCTGTGCGCTGCGCAGTCCGACCTTCTGAGCCACGTTCCCACACAGCGAAACCATCCGAGTTCCATCGCCATGCGTGCCCAAAGGTGGATCGTCCGGCAGCCGCACGGCGGACTCGTCGAGAACCCGCCGGTCCTGTTCCCACGTCCGGGTTTGCTCACACAGTTCGTCGAGCACCACCTGCGGTGACCGTCCTCCTCGCTCGCATTCCGATGGCCGATCGCGAATCTGTTTCCGCAGCCCCTTCACTCGTCGCTGAAGCCGCCGAGCCATTTCGGCCAGACGCTCACGACTGCGCCACAACCCTCCCGCCAAAGCCGACCACCTGGAATTGACGGACTGACGGAAACACTTCCAAGATCTGCCCCTTCCAAGATCTGTCCACTGTTGCGCTCCGTCGCATTGGACTCGTGATCCAAAACGACACACGAAGTGACGCAACAGTTTTGGCATTTCTACGCGAAACCAACGCTCCCAACCTCCACCATTTTCATCAGGCCAGGCAAGCCCGGAGGCTGACGCCCTCCGGCTCGCCTGAATCATTACTTGCCTTCGCGCTGCAATTCCAACCGCGAACGCAATCCATCGAGTTCAAACGTCAGGCCGAAGCTGACTCGCGCGAATGGGAACAGCGGGACTTCGAACTTCTCGGGCAGCCTGGGTTCGCCGGGGTGGCCGAAGACGGTGGGGATTCCATCGTGCGCCATTGCTCGTTCCAGACGTACTTGCCTCCACCGGGGCAGACCAATTCGGTGTTCCAGAACCGAGCGTGAACGTCAACCGGGTCGTGATCGGGGTACCAAGTGACACTGTCCGCCGTCAGCGGTGCCCAGTGTCCGGCGTATCGCGACGGAGCCAACCGAACATACGTTTCGACGAAACCATTCAAACTGCTCGTTGCCGAACCGCACATCGATGCGAAATTCGCCCACTCGTCGATTGAGCGCGGCAGGACCGCCAACATCACCGTGAAGCTCAATAACCTGAAGCCCTTTGAGGGCAAGGCCAAGGCGACGCTGGGTCGCTTGCCGCGCGGAGTCGAACTCGTCGAACCGATCCGCGAGATTTCTGCGGAAGAAAAAGAAGTCACCTTCAGCCTGAAGGCCGCCAACGAATGTTTGACAGGCGGCTATCAAGGCATCAAGCTCGACCTGATTGTCACCGAAGAAGGCCATGCCGTCCGACAACTCAGCGGTTTCGGCACGCTTCGTATCGACGCCGAACGAGGCGTCAAAGCAGCATCGAAGTCGAGTTGGGAGCACATCATGTCCGTCAGACCGATCCCAGATGGTTATCACTCCATCACGCCGAATTTGATTGTCAAAGGAGCGGCCGAAGCGATTGATTTCTACAAGCAAGTGTTCGGTGCGACCGAGCTGATGCGCTGTCCGATGCCGGGCGGAGCAATTGGCCATGCGGAGATCAAGATTGGCGACTCGCCGCTGATGCTGGCGGACGAGTTTCCGGACATGAACATTCGCGGCCCAAAGTCGATCGGCGGGACTCCCCTCAGCCTGGTGCTCTACGTCGAAAATGTGGATGAAGTGTTCGCTCGCGCGATTGCTGCCGGGGCGAAGGAACTCCGTCCGCTGCAGAATCAGTTTTACGGCGACCGCTCTGGAACGTTGGAAGATCCGTTCGGGCATTGGTGGACGATCGCCACGCACATTGAAGATCTGTCACCAGAAGAAATTGAACGCCGCATGTCGGAGATGAAGTCGTGAGTCCACAACCAGTGATTCTCGTAACGACGAGAAGAAGCATGACGATGAATTGCCTTCACGCGCTCGCAGTCGCTCTTCTGGTGCTGAGTGTCGGATCAACGTCTCACGCACAGCCCCCTGCCAAGAAACGCGTCGAGGCGCATGGTGCAAAAAAGACGGATAAAGATGTCTCGGCGATCGCGATCGGTGACAAAGTGCCGTCGTTCAGCATCGTCACGCTGGCGGGAAAAACCGAGTCGCTCGCCGAGTTGCAAAAGGACTCGAAGTCGGGTCGTACTTGTCCAGTCGTTTTGACATTCTGGTGCTCGTTTTGCGGAAGCTGCCGGAAGATCGACAAGTCATTGGACGAATTCGCAGCCGAGTTCAAGGACCAGGCAACGGTCGTGGCAATCGACGCGAGCGCTCCCGACTCGGCGAAGGCCATCGCGGAATTTGTCAAAGAACACAAATTGTCGGTGCCGGTTGTCATCGACGAAAAAGGGAAGGTCGCCGATCTTTTTGGAACACACGTCACCACAACCACGGTCGTGATTGATGCAGCTGGCAAGTTGCGCTATCGCGGCCAGTTCGCGCATGGCACGCATTCCTACGCCAAGGACGCGCTCAAGGCCATTCTCGACGGCAAAGTCGTGGCCCACAAGGAAACCAAAGAGCACGGCTGAGAGATTCCACGGCGGTAACCCCGGTCCGGGGAATTCGAGCCGCTTCAACGATCCAATACCGACGACCTGAAGCTGATCGGCGTGTTGCCGTTCTCGGAACGGATTCCGCACGTCTTGAAGTTCAGCCGCGACGGAAAGCGGTTATGCCTCGTGCGGGGAGTAATGAGAGATTCTGCGAGCGGCAGGGCGTCAGCCCTCCGAGTCAACGCAG
>SXGU01402120.1_pt1 | contig 14687 bp, 11 predicted proteins | sample 3174531 | NCBI WGS metagenome assembly SXGU01 (sample SAMN11356863, study PRJNA531348) | freshwater metagenome | isolation source: freshwater sample F1-140 | place: China: Fuxian Lake, Yuxi | collected 2017-12-25
GAAATAGAGGGAGGTACCCGCCGTCTCCGGTGGAGAGCGGCAAGTCTGATCTCCCGGGGCATCTACCGTGCTTTCGATGGACTTGTCACCTGTAGCGCGGCCCTGCGTGAGGCAGTCTGCACCAGGCGAGGACTGAAAATTAAGCGCGAGCGGGTGACGGTCATCCACAATAGCATGGACCTGGAGGAGTTGAAGCCCCACATCCAGGGAAAGCCGTGCCCGCATGCCGCAGGCGAGGCCGGTGGGTTGCGTCCCAAGCGGCTGATTGCGGTGGCGAATTTCGGCAAGTACAAAGGCCACCGTATTCTGCTTCAAGCCCTGGCGAAATTGCCCGGCGAGCCGGCCGTCGAATGCTGGCTTATCGGCGACGGTCCGGAAAGAGGCGAGATGGAGCGCCTGGCTCGGGCGCTAGGACTCAGCGACCGCGTCCGCTTCCTCGGCTACCGGCAGGATGTGCCGGCGCTCCTTCGTCAGTGCGATGTCTTCGTCCTGCCGTCTCTCTGGGAGCCTTTCGGAATCGCTTTGGTGGAGGCGATGGTCCTGGGAATGCCAGTGCTGGCTTGCCGATCGGGCGGCGTGCCGGAAGTTGTCAGGGACGGCGAAACGGGTCTCTTGGTGCCGCCTGGCGATGCCGATGCTATGGCCGCAGGACTTCAGCGTTTGTTGTCGGACGAGGCGCTTGGCGCGAAGCTCGCCGCCAAGGCTGTGCCGGAGGCCGCAGCGCGGTTCGATGCGAGAAGCATGGCCGAACGGTATCAAAAGTTCTATGAAGCCATCTGAGCGGACGATCCGGTGATCCGCGACAAGAATATCCTCTGCATTTCGTCGATCGACTGGGACTTCAACTGGCAAGGCCACCAGGAGATCATGTCGGCGTTCGCGGCCCAGGGCAACCGGGTCTTGTTCGTCGAAAACACCGGTGTGCGTGCACCGACGCTCAAGGACCTGCCGCGTCTGAGACAGCGCCTGCGCAACTGGTGGATCGGCACCAAAGGTTTCCGCCAAGTATCCCAGAACCTCTTCGTCTATTCCCCGCTGGTGCTGCCCTTTCCCTATTCGCGGGTGGCCCGATGGGTCAACCGGACGCTGCTGCTTCGCTCCCTGCGGCGCTGGATGCGGGCCGCTGGCTTCCATCGGCCGATCATCTGGACCTTTCTGCCCACGCCCATGGTGCAGGACGTGATCCGAGAGCTCGATCACCAGCTCGTGGTGTATTACTGCATTGACAATCTTGCAGAGAGCTCCAAGGCGGCGCGTCGGATCACAGTATCTGAGCGGACCTTTCTGGCAAACGCCGACATCGTCTTCGTGACGGCCCGGAAGCTGTTCGACATGGCCTCCGCCCTCAATCCTCATGTGACGCTCTTCCCTTTCGGGGTCAAGTTCGCCCACTTTGAGCGGGCCAGGACCTCGCCGGACCCGATTCCTTCCGATCTGCGGAATCTTCCTAAACCGCTCATCGGATATGTTGGCGGCATCCGAAAAGAGATCGACCAAGCCCTGCTTGCCGAGGTGGCCAGACTGCTTCCTCATGTCACCTTCGTCATGGTTGGACCGATGCAAACTGACGTATCGCTGCTCGCCCCGCATGCGAATATCAAATTTATCGGGGCGCGCGAGCATTGCGACGTGCCGGCTTACATCAAGGGCTTTGATGTGGCCATCATCCCCTATGTGAGGAATGAATACACTGCCAACATTTACCCGGCCAAGCTGAACGAATACATGGCCATGGGCGTTCCGGTCGTGGCCACCGACTTGCTGGAGATCCGGGGGTTCAACGCAGAACACGGCGGGGTGATTGCAGTGGCGAGTGACGCCAAAGGCTTTGCGGAGGCCATCGAGGATTCCATTCGAGAGAACTCTCCTGTGGCCGTAGAGCGGCGGATCCAAGCGGCGCGTCAGAATAGCTGGGAGACTCGAATTGGTCAGATGTCGGATCTGATCGAGAAGGCGCTGATCACACGGCGGGCGGCCGAGGAGGGATGGGAAGAGGCCCTGCGCCGGCTGTATTGGACGGCCCGCCGTCGAATCTGGAAAGGCGCGACGGCGGTGTTGGCCACTTACTTGTTGCTTTTCTATACCCCCCTCGTCTGGTTCCTGGCAGAGCCGCTACGGATGGAGGAGGCAGCCAGGCAGGCGGATGCCATTGTGGTTCTTGCGGGCGGAGTTGGGGAGTCCGGCCAAGCGGGTGGAGGCTACCAAGAGCGAGTCAAAGAGGCGATCGACCTCTACCGTGGGGGCCAGGCCCCCAACTTGATCTTTTCCTCCGGCTTTGTCTTCGCGTTTCAGGAAGCGGAGGTGATGAAAGGTCTTGCCGTGGCCAATGGCGTGCCCGCTTCCGCCATTGTCCTCGAAAAAAAGTCGGCAAATACACACGAAAATGCTCTGTACGTTGCCGCAATTTTGCGCGAACGCGGCTGGCGGTCGGTTTTACTTGTGAGCTCTCCCTATCACATGCGTCGAGCAGTATGGACTATGCACCGGGTGGCGCCCGAGATCGCCGTCGTCTCTCGTCCTGTTCCCGCCAGTCAGTTCTACACCCACACCTGGGGCGCGAATGTGGAACAGATCCGTGGAATCCTCCAGGAATACGCCGCCATCGTGGCTTACTGGTGGCGCGGCTGGATCTGATCAGGAAGCCGCTTCTCCTTGGGATTTCGGGTGACACGGTTGTTCCAGAACGTTCTTATCCTTTTTCTATCAGTTACATTGGCATTGGCGCTTGTGGAGCTCTTCATCAGGTTTTATGAGCCTCAGGCCATCTACGCGATCTCATATTGTGATCTTGGATGGTGCCATGTCCCAAACGTCAGCTTCGTCCATGGAGGCGAGAGCCGTGAGTTCGTGACCCACGTCCAATATAATTCACACGGTCTTCGAGACCATGAGTATGCGATGCTCAAAGACCCAGGGGCACAGAGGGTCCTGATCTTTGGCGATTCATATGCCGAAGGTCTCGAAGTTGAGCTCGACCAACTATTGGTGAAACGCCTTGAACAGTCCCTCAATCTGTGTTCGGAGCGTAAAGTTGAGGTGATCAACTTCGGCGTCAGTGCATATGATACCGCACAGGAATGGCAGTCGTTCAAGAAGACGGGAGCTCACTATCAGCCTGACCTCGTGATTGTCTTATGGACAGGTGAAGCGGGGTCGTCATACGTCACGCTGGTCACTGGGCGGCCTGTCTTTCATGAGCCGCAGTTTGGCCGGCTTGCCCGTCTTGGGCGCGACCTCAAGACATTTTCAAGCTTCACTCGCACATCGTGACGCTCGCTTTTGATCGATTCAGAATGAACAAATCGGTGCGCCAGTTCCAAGACGAGTCGGTGATGGGTGTTGGTAAGGATAGTCAGTTTGTCGTGAGCCAAATGGGCTCCCCATCTCAGCCATTCGCCCCGGAATGGGAAGAACAACTGGCCATCTTTGAAGCGTTTTACCGAGAGGTCGAATCCACCGGAGCCAAGCTCGTTGTAGCCGCCCGTTCTACCGCCGAGTATCGCTATCTGGTCGAATCGCTGAGACTGCGGCCGATTCCGGGATTGATCACTGTAGATCTACAGCGGGTCAGCAATGAGCATGAAGCCGCGTTCCACTTTGCCAAAGATGGCCACTGGAATGAGCGGGGCCATGACAAGGCGGGGAAGGGCCTCTTTGAACTGATCGTAATGCGCCATCTCTTGGACGGTCTAGGTAAATGCCGGGTGGAGGCGTTGTTTCAGTGAGACTGTGGCCGGTAGCTAACCGAAGGCGAGTTCAATTTGTCCGTCGTCGGGGGCGCGGTATTTGGCTGCGCGCTTTTTGTTCCAATTACCGTCCAGCTATATCTTCGCCTGTGAAAGCTTTGGACTTCTGTGAATTTCCGCGTCAATAACATCTCCGCCTCCTCACGGGTATAGTACTTGGCAAATGCCGGCTTGAGCTGATCGTAGATCACCAGTCGCCGTTTGTCGGGAGTCAGGTTTCTGATAATGCCCATGTAATCCTTGAGCGGCAGTGGCCCGAGCCGGCATAATTGGAGATAGAGCAGCAAGGCGAGATCAAGGCCGTAGACGATTGGCACCAATAGAAAATGTGGAAGTCTGGTTGTGAGCAGGCGTAGCAGGGTTGACACGCGCAAATAGAATTCATTGCCTTCCTTCCCATAGAGCCAGACAAGGAAGCGCCCCCCGGGGCGCAACGCTGAAAACACCGCATCAACCACCGGAGCCGGATCGGGAATGTGATGAAGGACCCCAATCGAAAAGACGATGTCAAAATTGCCATCGTGGGGTAACTGGTCTCCCGTGGTGTGGAGGCAGGTCACTTTTTCGCTGAATTTTAGATTCTCGCACAAGACAGCGAACGCGTCCGAGGGTTCCACAGCAGTGACGTGACCCACCCCCGACTCTAGTAACATCTTGACGATCCGCCCCGTTCCACTGCCTACCTCCGCTACTCGAGCTCCCTTCAACGCATCGAGCGAAAGCAGGGGGCCCAGGACATCGGCCAGCAGGGCTGTGGAACCATAAAAGCCATCATTGTCACGGTAAATAGTCCATTGTTGCCCAAAGTCTTGGATTGTCTTGGTGGAAAGATCCTGCGGCATAGCGTAACCTCTCAACGCATCGAGTTCCTGTTGACTCGTGACGAGAATAGCAGAAAGCCTGAATGACTGTCATGTTGCGAGCCGGAACACATCGGCTGTGGGCTCAAAAGTGATGGCTTGTGATCGCGGGTGCTCGAGCACAAGGTCATGATGCTGGCTGAAAAACAGCAGGTCGGTCGTTTGGATGAATCTCTAGGTCCGCCACATGAGAGAAGCCTGACACTTTGGATGTTGATTTACGTAGCCTCGCTTTCCTTCACTTGGTTTCCGCACCCTGACCGCCCGGGCTTCTTTGTTGGGCTACAGATGAGCGATCTTGTCTTTCTGGGACTTTTGGGAAGCTTTGTCGTAGCGGGAGGCATGCGATGGGTCCGACTGAAGGGCTGGGACTACTTGGTATTGGCCTACATTGCCGGTTCCCTATTGTCTCTATTTCGGGTGGAGAACCCTGTCGCTGTTGAGAAACAGATTGTAACGTCCGTCTACCTTGCGTTGGTCTATTTCACGATCGGAACGCTTTGCGTGGATGAGCACCGTCGCAGCGTAGCGGGCCGTGCAATAGCGGGTGCTGCAGGCATTCTTTCACTAGCTGGAACCGTTTACGTGCTCGCTTACTTGATATTCGGGCTTCCTCCTGCTCCGCACGCTCTGCGAGACTTTGTGCCCTATGCTCTTCCGGAGCCCGTGCCTTATCTAGGGCAAACCATGCGCTTGGACTTATTCTTCCCAACTCCTGAACTCCTCGGCTGCTATCTGACGATCGGCGTCGCCTTTGCGCTTGCCTTTTGGATGGTTGGCCCGCCGGAGTTCAGTGCAAAATATGTAGCATTGATGCTGGTGTTGATCCTCGTGACCGAAGTTTTTACTTTTTCGCATAGCTGGGTTGGCTTTGCCTGTGCGGCGACGATTGCCTGTCGCCAGAGAGGCACAGGGCGTTTGGGATTGTGGATAAGGCGCGTATTGGCTGCCGGGACCGTCGCGCTGTTCATTGGGGTGCTGTTTGTATCGACTTTCTATATTCACGATGTGGAGATTGACTTGCGCAAGGTCCCAGCGCCTGATCAACCGGTGGACAGCCACGTTCTGCAGAAGGAAGAATGGCCTCAGATTACGCTTAGCACTACCTACGGTTATCTTCATTATCACGTCCTGAAGGTGCTTGCCTGGGAGACGTTTCTCGGGCATCCGGCTAGCGGCGTCGGCTTGGGCAATTTTCGGCCGGTCAGCGAAGCAGCCTATCAGGAGGGACGCCTGAGCGAGAACTGCCGGAGATGTGAGCCTCATAACACCGTCCTAGGACAGCTGGCGGAAACCGGCCTCTTGGGGGGGCTTCCCCTGCTCGCATTGTGGGCCTGGCTGTTCCTCGATGGTTGGAGACTGCTCCGCTCATCCCAGGGGACCGAGTCTGAATGGATCGCCCGGGGGTGTTTTGCCGGCTTAGTCGGATTGTTTGTCAACGGTTTGTATACCGACGTCATGAATTTCCGGTTTCTCTGGGTCAGTATGGCGGTGCTGCGTGGACTCGCGCTCTCCTCCCAATGGACGTCTGCCCCAAGGGCGCAAGAGGCCACCGCACAGGACGCCAGTTATGCAGGTGCCCAGGCGTCTACGACCGTTTGAAGATACCACTACATGTGCGGCATCGTTGGCATTCTTCATAAGAACAGCAGGGAGGTGAGCCCCTCCGATATCCGGCTCATGGCCTCGACGCTCGAGCACCGCGGTCCGGATGAATATGGGGAGCATTGCCGGGGAGCCATTGGGCTCGGCCACCGCCGGCTGAGTGTGATCGACCTGCACACCGGCAGCCAGCCCTACCACAACGAGGAGAAGAGCGTCTGGGCCGTGTTTAACGGCGAAATCTACAACTTTCAGGACATACGGAAGCAGTTGGCGTCCCAGGGCCATGTATTTCATACCGCAGGCGATGGGGAGGTAATCGTCCACCAGTATGAGGAAAATGCAGACACCTTCCTGGACGGCCTCAATGGCATGTTCGCGATCGCGTTGTGGGATGAGAAAGCTCAGAGACTGGTCCTGGCGCGGGACCGCTGCGGGGAAAAGCCGGTCTATTACTATGACTCGCCGACGGCCTTGGTCTTTGCGTCGGAGCTCAAAGCGATCCTTGCTCTTCCGTGGATTGATCGCAAGGTTGACGAGCAGGGGCTGCATCATTTCCTCTCGCTCAATTACGTTCCGGGCGAGTTCACGCTGGCCCGGGGGATCCGCAAGCTGCTGCCGGGCCATATGCTGATCCATGAGGGAGGGCACACGTCTCTACGCAGCTACTGGGATCTCAAGATCGTGCCCAACAGAAAGTTGACCGAGCCTGAGGCGTTGGAGGAGCTGGATGGACTTCTGCGATCGGCGGTCAAATCCCGCCTGGTCAGCCACGTGCCGCTGGGATTCTTCCTCAGCGGAGGGCTAGATTCTAGTCTTGTTGTAGGCCTGGCCAGTTCCATGGCCTCCGCGCCGATACATACGTTTTCGATCGGGTTCAATCAGCCCAGTTACAGTGAGCTAGAGTATGCGCGCGAGGTCTCTCGACGATTTAACACGATTCATCACGAGGCGGTGTTGGAGACGAACCCGCGAGACGTGCTCCACCGCGTGATCTGGCTTTCCGATGAGCCGTCCGGAGATTCCTCCTCCATCCCGATGTATTTGATTTCCAGGGCAGCTCGTGAGCACATCACGGTCGCGCTGAGCGGCGACGGGGCCGATGAGCTCTTTGCGGGGTATTTGACCTACCAAGCTGATCGGATGGCCTCACTTCTCAGACGCATTCCCACAATCATCCGTAATGGCCTGCTGAAGCCCTTGGTCGATCTGCTCCCCGTGTCCCCAAAGAAGGTGAGTTTTGAATATCGTCTCAAGCGGTTCCTTGGCGGCCTGGACATGGACCCCCTTCGGTCCCATTACTGGTGGAATGGAGCCTTTAGCGAAGAGGAAAAGGCCGGCCTCTACTCGGACGATCTCACGAATCGCTTGCGATCAGTCGATACGCGGGATATCTTCGCGGAATATTTCAATCGATATCCAGACCTGGATCAAGTGACGCGTTTTCTCTATACGGATTTCAAGACATATCTTCCGGACGATATTCTGGTCAAGGTTGACCGGATGAGCATGGGAAATTCTCTGGAAGTGCGATGTCCCTTCCTGGATCATCGCCTCATTGAGTTCGTCTCAGACCTTCCAATTGACTTCAAGCTAAAGCATCTCACTGGCAAGGTCATCTTGAAGCGTTATGCGGAATCGATCCTGCCGAGGCGCATCCTCCATCGGCCAAAGTCGGGGTTTAGTGTCCCGCTCAACAGCTGGCTGCGCCACGAGCTTCGAGAACTGGTGGAGGACTCTCTTTGCGAACGGCGCATACGCGCCACTGGATTCTTTTCCTGGCCCATAGTCCGGCGCCTGCTGAGCGAGCACATGGAGGGACGGCAGAACCATGCTTACCGGATCTGGGCGATTCTGGTTTTCATCTTGTGGCACGAGATGTTCATCGAAAAGGCGCCGGCATGTTAAGTGACCCAAAGAACGCTGGCGGTGATCTGGATCTGTCCGTCGTGGTTCCCTTCTATAATGAGGACGAGAACATTTCGGAACTCCACTTGCGCCTGAGAAAGGTCTTGGATCAACTGGGCGAATCCTACGAGATTATCCTTGTCAACGACGGCAGCACGGATGGATCGGCCAAGATTCTCGACAAAATCCGGCAGGAACATTCCGGGACAAAGGTCATTCATCTCGCAAGAAACTATGGGCAGACGTCTGCACTGGCCGCCGGCTTCGACCATGCCCGGGGGAATGTCGTGATTTCAATGGACGGCGATCTGCAGCATGTTCCCGAAGAAATCCCAAAATTTCTCGCCAAGCTGCGGGAAGGTTATGACATGGTGAGTGGCTGGCGCACCGTACGCTCGGACCACGTCATCTTGCGCCAGTTCACCTCCAAGATGGCCAACAGCCTGTTGCGTTGGATTTCCGGAGTGCCAATCCATGATTTCGGCACCACATTCCGTGCCTACCGCCGCGATCTTCTCAGTCGGCTGGAGCTCTTCGGCGAGCTCCATCGGTTTGTGCCGGCCCTGGCGAGCGAGTTCGGAGCGTTGATTGCGGAGATTCCGATCGAAGACCCGGGAAGACAGCGCGGGCAATCCAAGTATGGGCTGAGGCGGGTCTATCGAGTCATGCTCGACATGCTGATGGTGAAGTTCATCATCACCTATTCGACAAGGCCCCTCAGGATCTTCGGTTCGATTGGCCTGCTGTTGATGTTGGGTGGGGTCCTCATCGATACATTTCTCATGGCGTTTTGGTTCATCGGGCGTATCCCTCAGATCATTGACCATGAGGCTCTGATTTTGCTCTCAATCATTTTCATCATGATCGGGACCGTCTTCATCGCGATCGGCATCAATGCAGAAGTCGGCGCAAGGATCTACAATAAGGTCGCCGGGAAGAAGATCTATACCGTGCGACGGCTTGAAGGTTTTGAAGGCGTGGACGCGGGCAAATGACAATGACGGTGCTTGGGGAGAATGTGCCCGGAAAACTGATGGCTTCGGAACGTACCCAATGTCTGGTCTGCACCGGTAAGACATTCGTCGCCTACGATAGCGATCGCCCAGATCTGGTCCGGTGCGCAGATTGCGGGTTTGTAACCGTTGGGGAAGAAATAGATTCTGAAAAAGTGTCAGCTCTCTATGGACGCGAGTATTTTCATGGAGCCGAATATGCCGATTATGTGAGAGATCGCCCGGCAATACAGAGGAACTTCAAAGCCCGTGTCGAGACGATGCTGAGATACTGCGGAGGCGGCAAGCTGCTTGAGATAGGCTGCGCCTATGGCTTTTTTCTTGATCTAGTCCGGGACCGGTTCGACTGTCTTGGCTATGACAGGGTGGAGGCGGCCGTGGCCTATGCGAATCAGGTGCTGGGCCTTCGCGCTGAGTGCAAAGACCTGCTGGCCGATGATTCGATTGCCCAAGGCTCGCTCGATGTCGTGACGATGTGGGACGTCATTGAACATCTGGAACAGCCGGAAAGGTATCTGGAGAAAGCGGGGAGCTTGCTGAAGGAGGGCGGGTATTTATTTCTCACCACCGGCGACATCGATAGTTGGAACGCCCGCTGGCGAAAGGACAGATGGCGCTTGATCAAGATCAAGAGCCATCTGCATTTTTTCTCCGAAAAGACCATGACGCGACTCCTTGAGCGGCTGGGGCTCGAAGTCCTCGAGGTTTCGTATCCCGGCTACTTCAGAAGCATCGATCAGATGCTCTACAACATTCTGGTCTTGGGAAAGAACCAGCCTCGCCTCTATCGGCTGCTGTCGTTCTTCCCTTGGAAGACTATGGCCTACATCAACTTGTTTGACATTATGTGCGTGGTCGCGCGTCGGCCACCTGTGGGCACTCACCGTTCATTCATCCGACCCCAGACGGCCTGCTAACCGAAGCACCATGCCTAGCCTAACACATGGACCTCACTCTCCCGAGAGCGCCGCCGGGACGGAGTATGCACGCAATCTTCGCGAACACGAAAGGAAAGTCCTGTCGAAGAGGAAACTTTCGGACCCCGGAAGAATCCTGGACACGGCCTGGCAGGATTTCCTGCTGCTGATCTGCCCTGTCTGGGTAGCGATCACTTACCTGGGGCTGGTCGCCGTCTTTCCCGAGCACCGCGCAGGAATTTTCTTCCTCTACCTCCTAGTGCTCGGAGAGATGCATTTTGCCGCGACGTGGCTCTTTTTCACCGATCGCGCCAATCGATCCTGGGTGCTCGAGAGACTTCCTGCGCTCGTCGTGATACCGGCCGCACTGATCGTTCTCTATGTCGCGATCGGGTTGATGGATTTCTCAATGGCCGTATTTCTTGGAAGCGTGTTTTCCGCGGTTCACGTCACTCGACAAAGCATGGGGGTATTCAGACTGTTCGGCGGGGGGAAAGATAGCGTGCTCGAATACGGCATTTACGTGATGTCATTGTTCTGGCTCGGAATCGGTTTCATCAGATTCTTCGCGCCGAACGTCTTGGGAATGTTCAGGTGGCCTGCGGTTGCCGGTGCCATGCATGAGGCGACGCCGTTTCTCGTCGCCGTGGCGGTCGTGGTTGGAATAGGTTACCTGGGGTATGCAGTTAGACAAGCTGCGAATCTGAGCGTTCTCTTCGTCTTTCTTACGGGAGCATTTTTGTATAGTCCATACGCCTTTGTGCAAGTGCCTCAAGATGCGGTCGTAATGGGAGTAGGTATGCACTGGTGCCAGTATGTGGCATTGACGTCTAAACTCTACCTTCGTCCGGAACAATCGGTTCTTTCGGGTAGGATAAAGATCCCTTACGGGAAGATCATATTCCTCCTCGCCTACGCGGCAATTGCCGCTTCGATACAAACGAATACCGGATCATCCTTGTCTTCCGCCAGCCTCCTGGTCCTCATACCCCTCAGCCTCCAGGCGTATCACTATTACATCGACGCCTTCATTTGGAAGTTTTCCGATCCGTATATCCGAAAGCATATCGGTGGTCGTCTGTTTAGGGCTTGATCGTCCATCGAGGCAAGAGCAGCCGTGCCTAACAACAAGGGCGCGTGGCGACACGTCGGCTAGCGGCTTAGTCGCCCGTGCTGGCAGGCAAGAAGGCGGTATCCCTCAAGGCCTGGTAAAGAAAGTGAGCGGCCTTGGCGTGACCCGACAGTGTCCAATGGCTGTCCAACGGAAAATAGTCTTGTGCAGTAAAGTCCGCCCTGTTCGATAGGACCGCGATGCCATGTTGCTGGCCGAAGGCGATGACAAGTTCGTCCATGTGGGACGGCGCTGCTTGTCCTGTTTTCGGGATGAGATAGAAGGCCAGGACGCTGTCGCCTGCCGCTGATCGAAGGATTTCGAGTGCACGAAGGAATTTGGCATCCTCCGAGAAGCCCGCGGATGGCTGCTATTCGGCGAAGGGGCGCCGGCGGCGAGATCTTTCGTAAGCCTGTCGCGCAGGAATCCCACGACGTATGAGTTTCTGAGAAGTTTTCGGATGGGTGGAGGAAGCCGGGTGATCGCGTTGTCCCGTATTCGCGCTCCATCGGAGGAAATGATCTGTCCCGGCGAAATAATTTGATCTGGGGAATCCGCATTCGAACTGTCCATGCGTCGGCCGTTTCGGAGCCAGTCGTTCGACAGCACGTCCGAGTAATCGTTTTGGTAGAAGGCGATTACGATCCCACGAGGGCCTAGAGTTTTTCGGTTCTTGGCCAGCCAGAGCGCGTAGGCATCGGGTGAAAAGCCACCCGCGAATCCGACATTGACGAAGTCGTAGCGCTTGTCAAAGAGGTCTTCAAGGATGGCGCAAAAGGTTTCTTCGTTTTCGACCCCGTTGCCGAACGTAAAGGAATCGCCGAGGCACAGGATCCGTGGCTTGTTCCAGTCGATCTCCTCGTCGCGCATGCCTAGACCGTTCGTCCTGACCGTCGTGTCGTATTCCAGCATGCGGAAACGCGAATTGTGATTGGCTTTCAGTTCAAAGGGAAGATATAAGCTTGGGCGGAAGTGTGTCATCTCAATATCTTGCGGCATGTACGGGTATTCCATGGCCGGCTTGATGGCGCGGAGTACAAGTTCCGCAAGGCAGATTCCGACGAGTGTTGAAACGAGGATGAGTGCCAGGTTCCGGAATAGACTCACGGTCTGAATGCCTCGTCTGTTATAACTGCCGGGGCAGGTGATGGAGCGGCAGGATCATACCACAAGGACCGCGAGACGCACTCAGGAAGCCGCCTCAAGGCTCCGGCGGGCGTTTACCAGTTCATAGCGGGCGACGGCAAGGCATCGTCAGTCGAATGAGGCGGGAAGCAGGGGGTGGACACATTCGCCGGCAGCATGTCGGGGATCAAGGGCGCGTTGAAGCGTGCCATTCCAGCGGCGCACCATTTCAGGCTACGGATTCTGGCCACGCGGGCCAGGACCCTGGCGCGTTTCCCAGCCTTCTGGGGAGACCGCTTCGAATGCCCGTTCTGCGGCAAGCGGTTCGGCGCGTTTCTGCCCGACGGCCTGGCCCTGTCCGTATACCGGGAGAAAGACATCTCGGTCGGCGGCTACGCCGACCATGTCCGCTGCCCCTGGTGCTATTCCTCGGATCGCGACCGGCTGCTGCTGCTGTTTCTGCGAGACCGCACCCGGATCTTCAGCGACGCCCTGTCTGTGCTGCATGTTGCTCCGGAGTTTCATCTGATGAGGGTGCTGCAACGGAATGCCCGCCTGCGGTATGTCACCGGAGACCTCAGCGCGCCGTCTGTGTCAGCGCGGCTGAGCATCCTGGCGCTGCCGTTTCGCCCTGCAAGCTTCGATGCAGTCATCGCGAATCATGTCCTGGAGCACGTGGTGGACGACCGGACGGCCATGGCAGAGTTCTACCGGGTGTTGCGGCCCGGCGGATGGGCGATCTTCCAGGTGCCGATCGGTCTGGCTCTCGACAAGACTTTCGAGGATGCTTCGGTCACGCTGCCGGCGGAACGGGAGCGGGTGTTCGGGCAGTTCGATCATGTCCGCATCTATGGACAGGATTATGCCGACCGCCTTCGCGCGGCGGGGTTTCAACCCGAGGCGGTTCCTTATGCGCGGCAGCTCGATCCGGACACGGCTTCGCGCTTTTGTCTGAACCTCCGCGAAGAGGTGTTTCTATGCACCAAGCCGACTTCATGACTCTCTGGGGCGTCGCCTCCTTGGCCGATCACTGACTAGGACATCCATGTGCGGGATTGCCGGTAAACTGTTTTTTGACTCCTCACGCAAAGTCGAGCCTGATCTGCTGGCGCGGATGAACCGGGTGTTGGCCCATCGCGGGCCGGACGATTCGGGTATCTTCCTTGACGGCGGGATCGGTCTGGCTCACCGGCGCCTGAGTATCATCGACCTGAGCCCGGCCGGGCACCAGCCGATGGCTAACGCGGCGGGAACGCTCTGGATCACGTATAATGGCGAAATTTACAACTTCCAGGAACTCCGGTCCGAATTGGAGCGCAATGGCGTGGCCTTCCGCTCGCGGACGGATACCGAGGTCATCCTGGCCCTCTACGAGAGGGACGGCGTTGACTGCCTGCAGCGCCTGCGGGGGATGTTCGCCTTCGCCATCTGGGACGGACGGGACCGCTCGCTGTTCATTGCCAGAGACCGCCTGGGCAAGAAGCCGCTTCACTACTACTGCGATTCGGAGAAATTCCTCTTTGCATCGGAGCCCAAAGCCATCCTGCAAGATGCCGAGGTGCCGGCGGAAGCCGACCTGCTCTCCATCCATCATTACCTGACGTTCGGCTATGTGCCGAGTCCCCAGTCGGCCTTCAAGGGATTTCAAAAGCTTCCTCCGGCGCACTATCTGCTGGTCCGGAGCGGGCGTGTCCAGGTGGAGCGGTATTGGCGGCTGCGGTACGTGCCCAAGCTCCACGCGAGCGAGCGCGACCTCTGTGAGGAGTTGCTCGAGCGCCTCCGCGAAGCGGTCCGGCTTCGCATGATCAGCGATGTTCCCCTAGGCGCCTTTCTCAGCGGGGGGATCGATTCCAGCACGGTGGTGGCCTTGATGAGCGAGGTGTCGCACCGTCCGGTGAAAACCTTTTCCATCGGCTTTGAAGAGCAAGCCTACAACGAGCTGCCTTTCGCCCGGATGGTCGCAGAACGGTACGGGACCGACCATCACGAATTCATCGTGAAGCCCGACGCCCTGGCGCTCCTGCCCGAACTAGTCTGGCACTATAACGAGCCTTACGCCGACTCCTCGGCCATCCCCACCTACTACCTCGCGAAGATGACGCGGGAACATGTCGCCGTGGCCCTGAATGGCGATGCCGGAGACGAGAACTTCGCGGGCTACGACCGCTACCTCGCGGCCCGGCTGGCAGCCAGGTATGACCGCCTCCCTCGAGTGCTCTGGAAGTCGCTCGAACGCATTGTCGGGGTGCTGCCAGAGGCGGGGCCCGTTCGCGGGCTGTATCGGCGCGGGAAGCGGTTCCTGGCGGCGGCGTCCAAGCCGCCCCGGCAGCGCTACGCCCAGTGGATCTGCGCCTTCCCGGCGGCCTGGAAGGACCTGCTCTACACGCCGACATTTCGGGAGATGA
>SXGU01374646.1_pt1 | contig 14683 bp, 17 predicted proteins | sample 3174531 | NCBI WGS metagenome assembly SXGU01 (sample SAMN11356863, study PRJNA531348) | freshwater metagenome | isolation source: freshwater sample F1-140 | place: China: Fuxian Lake, Yuxi | collected 2017-12-25
ATTTTGCCATTAGGCCATTCGCCCAGTGCCCCCCTTTGCGCAGCCTTGCGCAGCCTTGCGAACAAGGCTGATACGTCATCATCATCAAGTTTGTCCTCAATCGCGTCATCAATGATGCCTTGAATCTCTTCCAGACGTTCGCGGGGGGGCATGGCGGCCAGAAGTGTATATGCCCGCCCCTCGACCTTACGGGCAGCACGGAATAGTTGCCGCGCGGTCACGCGCGGCATCAACTTCCCCTCAAGGGTGGTGGTGGCGGGGGTGGTGGTGGTGGTCATGTTCGTTCCTCATTGGTTAGGTGGTTAAAATGCCATCACGCAGTGTGTGCAGTGATGGTGTGTCCATTATTTCATGGTTTTCGGATTTGACCACCCGACCTACCCTTTCTGCCAGGTCGGGCCTCTCCTACGGTATAGTCCCCCAAAACAAATTTTTCCGTTTTCAAACTTTTCCTCTCTCAGTAGACTTCCGGGCGTTCCGCACTATTGAACCCCTTCTTGCTTTCCCGTTATAGTGACCACCACAACCGCAACCCCAACCGCAACTGCCATGGCTTTACCGACCCCACCAAAACCCCAGACTTTTGCTGACCTGATAAGAGACCGAGGGGTTAGTCTTGACGAGTTAATAAGTTTTCTTGCGAGTAAAAAAGGGTACTTGACAGCGAGCCACAAGGTGCAAATCGTGGAGTTACTGGATGAAAAGGACTTACCGGTTCAGGTTCCCTCGGATACTTTGAACCTTAAAGACCAGGTTCATAAGCTTTGGCTTACGGTAGACATCTTGCTGGATCAGGAAATAGACTTTAGCACGAAGCAGATAAAGAACCCGGGTAACTCCCGGAGTACTACTGAGGTATTGGCAAAGGCCACATCACTTGCTTCGCTGTTGGCTAAACTGTATGAAGATGTGACCAACCAGTCGGTATTGCACCAGACCGAGATGGCCACTATTACTGCATTAAAGAAGTTTCCTGACTTGCATGAGGCTTTTCTTGAGGAATTGCATGTGCAACTGGGGAAAGTAGTTTGATTAAAATGAAAAGTATCCCATAAACTTATGTTATTCAAAGTGACTTATGAATATGTTGAAGGGGATAAAGGTATTCATGAGATTGTCGCAGATAGTTTGATTCAGGCTGAGGATTTTATGGTATTTACTCAAAATGACGAGGTTGTGGCCTTGGTTAAAACGTCCCGGGTACTAATGGTGGAGGTCGTGCCGTGTCGAACCCTGCATTAACCGCTCACACCCTTGATGATATGGCACAGTCTTTGCCTTCTGAAATTGAAGAAAGATTTTGGCCCAACGACACTGAAAAATCTCCTGACCTTCCCGTGGAGTCGCCTCAAGACTATTTACCGGCTGGACAGATCACCGCCAAAGAAGTCTTTTCGTTAAACCACCTGACCGCCCGGGAGTGTTTCTGGCTTAGTCGGGAATTTGAAGCCCGGGCTTACGGCCTTTTGAGTGACATGCCACCGGATTGCAGGCTGGCCGAGATTGCCGCGATACTGAGTGCTGCTCACTCAGAAAACGATTTACGCAAATGCGTCGAGCGATTGGCCAAAGCCAACACCCGGGGTCGTCTGGGCGACTGGCCAAAAGGTAAGACACTGGGATTGAACCGAGCAGCGGGCACTTGCTACCTGGCCGATGCCAGAACTTCCCGGGCAGGGCAAGCCTCTCTGGAGGCCCTGCCAAAGCAGGAGTCCAGCAAAGCCTCCGAAGGGACTTCGGTAGCCGAAGACTTGCCCATAGCGTTATCCTTGCCTCAGGATTCCCGGGAGGTGGACTATCGTATGCTGTATCATGACGCTCTCCGGCAGATCGACCGTTCCAACCGGCTACTCACCTTGTTGAAGCCGTATGTTCCGATTGAAGACTTGCTGCGGCTTCAGGAGCAGGTATGAAGTCGCCGTATCCCTGGTTTGGTGGTTTGCCCATCAAGGCCCTGACCGGCTAGCCAACAGACGCAAGGAAAGGTTATGGCTTAGCCCTTCCTGCTTGCAACACGGAATACCCTCCTCAGTCTCACTATCAGACTAGCGCATGCAACAACTCTCGCACGACTACTACAACCGAATCCGGGAAGCCGTACTGAATGACAGTGCGATGGCCCGCATGACCGATCTCTTGCGTAAACATACGGTTTTGCTGGGACGTCCCTACTCGTTTCATGAGCACGAGTACCAGATCGACATTTGCAATTCGACCCATCACAACCTGGTGGCCATCAAGCCGTCCCAGGTCGGGTTTACCACCTTCACCTACTACTCCCTCTTGATGATGCTGGCAGTAACGCCGGAGATGGTGGGTATTCTGGCTTTGCCGACGGTACATGAGGCCCAGCGCATGGCCAAGAGCCGGATCGACCCCATCATTCACTCCTCGAAATACTTGAAACAGAGGATGTCGACGGGCAACGACAGTGCCAGTTTCAAGCAGATCGGCACCTCTCAACTGTTCCTGGTAGGCACCCAGAAGCCCCTGATCTCCATTCCCTGTGACTTGCTGGTGATTGACGAACTGGACTTTTGCGTGAAAGAGAACCTGATTACGGCAGAGTCCCGAATGAGCCATTCCCGGTTCAGGGACAGCAACACAGGGGTGAGGGGATTTCGCAGGCGTTGGTCAACGCCTACCGCGACAGGCATTGGGGTGTCGGCCTTGTATGAACTCAGCGACCAGCGCAAACGGCTGGTGAAATGTAAAAAATGTTCACACTGGTTTTGGCCCAACTTTCTTGAACACTGCGTAGTGGATGGGTTTAATCAGTCATTTCGGGAGTTGACTTATTTTGACGTGGGTCATCTGGAGCAGGCGGGTAAAGTGGATACCGCACGGCTGTTGTGCGAGAAGTGTCACCATCCCCTGAGTCCTCGGGATTTGGGGCCTGCTCACCGGGAATGGGTGGCGGCTTACCCGGACAGAAAGACGATTGAAGGGTGGCAGGTGAGTCCGTTTGACTTGCCTGCCCACCATACCCCGGCTTCCATTATGAGGCAGATGGGTAACTATCGGGGGGAAGTAGGCCATTTTTACAACTTCGTCCTGGGATTTCCTCACGATGATGCCTCCAATTCGGTGCTGGATCACCAGGTACAGGAAAACACCCGGCTGGTTCCGGTACCGCCGGAGCATGCGGGGACAGTTAGCGGCACCATTGTCGGGATCGACGTAGGCAAGACATCCTGGCTTATTGTGGGCAAGGTCATGGGCAAGGAGGTGCACATTATCTGGATAGAGTCGATTCGCTTGCGGGGGGATGCTGGAGAAGGACTCTATGACAGTGTGCGGCAGCGGCTGGGGCAATACGGAGCCGTTCGAGTCGTTATGGATGCCATGCCTTATACGGATGTGGCGTTGAAGCTTCAGGCGGAAAGTCTGGAAGGGACGTTTTATCCTTGTCAGTATACCTTGAGGGACAGGAAACTCCCGGCTCAAGTGGTCAAGGAATCAGAACAACTGCTTGAGGCTCACCGCACGAAGACGCTCAATAGAGTGGCTAAACGGGTTAACTCGGGAGAAGTCATTTTCCCGAGGCTGGAAGAAATGAGGGTCGTTCGCACTCACTTGCAGGGAATGAAAAGGGTAGACCGGATCGACGATGCAGGGGAGTCCCATTCGGATTGGGTCAAGGGGGAAAGCGCGGATGATCACTATTTTCATGCTCTGAATTACCTGCTGATGGCCGCAGCCTTGTATGAAGATAACTTTTCCGGGTGGTCTCCGTTGCCTTCAGTAACCGGAGCAAGGGTAGGTAAAAACAGTGCAAAGCAGTATACCCCGGAATATGGTATTTATCCTGGGATAGGGGTATAATCGGAAACGATGAGTTTTTGTGCCCTTGCAGGCATGGGGCTTATAGCCCGATAAAGACGGTCGAAGCGCAGGGGAGGAGAGTAAGCCGCTCTCCTGGTTCCCCCACTTGTGCCGTTTTATACCCCCGTGGTCACCATACGGGGTTCTAGGAGACAACCCTAACAGGGCAGGTCTTGTATGGGGATAGTCTAGGACTAAAGTCCTGTTAAGTCAACAGGTCTAGTTCTTTTGTCCTACAAGTAAGTAAATATACGGACTCAGGTGCTTCCTGAATGGCCTCTAAACGCTCGATAAACAAAGGAGTCAAGCTGGATTCCCCGGTGTTACCCGCCAAGCTGGTGACCGGGATACAGACGGCTGCGCCTGCGTCGGGCAAAACGGTAGGCAGCAAGCTTCCGTCCCAGGAGAGCTATTTCAACCGGTCCGTCACGGATTTCAGGTCCCTGACCTCGCAGGAAGCCATTCGCCGGATGGCGAGGGCACACGGGGATACCTCCACTGCCGTCTGGACGGTCGTGCGGCTGGCCAACACGCCGCTGCAATATAAGGTTTACGATTCCAGTCACCAGATCGACCCGCAGGGCGGGCAGCTTCTGCGTTCCATTTTGGCCCGGATGGAATATGCCTCGGATTACACCTTAGGCTATGACGACCGCTTGCCCATGTCTGCGGTCGTGTCGGTACTTCTGCGGGAGACTTATCTGTACGGGGCAGCGGCAGCGGAATTAGTCCTCGACGACTTGCGTCTGCCCAATGCCATCAAACCGATTCCGGTCAAAACCTTGTCCTGGGTGGTCAGTTCCCAGGCTAACGGCACCTCCAACAAGCTCGTTCCCCAACAGAAGGTAGGCAATGCTCAAGAGGAACTGGATTACCCGACTGTTTTCTATGTGCCACTCGACCAGGACGGAGAAACCGCCTACTGCCACTCTCCCATTGAACCGGCCCTTAACAGCGCACCGGCCTACTCAGAGTTACTGGAAGACATTCGCAAGGTCGTCAGGCGATCCGGGCATTCCCGGCTGAAGCTCCGGCTGGCCGTAGATCAGGTCATCAAGTCCGCTCCGGCAGATGTTCGTTCAGATTCCACCAAGTTGCAAGCCTGGCTGGAAAGTGTGAGGGATGCCGTCAAAAGTGAGGTCGAGAAGCTTGATCCTGAAATGGCTTTGGTCTTGTATGACATGGTGGAGGCTGACTACCTCAACAGTGAAGTGGGAGCAGGAGCCGATTATTCCCCCTTGGTGGAAGTATTCGATGGGGTCCAGGCGACTGCGTTGAAAACCCCGCCATCGGTTCTTGGCAAACGGATGGGCGGCTCCCAGAATGTCTCCTCCACAGAATCCCTCCTGTTTATCAAAACCGCTGAAGGCGTACAGCCTCCGGTAGCGGCAGTGCTGTCCCGGGCGTTGACCCTGGCTCTCCGCCTGCACGGGTTTGATGGGTACGTGCAGGCCCAGTTTGGGCCGGTCAACTTGCGGCCCAACCTGGAACTCAGTGCGTTCGACATCATGCGCCAGCAGTTGGTGCTGGAACAGCTTTCTTTCGGTTTCATCACGGACGATGAAGCGTCCATCTTGTTGAATACCGGCCCCCGTGCCCCTAACGCTCCGCCGTTATCGGGCACTTTCTTTTACCAGGGGGGCAAGACCCTGGACTTACCCAACCCCAACACAGACCCTGCGCGGCAGGCTCTGACGGGTAATTCCCCTCGCAGTGCGGGTGGAAAAGACAATGCCCAAAAGTAAATGAGGCTTTATGTTGCTGAAGCAGATCAGTAATGCGTTGAAAAGAGGGGAGAGTTTACAGAATGCGGAAGGGTGGGCCAGGGCCGCGAGTCTGGGTTCGCAGTTGTCCACCCTGGTAGTGAGTGCAGTGGCCCTGATGAGGGCGTTAGGCGTAGAGATTGTTATTGATAAAGAGGTCATGACGGAAGCAGCTTTGGCTCTTGGAGCTTTATGGCTGTGGGTTTCTGACATTATTCACACTGCGGCTAACAAGGAGGCTGGACATGGATAATAACCGACTGTCGGAATTGCCTCATAACTGCCCGGCAGTTTCTGGTAAATCGACAGGAAACAGTATGTACGAAGCAGAACTGGCTTTGCTCAAGCACCGCCTGGAAACGCTGGAAAGCTGCCAGGATGAGCATGATAAACATATTACCCTTTTACTCAAGTATTCTCAGGTCATTGATGACATCGTGAAAGAGCAGGAGGCTCGCAGGAAGTTTTGGGAAAGTATCGCCAGTTCGGTCACGTCGGCGGGAGCCTGGGCGGTGATTGTCGCCGTGGGTTCTGCCATTTGGTACACCGCCCAGAGCAAACTGGGCAAGCCTTGAAGGTATAACGTATGGAACTTTGGTTTGGAGATCGGTTTTCCCTGGACAGTTACGTCACCGCCTGGCGGGAAGGGCTGACGATGGGCGACCTGTTCGAGGAAGCTCCTCCGCTGCTCAATACCCAGGGTTCCATCGGGTTTATCGACATCAAGGGCAGTCTGAGCAACAACTCCTGGTTTGCCACCACCTACACGGACATCCGCAATGCCCTGGTGCAGGCGGCTAATAATCCGGATATTGAAAAGATCGTTCTCAGCATTGACTCTCCGGGGGGATCGGTCTCCGGGCTGTTCGATGTGGCCAGCCTTATTCGTTACGTTAACGACAACGTGAAACCGGTGTACACCCACAGTGCGGGCAGCATGACTTCAGCGGCCTACGCACTGGGTTCGGCGGCAGGCGAAGTTTACGCTTCGCCGTCGGCTTCGGTAGGCAGTGTGGGGGTTATGGCCGTTCATTTTGATGCCAGCAAGTATTACGCCGAAAAGGGGCTTACGCCTACCGTGTTTTTCTCGGGAGAAGAAAAAGCGGTCGGCAACGAATATGAGCCTTTGACCGACAAGGCCAAGGCGATTATGCAGAACCGTCTGGACACTACTTACGGTTTGTTCATAGACCATGTAGCGACCATGCGCGGGGCTTCCCCTGCGCAAGTTCGCTCGCAGATGGCAGAAGGCCGGGTCTTCACCGGCAAAGAAGCCATCACCCCGGGCTTGCTCGATGGGGTCCTGACCCTGGATGAGTTGGTCCAAACCTTATCCTCACAACCTCGAAAGGAGAAGACAGTGGCTACCAAACGCCTACCTGCCCATACTGTCGCCGCGATTGCTGCCGGAATCCCGGTTGACGCGGCGGTGGCCCAACTGGAAACCCAACTGGAGACCCCTGAAAATGGCCAAAAAGAAGTACCCAGCCAGGAAGCCGTGAACGCTGAAGCCCAGGCTCCGGCTGTGGCTCATTCTGGCGCGGCTCCGCAGACGCTGGAATCGCATAGTGAACCCTCGGCAGCCGACCGCTTGCAAGTCCTGCTGGAAAACAAACTGGTCGAACTGGCTGAACTGAAGGCCGAAAACACCCGCCTCAAAACGGACAACACCCAGTTCCAGGCCAACGAAACTGCGTTGCGCGAAGTGGTTCATGCCCGCATGAACCACCTCGAAGTCGCTTTGCGCTGCGCTCCCACGGACAAGGCCATTCTGTCCGGGCTTTCCACCAGCGTCTTGCTGGCCCAACACGCTTCCTTGCAAGCCCGGCTGGAACACGCCTACCCGGTAGGAGGTGTGACCAAACTGGCTTCAACGCAGCAGGACGAGTCGTCGGCAATGGCCGATGCCGCCCTGATGAAGGCTGTCACTTTTTAATTTAGGGAAATCACTATGACTGCATTTGCTTTTACTGATCTGGTCGATCTCAAGACCCATTATTCTGCTTGCCTGGGAGCCAGTGCTTCTGCCAAGTTCACCAACGAAGACGTGGGCAAACCCGTCAAGATGGGTTCCTTGCAGAACTACGTGTTGTGCGCGGACGGCGACGAAATCGAAGGGATTGTCAGTTCCATCGGTACCACCACCTATAACGACGGCTTTTCCTTTGGAGGTTATTTCACCGAAGGTCGGGCTATTGTGAAAGCGGCTGCCGGGATCACTTTTGCTGCTCCCTGGGTCGTTGCCGGAGTAAACACGCTGAATGAAGCAGTGAGCAACATGGGCAAAGTGAAGGGCGGTGCCCCGACCCGTTTCCATTGGCGGATGATCCGCAACATCACTAGTCCCGGACAAACTACCGTGGACGGCGATACCATTTTGATTGAACGTGCAGATTAAGGGGACATTCCATGAGGATTATCGACAAACAAGGAAACGCTCAGGAAATCACCCTGAGCCTTGAAGACTACAAAGCGGCTCTGAACCACAAGCTGTCGTTCAAACAGTACCTGAACCAGAAGTTCGCTCCTGAGACCGACACCAACAAACATGGCGAACCCTATGCCCAGATGATGGTGTCCTCCGGGCTTTTCATGAAACCGGTGCCGGAACGGGGCATTCGCCCGCCGTCGGTACAGCAGGTGCTGGAAGCCAACAACTTCGAGATCAACGCCGCAGGCCCCTACTTGCGTCCCGACGGCTCCAAGGCCCTGGCCTCGCAGAACGACCTGGTATCCCAGCGTCTGTTCTTCATGTCCACCATGTTTGAAGTCATCGAATCGGCTCTGGTTCGGGATGAAAGCTCCTGGCTCGGCACTTTCAACCGTCTGGTGGCAGCAACCCGTTCGGTGGACAGCCCTTACATCATTCAGCCCACCATTACGACCACGGGTCCGCGTGGCGGGGACGACTACAGCGACACGACGCTGGGCAACGAGTCCATGCCCATCGCGCAGTTGGCGGCACCGGCTACGATGACCAGCATCACGACCGGTTCCAAGACCTACAAGATGCCGGAATACTCGATTGGTCTCGAAATTTCGCACCAGGCCCAGCAGTCGGTCACGATTGACCTGATTGGTCTGATCCTGCGCCGTCAAGCTGAAGGCCAGAGGATTCGCTGGGCCAAGGCCGCCTTGAAGAAAATTCTGCAAGGCGACGCGGATTGGGGCATGTCTGCGATTGCCGTCAAAGCCAACGTGTCTGACAGGTTCATGCGCTTTGATCCCGCCGCCACCACCACCATGACCCACAAAGCCTGGATCAAGTGGCTGCGAAACAACCGTTATCTCCTCAACATTGATTGGGTGATCTGCACACTGGATACCTTTCTGGCTATTCAGGACCGTACAGGACGCCCCATGTCCCTGTACAACACCGGCAACACCGAGATGTTGAACAGCAACCCCATTCTGGTCGATCCGGCCATTCCGGGCAGCGTCAATTTCTTTGACGTCACCACCGACATCCTGGGTGCGGCTGACGTGGTGTACGGTATGGACAGCCGGTACGGCATTCAGAAGCACACTTATAGCGGTGCGTCGTTCGAGGCTGTCGAAGAGTACGTGATGCGCAGGTCAACCGCCATGCGCTTCGACGTGTCGGAAGCTTACACCCGAATTTATGACGATGCGTTCGTAAAAACTGCCTTGGCAGCTTGATCCTGTAGAGGTACCAGACTCCTGTATACGGGAGTCTGGTGCTCCTGAAGCCGTTTGACATGGCCTCGTACAACGCTAAAATACACAAAGTAATTTAGATTTTCTTACGAGGGCAACCATGTCAAAAGCACTGACCAAAGAACAGTTCCTGGCTAGAGCGATGGAAAGACACGGGGATTATTATGACTATTCTTCTGTGATCTATGCAGGAATGCACCAGGAGGTTGTCATTCGGTGCAGGAAGCACGGCGAATTTAGGCAAACGCCTCACATCCATCTGGGTGCAAAAGGGCTTACTGAAACGCGCTGTCCGGGATGCTTCTCTGAATGGAGTATTGCGAGACAAGGAATGAACCCTTCGGAATACCTGTCCAGAGTACGCAAGGTGCACGAAGGTAAAAACTACGATTTCTCAAAAGTAGTCTACGTAAACAGCAAGATACCGGTAGAAGTGATCTGTCCATCACACGGCAGCTTCTTCCCCATAGCCAATAACTTCCTGCGAGGATCGAGTTGTCCCCGGTGTGCGAGGTTACTTACCGGGCTGAAAACAAGCAGCAGCCTTCAGAGGTTCCTGGATAAAGCCAGAGAAGTGCACCAGGACAAGTACGATTACAGCCAAAGCGTTTATGTCAATAACAAGGTTCCTGTCACCATACTATGCAGGGATCATGGGGCATTCTCTCAGACTCCGGCGGATCATCTGGGAGGCCACGGCTGTGTAGAGTGTGGCAAGCGGTTGATGACTGGACAGCCTCCCAGACCCTGGGTATCTGTAGTGTCGGAAGCCATGGACGTGCACAAGGGTCTATATGATTACTCTTCGGAAGGGTATAAAACGGCCAGGGGAAAGTTGGCCATTGACTGCCCTTATCATGGAAGGTTTTATCAGTCGGCAGCTAATCACCTGGCGGGAATGGGCTGCCCTCATTGCAATAACTCGGAACCTCAGCAAAAGGTGTTTGATCTGGTTTCGTTCTATGATCCCGAGGCGCGTAACAATGACCGCAAGCTACTGAAAGGGAAGGAGATTGATATTCTGCTGCCCGGTTACCGGGTAGGTATAGAGGTCAATGGCGTGTGGTGGCATTCAGGTAATTACATCAACCAGGACAAGAAGGGAAGCCAATGGATAAAATGGCACCAACAGGAAAAGCAGGAGGCTTGCAGCCAACTCGGTTATCGGCTTTTTCAATTTTACGACGACGAAATCACCCACCGGTGGGAAGCTGTCCGTAATATGCTGCTATTGGCCATAGGGGTAGAAGGTCAACGAGTCTTTGCCAGAAAATGCAGTGTAAAAAGTCTGGAATGGTCTCAGGCAAAAGGCTTTTTTGATCGGTACCACTTACAAGGGGCAGGCAAAGCGGGGCAATGCTACGGCCTGTTTCATGGTAATCTATTGGTGGCTTGTGCAGTCTTTACCAAAAGGCTCTCTTACCGGGGCCAGCAGGAACCCGGCACCTATGAACTTGCTCGCCTGGCTTTCTCCTGCCACGTCGTGGGAGGGGCTTCAAAGTTGTTAAAAGCCTTCACAAGAGCTTACCCGGACTGTCTCAAGATCGTAAGTTACTCCGATAAGCGTTTTAGTAGAGGCACCTTGTATACTGCCCTGGGATTTACCTGGGTAGATTCGACGCCCCCTGACTACTGTTACGTTGTGAAAGGACAGCGACAGCATAAGTCCCTGTTTAGGCGGGCACTCCTGCCTTCCAGACTGGGAAGTAAATTTGACCCCAATTTATCTGAAGCAGAAAACTGTTATAATGCCGGGGTATACCGGCTATACAACAGTGGCCTGGATAAGTGGGAATTGACCCTCCACTGACATAAAGGAGCTAACATGGCTATACCAAAGACAGAGCAACCCGAACAAGTTCAGGAACCGACACCGGCTCCGCCTCAACCGGCTGCTCGCACAGCCACCCTGCATAAGATTACCGCGATTCGGCACGACATTCGGCATCCCATCACTGGCAAGGTATTCAAGTTAAACCAGACAGAGGAAGTGGAAGACGTAGACTCTGTGCTGCAAGCACAGATTCGTGCAGGCTTGATGAGCCTGGGGTGATGCCTGGATGTTCACCACCATCTCGACGGCAGGGCAGGAGTTAAACCTGGAGTATGTCAAAGGCATCACTCTGGGGCCTATCGTCTGCACGATGAGCACGAGGGACGGTGAGCCGGTGGATATGGGCAGTGCGAGGGTGTTAGCCTGGGTTCAACGGGGGCTAATGGGGGAGAAGGTGGTTGACATGGAGGTAGTGAAAGTCACTCCGTCCAAGTTTTCCATTACGCTGGGGGCACAACAAACCATGGATTTACCTAATACGCCGTTGGTCTGGGGCGTGGCCATTATTTGGAGTAATGGCCAACTGGATAGTCCCCTGTTTGGCAACATGAAGGCTGTACGACTGGTTCCGCTGTGACGGATTACACGGTCAATATTCAGCCCCCGGACACCCTGCTTACCGTTGATCTGGGGGACGGCAATTTACCGTTCATTGCGGAGTACCCTAAAAGTACCCTTAACATCACGGTAGACCCTAACCCGGTTCTCCCCTCCGTCTATGCCGTCCGGTATATCGTAGGCGAACCCTCGATCACCTGGGTTATTCAACACAACAGAGGGACCACTTTCTTGCATATTCAGCTTTACCGTTGGGATGGGGTTCGGATGCTTGCCGGGATCACTTACCAGGACAGTAACACGTTTACCGTACACTTGACCGAAGCGTTGTCGGGGTACGTCGACATCCTGTTCAGTAGTTCCAGCACTATGGAGGTTCTTTATGTCTGAGGGGTTGCCCGCCATTTACACATTACACATCAAGGAGCTTAACTTGGCGGCTTACATGAAGTATAATGGCGCAAATTTCTTAGGGTTTCGGAGTGGAAACTTCGTTTTTTCCAGTGAAAAGGCGGAGTCTGAGTGGAGAGTGCGACACAGCAATAGCTGCTGTCGTGGCGTGGACAACGAACTTATCACACTCCGAAAATTTCTGAGGAAATAAATCATGGCCGATTTTCCCATTTTTCACGGGATTACTCTTGCAGCTAATTCCTATGTTGAAAACCTCCACGTAGAACAACTGGCATCTGATCCGGTTCCGGCATTGCCGGGTCGGGTTTGGTACAACACCACGGACAAAGTGTGGAAGCAATCCACGCTGGATGCCGGTGGTGCAGTAGTTGTTCGCTCGTTTGCCACCGTTGAAAATCTCACCGCTGCGGTAGCTTCCATCAACTCCGCTACGGCTGACGAAGTAACCCGCGCTACTAACGCTGAACAGGCTATTGCGTCTGACCTGCTGGACGAAGTAACCCGGGCCACTACCGCCGAACAAGCGATTGCGGCTGACCTGGTAACCGAAACCACTCGTGCAGTGGCCGCTGAACAGGCCCTGGGCCTGCGCATCGACGCACTGGGCAATGCGTTCAACTATGTCGGCACCCTCACCGGGGGAGCCAGTGCCGGGGCTGCCTTTGATCTGGCTGACCTGACTGAAAAAGACTCGGGCGATTACTACAAGGTCACCGCCGCCGGTTACTTCAAGGTGGGCGCGGGCGCACCGTTCTTTGCCAATCTGAACGACGGCCTCGTCTTCAACCTGGTCGGCGAAGTCGACAAAATTGACAACACGGATTCGGCGGTTGCGGGTACGACCAATTACGTTAGCGTAACGGGTTCCACCGACAGCGGCTACGTGGTTGACATTGACACTGCTTTCAAGGACCGCGTAAGCACCCTGGAAAGTGGTCTGGCCAGTGAAATCACCGCTCGCACCACAGCAGACACTGCCCTTGATACCCGGGTTACTACGGTAGAAAGCCAGGTCAGCGGCAAAATTGGTGACCTGACCACCCTGACCACTACGGAAAAGGGTACCCTGGTTGGAGCCATCAACGAACTGGACTCTGATCTTGCGGCTGAAGTTTCCGCCCGCACGACGGCTGTCAGCACCCTGACCAGCGACCTGTCGACGGAAGTTACTGCTCGTCAGAACGCAGTATCGGCTCTCCAGAGTGAACTCGACGCTACTCAGTCCGGTGCGGGTCTGGGGGCTGACGGTGCGTATACTGCCAACGGCTCTGCTCACTATATTGCCGCTGCCACGTCGCTGAAAGACGCGGATAACAAGTTGGACGCTGCCCTCAAGGTAGTGGCTGACAACCTGGCGGCTGAAATTTCTGATCGCGCCACGGCTGACTCTCAGATTCGGACTGACTACAACGCCCGTCGCTTTCAGTTCTCCTCAGCCTCTGCGGCTACCCAGCACACCGTGACCCACAACCTGAACAGCCAGTTTGTGGACTTCACCGTATGGGTTCAGCGTGCGGATGGTTCCTGGCGTAATGACATCGTTAGCGTCCGCGCTACCGATGCCAACAGCATGACGGTTTACCTGTCCAGTGCTGCCAACGTCAAACTGTCTGTCACCAGCATGGCTGATCTGTAAGCCGTATGGTTTGGCCCCTGAAGTCTGCTGAACTGGACGTGCCGGATTTTGGGCAATGCCTGACTCGCTTGAGTCAGGCATTGTCCGAGCTTCGTGACATGACCCGTTCTGCGGATTTTGGGGACCCCTTGGAGGTGGCACAGTACCAGGCCAACATAGTGGCTATTAAACGCTATTACGAAGCCCTGGAAGGGTTAATTTGTGGCCCTCAGTAACCTGCAAGCCGAAGCCTGGATCACTGCCTTGCAACAAAGGTTGTCGGAGGTGTATGCCCACCCTGACCCCAGGCAGTTTTTGACTGAACAGTATTTTTTGCTTTTTTTACTCAACCGGGCTTTGGACGGCGAAGTGACCTTCACAGGCGCACCCGTAATAAGGGAACAACATGAGTGAAATCATCTGTGTGCAGTCCGATCTGGATGTACTAGGCAACTTCAGCTTCGGACAATTTACCGATTTTCCGCCGAACCCGAGAATCGGGTCGGCTGTTATTGTCAACCGTATCCTGCATGTGTACATGGAGATGGGAGGCGTACAGTCCTGGTACCCCCTCACTCAGCACACCAGCAGTTATATCCACACTCAGGGGGTACCTAGCCAGACTTGGACGGTCAGCCACAATCTGGGTACGTCCAACCTGTGGACGCAGGTCAAGGACAATACCGGCAACATTCTGATTGTCAACAAGCAGGATGTTGACCTCAACACGTTTACCTTGCATTTCACCACACCCACCATCGGCACTTGTGTGGTGGCCGCTCCAGAGGCTGTTAACGTACCTACTGTCAAAGCTACGGTCTTTGAAATCGGGAATGGGGACGTGATCCTGGACAGCAGCGGTGTAAGGGTCAACGACGATTATCTGGTCACCACTCTGGCCTTGCAATCCAAGGCTGATTTGGTAGGCGGAAAAGTGCCGGTGGCGCAGTTACCGGATTTGACCACCAAGGCTGATCTGGTAGGCGGGCGCGTCCC
>SXGU01145268.1_pt1 | contig 14682 bp, 7 predicted proteins | sample 3174531 | NCBI WGS metagenome assembly SXGU01 (sample SAMN11356863, study PRJNA531348) | freshwater metagenome | isolation source: freshwater sample F1-140 | place: China: Fuxian Lake, Yuxi | collected 2017-12-25
CGAACGCCGCTACATCGCTGCCGCCAGCGTCGCTGAGCTCACCACCGACACCATCGAACTATCCTTGCCCGCAGCACCCCGAACCTGACCAACAGCTTCGAGGAGAACACGACCTTCTACACCACGTGTCGGGACGCCATCAGACTTTGGCGGTGAGGTCTGAATACGAGAATGTCCGGCTCATCAATGGAGATCTCAAGCACGGACACGGACCATGGGGCGTTCGGGTTGAGACCTGGAACTCGCAGTAGCCCTTGGCAGCGCACTTCGACGATTGGTCGACGGCCGACATTCCTAACCTTCAGCACGTAGCCGCTGGTGCCCTCTGGGTCGACATTTCTGATTCGACTTATCTCGTGGGCCCACTCAACCCTCGGTCGAAGCAGGTGAAAGAGGAGATACCACGACACCAGGCCGGAGGCGACACCAAGGAGCGTGCCAATCAGGAGGAGGACGGCATCCTTCACCCTTAGAACGTTAGTACGGAGGAATGAGCCACGATCTCAACTCCGGCCTGCCGTCGTTGAGGTAAGAAGCCACGAAGCGTGGTCGACTTCAACGGAATCATGCCGAGGAGCTCACTCGCCGGGTTCGTCGTTGTCCTCGGGTGACGGGTGGTGCACCGGGAATGCCTCGTAGTGGTCGACGGTGAGCACCGACTCGCCGCTCCACCGGTAGGCGACCATCGGGCCCTTGCCGGCGACGCTGTAGTCGACGCAGGCGACGGTGGGTGAGTACAGCTCGAGCGGCGGCTCGCACCAGTAGTGCCCCACGATCACGGGCACGTCGTCGGTGGGGCCGAGCGGCTCGACGGGGGTATCGGGCAACTCGGGGAACGGCCGTCCCGCGGGCGTGAGTGACCCCGGCGGGATGAGCGCTGCGGTGCGCACCGTGGTGGCCGTCGCGTCCCACCACCGACGGCGTGCCTTCCGGCGAGGCTGGCCACCCTTGTCTGCGTACACGGCGCCGCCGAGGGGGATCTCCGGTCCCTTCAGCACCACCTCGAGTGCTTCGTACTCGGGGGAATGCTTCACCGAGGTCGCCACCACCGCGTCGTGGGTGAGGCTGCCGCTCGCTGACAACAACGGCCGCAGCACGTCCATCGACGCGTCGTCCCAACAGGCGTGCACCACCCGCAGCCGTGCGTCACCCAGCTCGAGTTCCAGCCACAGTGGCAGTGTGCAGAACCACTCGATCAACTCGGCGTGCAGTGGCGACTGCTCGCCCACCTGTGCGAGGAACGCCTCGTGTTGCTCGCGGTTCTTGTGGTCGCGGGCTCGGCAGTGGCGGATGGGGTCGTCGGGCACTGGGGTGAACCAGGCGACGGCGTTGTACTCGTGGTTGCCGATCGCCATCTGGGCACTGCCGGCGGCGATCATCGCCTGCACCACTCGGATGAGCTCCACCTGGTGCGTGCCACGGTCGACGAGGTCGCCGACGAAGATGGCCTGGCGAGTGGGGTGCTGCCAGGCGCCGTCGACCTCGGTGTAGCCCATCTGTCGGAGCAGTCCGAGCAGTGGTTCGAGGTGGCCGTGCACGTCGCCGATGACGTCGTAGCCCTCGATGGTTCGGTGATTCCTGGTGGTCATTCCGCCTCCTCATGGTCGTGCTGCTGAACCGGTCGGCCGTTCGTGACGACGAGTGCCGAATGTCGAACGCAAATTGCTGTGCGGTTTGTGACGTGCGAATGCCTTGCCGGCTTGATCAGTCTTCGAAGCTTCCGAGGCGCGCCCACGCCACCTCGGTGAGCGGCGTGAGTAGCCGGAATCGAACCTGCATCGGCTTGCTGCCTTCGTGGCTCACGGGTGCGACGAGCCCGCAGTACTCAAACTCGCGCGTCTTCTTGTCCGGTCTGACCCACAGGTGCAGTCGAATACCGGTGGCGAGAGCGTCAAGCACCTCGCGCCCGCGCTTGCTTTCTGGTGCTGTTGCGGACTGCGAGCTCCAGGTGAATACCTCGGGTGACTCAAAGGCATCGAGGTAATGCTGCCCTGTAGACATCGCCTCCTTACTAAGGGTCACCAAGAGCACTGCGTCGGTGCCGTTCGTCGCGTAGCCAGACTGCTGAAACTGCGGGTTGTGCTCCATCCCATACAGAGCGCCGGCCTCGCGTCTGATCAGGCGCTCGCCGATTCGGCCCGCGAGTGGGTTGATGTCGGCTTGGGCCAGCGGCCCGATCAGCCGTGCGACGACGCGCATTGATGCATCGGCGGCGATTGGCTCGTAGTTGGGATTCGAGGACCTGAGTTCGAAGCCGGAGCCTTCCCGGGAGAGCTCCTTCAGGATGCTGGTGACGACTCCTCGTGTCGTTTGCTCGACCAGGACTCGTTGGCCTACGAGCTCGCTCGCGCTTCGCGTGCCAGCCCATTCGAACAGCAGAGGGTCACCGTGCCGAATTGGCTGGTCACCGCCATCCATCGACTCCCCGCGCGCGAACACGACAAACTCCTTCGTGTTGTCGTGATCGCTGTCACCAAGGATGTGAATGCGTCCTGCCCGGTACGTTGCCAGGTCGTTAGCACCGAACGCGCCGCAAGCAACGGCGTAGTCAGCAAACAAAGGGATTAACGACCCGCCATCGTCGGTGGATGCTGCGGCGTTCGGTCCGAGGACCCATTGGCCGTCCTCCTGACGCAATCGGACCCTATGGGCAGTCCCAGGGTGCCCGGCGGCAGGACCAAACCAGCCACGCAGCAGTGTTGGCAGGGAGTTTCCAGGCTCGCCTACTCGGGTAGCGACGTTCATCGCCACCTTCACGAAGCGTCCGAGGTATCGGTCGCCGTTGGCGAGGAACTCAACTTCGCCTTCCGGCAAGTCCGGGTGTTTCCCGCGGTCGAGCATCAGGATTGGCTTGCCGCTCGAGTGGGTCAGTTTGAGGACTGCGTCCTCTGTGCTGGGGGGTGCCTTGTCGAGGAGGTACCGCTGGAGGCGCCACTCAACGATCTCGGCGACCATTGAGTCGAAGGCAGCTCCGTCGCTGGGAGCGACGACGAAGGTCGGCTCGAAACGCTCAGCGACGCCAGGAGCAAACCGAAACAGGGCGGTCGTGGAGTCCCCGGCCAGGTGTGCGAGTGGCCACTTTCTCCACCATCGCTCCCACATCTCGGCGTCCACCGAGGCCGGGTCAGGGAGCTCTTCAGTCCTGACGTCGGCAACGAGCCGCGGGTCGCCTAGGAGAATTGAACGCGATGTCGATGCGAGGTCTGAGACCGTTGTGCCAGCCCGGAGGGTTCGATCGCGAAGCAGGGCGCGAAGGGCGACCAGTTTGTACGACTTGTTGATCGACTCCGTCTCGAACGACCGCAGTACTTCGCCGTGGAGGGCCCACACCTTTGACTCGGTCTTGTCGAGCAGGCCATTGTCGTCCAGGAACCCATGCCAGCCGCCGTGCTTTGGCCTGAGCACTGCCGGATTGAAGCCCGCCTGGAACACCTGGGCAGCCGATGGACGCACGCCTTCCTCGTCGAGGTATCGGCGGCAGTACTCCTCGATCCCCGACGAGTTGGACTGCTTGACCATCTGCCTGAAGAGCTCGATCAACTCAAGGTCGTAGGTCACCGAACAGCCCTCAGGGAGTTCGAAGCCACCCTCGGTCACCGCTCGAAGCACGGCGGAATCACTTGGGGTCGTGCGCGTGCCGAGCGACATCAGCACCCTTGGCCTAGTGAGGAACGATCGGTGATTCCCGATGAAGTCGATCACTCGGAGATGATCTTTGCCGTCATCGATCCTTAGCCCCCGCCCGAGTTGCTGGAGGAAGATGACGGGCGAGTCGGTCGGGCGGAGCATGAGGATCGTGTCAACTTCGGGGGCGTCGAACCCCTCGTTGAAGACATCGATCGAGAAGACAACATCGATTGCCCCGTGTCGAAGGCTATGGATGGTCTCCCGACGTGGATCTGAAGTGGGCCCACTATGCACTGTGGCGGCCCGGACGCCTTTGGCAGTGAAGTACGACTTCATGTAGTCGGCATGGCTGATGCTGCAGCAGAACGCGAGTGTTCGGGAGCCGCGCCGTTGGAGCCACTCGCTGTAGGCCTGCTCGGCGCGGTCACTTGTCTCGACGGCTGCTGTCAGCTGCTGCGGGTCGAAGCGCCCGTTTCGCCAGGGGATGGGCTCGAAGTCCACGACGTCACGGACACCCCAGTATTGGAATGGAACCAGCTCCTTTCGCAGGATGCCGTCGACGAGTGAGCATTCGAAGACGAGGTTGTCGTGGCAGAGAGCGAGAAGGTCAGCTCCGTCCATTCGCTGTGGCGTCGCGGTGAGCCCCAACAGGAACTTCGGCCTGAAGTAATCGATGACAGTCCGGTACGTAGGCGCCGCTGCGTGGTGAAACTCGTCAACCACGATGTAGTCGAACTCGTCTGGATCGAAGTCGGTGAGGCGTTGACTCAGCGTCTGAATGCTGGCGAACACGATTCGAGCATCCGTTCGCTTCTCAGGTCCGTGGAACAGGCCGAGGCTCACCTCGGGGCGCACCCGCCGGAAGACGTCGCGGCTCTGGATGAGGATCTCCTCTCTGTGAGCCACGAAGAGGACACGCCTGAACTCGGGTCGGGAGGAATCGAACGCAGCGAGCCACGTCTTTCCGAGGCCGGTCGCGAGGCTGACGAGTCCACCCGTGAAGCCCGCCGTCCGAGTCTGCTCGAGGGCGGTCAGTGCCTCCCTTTGGATGTCCCGCGGCGCCACCGGTTGGGGCTCGGGCTCGATGATGGGGTCCTCGACACCTCCGGTCGACGTCGCAGTCTCGCGTCGGCGGTAGCCATCGAGAAAGGCCGGGTCGAGTGTCTCGCAGCGTGGATCGGCCCACACCGCCTCGAAGCTTGCGCGTAGCGGTGCGACGTCGCGAGTGCCGACGTTCCATTCAACTCCGCCATCGATGCCGGCGGCGCTGAGGTTGCTGGACCCGACGAATCCGGCTGCAATCGGTGAAGTTGTGGACCAGAAGATGTATGACTTGGGGTGAAAGCTCACCCCGCTGCTGCGAAACACCCGAGTCTCGATGGCTGCGCCGTAGTTGTCGCGCAGGTCGAGCAGACGTGCGAGAGCCCGATGATCAGTGACGTTCATGTAGTCGGTCGTGATGATCCGAACGCGTGCGCTGCGTTCCAGCGCATCTGCAAGGTGGTCTTCAATGAGCTCGAGGCCGGATCGCATAATGAAACTCACGATCAGGTCGATGCGGTCATACTCCGTGTTGATCAGACAGCGGAGTAGCTCAAGGAGCAGAAACCGCTCCTTGGTTGCGTCGAAGAGCTCCACGTTTCCAGGTTCGGCGGTTTGGGCAGCGAGGTAGTTGCCCCGACTTGGGATGGCGAGTCGGACCCCTCCCCTTGGATCTGGGGTATCGCCGTGGTAGCGCGGGATCACATGCAGGTGGAGATGGTCCACGGTCTGGCCGGCGGCGGCGCCAGCGTTGAACCCGACGTTGTAGCCGTCGGGTCGATGCAGCTGATCCAGCGTCGCCTTCACCTGGTCTACGAGCGTCCAGAGGTCGACCTTTTCGTCGGCGGACGCTTCCCACCAGTGCGAGATCAATCTTCGAGGTACCACGAGGCAGTGGCCTGGCGACACGGGGAAACGGTCGTAGAACGCGAACGCGGACCGATTTGAGGCGATCCAATCCGAGGACGGGATGTCCATGAAAGGCGAGGTCTCGGCGGTCACGGTGATGGGAATCTATTCGAAGGTCCAGCCCGCCGGGGCAGCCCGATGGCGTAACACTACGCGTCCCCGATCGGAAGCGCCTTCGGCGGCGAAAGGTCGAGCGACTTGGCCGGCTGTGCGCCCTGTGCGAGGAGCTCCACCAGGAGGTCCTGTCGGGGCTGGCCGAAGGCCAGCCGGTAGAGCGCGATGACCTTCTTGAGATTGGTCCATGCGTCTTCGTCCCTGCTCATCGGGTAGCTCAGTACATGGCGTTCTGTTGAGGCGGGGCCAGCGAGGTCCCAGTGCGGAACCATGTCGCTCGACCCTTCCGGCCGGGCCGCTTCGGCCGCCGCAAACATGGTCGACCAGACGTCGCCGGAGCTGTCGCTCAGCACGTGCGGGTGGAAGTGGTGTACGAGGTTCTTGCGGATGGCGTGACCGTGGAATCGGTTTACTCGCCCTTCGCGTTGCTCGAAGTCGACGGGGTTCGCTGGAAGGTTCCAGTGCACGATCGAGTGGCACCACCAGTGGAAGTCGACACCTTCCTGCCCGATCGACGTGGTCGCGAGCACGAACGGCCAGAAGGGTGAGTTGAATGCCGCTCGCACCTCGGGCAATCGAGCGTCGTCCTGTTGCTGTTTGAGTCCTCCGTACCGGAGTGCGAAGCGACCGAAGAACGGAATCGACGCACGCTCGGGGTGGTCAACATCAGTGGCTTGATAGGTGGCACCTCGCACAACGAGCGCTCGCCGCGCGATCTGGGCAAGGCGGAGCAGCTGCTGATCGTCGCTGAGCTCAAGCCCTTCGGCGCCGACCAGATGGTGGAGGTACTCATCCAGCATCGCCTGCACGTTGCCGTTGCGGCAGTACTGGAGCACCGCGCGCCAGTAGGTCTCCTCGTCCGAACCACCGAGCGACGACAGCAGGTAGGTGGCATCAGGCCGGTTGAAGAGGGTGCGGAAGCCAGATGCAATGACGGCGGCCGCACTCCACAGCCCTGAGTCGGTCACGGCGTGGTCCGCAGGAAGCAGACGCCGGAGTGCTCGCCACGCGACGTTTCCTGGTGCAGCGACGCCGAGAAGTGCCAACGTGCTCACCAGGTCACTCGGCCGCTCGATGGTGGAGGTGTCGCTGTGTCCGTCCATACGATCGAAGGCAAGCGCGACGTGAGTCGAAAGGCCGTCTTGGGCGTCTTCGAGGAGGGCTTCGCCGGTCTCGAGTGAGCCGAGTAACGCCTCGCGCATCTCGGCGTACGGGCGCTCGGCGAGTGCGGTGCGGATTCGGCTCTGACCATCCCAGTCGAACGGTGCACCCCAATACCAGGCGGTGCTTGCGCTCGAGGTACCGACGCCATCGGAGCCGAAGCGGACCCTCACCTTCGACTCGGTGTACTCCATGAGCTCGTCAACGTTTGCCTCAAACGACGTGTGCTTGCGGGCAATGTCGAGTGGGTCAGTGACCTCCGCAAGCCCAGGGCTTGGCCAAAAGAGCGCCAGCGTCATCATCGATGCGGGGTCACCGTCGCGCGTTCGGTACTGGAGGCGTGCAGTGAACCGCTCCCGATCGAATTCACCGCTCTCCGTTCGGATGCGGCGCTCAGCTTCGTAGCTCATGAGCGACGCGATCGCAGAGGGAGCCGCGACCCAACTCGAGAACACGATTCGCTTCGTAATGCTCTGTGCCCCAGCGTCCGCGAAGGGACCAGACGGCTGGTAATAGGGAAGTGAAGGTGGCATCCACAGGAGACGCCACCAGCCCTGATCAATGGTCTCCGATGCGAGCTGTCGAAGGCGCGAGTTGCCCCAGTCGATCGGCTCGAAGCGTTCGATGGTTCGACGGTGCAGGCGCTGGGTCGACTTGATGAGTGGCGCGAGGTCGTGCTGACGCTCTGGGCTGGCGAGCGCCGTCTTCAGTTCCCGACCGACCTTGTACCCGTCGAGGAAGTTGACGAAGTACGGCGCCGATTTCCAGTAGTCCACCGTCAGGGGGGCGTCGAGTGCCTCGGCGAGCCGATGGAGAGCGACGTACCCGGCAAGATCGCCCGCAGTCACGGGCCCCGACTGGGTACGTGTCGTGCCGGCTGACACACCGCGCCGCTCGACCCGACTCATGAGGTGCAGCAGCGCACCGCGCAGGGTGGTGCGAAGTGCCTCTGTTGGTTGGCCAGCGATGGTGGCATCGCGAAACGCGGCGAGGTCGCGGCGAATACCCGCGACACGGTTCCGCCCATGGTCGAGGAACTCAAGGGTCTTGAAGAGGTCGGTGTAGTGGTCCTCTCCGCCCGCCGCTTCCTCTGCGAGCGTGAACGGCTTGTACGGCGTCGCGGACAGCAACAGCACCCGGGCGTCATCCTGGGCGAACAAGTGGTGTGCCAGTTCGGCGGAGGGGTCGAGGGGGTCAAGCAGGTTCCGAAATCGCTGGAACTCATCGAGGATGATGAGGTCTGGCTCGAGTGCCCGGACGCCAGCGCGAGCGAGCAGATGGCGTAGCTGACCCGTCAGGGCGCCCGCGGCGTGCTTCTGTTCCTTTGTCAGCTCATTTCGGCCGCGCACGTCGGCCACCAGCGCCGGCAGTTCGGTCGAAAGGGGTGAGGCATCGAAGTCGCGCAGGAACTGCTCACGAATGGACGGCTCCCACTTCCCCGCCTGGGCTTCGATGTAGCGGTGGAAGTTCTCCAGTTTGGTGACGCCACCTTGCAGGATCCGGCGCAGTGCGGTCGAGTCGCCGCGTCGATAGCCGAGGTGCTCCTCGAGCAGCTTCACGAGGATGGCGCGTTCGGTTGCCTTACCCGACTGCTCGCCCATGTTGAATGAGGTGCCCGGGGTGAACGCCACCAGCGTGACCGGCTTATTGCCGTCCGCAGTGGTGCTCCGGAGCAGATCGGGCTGGGCGACAAGCATGCTGAGTCGTGTCGCCGGGGCCACTTGGTGGTCCTTCGATACGACGAGCTTTCGAAGGTTCTGATCGGCGATGTCGCTGTTCGAGCAGACATATACGACGTCGACTCGCCGGATTCCTTCGTCGTGCTGCAGGTGGTCAATGACCCTCTGGATCAACCCCCGCGCGACCATGGTCTTTCCCAGACCGGTCTCATCAGCGATCAGGAACCGCCGGGAGGATTCGGGATCGACGTACAGCTGCTGGAATGCATGCTCGACGCTGGCTCGTTGAAAGTCCTTCAGCCCGGCGAGTGGATCGGGAGCGTTCATGTGGACTCCACTCCGATGAGTAGACGGGCTTGCTTGACCGCACTCCACAGCTCGTCGCTCCACCCAACCGGCAGTACCGGGGGATTCGCGTGACGGAGCTTGTCGACCACCACATCCAGTCGGTCGATGGCGGTTGGGCTTGAGGCAAGTGCTCGAACGAGGAGTTCGAACATTCCGATGGAGTGCGGTGAACGGTGCCACGCGCCGCTGCCGCCGAGTGAGGCGTCGATCCCGGTCGGTGCATCGTTGACGAGCGAAAGCAGCAGCATCACGAACCGGAGGAACTTCTCCGGAGTGTCGATCTGTCGAACCATGAGGTCGTCGAGCCGTCCGGGGATGTCGACCAGCCACTCCGCCTTGAGGACTGCGGATCGTGAAGCCGAACGACCCTCCACGCGACCCGAGACGGTCACGATGAAGAACGGCGTCAACGATGCTGCGGCATCAGCTGGAAACTCGAGACTGACCCGTCGACCCGATGGTGAGCTCTGGGCCATGTGCGGATAGCTGAACGGGGCAAAGGTGATGTCGAGCGACTCGATGCGGTCGTCCTCCGGCAACCGCCAGTCGGAGAGCAGCTTGCCCTTCCACCCCGACTCGCCCTCCGAGGCGTCCAGCGAGAACACGTTCGACGCGATGTCGACCAGCAAGCTCTCGAGAACACGGTCGACAGCGGGCGTGTCGTGTGCCGCAGCGTCTGGGCTTGGGGTGTATGGCTCAAGCAGCGCAAGGAAGGGGGAGTCTGCGCTCAACAGTGCGTTGACACCGAGGGCCTTCGGCCCACCACCGAGCTCGCACAGAATTTCCACATTGCCGTTGAACGCGGCCGCCGTGGCGTTCGCTGAACCGACGTAGACATAAGCACGCCGCGCCGCCTCAATGACATACGCCTTTGCATGAAGGCCACCGAGCTGTCGATCTGCATCGACAGCCTCGCCTTCGTCCCGCATCTCAGCGAGTGGATGCAGGGTCATGAAGGACACATCGGGGAGCTCAGCAACGTCGAGTGCCGCGATCGACTCCTGTCGGCTGACCACCGTGAGGTCGGTGCGAGCGCTGTTGCCGAGCAGTTCCTCAATGCCGGCTGCCGACACGAACGGGGAGATCAGCAGGTGACGGAAACCGGCGAACGTGTCCCTTCGGGAGGCCTTCGAGAGTCCGCCACGTACACCGAACGCGAGGAAGCGGATGCTGTCAACACCTTCGGGGTACTCCCACATCACCCGACGGATCTCACCGGCGAGCTCAAGAACGCGAGCTCTGCGTTCGCCGGGCAACCCCGGCCCGGCAAGCTCGGGCAACGCCTCGAGGAGTGCAACGAGACCGCCATTGTCTGGGTTGACACTTCGGCTGGTCGGGTCGCTGTCGAGGCGAAGCATGAGATCCCAGCTTCGGTCTGGGGTGAGGTTTCGGGACGCGACGATGCAGCGGTAGGAGGCTTTGTCATCGGCGTCGATGAACCGAAGCACCCAGATCTTCGGATGGAACAAGTGGCCTGGTCTCGGGCGCGCGACCGTGTGCAGCATCGGCTCAAGTAGCCCCGCAAGGTCGCCCGGCCAGGACCGCGCCGAGATCATCCCCGCTTGCGCGAAGACGTCGATCTTGTCGGCTGTTGTTCGGAGCGCCTGCATCACAGCGAGAGGGTCAGGGTCTCCACCGAGGTTGTAGCCAGCGAGCGCGAGTGGAACCGTCAGCGCACTGTGCAAGTCGACAGTGAAGGTGGTGCCGACTGCGTGATCCAGCGTGCAGCCAGGGGGTGGCCGCAGCGCGTCGAGCAACAGGGTCCGAACGTTGGGCTCAAACATCGGTGGCCTCGTTCGCGTTGAGATCGTTGAGCATTCGGACGACCTGGAACCACCGATACGACAGTCGTCCAGCGCCGCTCGCGCCAGTCCACTGGAGCATCATCTTGTCGTTCGAAAGTCGCGCCCGACCCTTCTTCTGCTCGCGTTCGCGTTCACGTATGAGCCCGCTGGCCTCGTCCAGCAGAAGTGGTGAAGTCGGCCCGCCCCGGCGCAGTACATCGATCCACCGATTCACAAAGAGCTGAGTCCGCGGCATCGGTGCGGCGTAGTGCTCCATCACGAGTGACCAGAAGTCGTTGGTATCCCATTGGCTCAACGACGAACCGACGACTCGTTCCCACCACTCGTCAAGTGCCTGCTCGTAGTCGCGTGTCTCAACAGGGATGGCGAGCTCCTCTGCCCTGCGGGCAAGCAGCAAGTTGTACAACAGCGCGGCTCCATGCAATGCAAGCGAGAACATCTCGGCATGACGGAGCAGGCGCAGCACTTCATCAGGAGCGCCCGCTGCACCGGGTTCGGTCCAAGCCCAGTTCGTCCTGCCATCCGGGGTGGTGTCCATTGGAGCGACATCGTTGAGGACGAGCCAATGGAGCAGCGAGCCGCCGGTTGATGCGAGCAGCCGCTCCTTGAGCCAATCACGCTCCGGTTCTGGGAGCGTGAAGTCGAGCGATGGGAGACTTGGAAAGCCCTTTGGGGGCTTGGGGAGATTCGGATCCCAGGCCTCATTGCTCCGCCCCACCAGTTCAGTGAGCGCGTCCTCGGAGTGGGTTTCTCGGCCGGCGGCCGCGCCCACCTGTTCCTTCGAACCCGGCCAGCGGCAGATTCCATAAGAGCTCAGCGCGCTCCAGTAGATCGTTGACGGCACGATCTTGACGTTCTGTCCGGCCTCCACGCCGATGAGGCCATTCAGATCCCCACCCCTGCGGATCGTCTCGATGAGTTTTCGCTCTTCTCGGTCGACCCAACGGAGCAACTCAATTCCTCGAAGGCGCCGCTGTTCCGCGGCCTGGAAGAGCCAGGGTACGAACAGCAGATACCTGGCCCTGGTCTGGATGACCGAGACACCTGGAAACAACAGGTTGCTGAAGACGTCGCGAATGGTGCCGATACCGAGTTCATCGCGACTATCCGCTTGGCTGAAGAGTTGCACGATCTCTCGAGCGCGCCGGTTGTCCGCCTCCGAAAAGTCCATCCAACTCAGTGATGAAGCCATCGTGTACCTCCGCCGATTCCCAACCTACATCGACAGACGCAACGGAACGGTTGAGGTGTGATGCGGATTCACCGGCCCGGATGAGGCCCGGTCGCGCTGGACCTGGCGGCCAATAGCAAACAGTTACGCTCGGCCCTAATGATGGATGACGCAGGATTGACGGTTGGTTCACGTTCAATCTGATGCCTTGACGTTCAGAGTCGAGTCCCCACGGCCCGTTACGCCGGTTGCGTACGCAATCGAGTTCCGTCCGGTCCGGCGACGACTGTCGCGACGGTGGCCGAGCTCCGGATCGCCGATCCCGAAGCACGACGCTTCGGTTTGCTCCTTGAGGCTCGCCTGCTCGGAAAGCGGCAGATCATGGCGCCCCGGTCCCGCCTTCCTCGCCCTTCGACTCCCCACGACGCGGCCACCGCCCGCTCAGCTTTCCCGTCAACTTGGACGCAGCTGAGCCAACTTGACCGACCGCACCGGCGCCGAAGTCCTTGATTGCCCCGAGCCCATCGGCCGTGGTCGTGCGGGCCTTGTCCCAGCTCTCGCCAGCCGCCTCTGACCAACGTTTGGCTTCCGACGACTCGTGTCCGGGCTCGATCCCCAGCAGTCCGTGGAAGTCGGACATCTCGTTCGCGACCTGGTTGCGCGACGCGACGACGGCAGGCGATGCCGTTGGATGCAACAGCACCTTGGAGTTCGCTCGATCGACGGCAACGCTCATTCGGCGGAGCAGGTCGTACGTCGTGCCAGCGATCAACTCCAATCGGTCCTCGCGTGCGGCCTTCAAGCCCATTCGGTGCCGGTCCAGCTCGTCCGGGCTCGAGTCCATGACACGATCGAGCTCCAACACCGCGACGGCGTCGTGCAACTGGAAGCAGCGGGCGAGGACGGTCAGCCACTTTCGAGCATCCGCCTCCGCTTCCTTGGCCAGATCTGCAAGCTCACCGATGCCCGCAGTTGCCTCGATCTTGTCGGCGAGGTCGGCGAGTTGCCGGAGCGCGAGGCCCTGCGTCTCGAGGATCGTGCCGGACGACGCCTGGACCTTCGACCAGGTGACATCGGAGACTCGACCCACCGATGCCTTCACCGTTGTCGCCTCCCGGACGGCCAGGTCGATGCCGTCGAGTCGTGCCAACACCTGGTTGGTCTGCATCCGCAGCACTGCATCGAGCTTCTGATCGATGCGGGCCAGATAGTCGGCGATCTCGCTCATCTGTTGTTGCATTGCCAACTGCGACATGGCTCCTGCGGCGCCCGCCAGCAGCGCCGGATTCGTGACCATCGATCCCGGTGTCTTCACGATCTGAATCCACTGCTTGATGTCGCCGGGCTGGCCGACCATTGCATGACTCACACCCGGCGTCTTGGTGTCCATCAACCCGTACTTCTTCACCGCCGCCGCCGACTCGTTCGTCAGCTTGACCCACTTGCCCGACTGCGCCGCGATTTCGGAGCCTGCTTGGGCGATTGCAGAGCCGGCGTTGAGCACCTCGCGCCGGGTGGGGAGCGCCTTCGCCGTCGTGGCGAGCCCTTCGGATTGGAGGAAGAGTTCCACGTCCGATGACGTGCCGAACACTGCGAGGCCATCTCCGTCGCTGACCAACTCGATCTCAGTACTCATGGTGTGTCGCTCCCCTGCCAAGCGCCGCCCGTGGTGAGGAAGTCCGTCCGCTCGCGCTGGCGCCTGACAGCGGACGATCAGAGCGAAGGTAGCACCGTACGTTTCTGTTGAACCATGGGAAGTCGGCGGCGATACGGGCTGTTTTCCAACTATTCACCCTGTTGCTGTCGTGCGATCTGCCTGTCGTCGCGGTGACGGTGACAGTGAGACCGAGCAGGATGCGGGCGTTACCCGGCGACTGCGATGAGCACTGTGTCGCCCGACGGAGAGAGGTTGCGTGCCGTAGCGAACGTGCCTCCTCCAGCTGCAGCGAAGTAGGGGTAGGTGAACGTCGGCGATGAGGTCCGTGCCGCCGTCTGCAAGTTTCCCGCCGTCGAGGTCAGCGACGAGAACAGCACCGTCCCGCCTGCGCCATCAGGGGACCATGAAAGCAACTCTGCCCGTCGGCCGTCGCTCGTGAGGGACATGATGTGAGCCTGCCCTGTGAGACGGGTCGCCCTCGGCCAACTGCTCGGCGACTTGGCTGGGTCGATCGTGGTCGACCACACGTCCTGCGGTGTTCCATCTGTCTGCAGCGCTTGTTCCCACGCGATGACAACTCGAGTACCCACGGCCTCGACCTCGATGCTGAAGGCACTGCTGCCCCCCGTGAGAGCGGAGATCGCTGTCGGCTGTGGGAACGGTCGGCCTCTGGCCGCGGTCATCGCCAGGACCACGCCCTGCGTGTTCGGAAGGACGAGTGTGTCTCGATACCACTGGAACGCGACGACCACTCGTCCATCCGGTGCGACCGCGACATCCGATTCGTTGTACGCGCCTCCTGCGCGGCCCGCGTTGATCGTTGTCGTCGCAGCGAAGCCCGCCACCGACCCGCGGGCGACGCTGAGCGCTCGACGGGTCGGGTCGGGACCGGTCGTGTTCCACGCGACAGCGATATCGCCGCGGGCGTTGACGTCGACAGCGACACGACTCCCGTCATCGGGGCCGAGGTCTCGAGCGACACCGAATCCGGCGGCTGTCGCCGCCGACACCCAGCGGTGGCGCTGTGTGAGGGTGAGTCCCATCACGTGGTGTAGGAGCGGGCCAGCATCCTCGGGGTGATGGTGGTCATCGTGCGATTCTCGAAAGCGACCAAGCAACCGAGAGGCCGCACGATGACCAACAGTGAGTTTGCCCTATCCGACCTTGCCG
>SXGU01282898.1_pt1 | contig 14678 bp, 13 predicted proteins | sample 3174531 | NCBI WGS metagenome assembly SXGU01 (sample SAMN11356863, study PRJNA531348) | freshwater metagenome | isolation source: freshwater sample F1-140 | place: China: Fuxian Lake, Yuxi | collected 2017-12-25
CTCGACCGCAAGAAGGACATGATCTTGTCGGGCGCGTTCAACGTGTACCCGCGGGACATCGAAGAAATCGCCGCCCGGCACCCCGATGTCGGGGACGTCACCGTGATCGGGATTCCGGATCCGCGATGGGACGAAGTGCCTCTGGCCTTGATCATCCCGCGGGCGGGTGTCACCCCCGACCTCGACGCGGTCAAGCAATGGATCAACGAACGGGTTGGAAAACACCAGCGGGTTGCCGGAGTCCGGCAGCGAGAGAGCTTTCCGCGCAACGCATTGGGCAAGATCCTCAAGAAGGAGCTTCGGGCCGAGTATGGCAGCTAATCAGACGAGGGGGCACTTCTCGGTCTCGGTGTCGAAGGACTATCTGACCTTCTCCGCCGCGCATTTCTTGACGATCCCAGACCACAAATGCGAGTCGCTTCACGGCCACAACTACGTGGTCACGGTCCTGGTCGAAGGTGCGGTCGACCGGGCCACCGGTTTCGTGGTCGACTTCGCCGTCGTCAAGAAGATCCTGCGGCCGGTGATCGACCGAATCGACCACAAAGTCCTGGTACCGTCCGGCAACCCGACGGTCGTCGTCGGCACCGAGGGCGATGCCACCGTGGTCCACTACCGAGGCGTTCGCCGATTCCAGTTCCCGAGTACCCATGTTGCGGTCATCCCGGTGTCCGACACCACGGCGGAGTTGCTGGCCGAGTACTTGGCCGTTGCGGTCCGAGACGGGTTGGCGCTCGAGGGCGTGGCCGGTGTCGCGTCGGTGTTGGTCGACGTCGAGGAAAGCCCCGGTCAGAGCGGCCGGTTTCGATTGGACCTCCAATGAACACCAGGAACCATGACTGAGCGGGCGCTGACGACCACCGAGATCGCCGACGGGCTGGCCGCGATTCCAAAGTGGCAACAGGTCGGCGGGGTCATTCGCCGGGTCTATGCAACCGATGGGTGGCGCGGATCGATGCTGGTGGCCAACGCGATCGGGTTCATTTGCGAGGCTGCCGACCATCACGCCGAGGTTTCGATTACCTGGCCCCGGGTCACCGTTTCGCTTTCGACCCACAGTGCCGGAGGTATTACGGCCAAGGACTTCGAAGTCGCGGCCCTGATCGAGCGCCAGGTCGGGTGGAAGCCCGGCCCCGGGTCCGCGCTCGCCGGGCCGGCCGCTCCGTTCGTCGAGCCGGGTTAATCTCCGAAGGAAACGCCGAGGCTCCGAGCGGTCAGGATGACGCCGCTGTCGAGAGGGACCAGTTTCTGCTTGCCCATGACCTCGCTGATCCGGCGCCGGCTGATGGTCGGCGGCGTGTAGACCACCACCGATCCAAAATCGGCATCGGCGATGGCCCGAACCGCCGCCGAACCAAACCGGAGTGCCAACAAGCGATCGAATGTCGTAGGCGAGCCGCCGCGCTGGAGGTGCCCGAGCACGAGGCTTCTGGTTTCCTTGCCGGTCCGCTCCGCGATCGTGGCGGCCAACTGGGCCGCAATCCCGCCTAACCGCTCCACCATGCCGGCCCTGGCCGTTTCGAGCAGAGCGACGCTGCCGTTTTTCGGGCGGGCGCCCTCGGCCACGACGATCATCGAAAAATGCCGGCCGTTGGCTTCGCGATCCCGAATTTTTTGGCAGACCTTCTCGACATCGAACGGAATCTCGGGGATCAGAATGACGTCAGCGCTCCCGGACACGCCGGTGTGCAGCGAAATCCAGCCCGCGTTCCGCCCCATCAGTTCGACGACGAACACTCGATCGTGGCTCTCCGCGGTCGTGTGTAGTTTGTCGAGTGCATCCGTCGCCGTTGCGACCGCCGTGTCGAAGCCAAATGTCGTCTCAGTGCCGACGACGTCATTGTCGATGGTCTTCGGCACTCCGACGACCGGCACGCCCCTTTTCCAGAGATCGTGTGCAATCGTGAGACTCCCGTCGCCGCCGATCGCTACTAACGCGTCGAGCCGGTATTGCCGGAAGGACTGCAACAGATCGCCGGACCGGTCGACCTCTTGGGTCGACCCATCGGGCATCCGAGTCGGCCAACGAAACGGGTTCCCACGATTGGTGGTGCCTAGGATCGTACCCCCCAAGTGGGTGATGCCGCGGACTTGATCAGGGCCGAGCGGAATCAGACCACCGGCCGGATCGCCCCGGCGACGATCCGGGCCGTCGTAGGATGTCCCGGAGTCAAACGCGTGGCCGCCGCCCCGAACGAAGAGTCCGTCATACCCGCGCCGGATCCCGAAGCACTCCCAGCCCCGTTGATGGGCGGAAAGTACCACGGCTCGAATGACGGCATTGAGGCCGGGAGCGTCGCCGCCCCCGGTTGAGATCGCAATCCGCATCTTTGACCTACCTAAGCCGCGGGTTTCTTGTTGATCAACCCGACCACCTCACCGGGCTCGGCGTGGCGTCGGAGGGCTTTCTTCGAAAAGACCAAGGCCTGATCCACGGTTACTTCAAAGACTCCGCCGGACGAGGGCAGCATCTTGATCTCGATTGCCGGGAAGGCCTGCTTGAGCTCAGCCGCCAGCCTGGCGGCTCGGGGTTCGTAGTTTCACTGAACGCAGTACTGGATCGAAACGTGCATCGAGTCGTTTCCGGTGAGTGGGTTGGCGCCCCACGGACCCGAGTATCCTAGCCGCTTGTCAAATCCTATGTAAGTGGCCTATCTATAACGATATGCGTGCTCGGCTCAAGCTCCTGACGACCGGCTACCTGGCGGCCGCGATTGGAACTGCGTCGGCCCAAACGGCCGGAACGGTCGAGCTCTCTGCCTTGGGCGTCTGGCACAATAAGACATCGACCCTCGATGGGCTGCGGGGATTTGGCGCCGGGGCTCGGCTCGGGATCTGGTTGCCGATGCGCTTCGAACTGGAGGGCCAGCTCGATGTCACGAGCCTCCGGCAGTCGATCTCTGGAACGAGCCTGCAATTGGTGCATGCCGCCGGGAGCTTGGTCTACAACATTCCAGTTGGAGGTGGCAGTGCCTACCTCCGCGGCGGGTACGGCAAACTCCGGCCGAATTGCGCGATCGGCGTGGCAGCCTACTGCTACTCACACGGCGCGATCGTCGCGGCGGCCGGTTTCCGGGCTCCGCTCACCGGAGGCCTGCAACTCCGGGCCGAGGGGATGATGAGAAACCGATCGGTGTACCAATACGCCTCGTTTGGAGCGAGCGTCGGATTGACGGTCCTCGCGGGCGGAGGCCGGAGTCGCTCGGGGCCAGGACCGGACACCGACGGCGACGGCGTCAGCAATCGTCGCGATCGGTGCCCCGACACGCCGCGGGGTGCCCTGACCGACGGGCGCGGTTGCCCTTCCGACTTCGATGGCGACGGTGTCTTCGACGGGATCGACCGATGCCCGACCACCCCGAAAGGCACGTCGGTAGACCCGATCGGATGCCCCGCAAAAAAACCCGACTGATCCTGGCGGTTTGGCTGGCCGCCGGGTCCCCGCTCGGAGCGCAATCACCCCGATCCGCCCCTCCGCCGGCCTGGCGAGCGTTGTACGTCAACGCCTGGGCCTTTGGGGGGGCTCGTTTCGACCAGTTGGTCCGCCTCGCCGATAGCACCGAAATCAATGCGCTGGTGATCGACGTCAAGGACGACACCCTCGAGGACGGGCAGCGGCGTTCGGCTGCGTTAGGTGGGATTCGAACCGCGGAAATCACGCCGTACCTCCAAGCATTTACCCTGGGGCAGCCCCGTTACACACCCTGGCATGTCCGGGAGCAGATCCAGGCGGCTGAGGACCTCGGAATCATGTCCTGGGTGCTCTGGAATCCCGGGCTCGCGGTACGATCCGGCGATCTTCCGACCCGAGCCGGCCCAATCGGTGGGCGGCGGTGGGGGACGACTTGAGTAGACCGAGCGTTCCCGGATACCCTTTCATGGTCTCCTGGGGTGTGGGTGTCATGGTGAGATCGGTCACAGCCGGAATCCTCTTGGGCATGGCATGGGCCCTCCCCGCCGCCGGCCAGCGCTCGCCGGCTCCCGGATGGCCCGCAGCCGTTGCCCCAGGGGAGTGGCATTTGCCGGGCCGCGATTACGCCTCGACTCGCCACAGTGGCCTGGGGCAACTCACGCCCCAGAACGTGGCCGGCTTGAAGGCCGCTTGGTCGTTAAGCACCGGGGCTCTCGGGTCGCACGAGGGCAGCCCGCTCGTGGTCGGCTCGGTCATGTATCTCCATACCCCATTTCCGAACGCGGTGTTCGCCCTGGACCTCGGCAAGCCGGGAGCTCCGGTACTCTGGAGCTACGCCGTGCCCCCCGCGGTTGCCCGGGCCGTTCCCCCGACGGGATGTTGTGACGCCGGAAGCCGGGGACTGGCCTACCACCCGAGCGGGAAGCTCTTCGTGCCGCTGCTCCACGGCGAGTTGGCGGCGCTCGATGCCAGGACGGGCAAGGAACTTTGGCGGCTCAAGAACGCCGACGGCCGGTTGGGTGCCACCATGCCTGCGGCGCCGCTCGTCGTGAAGGACCTTGTCATCGTCGGAACCGGCGGGGCGGAATTCGGAGTTCGCGGCACGCTGACGGCTTATCTGGCCGCAACCGGCAAACTGGTTTGGCGGGCCTACCATACCGGGCCCGATGCCGACGTTCTGATCGACGGGGAACCTAACGTTCAGTATCCGTCCCACCGAGGGCGGGACCTTGGCGTCTCCAGTTGGACAGGCACCGAATGGACCCGAGGCGGCGCCACGGCGTCCGGATGGATTTCTTATGACCCCGACCTCGACCTGATCTTCTACGGCACCGACCACCCGGGGGCCTACAATGCCTCCGTCCGGACCGGCGACAACAAGTGGAGTTCCACGATCTTTGCCCGGGAAGCCGCCACCGGCAAGGTCCGATGGGCCTATCAGGTCACCCCGCACGACCAATGGGGATACGACGCCTCGAACGAGACCATCCTCGCCGATCTCACTCTGGGGGGGAAACCGGTCAAAGTCTTGGTGCACTTCGACCGGAACGGGTTCGCCTATACCATCGACCGGGCCATCGGCCGGGTGCTGCTGGCCGAGCGGTTCGGTCCGGCCAACTGGACCTCCCGCATCGACTTGGGCACTGGGCAACCGGTCGTTGATTCGCGGTACGCCCAGAAAACCGGCACCACCGCCGGCATTTGCCCCGCAGCGGTCGGCACCAAGGGGCTCAATCCCGCGAGTTATTCGCCGGCTGCCGGATTGTTCTTCGTGCCGGTGGGCAACCTCTGCATGGACCTCACTCCAGTGCCACTGACGTTTACGGCCGGCAAGCCGTATCTGGGCGCCACCATCAAGATGGTCTCCGCCCCCGGACCGAATCGCGGCCGAGTGATCGCATGGGACGCCGCTACTGGTTCGGTGGCCTGGCAGGCCCAGGAGACCTACCCCGTTACCGGAGGAATGCTCAGCACTGCGGGTGGCTTGGTCTTCTATGGGACCATGGACGGGTGGTTCAAGGCAGTAGACGCGAAATCGGGGCTGGAGTTGTGGCGGTTCAAAACGCCGTCGGGGGTCGTGAGCAGTCCGATCAGCTACCTCGGGCCTGATGGCAAGCAGTATGTGGCGATCGTGGCGGGCCTGGGCGGCTGGATTGGCTTGGGAGCGAACGGGGCGTTTCCGAAAATGGCCGACATCAGCAACCCGGGCGGGACCCTGATCGTGTTCGGCCTGTGACGCGGTCCGGGCCTGCCGCGTTGCTGGTCCTGCTCGGGGCGTGCGGTGGCGGGCCGCCGGCGGCCGACGTGAGGCAACCGCAGCACGTCCGCCAGCCCGGGACCTTTCGCGATTGGCCGGTCGGTGAAAGCTCCGGGGTGATTGCCAGCCGCACGATGCCCGGGCGGTTTTGGACCCTGAACGATTCCGGGAACGCTACCAGTCTGTTCTCATTCGATTCAACGGGTGAGCCGATCGGCTTCGTGAATTTGAACGGCGCCACAAACGTTGACTGGGAGGCCATCTCGGCCGGCCCTTGCGGACCATCATGGTGCCTGTACGTCGGGGATATCGGCGACAACAGCACGATTCGGCCTTCGGTCACGATCTATCGAGTCATCGAGCCCGACCGGCCCGGCCTCGCGGCCCATGAGGCCAGGGTGCTCGACTCGCTGGTGGTTCGATATCCGGACGGACCCCGCGATGCCGAATCGCTCGTCGTCACCGAGGGTGGCGATGTCGCCATCATCACTAAAGGCCGGGAGTCCGTGGTCACAGCTTTCTGGATTGCGGCCTCGGCCTGGGCGAGCGGCGCAGCGGTGGCTCAACCGATCTGGACCGTGCCGATCACCCCGAGCATCATCAACAGGCGAATGGTGACCGACGCCGCGCTGTCCGCCGATGGCGCCACGCTGGTGGTGCGAACCTACCGGCAGATCTACCGGTTTGCCCGGACCCCAACGTCCCGCTGGCTTCCCGACCAACCGGCGGGGGTCTGCGACATCGACGGTTTGGAGCCTCAGGGCGAGGGGATCGCCTGGGCGTCATCCACAACACTCATCCTGACGAGCGAAATCCTGGTTCGAACGCCGGCGCCCATCACCTTCCTCGAATGTCCGGCGCGGTGAGACGATCGCAGTGGTGGGTCCTCATCCCGGTTCTGTTCGGATTGTTCGTGGTGCTCGATCGGCCGCGCACCACGAGGCCTGCCCACGAGGCGGAGTGGCTCGACGCCGGGGGCGTCCCCCTCCGCACTCTGCGGGCCGGACGGGGTGACACGACCCTCTTCCTGATTCACGGATTCGGGGAGTCGTTGTTCACCTGGAGGGCGATGGTGGACCCGCTGGCGGCCCATTATCGCGTCGTCGCGATCGATCTCCCCGGCTTTGGCGGCAGCGGGAAGCCCAATGTCCCCTATTTCGTTGACTCGATGACCGCCCGGCTGGACCGATTCCTCGACCGCTGGATCGAGGGGCCGGTGATCGTCGTCGGGCACTCGATGGGCGGCCAGCTGGCCGCCTCGCTCGCCTTGCACCGGCCCGACCGGGTCGCCGCAGCCGTGCTGATCGCGCCAGCCGGCTACGGACTCGGCCTCGCCGGGATCGCCGATACGATTAGCCCCGAGAAGGCCACGGCGATCGGGTGGTACCTCGCCAGCCGGGCCATGTTACTTCCGGAGCATGACGAGGAATGGCTCGGGGAACCGGATTCCGCGGCCGCCTACTCGCTGATGACCGATCCGAACTATCGTCGGGCCACCACCCGGATCCTGGACGACTTCGACTTTCGGTCGCTCCGAACCAAGTTCCCTGATATTCGGCAACCCGTGCTGTTGATCTGGGGAACCCTCGATCCGGTGATCCCCTATCAGTTGGCGGACAGCGTCAAAGCCCTGCTTCCCTGCGGCCGTCTCGCCTCCCTTACCGGGGCGTTCCATCGCCCGCAAGTTGAGACGCCTGATACGGTTACGTCGCTGGTACTCAGCTTCTCCAGGCAACCTATTTGCGCCTGAGCCGCACCCCACTAGTATTTCCTGGTCGCAACTACTAGTTTCGCGCCGTTTTCGCTCCACCTAGACCCATTTCGCGCGGGAGCGTCTTCTGGAACTTCCTACTCATCATCGGGTTCCCCTCGGCTGGTTGCTGCAGCACGGGAATGAATCGGTCAAACTCCTTTCTTACCAAGAGTTTGCGCCTCCGGCGACGGTTACAGCCGAGGTCCTCGACGGCCTGGCGCTGTCCGTCCAGAACACCAAGGCCGTCTTGGCGTTGGTCAAAAAGCAGAAGGACTCCGGCCTTTGGGGGGCCAACCTTTTGGCGCTAGGCCCCTCGGCGAAGGACGGTATCAAGGACATCGGCACCGTGGCGCAACACCGCCGGCTGATCCAGCTCGGCTACCCGCGCGGCGGTCGGCCGTTCAAGCTGTCGGAACGGATCTTCTTTCGGCTCCTGTCGCGGGATGAGGATCCGGCCCTGCTGTTCGAGAACTCCAAGTTCCTGAAAGAAGGGCCCCCGGCGGTCGAAACGATCCGGGAGCAATACCGGGAGGCGGCAACGGCCGCGTTGGCCGAGGCCGGCTATCAGGAAGATCCCCGGATCCGGGGCGCGGCCCACAAAGTGGCGTCGAACGTCTCTCAGTTCCTTCGAAGTCCGTTGGCCGACAAGCCGTTCGTCAAGTCGGCCGGCAAAGTGATTCTCTCGCCAGAGGCCCATCCGCCCACCTGGTATTCCGTTGCGATGATTGCGGCCCTGCCCAATCTCCAGCGGGAACGGGCCGGCTTCACGGAACGACTCGGACAGTATCTGGCCGAGCCGGCCCCGAAGAAGGCGTTTGCGCTGATGGTCGGCAAGAAGTCGGTCAAGTCGGACCATCTCCTTCTCGGCGACCCGATCGAGGCCGACAGCAAAGGCAACGCCAAGGATATCCCGCTCGCGCTGTACACCATCGAGTTGCTGGCGCGGCTTGGAGCGCTCCACACGGCTCCAGTGGCGACCAGGGTGCTGGCTCGATTGCTGTCCGAGTGCGACCAGCATGGGGTGTGGCAGCCGAAGGGACTCAAGGCGCAGCCGAAGCCAACCCACAAGATCACGTATCACTGGTATCCGCTGCACCCGGAGGCGAAAGACCCTGAATCACGGTCGGTCGATATCACGTTCCGGCTCGCCATGATCGCCAAGCTGCTCGGTTGGCAGCTCGATACCGTCTGAACCGATGGCTTCGCTCGACCTCACCGGATTCGGATTCACCCCGACCGAGAGCTTGGTCTACGAGACTTTGATCCGCGGGGGGCCGGGGACAGGTTACGCGATCGCCCGATCGGCCGGATTGGCCCGAGCCAACGCGTACAGCGCGTTGGAGGGCTTGGTTCAGAAGGGCGGCGCGCGAGTCGAGGAGGGGCGGCCGAAGCGGTATCGTCCGGAACCGCCTGCCACGTTGGTAGCCCGAATCATCGATTCCCAGGGTCAATCACTCGAGACATTGTCCGCTGTGCTGGCGGAGATCTCCGTCCCTCCGAGCCCGACGCTGGTTGAACTCAACTCGGCGCGGGGCGCGCTCCAGCTCCTTTCCCACGAAATCGCCCGGGCTCAACACAGCGTTGCCCTGGTGATTCCCGCCGACGGCTATCCGGCGCTCGTTCCCGCGCTTCGGAAAGCCACGGCCACCGGCGTCGGGATCGTGTTGCTGGCGCCGGCGCCGGTGGAGCTTCCGTTTGCGACGGTCGAGTTGATTCGGGAAGGCACCGTGTGGCCTGGCGAGCCGATCCTGTTCGTCGTCGACGACCGGGGGGCGATCCTCGCGGGCCGGACCGGCGATCAGGTCGGCGGGCATTGGGGTACCGACCCCGTGTTCATCGCCGCCACCCGAACCGTCATCGGGTCGTTTCGATCCCCACAGTGAGCGGCGCCGCTGAGTTCTTCGAGGAGCTGCGGCGGGAGTATCTCGCCGAGGCTCCCGCCCGGCTCAGCGAACTCCGGAAGGACCTCGCCGCCTTTGGCGCCGGCGAGTCCGGCGCCGCCAATTCACTCAAAGTGCGTTTCCATCGGCTGGCCGGCTCCGGCGGTAGCTACGGGTTTCCGGACATCAGCGGCCTGGCTCGGGCCACCGAGCGATGGATTGTCGCGAACCCCGAGCCGGACGCCGCGGGGATCGCTCACCTCGAGACGGCTATCTCGGAACTGGCGGCGATCTTCGACCGTGGGGCAGCGGAACTCGGCCTGCCGCAAATGGGACAGCCCAAGCCCCGGGCGTTTGGATGGCAAGCCCTCCTGCTCGGCGGATCGGATGACCTCGCCGCCCACGTCGAGGCGACGCTGGCCGATACCCAGTACACCGTTCAGCGAAAGCCGCTCGATTCGGGGCCAAAGGAAATCCCGGTATCGGCCCGGCCCGACGTGGCGGTCATCCTGGGCGATACCGAGGTCGACTTGGCCTCGGTCATCGTCGCATGGGCCGCGCCAGGACCGGCGCGACCGCCGTCAGTGGTACTGGTTACCCCGCCCTCATCGATCGACCCGCTGGCCAAGCCCTATGCGAACCTGGACGCCATTATCGCGTTGGCCAACGTCGAATCCGAGCTCCAGGGCTTCGTGCGGACCTTGGGGAGAGCCGCGACGGCTCCCCGGTCGATCCTCCTGGTCGACGGCGACGACGCCGGCGCCACCCGCACCCTGATCAACGCCCTCGATGGTGCAGCGGTCCGCGCCACCTTGGTGGCCGGCGGCAAGGCCGCCCGCAGCGCGCTCGAGCACGAGGCGTGGGACTTGATCGTCACCGAATGGCGCCTTGGCGATACGACCGCCCCGGCCTTGATCCGCTGGGTCCGAGGCCAGTCGAATTTCCGGCTCACGCCGGTCGTCGTCTTCGCGGCCCAGCTGACGGACGACGATCGGCTGGCCGCGATCCGTTCGGGCGCGGACGACGTTCTCTTGAAGACGGCCCCGCCGGCCTTCGTAGCCCAGGCGCTGTTGGCCCGAGTCGAGCGCAACCGGGCCATCCGGGCCATGGCGCACCGAGACGACTTGACCGGCCTCCTCAATCATGAGGCGATCCACGAGGAACTCCAGCGAGCGCTGAGTGCGGCCCGCCGAGCCAACGAATCCGTCGGTTTTCTGATGTTCGATCTCGACCATTTCCGCCGGGTGAACGAGCAGTACGGGTCGGGAGCCGGTGACAGCGTGCTGACCCAGGTCTCGCGGGCTTTGACGGGCGCGGTGAGGTCGAGTGATCCGGTCGCGAGGATGGGCGGCGAAGAGTTCGGCATCCTGGTTCGCCGGTGCCACGTGAACGACGCCGCGCGGGTGGCGGAGAAGGCCAGGGCCGCCGTCAGTGGTACACCATGCCCGATCGGCACTTCGTCGGTGACGGTTCGGTTGAGCGCCGGGGTGGCCTGCTACCCCGACCACGGAGCCACCGCGGAAGAAATCTTCCGGGCGGCCGATCGCGCCCTGAACACGGCCAAGCGTTCAGGGCGCGATCAGGTCGTCGTGGCCGGTTAGTGCGGGTAGCTCGCTGACAGCGGCGTCACGTCCCTCGGGTTGTCGTCTCCAAACAGGAGCCGCCCCTCCTTGAACGACGCGCCCCGCAACGTCAGCGCCAGCACCTCGCCGAGTTCGGTAACCGGGTGGATGGTCACTTGCTTCCGGATTTCTTCGGGCAAATCCACCAAGTCGGCTTCGTTGTCCTTCGGGATGATGACCGTGAAGATGCCGGCCCGAGTGGCACCGAGAATCTTCTCCTTGAGCCCACCGATCGGCAGGATCCGTCCTCGCAGCGTGATTTCACCGGTCATCGCGATATCGTGCCGGGCCGGTCGCCCCGACAAGGCCGACACCAGGGCCGTTGCCATCGTGATCCCGGCAGACGGACCGTCCTTCGGAATCGCCCCGGCGGGGACGTGGATATGGAGATCGCGATCGAACATCTCGTCGGGGATCCGGAGCCCCGCCGCGTGGGACCGTGAATAGGTCCACGCAGCCCGAGCGGATTCCTTCATGATGTCGCCGAGCTGGCCGGTCAGCACCAAGTCGCCCTTGCCGCGCATGGTCGAGGCTTCCACGAACATGATATCGCCGCCGACCGGAGTGTAGTACATCCCGGTGGCAACGCCGACCTGGTCCTCTCTGGCCATTTTCTCGGGGTGAACCCTGGGGCGGCCGAGGAACTCGTCGACCATTTCCTTGGTCACGAGGACGGGACCGGCGATTTCGCCCGCGGCGATCTTCCGGGCTACCTTGCGCGACAACTTGCCGATCTCCCGTTCCAGCTGACGAACCCCGGATTCCCTGGTGTATTCGCTGACGACGTCCTTCAGCGCTTCGTCGGCGAAGGTTACCCGTTTACCGGCCAGGCCGTTTTCTTCGAGTTGCCTGGGGATCAAGTATTTCTGCGCGATGATCCGTTTCTCGCCCTCGGTGTAGCCAGAAAACTCCACGCTCTCCATTCGGTCCAGCAACGGACCGGGAATGTTCTGGACGAAGTTGGCCGTGCAGATGAACAGCACTTCGGACAAGTCGAACGGAACCCCGAGATAGTGGTCAACGAAGCTGTCATTCTGCGCCGGATCGAGGACCTCGAGCAGGGCCGACGCCGGGTCGCCTTGGAACGAGACGCCGAGTTTGTCGACCTCGTCCAGTAGAAAGACGGGATTCTTGGTTCCGGCCTGTTTGAGGCCCTGGATGATCCGTCCCGGCATCGCGCCGATATCGGTCCGGCGGTGGCCGCGACTGTCGGCTTCGTCCCGGGCGCCGCCGAGCGAGATCCTGACGTATTTGCGGCCCATCGACCGCGCAATCGACTTCGCCACCGAGGTCTTGCCGACTCCGGGAGGGCCGATGAACAGCAGGATCGGCCCGCGGGCTTTGTCGTCGGCGTTGCCGGCTCCGGCGGGTTTCGGGGCCAGTTTGGCCGGCTCGAACTCCCCGGTCATGGTGACACCGGTTGACTCGGCCTCGTCGAGCTTTGCCTCGCGGGCGGCGGAGTCGGCGGTCGCGGCCTTCTCTTCGGCCTGTTTGAGTTGGCGGACCGCCAGAAACTCGAGGACCCGGTCCTTCACATCGCCGAGGGCGTAATGGTCGGCCTCGAGAATGTCCGCCGCGGCTTTGAGGTCCAGGTGTTCGTCAGTCCGGTTGCTCCAGGGCAGCTCAGCCACGGTTTCGAGGTAGTTCCGGATCACCTGAGTCTCCATCGACTCGCGGCCAATCCGTTGCAGCCGAGCTAGCTCCCGGTCCACCTCTTTCCGGGCCTCCGGGGGCAGTTCCAGTGCCTGCAACTTGGTCCGAAGCTCTTCGAGTTCGTCGGCCTCGTCCTCTTCGCCAAGCTCCTTTCGGATCTGCTTGAGCTGCTCCCGCAAGACCATTTCGCGCTGCCGCTCGCCCAACTCCTCCTGGACCTGCGACTTGATCTCTTCCTGGGCGTCAAGCACGGTGATCTGGCGCTGCACTTGGACCAGCACCCGCCGGAGCCGCTCTTCCACCGATAGGGTTTCGAGGAGGGCCTGGCGCTGGGTGGCGGGGACGTCGATGTAGCCGGCCACGAGGTCGGCAAAACGGCCCGGTTCGTTGGTGCTCGACAGCACCTGCTGGACGACTTCCTCGGGGAGCCCCGACTTATGGCCCAGCTCGGCAGCCCGCTGGCGAACCTCGCGGTAGAGGCCCACGAAGGCCGGATCCTCGGCATTGATCGGCGCCAACTCCTCGGCATCAACGGCAATCGCCTCGAGGGCCCCATCGCGGTCGGTCAGGTGGAGGGCAATCGCCCGGCGTTCGCCCTGCAGGAGCACTTGCATGCCCGAAAGCCCGCGCTGCACCTGAACGATCCGGGCGATGGTTCCAATGGTATAGAGCCCCTCGGAATTCACCTGCTCCGTATTCTCGCGCTGGCACAGAGTGAGGATCAGCTTATCGGGTGTTGCCATCGCCGCTTCAATAGCCCGGACGGTTCCGGGGCGACCGGCACCGATCGGGGTGGTTACTCCGGGAAACAGCACTAGTTCCCGGAGGGGGAGAACTGGAAGGGTAATTCGGTCGTTCATGGGTTTCCTCGGGCTCGGTACTCGGCGCTCGGCACTCGGCACTCGGCGCTCAAAGGGCCTAAGAGCGAGCGCTGTGCCATCCGATCCGGGAGGGTGGTATCGTGTTGGGGGGGATTGATTTAGGGTGGACGGATGGGGTCAGCCGGAGCGGTTTGACGTGGTACGAACCCTGCCTATCCGTGTCGGATCGACTCCGGAATGTGCCAGTTTGGCGGGGGCTCTGGTGGGGCGGACAGGTTGTGCTCTGGCGCTCCTGTAGCGAAATTGGTAAGCTGTTGCGGCACCAACGTTTCGACGACGGGAATGCGCTCGCTGGCATGACTGAACCAAACGATCCACAAGATCGCCCTCTGGCCCAAAGGCTAAAAGAAGCCTTAGGCGAAGCCTACACGATCGAAGGTGAAATCGGACGGGGCGGAATGGGTGTGGTGTACCGAGCCCGCGACGAGCGGCTGCACCGTCGCGTGGCCATCAAAGTCCTGCCCCCGGAACTCGCATATCAGAAAGACATTCGCGAACGCTTTACTCGCGAAGCCCAGACCGCGGCCCGGCTCTCGCATCCCAACATCGTACCGATTCATGACGTCGGCAACGGCGCGGGGTTGGTGTATTTCGTGATGGGGTACGTCGAGGGCGAATCGGTGGGCGGACGGATCAAGCGGCGGGGCAAACTCCCGCCCGACGAGGCTCGCCGGATCATGAAGGAGACGGCCGACGCCCTGTCGGCCGCCCACAGCCTTTCAATCATCCACCGCGACATCAAGCCGGACAACATCCTTCTCGAAGGGACCCGAGGCCGGGTAATGGTGACGGACTTCGGGATCGCGAAGGCCCTGTCCGGCACCTCGGGCGCGACGTTGACCGGCGTTGGCGTCGCGATCGGCACGCCCCAGTTCATGAGCCCCGAGCAGGCCGCGGGCGAGCGGGAGATTGACGGACGTTCGGACCTCTACAGCCTCGGCGTGGTGACGTACCAGATGTTGACCGGCGAACTGCCGTTCAACGCCCCGACGGTTGCGGGCATCCTCATGAAGCAGATTACCGAGCCGGCACCGGTACTGCATCTGACCCGCCCAGAAATTCCCGAGGATTTGTCGCTGGCGGTTGCTCGGTGTCTCGAGAAGGACCCTGAGAACCGGTGGCCCACGGCCGACGGCCTCCGTCGCGGGTTGGAGAGCCGGACCGTTGGATCCTATCGGCCCACGTCGACTGGGGTGCGGGCGGCGGCGCCGCCGCGAAAC
>SXGU01151279.1_pt1 | contig 14676 bp, 16 predicted proteins | sample 3174531 | NCBI WGS metagenome assembly SXGU01 (sample SAMN11356863, study PRJNA531348) | freshwater metagenome | isolation source: freshwater sample F1-140 | place: China: Fuxian Lake, Yuxi | collected 2017-12-25
AGCGCATCCCTGATAAGGATGAGGTCGTTGGTTCGACTCCAATTAGCCCCACGAAAGACTCCACGACGATGAAACTCTTCCGCCGGCTGTTGCTCGTGTTGTCCGTCGCATCTGCGGTCGTCGGCATTCTCCGCTTCGGCGGAAGCAGTAAAGCCAAGGTCACCACCAAGCAAGGTGGCTGGCGTTCGACAAGTTTTGACGGTGAACAATCGTGAGAATTCTTGGAATCATTCCAGCCCGAGGGGGATCAAAAGCGATTCCGCGCAAGAACCTTGTGATGCTGGGAGGCAAACCACTACTTGCATGGACATGTGATGCTGCGAAGAAGTCAAAGCTGGATCGCATCATTGTTTCTACGGACAACGAAGAGATTGCCAGAATTGCTGTTTCATACGGAGTAGATGTTCCTTTTCTCAGACCTGCGGAATTGTCGGAGGATTCATCCGCCACCATTGATGCAGTTGTCCACGCACTGAAAGCCATCAATGAAGAGTTTGATGCGGTAATGGTGCTTCAACCAACGTCACCATTTCGCACTACTCAAGACATTGACGAATGCCTGGCACTACTCGAACAATCCGCCGCTGACAGTGTGATCTCAGTAGTAGATGTTGGTGGATATCATCCGGCTCGAATGAAGTATCTTGATGGCGGGCGACTGGTTGATCCACCGTTCGCTGAGTTGCGAGAGAATCAACCCCGCCAAGAACTGGTACCGATGTACATACGCAATGGGGCGGTATATCTCACAAGGACCGAAACCCTGTTGAAGGGCAGCTTCAAGGGAGCAGATTGCATTGCATATGTCATGCCAGCTGACCGTTCAGTCAATATTGACGAGCCAATTGACATGATTGTTGCTGAAGCAATTCTAAGTTCAATATGAGGCGTCGCCTACTTATTACAGAACAGGATTCGTATCTATCGAGTGATTTGGAGCGTCTTTCCAAGATTTTTGAGGTTCATCGCGTGGTTCCAAGAAATCAAGCAGAGCTGGCTGCTGCTGTGCGCGAAATTGATCCCGAAGTTCTCATAGTTGGACTCGGAATCGTAGTTGGTCGACCGGAAGTGCGTGATGGGAGGACTCTGAAAATTGTCGTTTCGCCAACTACCGGAACCGATCACTTGCGAATTGAAGAACTGGAAGCTTCAGGAATTCAGGTGATCTCCTTGCGCAACATGCAGGAAGGTCTACGTTCGGTATCAAGCACGGCTGAGCTTGCATGGGGGTTGGTACTGATATTGGCAAGACAACTGGTCTCGGCAGCCAACTCCACATCAGCGGGCGAATGGCACCGTGAGAAGTTTTTGGGCCAGCAACTTCGCACGAAAACGCTAGGAGTAATTGGATTAGGACGACTCGGGCGATTTGTGGCTCAATATGGACTGGCTTTCGGAATGCGAGTAGTAGCCACCGATTCCGAAGCAACAACTCAATCTTCGGAGATCTTGTTAGTTACCATCCAAGAACTACTTGCGGAATCAGATGTCATTTCGATTCATGTGCCGCTTAACGGCACTACCCGAGGGATGATAGGGGTCAATGAAGTCAAAAGTATGAAGAAGGGGGCTTTGCTTGTGAATACCAGTCGCGGTGAAGTTGTTGACGAAGACGCGATTGCCTCGGGTATTAGGTCAGAACATCTTGGGGGATACGGAACCGACGTGATATCGGGTGACTCTGGTTGGTCTGGTTTGGTGCGTGCGAATCCTATAACCGAATTAGTTTCCGGTGGGTTCAATGTTGTAGTAACGCCACACATTGGTGGTTATACAAATGAAGCAGTCAATCACACTCGTCGACTTGTCGTTGACTACGTTCTCAATCACTCAGATATTCGATCGTCATGATCGGAGTGATTGGTGCCGGTCTCGTTGGAACACGCGTGGTGGAACGACTCGTTGCCGCTGGGCAAGTACAGGTATTGGTGAGTGACACGAATCCCGTTGCGGCAAAGCGACTGGCGCAGCGCTACTCCGATACTGCTCACCAGGTGATGGCTGTTTCTTCCAAAGCGATGTTGGACACCAACGTGGTCGTGCTTGCCTGCTCTGCGCCCCATGCCAAGGCTGCCCGCCGACTGCTCGAAGCCGGGGTCGGCGTGGTGTCCTGTAGTGACGATGTCGAAGACACGCTCTCGCTCCTTGACCTGGACGCAATTGCTCGCCAATCACGTCAGTCGTTGGTGGTCGGGGCGGCAGCGTCACCTGGACTCTCTGGATTGTTGGTGCGCATGCTGATGGCGCGCTTCGATGCAATTGACGAAGCCCATGTCGCAGTACACGGCACCGCAGGTCCGGCCTGTGCTCAACAACACCATCGTGCACTCGCACGACAATCCATCGGCTGGCACGATGGCGACTGGTTGCGTCGTCCAGCGGGAAGCGGTCGCGAACTGTGTTGGTTCCCTGATCCGGTGGGCCCACGTGATTGTTATCGCGCGGAGCTCACCGACCCAATCGTGATGCACCACGGGTTTCCCGAACTCACTCGGGTAACGGTGAGGGTTTCGGCGACGCGTCGAGATCGCCTCACCGCCCGCTTACCGATGCTCACCCCACCACATGCAGAAGGCGGAATTGGCGCAGTTCGGGTGGAGGTTCGCGGTTGGTACAACGAGGCGCGTCATGTCGAGGTCATCGGGGTGTCGGATCGTATTGCGAACATTGCTGGCACCATCGCAGCTGCGAGTGCACGAGGCGTTGTTGCCGGCGGATTTGCTAGTGGTGTGCGAGTGATTGGTGACACCGATTCACCGAGTGATCACGTGTTGAGTGCAGTCGTGGAGGCAGGCATCCACTTACGGGAATTTGTGGGAACGTCGTCGCATTAGCACGATGCAAGCTGTCGAGCCGCCGAGAGAGGTCCTAACGCCATGAGCACCCGTTTCGAGATCGATCCACCGGCACTGTTGCCTGGTCGGTTGATCTCCATTCCGAAGCGTGGGGAGTTCTTCGTTCGTCACAGCGCTCACGCCGACCCCACAGCACCCGCGGTTCTGCTGTTGCATGGGTGGACTGCCTCGAGTGATCTCAACTTTTTCACGGCCTATCACGAACTGAGTGGTATGGCTTCGGTGATTGGAATCGATCATCGAGGACACGGACGAGGTGTGCGCCCCGATGTGTCCTTCACCCTTGAAGATTGTGCCGATGATGCTGCTGCCGTCTGTGCAGCACTCGGTGTGCCCAAGGTGGTGGCAGTGGGATATTCCATGGGCGGTCCCATTGCGATGTTGATGGCCCGCCGTCATCCCACATTGGTGCGAGGTCTCGTTCTTCAGGCGACTGCACTCGAGTGGCGAGGGACGGCTCGTGAACGTGCGCGGTTCCGTGTCGGTCGAGTACTCGGTCCGCTGACTCGTCGGCTCATTCGACCAAGCACGATTCGATTTGCATTCTCTCGACGTATCACCCGTCGACATCCGTTGCGTCCACATCTTGGATGGATGATGTCCGAATGGCGTCGCAATGACCCGTGGCAGATGGCAGAGGCTGGGCGAGCCATCGCTCGGTTCGATGCCCGACCATGGGCGGGCACGTTGTCACTACCTGCCTGTGTAGTTCTCACCACCAATGATCAGTTGGTTGCTCCGGCAAAGCAACGTGCACTTGCCGAAGCAACTGGCGCAACCGTCTTACCGCTGGAGGGTGATCACTTCGTCAACGTGGTGAAGCCGACGGAGTTCAGTGCCGTCACGTCTCGTGCGGTGCGGGCGGTGTTGAGCGGTCCAGCAGTTGTTCCAAGCGCTTGTTGAGCGCATCCAACGACTCGCGAAGCTCGGTCGTCGTCACCGTGTTGGAGAGTGCCAGGCGAACTGCGGCCAGCTCACGCGCCAAATACTCCGCATTCTCTTGGGTGCGTGTTGCAACCGCTCGGTCGTTTTCCAACGCGTGACGGTCGCGATCTTCCTGTCTATTCTGCGCAAGCAAAATGAGTGGAGCCGCATAGGCAGCCTGCACGGAGAACATGAGGTTCAGCAAGATGAATGGGTACGGGTCCCAACGAAGCGAGATTGACACCACATTGATGGCAATCCACACCATCACCATGAACGTTTGCAAGACAAGGAATCGGGCAGTTCCGAGGTTCCGCGCAACCGCCTCCGAAAAGCGTCCAAAGGCACCGGCCTCGTACGGCACGTTGAGTTTTCGTCGGTAGCGCGGATTAGCCAGGTCGTCACGGCGTTTCATCACGAACCCCGAACTGGTGAAGACGTGCCGGCATTGATGTTGATCTGCTCATGTCGCCAGTTGCTCGGAAGCGCTCGATCCAACACGTCGTCCACGGTGATGGCTCCAAGGAGGTGATTGCCTGCATCAACGACGGCGACGGACATCAGGTTGTAGGTGGCGAGTCGAATCGTCACCTCGCGCTCCGGCATGGTGGGCGGAATGGTGGGCTCGTGTTGTAGACAGTCCTTCAATTTGGTTTGAGGTGGTTCGCGTAGCAGACGCTGAAAGTGCACCACACCCATGTATCCACCAGTCGGCGGTTCGTGTGGCCCATGGGTAACGAATACCTGTGCGGCAATTGATGCGTGTCGTTCCGGGTCGCGTATGTGGGCAAGAGCCTCTGCGACGGTGGCTTCCGGTGAGAGCACGATCACTTCAGGCGTCATCAAGGCGCCCGCGGTGCCATCCGGCCAGGACAACAACTGACGCATGGTGTCTGCATCGTCCTCATCCATCGACTCCAGCACTTGTGTTCGCTGTTCGGTTCCCATCTTGCCGAGTAAGTCTGCAAGATCGTCGAATTCCATTTCATCGAACACGCTGTTGAGTCGATCGAGATCGAGGCCTTCAATGAGACGAAGTTGTTCGTCCTCTGGAAGTTCTTCCAGCACATCAGCCAAGCGTTCGTCATCCATGGCAGCGGCGATGGTTCGACGTTGTTCGATCGGCAACGACGCAATGAAGGTGGCTACGTCACTGGGGTGCATGTTGCGCAGTCGAGCGGCTTCGGCAGCCATGGGAGTGGCCGGCGCAAACAGTGCCGAAACTTCCTGCCACTCCACCAATCGGAAACTTGGCCGTGCCAACAGGAGTCCGCGCTTGGCAAGTCGCACTTTGCTCACACACCACACCGGATTGTGGCCACCTTGATGCTGGAGGGCAACGTCCACGATCATTTCGTCACCGTGTTTCTTGTCGAAGACATCGACACCAAGCAATCGCTCTCCTTCGCGTGAACGAAACGGATTGAGATCGATGTCGTAACTCTTGAGTCGTACACCGGTGTTGTCGAGCGACGCCACCCGAGCTGCCGTCACGAAGATTCGTCGTCGCTGACTACTGGCGACAAAACCCAGAACCCGTGGCGCTTCCTGCCCACGTCCTGGCACCACGACGATGTCGTCGATTTTTCCGATTGGCGCCCCACCGGCATCCAGCAGCGGCAACCGCATGATGCGGTACGCGTAAACGAGGTCGGTCGTGGGTATCACGAAGCGAGGCTACCCAGACGACGGCGCACGAACCTCGCACCCGGCGGGATTTTTTGCCGCAACGACCGTGGTCAGTTGCGAAGATCGCTCAACATGAGCGCAACATATTCGCGCAGATACACGGTGGAATCACGCAGTGCATGAACGCGTGGGAAGAAGGAAGTGATACCGATGTCTCCCCAGGTGGTGTCGGTGATGTCGGGGTCCGAGCCGACCATCCGAAGGTTGTCGAAGTATCGAGAGAACTCGCGTTGCGCACGTCGAAGATGAAAATCCGATGTCACGATGAGCAATGGAGTCGTGGACTGGAGGAAGTCAGCGTCATTGGCCACTTTTGCGTGACCATTCGTATTGAGAGAAACCGAGTCAATGATGATGGCTTCGGAGGGGACTCCGAGTCGCTCGGCCTGGGCTCGCATCAAGAAGCCCTGCTGCGTTGATGCGCGTACACCATCGAGTCTGGGCTGGGCTCCGGCCATCACGAGAGTCGCCGAGGGGAAATCACGCCAGATCGCCGCGGCGCGGTTGACGCGTCGAGTGGTCTCCAGTCCTGAGGAGTCGGCTTGCGGGCGATCGCCAAGATCGAATCCGGCACTCAACACATAGATGTAGTCCGGCGTCCAGCCGTCTTCCGGCGGGGACTCACTCACGAGTGGTTGCTCCAACACGAATGCGCCGAACGGCATGCTCACCAACCACAGCGCAAAGAGTGCCGCAGCACCCGTGAACGCGCCCCATCGGGGGAGTCGCTTGGTTCGCCAGAGGACAACCCACACACCCACCAACACCAGAATCGGCAACCACAGTGGTTCCACGAGATCACGCATCTCCTACAGGGTACGAATGATGCCCGTAGCATGAAGCGTCTCGATTTCGGGGACGTAGCTCAGCTGGCTAGAGCACCTGCTTTGCAAGCAGTGGGTCGTGGGTTCGAGTCCCATCGTCTCCACCACTCCATTTCCGTCGAGTTCGACGAGGCGGTTTTCGTCGTCGACGAGTTACACCTGCCTCCATTGCCACGTTACGCGCGCACCAGCCCGAGCTTGTGCGAGCCGATCGACATCCAATGGCAGCACCACTCCCACGACGGGATATCCGCCGGTGGTGGGATGGTCGGCCAGCATCACCACCAACTCGCCGGCTGGGGTCAGCTGCACTGCACCACGAACGAGGGGAAACGAGTGCAACTCATCGGTGAAGTCTCGGTGCACTGCGGGTCCCATGAGTCGAATTCCAACGCGGTTCGGTTCTCCAGAAACGGTCCACGGTTGACGAAAGATGTCTACGAGATCGTCCTGTCGGAACATGTATCCGTGTGGTCCAGCGGCTATCGCCACTCGTTCGGAATTACGCAGCGCAACGGGTGTGTCCATGCCGAGTGGGGGTCCCTGCAAAACCCCAACCTCAAGTTCGCTTCCGTTGTCGAGTGGAAGTGGCACGATGTTGCCAAAGGTGTCGTGTGAGTGTGAACCGAGTTGCTCGGGTCCGTCGATTCCACCAGCAACACCGAGGTACATCCACACCCCGTGGTGAACGGTGGAGACTCGCAACAGGTCTCCTGCGCGCATGAGCAGCGGTTGACAATGCGAGACGGGTCGGTCATTGAGTGCGGCGTCACACTCGGCTCCGGTAATCACCACGAAGGTGTCGGAAGTGGCACGTACCGCCACACCACCTGCAGATTCAAGAACCGCGGCGCCAGGTGAGTTTCCTAGCAATCGATTTGCGAGATGGAATGACCCTCTATCCGCAGCACCCGAATGCGACACGCCGAGGTGCGCCCAACCACGTCGCCCCGCATCCTGCACGGTGGTGAACCCGACATGTTCGACGAGAAGCGTCATGCCAACTCAACGAATCTCACGTGCGTTCCGGGTTGCAAGAACGCCGGGGGATGTCGATTGATGTTCCACATCTCGTGAGTGGTGTTGCCGAGGAGGTGCCAGCCTCCAGGGGATTCACGCGGATACACGGCGGAGTAGTGGGCAGCAATCGCCACCGAGCCTGCTGCCACCCGTGGTCGTGGCGTTGTACGACGTGGAAGGACCAGCGTGAGGGGAAGTCCGGTGAGGTAGGCAAAGCCAGGAGCAAACCCACAGAACTCCACGACGAAGTCGGCATCGGTATGGAGTGAGATGACCTCACGTGTCGTGATTCCGCATTGCTGGGCGACGGAGTCGAGATCGTCGCCGTTGTAGCGAACGGCAATCTCCACGAAATGCTGCGTGCCGGGTGAGGACTCCGGTGTCGTGTGGAGTGACACGTCGCGCAAGATGGCTCGAACCTTCTCCCCGTCATTGGCCTGGTGCGTCACCACGAGGCTCCGTGCACCTACCACCACGTCGTGGGCGACCACGCCTGCAATTGCAATTTCACGCAGAACCGCCTCACGAGCACGTGCCGACTGGCCTGCCGCAAGGTGGTCCAGCATGCTTGCTTCGGCACCGTACGCCAGTACGACGGGTGCACGTTGGATGTCGTCGTGGAGATCAAGCGGCACTGACGATCACCCGTTCATTGGTGAGTGCCTCGCGCACCGCACGCAGAAGATACGCAGCGCCAGGTGTATCACTGTGGACGCAGATGGTCTCACACTCAACACGAATGCTGGCGCCGTCAACGCAATCAACCACACCATCGCGGATCAACTGCACCACACGTGACTCGACCATCATCTGGTCGGTTACCAACGCATCAAGTCGTGACCGCGGTGCAAGTTCTCCACTGGAAAGATAGCCACGATCGGCGAACCACTCACGAACGAATCGGACGCCATGTTCTGCAGCGAGCGACTCGGTTGCCGAGTTTGGTAAGCCGAACAACGCCACACCATGCCGAAGAGCAAGGCCCACCACTACGTTGGCTTGTGTCGTGTCACGAACGATGGTGTTGTAGAGGGCGCCGTGCGGTTTGATGTACGAGACCGTTGTGCCATACAAGCGAGCGACGGTGTTCAGCGCAAAAAACTGATGATGCAACGTGTCGGCAAGCACCACCGGATCGAGATTCATGTGCAGTCGACCAAAGTTCGCACGATCCGGGTACGACACCTGCGCCCCCACCGTCACACCCAGGAGTGCTGCCCGTTGACAGACGGCATGCATCGACCCTTCGTCGCCCGCATGGCCACCACAGGCCACGTTTGCGCTGGTGATTAGCCCCATGAGCTCAGGCTCGTGGCTTTCATGCCAGGGGTATGAGGTCTCCCCGATGTCGCAGTTCACGTCCATTCGCCGAGCCACACCAAGCATCCTGCCCGTGATTTGCTCGGCTTGCTGAACCCGCCCCGTCGTCCGCAATACTGAAGAGACCACCCAAAGGAGCATTATGTCCACCGCAGTCATCGTCGATGCCGTTCGCACCCCTCTCGGGAAGCGCAATGGTCGTTTGAAGAATTGGCACCCAGTCGATTTGGCTGCCGAAATGTTGAGTGCCCTCACGAGCCGCAACAACATCGACCCCGCGCTCATCGACGACGTGGTGATGGGCTGCGTCATGCAAGTGGGTGAGCAGAGCCTCAACATCGCGCGCAATGCCGTGCTTGCTGCCGGTTGGCCGGAGTCGGTGCCTGGCACCACGGTGGATCGTCAGTGTGGTTCCAGCCAACAGGCCGCTCACTTTGCCGCCCAAGGCGTCATTGCCGGCGCTTACGACGCGGTAGTAGCCAACGGTGTCGAAGTGATGACCCGCGTTCCGATGGGTTCGTCGATAGCCGAAGGAAAATTCGGTTTTCCGATGGGGCCGCGCGTACAGGAGCGATACAAGAGTGAGGGCGGCTTGGTGAACCAGGGAGTCTCCGCCGAACTCATCGCCGAGAAATGGAAGCTTTCGCGTGAGGACCTCGATGCATTCGGTTTGCGGTCGCAGCAGTATGCGGCGCGTGCCACCAAGGAAGGTCGTTTTCAAAACGAAATCGTGCCGGTCCTCGATTCCGAAGGTGTGATGATGTCCACCGATGAAGGAATCCGCGAGACCTCACTGGAGAAGCTTGCATCGCTCAAGCCGTCGTTCCGCCCGGTGGAAGAAGGCGGTCGAGTCACTGCTGGAAATTCGTCACAAATTACCGATGGTTCTTCCGCATTGCTCATTATGAGTGAAGAGAAGGCCAAGAAGCTCGGCTTGAAACCACGGGCACGATTCGTCAGTTTTGCGTTGGCCGCAGAAAATCCTCGGTACATGTTGACCGCTCCGATTCCTGCCACCAAGAAGGTGTTAGAGCGGGCCAACTTGACGATGGATGACATCGACCTCGTGGAAATCAACGAGGCCTTTGCCGCAGTGGTCCTGGCGTGGGCCAAGGAATTGCATCCCGACATGGAGAAGGTGAACGTGAATGGTGGAGCCATCGCACTGGGTCACCCGCTCGGCGCGTCAGGTGCTCGACTCACCTGCACGTTGCTCAACGAGTTGGAGCGCACGGGTGGTCGTTACGGTTTGCAGACGATGTGTGAGGGCGGTGGCTTGGCCAACGCGTTCATCATCGAACGGCTCTAACCCAGAACTTCGTCTTCATGTTCGACACGATCGTCTGGGTGGCGATCGGGTTGGCACTCGTATGGCTCATCTGGAAGGTGGGTCTTGGCATGCTGCGCAGCATGACAAGTTCACTGCCAGCGCCACCACCAGCGGGCGAGATGCGTCGAATCAACGTGCGTTATCGATGTTCCGTTTGCGGCGTGGAACTTCGTCTCACCATGGCACCCGACCAGGACCCACCACCACCCCGACATTGTTTGGAAGACATGGAGCTTGTCGCTCCAGTGGACTAGCGGTATTTGGTGGCGGTGAACAAACCGCCGAGCACCATACTGAGACCGGCAAACAGGTACCAGTTGCTGCGACCACCAGGGACGAAACCCAGGTAATAGAACAAGATCACCAACGCGCCAATACCGAGAAGGGCGAACATGAGAATCGGTAGCCACCGTGGGCTTTCTTTCACGGTTACCGGCACGGGTGGCGTGTATCTGGCGGTGGCAGGTGGTGTCGTTCGTCCACCGGTGTGTCGCCTCTTGGGTGCCATACGCAGGATTCAGTGTAGAGGGATTCGGGAGGTGCATACCCGCACAAGCGTTGGCAGGCTACTTGGGTGAATCCGTGTCGCGTGTTGGTGGTGGACAACTACGACAGTTTCGTCTACAACCTCGTGCAGTATCTCGGGGAGTTGGGCAGTGCGCCGGTGGTGGTGCGAAACGACTCGCACGACGTCGAAGAACTTCTGCAGATGGGTGTCGATGCGATCGTCATTTCTCCCGGACCGGGCCGACCCGAAGATGCCGGCGTAACGTGTGATCTGATTCGCGCCGCTGCTGGTCGAGTGCCATTGCTTGGTGTCTGCTTGGGTCATCAAGCAATCGGACACGTGTTCGGTGCCTCTGTAGTGCGTGCTCCAGAACTTCGTCATGGAAAGACCTCCAACATTGCCCACGACGGCACGGGAGTGTTTGAGTCATTGCCGTCACCATTGGAAGTGACGCGGTACCACTCACTCGTGATCGATCCTGCGTCGGTTCCGAACGACCTCGTGGTCACCGCAACGGCGAGTGATGGCACCGTGATGGGTGTTCGGCACCGAGAACACGACATTGAAGGCGTACAGTTCCACCCCGAAAGTATTCTCACGCACCACGGCCACACCATGCTGAAGAATTTCCTGTCACGCAACGGTTAGCGGACATCACCGCGAAGCGTTAGGGCAGGGTGGTGGCGATGTCGGCTCGACCAATGGTCAACACGATGGAGCTCCCCGGCGCGATTCCCGTACCGGCGGCCACACTCTGTGCCAGTACCTTGCCGCTCAGGGCATCCCCTGGTGCAAGGAGTTGTTCGGTGAGTGTTACCTGCAATCCAAGTGCGGCGAGCTGCGTTGCGCTCGCTGCACCTTCCTGACCAACGACATTGGGCATCGTTACCAATGCCTTACCACTGGACACATACAGCGTGATTGGGCTGCCTGGCGCAACTGCGGTATCGCCGAACGGTTCGCTACGGATGACGCGACCGGCTTCGATCACTTCACTGGATTCCGACACGATGGTGACCACGAAACTGAGTGGAAGTGCGGTAAGCAGTTTGCTGGCTGCCCCTTGCTCGTCACCAATCACGTCGGGCACCCGAACGGTGTTCGTGCCACCAGAGACATCCACAGTGACAACCGAGTTCGGCCGAGCGCCCAATCCAGCAGTGGGGGTTTGCAACAGAATTTGATTGGCCGGTACCTCGACGGATGCAACGAACTTGTCCACGACGAGTCGCAGACCAGCCTGCTTGAGGACATCGGTGGCTGCTTGTACGGAAAGCCCGATCAGATTCGGCACCACCACGGGTACGAACCCAGGGTTGTAGACGAGAATCACATTTTCCCCCTGGCGTGCCATGGTGTCGGCCGTGGGCGATTGCTCGTAAACGATGTCATTGCTTGCGTTTTCGCGAACTCTGGGATCCTCAATCGGGGTGAGACCAAGATCGATCAGCAAGCTCTTTGCTTCCTCAATGTTGAGTCCGATCACGTTTGGCACCGCGATATTGGCTCCGGCATTTTCATCGGTGAGTGCTCGGAAACCAAAGATTGCCACTGCGACGAGTGCGATCACCGACACCACAGAACCAAAGAGCCACGCAGCGGTCCGACGGGGCACCACTTCGTCATACGGCGGATAGTCACCTCCACGACGAGGACCGCCTGGCGTACTGGGCGCCCGCCCACCCGTTGACGGCAGCACGGTGGTGGGCTGTGTGTCGTAGGTGTCGTTGGTGGTGTTGGCGTCGACAACGGGCAACTGAGTTGTCGCCCCAGCGTCGGCACTCGCTGCTTGTTCGTCGAGTAAGGCCAACACTTCTTTCCCATCCATGAAACGCCGCAAATCGTCGGCGAGTGCCAGCGCGGTGGGGTAGCGCCGTTCGCGATCCTTTGCCAAACACTTCATCACGATGGCACTGAAGGCCGGCGATATCTCCGGGTTCTTGGTTCGCAGAGGGACTGGTGCATCGTGTACTTGTTTGTATGCGATGGCGATGGCGTTCTCGCCGGTGAATGGTGGCTCACCAGCCAACATCTCGTACATGATGACACCAAGCGAGTACAGATCAGAGCGAGGGTCAGGTTGTGCCCCCTGGGCCTGCTCTGGCGAAAAGTACGTGGCGGTGCCCATGACGGCTCCGGTTTGCGTGAGTCCTTGCTCGACGGCTGCTCCGATAGCCCGCGCGATGCCAAAGTCGGCCACCTTGACGTGCCCGGTTGCGCTCACGATCACGTTTGCTGGTTTGATATCGCGATGTGCAACCCCGGCCGTATGGGCCGACGACAAGGCCGAGGCGATGTCGAGTGCGATGTCGCAGGCTTGCAGCACACTCAAGCGTTCGTGCTTCTGCAGGATTTCGGCGAGGGTTCTTCCCTGCACGTACTCCATGGCGATGTAGTACGTGGTGTCAACTTGACCCCAGTCGTATACCCCAACGATGTTGGGGTGGTTCAACGATGCAGCCGACATTGCCTCGCGACGAAATCGTTCGACGAACAGTGGATCTTTGGCATACTCGGCAAACAAAATCTTCACCGCGACGGGGCGGTCGAGCAAACGATCTCGCGCAACGAATACTTCGGCCATCCCCCCGCGGCCAATGCGTCGGCCGAGTTCGTATCGCGCGTTGATGACCACCGGATCACCCATCATTGCCCTCGGCTTGTGCTGCCACCACGTCGCGAATGGAGTTCACATAGGCCTCCGCGCGAGCAAACGAGGAGTAGGTGGGCCTGTTGTCGATGTCGGCGGCGAGTGAAGGGAACACCTCTCGTCGCTCGACGCCACTATCCACGGCAATCGTGGATTGGAACCAGAGGATCTGTTGCGGCCGACCCTTGAATACCGCCAGGTGAGCGGTGTCACTTCGGCCATCGAAACCCACGTAGTAACCGCCGCGCGCGTACCAGCCAATCGTTGTAAGAGATCCGACTGCGAGTAACGCTGCTATCACTGCAGCAACCAACACGTTTCTACGCCGAGACGTCGATATTGGTGCCGGGTGAGTCGGCGCACTCGTCGTTGTCGTGGATACGTCGTCAACGATGTCGACCACGACCACCGTGACGTTGTCACGCCCGCCATTCGCATTTGCTGCCGTCACCAATTGCTCGGCGGCCTGTTGTGGATTCGGACTCGAACGCAGGATGAGTTCGATCTGTTTATCGTCAACCTCGTCGACCAGTCCATCGCTACAGAGCACGTACCGATCCCCCAACACCATGGGCAACGTCCATGAGTCGGCATTCACGTCGCCCTCGATGCCGAGGGCACGTGTCACGATGTTGCGGCGCGGGTGGACCCGTGCTTCGTCGGCGGTGATCAAACCCTCGGTAAGGAGCTCTTGTACGTAGGAGTGATCGGCACTCACTTGTTTCAGTTCGCCGCCGCGCAGCAGGTATGCCCGTGAGTCACCCACGTTGGCAACCACCACCCGTTGCGGTTCACTGGTCGTGGCAGGAAGTGGCGCCAATGCCGTGAGCGTGGTACCCATTCCGCGTTGTTCACTCGGGCCACCACTTGCGTCGTGGATGGCGCGATTCGCCGCATTGACTGCGTCAACGACGGACTCGGCAGAACGAAACCCACCAACGGCCGCGTTCTTCATCCCGGTAGCGGCGAGTGCACTTGCTACTTCGCCGGCATTGTGGCCGCCCATGCCATCAGCAACAACGAAGACATGCTCTTCGGCAACAAAGGCATCCTCATTTTGTTGGCGAAGCATGCCCACATGTGATGCTGCGCCCCACACCAGTCTCATGAAAACATCTCCGATTGTTGGTGGCTCACGAAATCTCGAACGTCACCTTGATTGCACCCAACATGATGACGTCTCCACTGGTCAACATCTGCTCGCCCTCTACACGCACACCGTTCAGTTTCGTTCCGTTGGTGCTACCCAGATCACGTAGTGTCCACCCGTTCGGGCGACGACGAAGTTGCACGTGTTCGCGACTCACATTGGTGTCGCGAATCGTGATGGTGCAGCCACCCTGTCGACCAATGGTCACCCGTTCGGTGTCCAATACATGGCGCGTGCCATCTTCAAGAACAATCGCCGAGGTGATTGCCCCGGCGACGGGGGAGGCCATGGACCCCGCAATCGGTGATACGACTACTCCTTCGCTCGTGGGTGGACCCGAAGTGATGGGCTGTTCCTTCGTGTGCACCAGCGATGGCAAGACCGTTACGTTGCCGGGCTTCACGTC
>SXGU01246542.1_pt1 | contig 14676 bp, 12 predicted proteins | sample 3174531 | NCBI WGS metagenome assembly SXGU01 (sample SAMN11356863, study PRJNA531348) | freshwater metagenome | isolation source: freshwater sample F1-140 | place: China: Fuxian Lake, Yuxi | collected 2017-12-25
CGCCGACGTGATCAAGGTGGAACCGCCCGGCGGCAGCCCGGCACGACACGCGCACCCGCGCCTCCCCGACGACGCCGGCGTGGCGGACGACGTGCAGAGCCTGCAGTTCCTCGCCTACAACCGCGGCAAGCGCTCGATCGTGCTGGATCTCACCGCCGCCGCGGACCGCGCGACCTTCCTGCAGCTCGTGGCCACCGCCGACTTCGTGCTGGACTCGGGCGTGCCGGGCCGGCTCGCCGAGGCAGGCGTCGACTTCGATGCACTGCGTACGGCGAACCCGCGCATCGTCTGCGTGCTGCACACGCCCTACGGCATCGACGGCCCGCGGGCACACTGGCTCGACAGCGACCTCGTGCTCACTGCGCTCGGCGGTTCCGCCGCGCTATGCGGCGCGCCCACACGGCCGCCGGTGCGCGTGTCCGTGCCGCAGGTGTGGCGCCATGCCGGCGCAGAGGGCGCGCTCGCGGCGATGGTGGCGCACGCACGCAGGCTGCAGACCGGCGAGGCGCAGTTCGTGGACGTCTCCGCCCAGAGCTGCAACACCTGGACGCTGCTGAACGCGATGACCGCGTCCGCCATCCAGGGCGTGGACTTCCGCCGCCGCGGCTCCTTCCTGCAGCTCGGCGGCGTGACCATTCCGCTCGTCTACGAGTGCAGGGATGGCCACGTGATCTGCATCACCAGCGGCAACACGATGAAGGTCATCGTGCCGTGGATGGTGGCGGACGGCATCGTCGATGCGAGCTGGAACGACGAGGACTGGACCACCTGGGACATGCGCTTCCAGTCCGGCCAGCCCGTGGCGCACACCATCTCCGATGTCGCCGAGGCCTACGAACGCTGGATGCAGCAGTACAGCAAGCGCGAGCTGCTCGCCCGTGGTCTTGCGGCCGGCATCTCGTTCGCGCCGGTGAACGACCTGAAGGACGCGCTTGCCTTCGAACACCTGCAGGCACGCGAGTTCTGGCACAGCACCCCGCTCGCGGACGGCACCACCGTGCGCGCACCGGGCATCTTCGCCCACCCGAAGCGCGTACCGTTGCGCACGGGCGGCACACTCGCGCGCACCGGCGAGCACGGCGATGCGATTCGCGCGGAACTCGCGGCCGGCGCGCGGCGCGCGGCGCAGGAAACGCCGACGAAGCCCGGCAACTCCGCATGGCCCGCACGCGTGCACACGCCCGGGCGCCTGCCCTTCGAAGGCCTGAAGGTCGCCGACTTTTCCTGGGTCGGCGTCGGGCCCATCTGCGGCCGCGCGCTCGCCGACCACGGCGCCACGGTCATCCGCGTCGAGTCCGAGTCACGGCCGGACGTGCTGCGCCTGGCCGCGCCGTTCAAGGACGGCGTGCCAGGCATCAACCGCTCGCAGTTCTACGGCGACTTCAACACCTCGAAGCTCGGGCTGGGCCTGGACCTCAAGCAGCCCGAGGCGCGCGCCATCGCGCATCGCCTGCTGGCATGGGCAGACGTGGTGATCGAGAGCTTCACGCCCGGCACGGTGAATGCGCTCGGCATCGACTACGAGACGGCACGGAAGCTCAACCCGTCGATCATCATGGTGAGCACCTGCCTGATGGGGCAGACGGGGCCAGCGGCATCGTTCGCGGGCTACGGCTATCACGCCGGCGCGGTCGCCGGCTTCTACGAGATCACCGGCTGGCCCGATACCCGCCCCGACGGCCCCTGGATCGCGTACACCGACACGATCGCGCCGCGCTTCATTTCCGCGACCCTGATCGCGGCCCTCGACCACCGCCGGCGCACAGGCGAGGGCCAGTGGATCGACGCCGCGCAGATCGAGTCGAGCCTGCACTTCCTCGCGCCCGAGCTCATGGAGTTCCAGCGCACGGGCGCGCGCATCACGCGCATGGGCAATCGTTCGCGCCACTACGCACCGCAGGGCATGTATCCCTGTGCAGGCGACGATGTGTGGTGCGCGGTGGCGATCGACAATGACTCGCAGTGGCAGGCGCTGTGCCGCACGCTCGGCCGCGCAGACTGGACGAGCGATGCAGTGCTCGCGACCGTGCAGGGCCGTCAGGCGCGGCATGACGAGCTGGATGCAGGGATCGCCGCCTGGACGATCCTGCGCACGCCGCTCGAGGCTGCAGAGACCTTGCAGGCAGCCGGCGTGCCCGCCGGCATGACGCAACTGGCCTCCGACCTGCTGAAGGATCCGCAGTACGGGCACCGTGGCTTCTACCGCTGGCACGACCATCCGGAGATGGGGCACATCCCCTACGCCGGGCACCAGTTCCGCATCCGCGGCTACGACAGCGGCCCGCGCGGTCCGGCTCCCACCCTGGGGGAACACCTGTTCGAGGTGCTCACCGAACACCTCGGCATGAGCGAGGACGAGGTGGCGGATGCGATCGCGACCGGGGTGCTCGGATAGCACGCGGCCTTCGCTGGCCGGACGGCCGGCACTGGCCGTGACCCGCACCGATCCGCCCGCACCCTTCGTGCGGCGCGCGCAACACCTGCGCTCGCTGCACTTCTCGCACACGACCGTGCAGAGCCGCATGGACGTGCGCCATCCCGACGCGCTGACGCTCGACTACACGCGCCTGATGATGGGCTTCCTGCTGCTGCAACCGGCACCGCGGCGCATCGCGATGCTGGGGCTCGGCGGCTCGCTCGCCAAGTTCTGCCACCGCCACCTGCCACATGCGGACATCACGGTGGTGGAGATCGATCCTGCGGTGATTGTCCTGCGCAACGACTTCCTCGTGCCAGCGGACAGTGAACGCTTCCGCGTGCTCGAAGGCGACGGCGCCATGTTCATGGCGGGATGCCACGCAGGTCTCGACGTGCTGCTGGTGGACGCCTATGACGCCAATGGGTTCGCACCATCGATCTCGGCATCCGCGTTCTACGCCGATGTCGCGCGCGCACTCCGAGACGGTGGCGTGTTCGTCACCAACCTGAGCATCGACGCACGCGTGCTCGCGCGGCAGCTGGCTGACATCGAGCATCACCTCGGCCCCGGCACATTCACGGTGACTGCAACGGGCGGGAACAACTGCGTGGTGATCAGCCAGCGCGGGGCGACTGCCCCGCTCATGCTGGCGCCGCCGCAACGGCCGGAGGGCTTCGACCTAGCCTGACGCAGGGGGCCGCCTGGAACACGCTGCGTCGCGGCTTCGCACGCCTGCGCGACGCGGCGCGAACGCACTCGCCCGCAGGCACCGCGTACCTTGACCCCTGAACGCGTCAGGGCCCGTGAAAACGTCTCAGGTTGTCCTGAGCCCAGCGCTCGATGGGCTCGAGGTTGTCGTAGTCGTAGAACTGCAGCATGAAGCGCTGGCAGCCGGCCTCGATGTAGGCGTCGAGCCGATCCAGGCCCTCGCTGCCCTGGAAGTTCGCGAACGGCCCCATGAACGAGCGCTTCACGCTCGCCGGGTCGCGCCCACGCACCTGCAGCAGTTCGGTCAGCTGCGCATTGCGTTCACCATAGGTCTCCACCGGCACGAACACGCCGTTCCACTCGTCGGCGTAGCGCGCGGCCAGTGGCAGGCTGCGGCGCGGGCCATTGCCACCGATCAGGATCGGCAGCTTGCGCACGGGCCGTGGCAGCAGCACGGCGTCCTGCACGCCGATCAACTCGCCCTGCCAGGTCACCGGCGCATCGCTTGCGAGCAGGCGCTCGCCGATCTCGAGCGCGTCGGTGAGCGCGCGGAAGCGGCTGCCGAAGGTGCCGAACGGGATGCCGTAGTTCGCATGCTCGCGCGCCTGCCAGCCCGCGCCCAGGCCCAGCACCAGGCGGCCGTTCGAGAGTTCATCGATCGCCGTCGCCTGCCGCAGCGTCATCGTCGGATGCCGGAACGTCACCGGAGCCACGAGGGAGCCGAACTCGATGCGCGCGGTGTGCGTGGCCGCGAAGGCGAGCGAGGTGAAGAGTTCGAGCGAGTCGAGGTCCGGTGCCTGGGCGTTGGTGAAATGGTCCGACCGGAACACGCACTGGTAACCCGCGCGTTCGGCCATCTCGAGCACGCGCCGCCAGCGCGGCCAGTTCAGCCCCATCTGGCCTTCCACCATCAGTCCCACCTGTGCTCGCGCGCCAATGTGCGCACGCGGGCCTACCTGTGCTCGCCCCATCTGCTCGCGCCGCACCTGCTCGCTCATCGTCATCACTGCAGGGCCTCGTAGGCCATCTTCTCGAATCGTTCGAACAGGTCTGCCGTAGGCAGGAACTGGTAGCCGAAGACGTGGGTGAAGAAGAGCCCGATGAGTTCTTCCTTCGGATCAACCCAGAACCAGGTGCCCGCGGCGCCACCCCAGCCGAACTGTCCGGCAGAGCCGGGCGTGAAGGAACCCTCGATGCCCTTGCGCACGCACACCCCGAGGCCGAAGCCGTAGTTCGGGCCCACGGCGATGTCCACGCATCGCTCGCCGATGTGGTTGGTGGCCATCAGCTCCACGGTCTTGCGGCCAAGCACGCGGGTGCCGTCGAGCTCGCCGCAGTTCAGCAGCATCTGAGCGAAGCGCGCGTAGTCCAAGCAGGTGCCGAGCATGCCGCCGAACAGGCCGTTGCCGGAGTGCAGGCGGCGGTTGCCCAGGCCCGACTTCTCTGACGATTCCGGCCGGTCGCGGATCGTCAGCTCGCCCCGGAGGTCCCAGGTGTGGTCGGTGACGAGGCGCGGGAGCGTCGCGTCGGTGCAGTAGAACGCTGCGTCGTTCATCCCGAGCGGCCCGAGGATGCGCTCCTGGAACAACTGGTCCAGCGGCTTGCCGCTGATGCGCGTGAGCAGCAGCGAGATCACGTCGAAGTCGGAGCCGTAGTTCCAGGTCTCGCCGGGCTGGGCGTGCAGCGGGTTGTTCGCGAGCGCCAGCACCATGTCGTCGTAGTCCAGGCGCGGATCGTTGATGCGCGTGTCGCCGGGACCGAAGCCCGTGCCCTCCCACGCCGGCCCGAGCGTGGGCAGGTAGGCGAGCGGCGTTCGCCCCATGCCTGGCAGGCCCGAGGTCATGGTGAGCAGGTCGAAGATCGTGATCTCGCGCCGCGCGGGGTCGGTCGCGGTGGCGGTGCGGGCAGGCACGCGCACACGATCCTTCGCCCCGTGGTGCGCAAGCACGCGCGGATTCGCGAACTCCGGCAGCCAGCGCGAGATCGGATCGTTCAGCATGAACGCGCCTTCCTCGAACAGGCTCAGCAGCACCGTTGCGGTGACGGGCTTCGTCTGCGAGTACATGCGGAACAGGCTGTCCTCGCGCAGCGGTGCGTCACGTTCGAGATCGAGCCTGCCCGTGACGTGCGTGTGCACCACCTCGCCCCTGCGGGCGAGGATCGTGATGCTGCCGGGGATGCGACGGGCGGCGACCGCTGCGTCCATCGTGCGACCGATGCGCGCGAGGCGATCCGGATCGAAGCCAAGGTCGCGGGCATCGCCCGCAGGAAGGGCTGCGGTGTTGGGCATGGGCGTGGCTCCTGATGCGACGTCGGTGCAGGAGCATCGGCGATCCCGCGCGTGGGTGCGAGCGGGGCGCGGAGGCTTCAGCGTCGTCCGGCTACACCGGCTGGGCCACGGGCTACAGCCCCGCGACGAACGCCGCCAGCGCCGCGTTGACCGCATCCGGCGCCTCCTGCTGCACCCAGTGGCCGATGCCCGGGATGATCGTGGTGCCGCGATAGTCCAGACAGTTCGCGCCGGGGTCGGCGTACAGGTCCATGCCCGGCACGAAGGCGCGCACCGCATCGTTGCCGCCGCCGATGAAGCATGCAGGCTGCGTGACCGGCTTGCCATGGATGTCGGCGAGTTGCGCGGGATCGAGCGTCTGCGCCCGGTAGCGGTTGATCGGGCCGCGGAAACCGCCAGCCTCGAAGGCACGCACATACACCTGCAGGTCCGCCTCGCTCATCCACGCGGGAAACGGATCGGGATCGACCATCCCGTCCAGCAGACGCGCGTCCGCGGGCTTCGGCACCAGCCAGGCATTGAGCGGCGCGCTGCCGCTGATCGTGTAGTAGATCCTGCGCAGCGCCGTTCGCATGTCGGCCTCGACCTCGGCCTCCACCACGCCCTCGGCCTGAAAGTACAGCTGGTAGAAGAACCGGCCCGCATACATGACACGCAGCGCGTCGACGAGCGAGGATGGGCTCGCGGGTACGAAGGGCACACTGAGTCCCGCCACGGCGCGAACCCTTCCGGGATGCAGCACCGCCGCGTTCCACACGATCGGCGCGCCCCAGTCGTGGCCGAACAGGATCGCGCTGCCTGCCGCGCCTGCCAGCGCATCGATCACGGCCGCCACATCGGCCGCGATCTCGCGCATCGTGTAGGCCGCGATCGCATGCGGCTTCGAGCTGCCGCCGTAGCCGCGCACATCCATCGCCGCCACGCGAAAACCGCGCGCCGCGAAGAACGCCATCTGGTGCCGCCACGAGTACCACAGCTCCGGCCAGCCATGTACGCAGAGAATGAGCGGCCCTTCGCCCTGCACGGCCACGTTGAGTGCGATGTCGCCGCGATGGACGGTCGTGAACTGCATGGCGCTGCGCCTTGGCGAGGGGAGCCGGCGAGTCTCGCGGGAACTGCCGCGTGCCGCCAGCGCTGCCGCAGTTTGGGCGAAGGCACGGTCAAGCAGCGAGGTCCGGTGCGCAAGCAGCGCCTTCTGGCACGCAAGCGATGTCCTGCGTGCGGGCTGACATCCCGGCGCGTCAGCGACACACTCGCACCCGCCCGAGCGACTGATCGCAGATGACCGTCACGCCCCAACAACCAGACACCGCAAACGCAACGGCGGCACCGGCAGTCGCCGACGGGCCGGCTGAATCCGCTGCGTCGTCGCAGTGGGGAATCGCACCACCGCGCACGTTCGCGTCGCGCACCTGGACGCAGGTGCTCGCCGGTGGCGGCCTGTTCATCGCCGGCGCGCTGGTCGCGAGCAGCCTGTGGCTGTTGCTGCCGGCCACGTCGTCACCGGCGGGAGGGAGCGATGCGCGCGACCCCGATTCGAGCGGAATTGCGGCTGTATCGACGCCCGGAAGCCCAACTCCTGCCATCGACACGTTGCTCGCAGGTACCGACACCTTTCGCCGCGATGCCGCTGCCCAGGGGCTTGCCGCACGCAGTTCACCCGCCGAGCTCGAAGCCTTGCTGCAGTCTCTCGGCGGCCGCACGGGACCCGCCGCCGATGCGTTGCGCAGCACCCTGCTCACCCGCCTCGCCAGCAGCGATCCCGCACGCGCCCTGGGTGCGATCGCCGACCTGCAGCCGGCGCTCGCAGGCCGTACCGCCGAACTCGTGGCGCTGGTATTCGAGGTGTGGGGCCGGCGCGACCTGAACGCGGCAATCGGCGACTGGCGGCTGCTCGAAGGCGTGGACCGCGAACTCGCAGCCGACGCGCTGCTCGCCGTCGTGCTGGAGCGTGGCGGCGACACGGAGGCCTTCCTGCGCGCGCTTTCACCGCCCGTGCCGCTCACGCGGTTGCGGATCGCCATCGCCCGTGATGCCGCGCTGCGCGATCCCGACGCAGCATGGCTACAGTTCTTCCGCCAACGCGACGTGGAGGGCCTTCGCACCGTCGTGCGCACATGGGCGCGCGCCGATCCACCCGCTGCGCTCGCGGCCATCGACCGCGCCTCGTCGTCGGCGCTGCGTGGCGAACTGCGCCTGCTGTTGCTGACGACCTGGTTGCGGCGCGATCCCGATGCCGCACTCGAGGCAGTGTTCGCTGAAGCGACGCCGGACTCCCAGACCCTTGCCACCATGGCCTACACCCTGGGCAGCAGCGCGGGCGCGGCCGGTTTCGACACGGCGATGGAGAGCATCCCGCCCACGGCTCGTGACTCGGCGATCGAGCCGTTCCTGCAGGGCGCGACGGCTCAGGATCCGGAGGCTGCCTGGCAGCTCTCGCGCCGTGTGACACTGCCCGACGATGCGCGCCAGCGAATTCGAACCGCGATCCTCCGGCAGGTGGCCGCGACCGGGCCGAACCAGGCGATTGCGCTCTCGAACAGCCTGTCGGACACCACGGAGCGCGATGCCCTCATGCAGATGCTCAGCGAGGACTACGTGGCCCACGATAGCGGCGTGGCGCTGCAGTTCATCATGGAAATCGACGATCTCACCCTGCGCGCCGCATTGCGCAATGCCCTCGCGGCACGGAATGCACCGGTCACCTACCGTGGCACGGGCGCCCAGGGTGGCGCAGGACCTGCGCCGCCGTGAGCAGGCTGCAGCTCGCGCTCGCACTCACCGGCGGCGGCGCCCGTGCCGCCTACCAGGTCGGCTGCCTGCGCTACATCGCGCGCGCGTTTCCGCACATCCATCCGACGATACTCACGGGTGTGTCTGCAGGCGCGATCAACGCCGCCCACATCGCGAGCAGCCGGCTCGGGTTCGCCGAGACCATCGAACGACTGTGCGACCTGTGGCTGTCGCTCGACACCGAACAGGTGTACCGCGTGGATGCACGCAGCCTCGCGGGCCACGTCACGGGGTGGGGCATGCGCCTGCTTTCGGGTGGCCGCGAGTTCTCGCCGCAACTGCGCGGCATGGTGGACACATTGCCATTGCGCAACTTCCTCGCCACACATCTGGCGCAGTCCGACGGCGGCGTGCTGCACGAGGTGCAGCGCAACGTCGACGACGGGCGTATTGATGCACTGGCGATCAGCACCACCGACTACGCCACCGGGCAATCGGTCGCCTACGTGCAGGGGCGAGACCTGTCGTTGTGGACGCGGCCGCAGCGGCGCGCCGAACACACCCGCATGTCGATCGACCACGTGATGGCATCGGCGGCCCTGCCGCTGTTCTTTCCCGCCGTCCACCTGGGCGACGGCTGGCATGGCGACGGCGGCATCCGCCTCACCGCCCCGCTGTCGCCGGCGCTGCACCTGGGCGCATCACACATCCTCGCGGTGTCGCCACGCTTCCTGCGTGACGACGCCGCACTGCAGCGTGAACGCACGCAGCACTACCCGGCACCGGCACGCATCGCCGGCGTGCTGATGAACTCGATCTTCCTCGACATGCTCGACCACGACGCGATGCAGATGGCGCGCATCAACCGCCTTGTGAAGGCGTTGCCGCCAGGGACGCGCGACGCGCTGCGCGCCGTGGAGGTGCTGATCCTGCGCCCCAGTCGCGACCTCGGCCACCTCGCGGGCAACTACGAGGCGCAGCTGCCACGCATGTTCCGCTTCCTGGAGCGTGGCCTCGGCACGCGGGAGGCGAAGAGCGCAGACTTCCTGGCGCTCGTGCTGTTCGAGCGCGCCTACCTCTCGCGCCTCATCGAACTCGGTGAGGAGGATGCCCATCGCAGGCACGAGGTCATTGCCGCCTTCCTCGCGACAGCTGGCTGAGGTAGCTGCACGGGAATAGCGCGCGTGCCTACGTCACGTGCCAGCCTTGACCCGTGTCAATGCCGCGCACCCGCGCGAGCAATAGCCTTCGTTCCATCGCCTGATGGGAAAAGAAGATGCACGCCATGAACGTCAAGATGCTGATGACCGCGGGCCTGCTGGCTGCTGCAGTTCCCGTGTTCGCACATGATGCGGGCGACCTGCTGGTGCGTTTCGGGCCGGCACCGGTGAAGCCGAACGTCGACAGCGGCGAGGTGAAGATCAACGGTGCTTCCGTCGCCGGCTCCGAAGTGGACGTCAAGGACGGCACCCAGCTGGGCCTCACGTTCGCCTACATGGTCACCGACAACATCGCCATCGAGCTGCTGGCGTCGACCCCCTTCGAGCACGACATCGTCGCGAGCGGACTGCCGGTGCGGGACGTGGCGACGGTACGCCACCTGCCGCCGACGCTGTCGGTCGTGTACTTCTTCGACACGCCCATCGAGCGCCTGCATCCCTATGTCGGCGTGGGCGCGAACTACACGATCTTCTTCAAAGAAAAGGTCTCCGGCGAGATCGTCAACGCCTTCGGCCAGTCGGACATGGAACTGGACGACTCGCTCGGCCTTTCGGCCGAGGCCGGTGTGGACGTCGACATCACCGACCGCTGGTCCCTGAATGCCTCGGTCTGGTACATGAACCTCGACACGACGGCAAAGATCGACACCGCCGCCGGCGCGAAGATAGAGGTCGATGTCGACATCGACCCGGTCGCCTACGTGATCGGCCTCAGCTACAGGCTGTAGCCAGCAGGGCGGTCCGCGAACCGTCCGCTTCCATCCCCTCCGGCAGCGCCGCCGCGCTGCCGTCTTCCTGCGCGCGCATTGCACGACCCACGCGGTACCCGTACCCGCCAAGCCCAAGGGTCGTTCGCAGCATCGCGCCGCCGCGCCAGCCACCATCGCGGCGCCTTCCGAGGCGTTCGCCCTGTCCTTTCGCCTTGTCCTTTCGCCTTGTCCATTCGGCTAGGCCATTCGGCTGGGCCATTCGGCCGATGTCAGCCCCACGCGAATCGTTCAGGGTCCACCTGCCGTGTCGCGGCGATACCCGCCGCACGCTGCAGGCAACACCACCGATTCAACGAGGCACGTACATCATGAGCACGAAGGAACCCGGCACGCCGAAGATCGATGACCTTCCCGAGGGTGTGGAGGAACTCACGCCCGAGGAAGCCGCAAGCATCGACGGCGGTCGCGCACGACGATTCACGAAGGCGACCGACACCTCCACCCGCCTCTCCTCCGGTGGCCCGCAGGACGTGGGCGACCGCCCCGACGAGACCTGAGAGCCTGTGAAGAAGTCGTTCGGCTACTGCGCCCGAGTTCTTCACTGGCGCTGAGGCCCACGCGCCAGGTGCTGACACGCGTCCGCGCGCGTCGCTGCGACTGCGGCGCGCGCGCACTGCGAAACCCGAGGTCGAAGATGATCCTGATCCTGAGTCACGACACCGACGTCACCGCGACCGATGTCGCCACCGCGCTCGCCGCGCGAGGCGCAACCAGCCGGCTCGTCGACCCAGGCCGCATCCCCGGCAGCGGACAGCTCGGAATGCACTACTCGAGCACGGGTGCCTTGCGTCGCACGCTGAGGTTCGGCACGGAGCAGGTGGCGATGGACGACGTGCGATGCATATGGACGCGCCGACCCCGAACCTACCAGGTGCCGCCTGTGGTAACGGATGAGGAGCACCGCACATGGTGCGCTGCATCCGCGCGTGAGGCGATGGCCGGCTTCTGGGAGACCGGTGCGGTGCGCTGGGTGCCGGCCATGCCCGCCGTGGATCGCATCGCCCACAGCAAGCCCAGGCAACTCCAGGTCGCGGCCAGCCATGGCTTCCGCATTCCCCGCACCTACATCGGCAATGACATCGATGACTTCCTCGCCTTCGTCGAGGCCTGCGATGGCCAGGTCATCACGAAGACGCTCTGGCCCTACGACCTGCATCGCGACGGCGCCAAGCACCAGCTCTACACCCAGCGCATCCAGCGCCGCCACCTGCAGGATGTGGCGGCATTGAAGTTCGCTCCCGTCATTGCCCAGGAATGGTTGGACAAGGCCGTGGAGCTGCGCGTGACGGTGATCGCGCCGCATGTGTTCGGCGCCGAGATCCGCTCCCAGGCGGTTCGCGGCACGCGCCTGGACTGGCGCCGTCGCGCCACCGAGGCAGAGCACGCACCCCACCGGCTGCCGGACGACGTGGCGCGGCGCTGTGCCGCCGTGACGCGCGCACTCGGCTGCTGCTTCGGCGCCATCGATCTCATCCTGACGCCGGCCGGTGAGTACGTGTTCCTGGAAATCAATCCCAACGGCGAGTGGCGCTGGGTGGAGGACGCCACCGGCCTGCCGATGACCGCCGCAATGGTGGACCTGCTGATGTCCGCCGATGTTCGCAACGATCCATGGGGTGCTGCAGCATGAACGATCGCGATTTCACGCACGCGCTGTGCGCCACCGCGGACCTGTTGGCGACGCTCCCGCGCAGCCGGGACGCCCGCAGCCAGGCCATGGCAGCCGCGCACTCGGCATTCGCGGCCTTTCCTGCGCTGCAGCCGCGCCTGCTGGTGGACCAGACACCCGGGTCACCGTTGCTCGACTACGACGTCCTGCTGCAACGCCCCGCCGGCGGCTCCGTTGCACTCAGCTGGCGACCGGACGCCACGATGCCCTGGGCGCTCGTGCACTCGGATCACTGGGCCGCGAACTTCGTGCTCACCGTGGACGACCAGGACGTGCCGGTGCAGGACGCACTGTTCTACCTGCGCACCCACGCGGAGCGCTATCCGGACCTCATGCAGGACATGCTGGACGGGCAACTCGTGATCGCCACGCTGCAGGCGGACCCACCGCCTGTCAGCGATGGGGAGCTGCAGCGGGAATCCGACCTGTTCCGGCGCGCGCACGGCCTGCTCACGGCGCAGGCCACACACCACTGGCTGCGCGACAGTGCAGTGGGCGAAGGCGGATTCCGGGACTTCCTGATCTTCCGCATCCGCGAACGCAAGTTCTTCGACGCACTGGCCGAGGCCAGCCGCACGACCGACCTCCTGGCGCATGCAGCAGAACTCGAACGGGTGGATCTGCTCTGGGTGCACGGCACGCCCGACGAGGTCGCCGCCATGCACCTGCGCACGACGAGCGCCGCCGAACCACTTGCGCGCATTGCCGCCGATGCATTGCTCGCGGGCGACCTGGCGCCCGGATTCGAGCGAGTGCGGCTGTTCGCTCGGCAGCTGCCTCCTGAACTTGAAGGCGCCGCCGAAGGCAGCGCGATCGGCCCGCTCTCGTGGCGCGGGCAATGGGGCATCGCACAGGTCATCCGCCGTGCACCTGCCACAGCGGACGCAGGCACCCTCGCACAACTGCGCGCGATGCGCCGCCGGGCGTGGCTTGATGCCCGCCGTGCGGAGGTCGTGGTGTACTGGCACTGGTTCTGACGCGACCTTCGCGTCCGGGGACACGGCGGATGGCCAGTTCGTCGAATGTCTTCGTCAACCTGATCGCGATCGCGCTCGTCATCGGGGCATTCAGCGTGATCCCGGCTTTCGTCGGCCCGGACCTGCCCTGGCTGCAACTCGTGCTGGTGCGCGGCCTTGCGGCACTGTTCGTCCTCGGCTGGCTGGGCATGCTGCTACGGCCCACGCCGCCCCAGGGTATCGGTCGCGTGGCCTGGCCATTCTCCAGCCGCTTCGTCGTCTGGGGCGGCATCGCCCTCCTGTCGGCAGGACTCTGGTTGTGGATGCCCCATGCAGACGAAGCGCTGCTGTTCGTCTGCATCGCCTGCCAGTTCTGCACCGCTGCGCTGTACCTGCTGCTGACGATCGATCCACCGCCGAGCCGCAGCCGCGTTGCGCTCGCACCGATTGCACTCCCGGTCTCGATCGCGCTTTACCTCATCGTGCATCCCGGCCGCTTCAGCGTGCCGCTGGTGATCTTCGATCTCGGCTACATCGGCGCGATCTTCGCCCTGCAGCGCGCGCACCAGGGCGCGGTGGACGACGCGTTCCACGCCCGGCGCGCGGTGGAGTCCGCACTCGCGCAGGTGGCGGCAGAGCGCGATGCACGAACCCGGTTCCTCACATCTGCATCGCACGACCTCGGCCAGCCGCTGCAGGCGGCGCAGCTGTCCTTCGAGCAGGCGATGCGCAACCCGGAACCGGGCGAGCGCGAGCGTGCGGCAAGGCGCGTTCGCTGGGCGCTCGACGCCACCGCGCTCATGCTGCAAGGCATGCTGGAGCATCTTCGACTCGAAGCCGGCGTGGTTGCAGCACGCGTTTCCGACGTTGCCGTTGGCCCGCTCATCGCCAGGCTTGCGGAACTGCACGAACCCGCCGCCCGCCTCGCGAACGTCGACCTGCACGCGCTGCCGAGCGGGCTGACGGTGCGCGCCGACCCGGCACTGCTGGAGCGCGCCATCGGCAACCTGCTGCTGAACGCGATCAGGCACGCCAGGGCGCAGCGCATCCTGGTGGGCGCACGTCGCGCACGCGACCGGGTTCGCATCTGGATCATCGACGATGGCGTGGGCATTCCCGCTGCGGATGCCGGCACGCTGTTCGATGACTACGTGCGAGGATCGAACCACGGTGACGAGATTCGCGGCGGCTTCGGCCTTGGACTTGCCTCAGCGCAACGCATCACGCGGCTGATGGACGGCCGCATCGGGATCGACGTTCGCTGGACACGCGGCAGCGCATTCTGGATCGAATTGCCGCGTGCGCCCGTCCATGCAGCGGTCGCGGGTGCGAGTCCATGCGCTCGCTTCCCGGCTGCGCGCTGACGACAGGTTCGCGCCCCGGCAACAGCGCGCGCCAAGCTGTTCATCTCGCTCAGGCCACGCGAATGCTTGCCAGCGTATCGTCGAGCGCACCGGCGAGCTTGGCGAACAGCTCGTCGACCTGCGCCTCGCTGATCACCAGCGGCGGACACAGCGCGACACTGTCGCCCAGCGCGCGTGCGATGAGGCCGCGATCGCGGCAGTGGTTCGCACAGGTCGCGCCCACGCCGCGCGCCGGCTCGAAGGGCGCCTTCGTGCCCTTGTCGGCAACGAGTTCCAGGGCACCGATCAGCCCGACCCCGCGCGCCTCACCGACCAGCGGATGCTCGCCCAGCGCACGCAGGCGCGTCTGGAAGGCGGGTGCGATGCGCGCGACGTGCGCGAACAGCTGCGTCTCCTCGTAGATGTTCAGCGTCTCCAGCGCGACAGCCGCGCACACGGGATGGCCCGAGTAGGTGTAGCCGTGACCGAAGCTGCCGATGCGGCCGCTCTGCTCGGCGATCGGCTCGTACAGCCAATCCGGCACCATGACGGCACTGATGGGCAGGTA
>SXGU01037817.1_pt1 | contig 14674 bp, 9 predicted proteins | sample 3174531 | NCBI WGS metagenome assembly SXGU01 (sample SAMN11356863, study PRJNA531348) | freshwater metagenome | isolation source: freshwater sample F1-140 | place: China: Fuxian Lake, Yuxi | collected 2017-12-25
ACATGCAGACCGAGAGGCTGAAGAGATTGCGCGCCTGGGCCGGCGGATGCGGCGTGTCCACGCGGATGGACGCTAGGGCGCGCTCGTTCCAAGTGCGCGCGATGCTGGGGGTGGAAGCGGACGCCGAAGCGGTGAGACTGAGAGTGAAAGCCAGCGAGAGGAGAAGCTTTGGCAACTTCATACTGTGCGGAGCGTAGCAGAACCGGGGCTGGACATGAAGGAGCAATCTCGATGCGTCCGTGGCGGCTTTCGGCTTGCCTACCCGACGTTCGTTGGTAGCTTCGCGACACCCTGCGATTGGCCGTTCGCGCAGTGGCCCATGATGGCAATTCCGCAGCGAGACACCGCCCAGACAGTTTCCTTTCCGCGCTTCCGAGGGCGCGACGTTCCCTTCTCCCGGTGGAGCGCGCATCGGTTCACAGGGCGAGCTGCGCTTGCGATCGCGCTGGCGTGTGCGGGCATCGTCTCAGCGTGCGGGCAAAGCACTTTCCCCATCGGCCTGCCACCGGTGGACAGCGCTCGCCCGGCCCGGGCGGAGGTCGTTCGTCTTGCGGCGCAGCCCGGCTACGAGAATCCGGAGTCAGCCCGGCTGCGAGCCGAGGCGGTGGCGAAGCGCGGGCAAATCGGCCAGGCGCTCGCGCTCGTGCGTGGCTTGTTGCGCGCCGATCCGGCCAGCGCGCAATACCGGCTCATGGAGGCGCAGTATCTCGGCTGGCTGGGCCGCACCGCGAGTGCGGGCGAGCGCTACCGGCGCTTGATGCAGCAGAATCACAGCGACGCCGCAGCGCAGGAAGGCTGGGGCAACACACAGCTCTGGCGTGGTAACTGGCGCGAGGCGCAGGCGGCTTACGCGAGCGCCATCGCGACTTCCGGCGCGGACAACGTCAGCGCAGCACTCGGCTTTCAGCGGGCACTCGTCGCGGCCGGTCGCGCGACTCCGGCTTATCGTCAGGCCGTTGACCTGGACCGGCGCTCCGGGCGACAAGACGCCGAGGTCGGTCTCTTCCTCGCCACCATCCACGCGGCAGTGGACAACGACGACGCGGCCTTTGCCCTCGCCAACCGCCGCACGAGCGATCCCGATGTGAGACAGCGGCAGGCTGCCTTCCAAGCCCAGCGGCTCATCGCGCGCGGGCAGAAGGACGAGGGGTTGAACCTCATCGGCAGTTACGCCGAGGCGCACGCGCCCGATTACAACGCAGTCGTGGCCGCCGGCGAAGTCTTCGCCACCGCCGGCAGAACTCGCGAGGCGCGTGACTACTTCGACCGCGCGTCGCAGCTTGCGCCGGAACGCGATGAGGCATTGCTTGGCCTTGCGCGGCTCGCTCGGCAGCAGGGCAAGCAGCGCGACAGCCTTGCGCTCTACGAAGAGGTCGTGGCAGGCAACCCGGAGTCGCTGACCGGCTGGCTCGGCATCGCGGACGTGGCGCAACAGCTTGGCGACCTGAACCGTGCGTGGCAGGCGCTCGACTCCGCGCAACGCGTCGCGCCCGGCTCGGCGCTCGTGTATCGCGAGCGGCTCAAGATCGCTTTCCGCGAGAAGGACGCCGACACGTTTTACGGTGTGCTGCGCGACTACCAGCGTGCGCAACCGACGGACGCGTGGCCGGAGCTGTGGGCGCAAAAGTGGGCCGACGCGCACCGCGGCGAGGTGAACGCGGCCGCGCTGCAATCGCTCTTCGACCCGCTCGCGCCCGAGGTCAGCAGCGAGGCGTTGCGCTTGTTCCGCCGGCACACAGGGATGCCGTTGCAGCAGGCCGTCGCCCGCGTGCCCGCTGCGCCCAGCGCTGACTTGCAGGACGCCGCGCAGGAGAAGCTCGGCAAGCAGGTCCGCGTGGCCGATCCCACGGTCATCGGTGTGGCCACGGGCTATGAATTCGCGACGCTGAACGACACGACGGGCGCGGGCGCGAACTTGCAGGCGTGGCACGAAGGTTACGTCGCGGCGTATTGGCGGCGGCAGTTGGGCATGAGCGTCTCCGGCGAGTATCGGACCTTCTCGCGCTTCGGCCAGCAGGCGAACCAGCTTCTGCTCGGCTGGGACACGCACGTGACGCCGCAGTGGATCGTCGGCCTCGACACCGGCGTCGCGCTCAACGGCGGCTACATCCCGCGCTGGCGCGTCGGCGCGCGGACGGAATACTTTTTCACCGATGAGTTCTCGGCGAGCCTGGCCGTGAGCCACCTGCGCTTCGCGGACGAGCCGGTGTTGCAGATCATCCCCGGCGTCACTTGGCGATGGCATCCGCAGTGGTCGTCGCACGCGCGGATGTATGTCACGCACGCCGAGCCGAAGGGCGGGCGCGCGAACACCGGATTGGCTGGCCTGTTCAGCACGACGTGGCAGTTCACTCCGCTCTCCTCCGCGAGCCTGAGCTACGCCATTGGCGAAGAAAACGCCTCGCAACTGATCAAGGGGCTGATCGGCGAGAAGAACTTCCAGAGCGTGGGCGTGGATTTGAAGTGGGGCATCAACGAGCACCTCAGTCTCCAGCCGACCTATCGCTACGAGTCGCACAATCTGTTCGACCTCCACGCCATCGCGCTGAACCTGCAGTTCCGTTACTGAGCGCTCCTGCTCGTAATCCTGCTCCCTCAATGTCTCCCGCACTCATCCTCGTCACCGGCTCCGCCGGCCGCGTCGGCCAGGCCGTCGTGAAGGAACTCGTCGCGCGCGGTGAGCGGGTGCGCGGCTTAGACCGCGTGCCGACTCCCGGCGTCGCCGAGTCGCACGTGGGCAATCTCACCGACGCCGACGCCGTGCGCCGCGCCGCAGAGGGCGCGCGCGCTGTCATCCATCTCGCCGCCACGCCGGATGATGCCGACTTCATGTCGGAGATTTTGCCGAACAACATCATCGGTCTCCACCACGTCCTCGAAGCAACGCGCCTCGCGGGAGCGAAGCGCCTCGTGCTCGCCAGCACGGGGCAGGTGAACTGGTGGCAGCGTGAGCGCACCGAGCACGCGATCCGGCCTGATGAGCTGCCCACGCCGCGCTACTGGTATGCGGCGGCGAAGGTTTTCGCCGAAGGCATTGGGCAGGGTTATTCGGAGACCCATGGCCTCACTGTCATTGCTGCACGCCTCGGCTGGTGTCCGCGTTCAGGACAGGAGCGCGAGGTCGCCGCGCTCGACTGGGCCAAGGACTTGTATCTCAGCCCCGGTGACGCAGGCCGGTTCTTCCACGCGGCAGCCACGGCTCCGGTCAAGGTGCGCTTCGCCGTCGTGTATGCCACGAGCCGGCACATCCTCCTGCCGCGCTTCGATCTCGGTCCCACGCGCCAGCTTCTCGGCTGGTCGCCGCAAGACCAATGGCCCGACGGCCTCCCGCCCGAGTCCTACCAATCAGCATGAGCGCGAACACGCATCACGCATCACGCATCACGCATCATGTCTCCGCCATGATCGTCGCCGCTGGCTCCGGCACGCGCATGGGACCCGGCGTGGACAAGCTCTTCCTCGAAGTGGCTGGCCGCCACATCGTGGCTCACACGTGGGCGCGCTTCGACGCGGCGGCGTGCATTGACGAGCTGGTGCTGGTCGTGCGCAACGGGATGCAGGAGGAGTTTCGAAAACTCGCGGCGGAGTATGGTTTCAAGAAGCCGTTCCACCTGACCGTCGGCGGCAAGGAGCGGCAGGACTCGGTCTGGAACGGCTTGCAGGCGCTGTCGGCGGATTGCGAGATTGTCGCCATCCAGGACGGCGCACGGCCTTGCACGAGCCTCGCGGTGATCGAGGCGGGTATTGCTGCTGCGCGCGAGTCGGGTGCAGCCGTTGCCGCCCAGCGCGTGACCGACACCATCAAGGAATCCGACGGCGGCACGCGGGTGGCGAAGCACATTGACCGCTCGCGGCTCTGGGCCGTGCAGACGCCGCAGACGTTTCGCGTGGAGGTCATCCGCCGCGCGCTGGCGGCGGTGCGCGAGCGCGGACTGCTCGTGACCGATGACACGGCGGCGTGCGAGTTGATCGGCCAGCCGGTGACGTTGGTGGAGAGCCTGGAACCGAACCCGAAGGCGACTTCACCGGCGGACTTGCCCTACTTGGAGATGCTTTTGAAAAGAATGAACGGCTGAGTCGGACGGCAAGTCCACTCCTCGGTCTGCGGTGAAGCCCTCACTTGCCAAGCAATTGGGCGGCTCCTAACGTCAGCCAACAGATTTATGAAGCGCCGTTTCTTCCTCAGCCTGCTCGTGGCCGTGCTCGGCCTGAACCTCTTCTTCGGCACGCGGCTTTACCTCTCGCACGCCGAGACCGCCGCCAAGGAAAACGCCTACGAGAACATCGAGCTGTTCACGCGCGTCCTGGAGACCATCCGGCAGAATTACGTGGACGGCGGAAAGATTTCCTACCAGCAGCTCATCCACGCGGCGCTCAAGGGCATGGTCAGCTCGCTCGACCCGCACAGCGAGTTCATGGAGGCGCGCAAGTATGACGAGATGAGGAAGGACACCGAGGGCGTCTTCGGCGGCGTCGGCATCGTCCTGAGCGTGCGGACCAACATTCCCGGCAAGGGCGTCGCGCTCACTGTCACCGAGACGATGGATGACACGCCCGCCAGCAAGGGCGGCATCACCGCCGGCGACCGCATCATCAAGATCAACGGCCAGTCCACCGAGAAGTTCAACCTCGAGGACGCCGTCCGCCGCCTGCGCGGCAAGAAGGACACCGAGGTCACCGTCACCATCTTCCGGCCCGCGAACGAGCAGACTCTGGACATCAAGCTGGTGCGTGACGTCATCAAGGTCTCCAGCGTGCGCGACCAGAACGGGCGCGGCGAATACCCGATGGACGAGAACAAGATCGGCTACGTGCGCCTGCGCCAGTTCGGCGAGAAGACCGCCGACGAGCTGGAAACCGCGCTCGTGAAACAGGAGAAAGCCGGCATGAAGGGCCTTATAATTGACCTGCGCGACAACCCCGGCGGTCTGCTCGACCAGGCGGTCAAGGTCTCCGAGAAGTTTCTCCCGCGCGGCCAGCTCGTCGTCTCCACCGAGGCTCGGCAAATCGCGGACATCGCCAAATACACCGCGTCGGGCCGCAACTCCCGCACGGTGCCCATGGTCATCCTCGTGAACGGCGGCAGCGCGAGCGCGTCGGAAATTGTCGCGGGCTGCTTGCAGGACTTGAAGCGCGCCGTGGTCCTGGGCGAGCAGACTTTCGGCAAAGGTTCCGTGCAGAGCATCCTCCCGCTCTCCGATGGCTCCGCGCTGCGGCTCACGACGGCGAAGTATTACACGCCGAGCCACAAGGTCATCCACGAGAAGGGCATCACGCCCGACGTGCTCGTGCCGATGTCCGCCGAAGAAGAGCGCTTCCTCGCCATCAAGCGCTCCGGCGCTCCGCTCGACGCGCTCGACGAGAAGGACCGAGCGGCCGTGGCCAAAGCCCGCGACCCGCAGCTCGACCGCGCGACGGACATGCTCAAGGGCATCCTGCTCTACGACAAGCAGGGCAAGCCCGTGGGCAAGGTCGCAGCGCAAGCCGCTGAACCGGCCAAGAAGTAGGCGCGGTGCTCCTCGCCCTCGAATCCTCCTGCGACGAAACCAGCGCCGCCGTCGTCCACGACGGCCGCGTGCTTGCGAATGTCGTCTCCTCGCAAATCAAGCTCCACGCCGAATACGGCGGCGTCGTGCCGGAGCTGGCCACGCGCGAGCATCTGCGCAATCTGCTTCCAGTTGCGCAGTCTGCGCTGCGAGCGGCGCAACCTGTCGCGGCGGTCTGTGACCGCCGGTCCGAGGACGGTCGGCGCTCACAGAGCGCCGCTAAAGATATTGACGCCATCGCCGCCACCATCGGTCCCGGCCTGCCACAGGCCCTGATGATCGGCGCACGCGCCGCGCAGGCGATGGCCTTCGCCCTGCGCAAGCCCTTCTTTGGCATCCACCACCACGAGGCGCACCTCTACTCGCCGTGGGTTACGACGGCTAACCCGAAACCTGAAACTCGCAACGCGAAGCTCCAATCCGACTTCTCCACCTTCCAACCCAACGTCTCCCTCATCGTCAGCGGCGGACACACGATGCTCGTCTTCGTCGAGGCCGAGCTGAAGCATCACCTGCTCGGCAGCACAGTGGACGACGCGGCGGGCGAGTGCTTCGACAAGGCCGCCAAGCTCATGGGCCTGCCCTATCCCGGCGGCCCGGAGCTGGACGCGCTCGCCGAGCAGGGTGACCCGCGCGCGTTCGACTTCCCGCGCCCGATGATCCGCGACCTGCACGACGACTTCAGCTTCAGCGGCCTGAAAACCTCGGTGCGCTACTTCCTCCGCGACCAGCCGTTCGTGCTCGATGACCCCGACCTTGTTCGCGACCTCTGCGCCAGCGTGCGCGCCGCCATCGTGGACGTGCTCGTGACCAAGACCGTGCGCGCCGCCAAGCGCCTCGGCGTGCGATGCGTCACCGCATCCGGCGGCGTGACGTGCAACCGCGCCCTGCGCAAGCAGCTCGCCGAGGCCTGCGCGCAAAACAGCCTCACGCTCCGCCTCGCCGACAAGTCCCTCTGCACCGACAACGCCGCGATGGTCGGCATCCTAGCCGAGCGCAAGCTCCAGCGCGGCACCGCCCCGACCTCGTTCGACGAGGAAGTGAAGCCAAGCTGGCCGCTCGTCGGCTGATTGCAACGGCCAGCCCAGAGGAGGTGGCAAGCGAATGAATCCAAGGTGGAAGACGCGTCTGTCCCCATTCGTTTGCCAACATCCCTGAGAACTCTCCATGCTGCCTGCGCGCCCAAAAGCCTCAACCGCCCCGGCGCTGAAGGAACTGCCTCGCGAGCTTCGTGACATCCTCGGCCACGGACTTTCCCTTCGGCTGGAAGTGCTGCGCATGACTGGCCACGAACGCCTGTGCCTCGGCATTCAGCGGCTTGGCACTGAGCACGACCACGGGGATCGCCTGCCATTCCGGCCGCTGGCGAAGCTGGGCAAGAAACGTCAAGCCGTCCATCCCGAGCATTATCAGGTCCAGCACGATAAGGCCGGGGCTTCCGCGCGCCAGCAACGCCAGTGCCCCGTCGCCGTTGTCCGCCTCGGCCACGATGAACTTCGCCTGCTCCAGCGCGCGGCGGATGATTTGCCGGATCACCGGATTGTCATCCACGACCAGCACGCAGGCATCCGCGAGCTTCTCCATGGGCGGTTCCCCGCGCCCTTCGCCTCGGACGGGCGCGCTGGCTTGCTTCTCAGCTCATTGCGATTCGTGGTCATGCTCTGGAGTTTTCAGTCTGGGTTTCGAGTGGAGTTGCGGCTGAGGCCAGTTGCCTAGAATGCATTGCTCGCTCGCCAATCGTCATGCGCTCTGCGATACATCACCTATGAAGCTGTCGTCCACCCTGCTGATTCTCTGCCTGTCCATGGCACTTACCCGGGCAGCGGAAAAGAAAGCCACTGAGGCGAAAGCCCCCGCCAAAAAAGCCCCGCCCGCGAACCTCCAGCCCAATCCCAAGAAGCTCAACCCGCCGCCCGGCGTCGTCGTGCCCGCTGAGGTGAAGGCCGAGCTGACCGCCGGAACCGCCGCGCTGGGGAAGGAGATTGAGGCCTTGCGCGAATCACTGAAGGCCAAGCCCGCGCTGCTCGCTTTGCTACCCGATGTGCAGATCTATCACAACGCCGTCCGCTACGCGCTGGAGGACGACATCTTCACGAGCACAAACCAGTTCAACTCCGCCCGCGCACTGCTCAAGACCGGCCACGAGCGCGCCAACGCGCTGAAGTCTGGCAATGCCCCTTGGAACACCAAGGCCAGCCTGCTCGCGCTCAAGTCGCAGATGGAAACCGCCGCCGCCGAGGCCGCCGCGAAGAAGAAAGCCCCCGCCCCTTCCGCGCTCACTCATCTCGCCGTCGTGCGCGGTTACATGTCGAAGATTGACGGCTCGGTGCAGCCTTACGGCCTGAAAGTGCCGGTGACTTACCTCACCGGCGATGACAAGCCGCACCGCCTCGACTTCTGGCTGCACGGGCGCGGCGACACGCTTAACGAAATTGCCTTCATCGAGGGCCAGCAGCGCCCCACCAGCCAGTTCCTCGCGGACGACTCCTTCGTGCTGGAGCCTTACGGCCGCTTCATGAACGCCTTCAAGTTCGCCGGCGAGACGGACGTGTGGGAAGGCCTCGACCACGCGGCGAAGCACTACCCGATTGGCCGCAACAAGCTCGCCATGCGCGGCTTCTCGATGGGCGGAGCGGGCGCGTGGCACCTGGGCGCGCATCACCCGGACAGGTTCGCTTCCGTCAATCCCGGCGCGGGCTTCGTGGACGTGAAGAACTACCAGAAGCTCGCCGAGAAGCCCGGTGGTCTCGCCGCCATCCCGTGGTATGAGCAAAAACTCTGGAACCTCTACGACCCGCTCGCGTGCCCCATCAACCTCGTCAACACATCGCTCGTGGCCTACAGCGGCGAGGACGACGCGCAGAAAGCCGCCGCCGACCTCATGGAAGCCGCACTGCTCAAGGACGGTGTGAAGATGACCCACATCATCGGCCCCAAGACCGGTCACTCCTACGAGGCGAACGCAAAGAAGACCGTGGCCAAGCTCGTGGACGAGGCGACGAACAAGGGCATCAACCAACAGCCGAAGAAGGTCACGCTGGTGACGCATTCGCTGAAGTTCAACTCAGCGCATTGGGTGACGATTGATGCATTGGAGAAGCACTGGGAGGAGGCGAGAATCATGGCGGAAGTTCAAAGCGATGGGGTTGTGAGAGCCGATGCCAAGAACGTAAGTGCTTTCACAATCGATGGATTGGCTTTGAAAGCTCCGCAGACAGGTAAGTTGGTCATTAGAATCGGCGAGCAGTCCTTGGAAGCATCTTCAACTAGGCCGAATGGATTTGTTCGCATGAGCTTTGTTAAAGCCGGTGGTAGTTGGAAACAGACCGCAATATTTGGTCGGGATATTCCTCTAGACCGGCCTCCCACCACTTTTCCCAAGGGCTTCCAAAAATGGCACGGGCTACAAGGCCCCATTGACGACGCCTTCATGGACTCGTTCGTGATGGTGCGGCCCACCGGCCAGCCGTTGAACGCCGCCGTCGGGCAGTGGGCGAAGACCGAGCTGGCCGAGGCCACGTTCCACTGGCGGCGCTACTTCCGCGGCGAGCCGCGCGTGAAGGACGACTCCGCCGTCACCGATGCCGACATCTGGAACAGCCACCTCGTCCTCTGGGGTGACCCGTCGTCGAACAAGCTCGTCGCCCGCATCGCCGACAAGCTGCCCATCCAGTGGAGCGCGGCGGGCATCAAGGTCGGCGGCAAAACCTACGACGCCACCAAGCACGTGCCCGCGTTCATCTTCCCGAACCCGCTGAACCCGTCGCGCTACGTGGTAATCAACAGCGGCTTCACCTTCCCGCAGTTCGCCGGCGCGTCGAACTCCTTCCAGACGCCCAAGCTCCCCGACTGGGCCATCCTCGACCTCAGCGTCCCGCTGGCCGAGCGCACCGGCGGCAAAGGCGTCATCGCCGCCGACTTCTTCGGCGAGAAGTGGGAGCTGAAGTGATGAGAGAATACGGAATGCGGAACGCGGAATGGGGGCAGCGGATGTTCGGTTGCATCCGAGCACCCATCACCGTCTTCTCCCTCGCCCCCATCGGGGGAGAGGGCTGGGGTGAGGGGGTGGGCTGCGGAGTAGCGAGTCATGCGAATTCAAATGCCGACCACCAAGCGTTCCAATCCTCCTCTGCGGCTCGAACTGCTGAACGTCTTTCCCCCTCACCCCAACCCTCTCCCCCAGTGGGGGCGAGGGAGCCACTCCGTCCGCGCCCTGCAGACAGGCACGTCACAGCACCTCAAACGCTGGCTGACTTTCCCCCTCGCCCAGCGGGAGAGGGCCGGGGTAAGGGAGAACGGCGCGAACAAACAAGCCCCCGCTCCCCTTCGCCGCTCGCGCCCCGCTCCCCATCTTTGTCTTCCCCAAATCTTTGGGTCCTCCTCTTCCTCCTCACTCTCCCCCTCTCCGCCCAAACCTTCCGCGACCCCGCTGACCAGCCCTTCCGCCGTGCACCCATGTCCATCGCCGCACGCAGCGTGGTCTTCCCGCTCGCGACTAACGTCCACCTCGCCTTCGACACCGAGACGCTCCGCACACACACGGCGTGGCGCGGGCCGTCACTGGACTTGCACGGCGCGCCCTACGACGGCGCGGCAGGCAAGTTCCTCGCGGACTTCACGGGCGACTTTCTCTTCACCAACCCGCCGCTCTTCCCGTGGGCCGGCGGCAAGCCCGCGCGCAACATCCTCACCGACTTTCCCTCGAAGCCGCGCTTCCTCGGCCTCAGCACGCGCGGCGGCGTCCGCACGCTAATGTATGAGCTGCCGCTCGACGCCGAGGAAACCGTGCGCGTCCACGAGACGCCGTCGGTGCAGTTCGTGGACGGCACGCCCGTGGTGGTGCGGCGCTTCGAGGTGGCCGCGAGCTACATGGACCTGGAGTTCACCGCGCACATGGAAGCCGGCCGCCAAACCGCCATCGGCCAAAACCCCGCTGCGATGGGCATCTTGCGCCAGAAGGACGTGCTGCTCGTCGCGTTCCGGGGCCGCCCGCTCCTCGGCTGGAAGCCCGCGACCGGTCAGGCGGACTACGTCTTCGAGACGCTCCGCGAGAAGGCCGGCGAAACCGAGACCGTCCCGCGCCACATCACCGGCGACGAGACGCACGCCGTCGTCCACATCCCGGCGCATCGCGGGGAAATCTCGTTTGAAGTGCTCACCGTCGTCTGCGCGGACAAGGCCGAGGCGGAGCGGTTGTTGCCGAAGTTAATCCCCGCGAAGGTCGCGCCGCCGGAGCTGATGCGTGTGTCCGAACCGCCTGCGAGCAAGCCGACGAATGCTGTGCCCGCGTGGGTGATGACGAACGCGCCGGTGGTGCGCGAGGAAGCGGGCTTCCGAATCGAGCAACTCCAAACCCAAAACTCCAAACTCCAAACTTCCCCCATCACCGGCCTCGACTTCCTCCCTAGTGGCGAGCTCGCATTCTGCACCACACGTGGCGAGGTCTTCATCGTCGGCCCGCTGGACAATCCCACGAACGCGCCAGCCTTGCGCCGCTTTGCGCGCGGGCTGATGGAACCGGCTGGGCTGCGCGTTTTGAGCGGCGAGATTTTCATCGCGCAGAAGTGCGAGCTTACGCGCCTGCGCGACACCGACGGCGACGGCGAAGCGGACTTCTTCGAGTGCGTGAGCCAAGGCTGGGGCTTCAACGGCAACGCGCGGCAATTCGCCACCGGCCCCGTCGCGGACAAGGAAGGTCGGCTGCACGTCTTCCTCGACGCACGCGGCGCGCGCTGGGAAGTCCCGTTCCGTGGCTGGGACGCGCGCTTCAGCCGGGCGGGGAAAGACTTTGAGGGCTGGGCCAGTGGCTTTCACTCGCCCGGCGGCGCGCTCTCAATCGGCGGTGAGATTTTCGTCACGGACAACGCGGGCCCGTGGGTGTCGGCGGCGAAGCTGATTCATGTGCGTGAGTCGCAGTTCCAAGGCCACCCGGCCACACAACCCGCGCCGCAGGAGCAGTTCAAGGAGCCGAAGGAGTTCGCCCCGCCCGCTGTGTGGTTCCCGTCGCGGCTAGCGAAGCGCGTAGCGGGCTTCGCGGTCGCGCCGGAGAGCTGGGGCGCGTTCGCCGGGCAAGTCATCGTGGCCGATGGCGAGGGCGGTTTGCTGCGCGTCAGCTTGGAGCAAGTGAATGGCGCGTGGCAGGGAGCAGCGTGGCCGCTGCTCCAGAATCTCAGCCTCCGCGCGACCCGTCTCGCGATGAGCGCGGACGGCAAGCTCTACCTCGGCGGCGCAACGGATGGGAACACGGCTGCCCTCGCCCGCATCAGCCTCCCCACTCCCCTGCCCTTCGAGGTGAAGTCGGTGAAAGCGCACGCCGACGGCTTTGAATTGACCTTCACACAACCCGTGGACGCCGCCTCCGCTGGGAAGCCAGTGAGCTACGAGGTTAGCCAGTTCAGCTACCGCCACGAGGCCGCGCCGGGGGTGGAACACGACTTCGACGGCGCGGACGGACGGGCCTCGACGTTGAAAGTGGCGGCGGCAAGCGTCGCTGCCAATGGCTTGAGCGTGCGACTCAAGATTCCCGGCTTGCGGGCTGGCTTCGTGACCGTCATCCGCGCCGCCGGCCTGCGCAGCGCCGCCCAACCGCTGCGGCACGACACGTTCTTCTACACGCTGAACCAGTTGCCGAAGTGAGCGGGGTGGGGTGCGACGACGCGCTTTCGACATCCGCGCTCATCCGAGCGCAAGCCAGCTTCACCCGGAGCTTCAGAGAATCATGGCACACAGAATCATGATTTTGTGCGCCATGATTCTCTGGAACTCCCTTCCCGGTCGTCGCAGGGCAGGTGTCACCGTCGCCACACTTGCATATTGTCACCGCCGCTCGCTCCGCTACCTTCACGCGCCATGAAGCCAATTCGCTATTTGCTGCTCGGCACTGCGCTCGCCGCCGCGCTACCGGTCCATGCCGACTTCAAAGCCGACGTCGCCGCCGTCCGCCAGGTCGGTGGCGAGGGCAAGGGCAACGTCCAGGCCGCCGCCGCGTGGCAGTCGCTCGCCAAGGGCGGCGCGGCGACGCTCGTCCCGTTGCTCGCCGCGATGGACGACGCGAATGACTTCGCCGCGAATTACCTCCGCTCCGCCGTGGACGCCATCGCCGACCGCGAGCTGGCCGCCGGGCGGAAGTTGCCCCAGGCCGAGCTGGAGAAGTTCCTCGCCGACACGAAGCACAATCCCCGCGCGCGCCGGCTGGCTTACGAGCTGATTGCGCGCGTGTCGCCCGCGACCGGCGAGAAGTTGCTGCCCACGTTCCTCAACGACCCGAGCGTCGAGCTGCGCCGCGACGCCGTGCAGCGGCTCATTGACGCGGCGGACAAGGCGCTCGCGGCGCAGGACAAGGCCGCTGCGACGAAGGAGTTTTCCAACGCGCTGACCTACGCGCGCGACGAGGCGCAAATCAAGAAGGTCGCCGGCGAGCTGCGGAAGCTCGGGCAGGAGGTGGACTTGCCGCGGCACTTCGGCTTCCTCACGCACTGGAAACTCATCGGCTCATTCGACAACGCCAAGCTCGTCGGCTTCGACACCGCGTATCCGCCGGAGAAGACGGTGGACCTCGCGGCGACGTATCCCGGCAAGCTGGAGACCGCGCGCTGGGTGGACGTGGCCACGCCGAATGACTACGGGATGGTGGATTTCAACAAGCCGTTCGGCGACCTCAAGGGCGTGACGGGCTACGCGTTCACCGAGTTCAACGCGGCGACGGCGCGTCCGGCGGAGTTGCGGCTGGGCTGCAAGAACGGGTGGAAAGTTTGGTTCAACGGCAAGCTGCTCTTCGGGCGCGACGAGTATCATCGCGGCGCGCGCATTGACCAGTATCGGCTGCCGGTCGAGCTGAAGGCGGGCAAGAACACTCTGCTCGTGAAGGTCTGCCAGAACGAGGACGTGAAGGACTGGACGAAGGAATGGGAATTCCAACTCCGCGTGTGCGACGCGACGGGCACGGCGATTTTGGCGAAGGACCGGCCAGCGACACCGAAGGGGCCAACCACTGCCAAAGCCGATTCGAAGAAAGGAACCAAGTAATGAAAACAACTCTTTCCACTGTCCTCCTCGTCACGCTTTGCACGCATCTAAACGCCGCTGACTGGCTTCAGTTCCGCGGTCCCGGCGGCACCGGCATTTCGCCCGAGGCGAACTTACCCGTGCAGCTCGGTGAGAAGTCCGTCGCTTGGAAAATCGCCTTGCCCGGACGCGGCCTCGCCAGCCCGGTCATCGTGGGCGACAAGGTGTTCGTCACCGCCAGCAGCAGCACGGAGCAGGACCGGTTGCACGTCCTGTGCTTCAGCGCGAAGACCGGCGCGAAGCTGTGGGAGCGGCAGTTCTGGGCCACGGGGCGCACGATGGCGCACCCGAAGACCAGCGTCGCCGCGAACACGCCGTGCAGCGATGGCAAGCGGCTCTTCTGCTTTTTCTCCTCGAACGATGTGCTCTGCCTCGACCTCGACGGCAACGTGCTCTGGCTGCGCGGCCTCGGGCGCGATTACCCGAACGCGAGCAACAGCCTCGGCATGGCGGCTTCTCCCGTCGTGGTGGGCGACACGCTCGTGGTGCCGGTGGAGAACGACAGCGAGTCCTTCAGCGCCGGCCTCGACGTGGCGACGGGCGCGAACCGTTGGAAGCGCGACCGCCCGAAAGTGGCTTGCTGGGCCACGCCCGTCGTGGTGCCTGATGCGAAGTCCGGCCAGCCGCTCGTCGTGTTGCAGTCCGGTCCCGGCCTGAGCGTGGTGGACGCGCGCACGGGCCAGGAGGCGTGGTATTTCACCGACGGCGCTTCGACCATGTCGTCGAGCGTGCTTGTCGGCGGCTTGTTGTATGTGCCCTCGAAAGGCATCACGGCGATGAAGCCCGGCGCGGCGGGTGCGCATCCGGAGGTAGTTTGGCAGAACAACCAGATGCAGCCGAGCACCGCCAGCCCGGTGGTGCTGGGCGACAAGCTCTTCACGTTGAACAGCGCCGGCATCCTCAGCGCGGCGGATCTCAAGGACGGCAAGCGCCTCTGGCAGCTCCGCACCACGGGGCCATACAGCGCCACGCCCGTCGGCTTCGGCAAACACCTCTACCTCGTGAGCGAAAAGGGCCTCGTGCAGGTCGTGGACACGAGCGCGCCGGACGGGTCCGTGGTCAGC
>SXGU01077158.1_pt1 | contig 14673 bp, 11 predicted proteins | sample 3174531 | NCBI WGS metagenome assembly SXGU01 (sample SAMN11356863, study PRJNA531348) | freshwater metagenome | isolation source: freshwater sample F1-140 | place: China: Fuxian Lake, Yuxi | collected 2017-12-25
ATGCATGCTTGGCCACGGTGGGGAAGCGCTGCGGCCAGCCAAGCACGCCTTCGCGATGGCTCATTGCATGCAGCCCGTAGCGGCCGAACGCGGCCTCCTCCAGCTGCCGATAGGCCGCGTGGTACTCGATCCACTGCAGGTCACGGCCGAAGCGGTCGCGATGATGCAGCTGTGGCGGGTGCCGATCCGCGAGCCGCGATGCCTCGTCCAGTTCCGCCGCCGCCGCCCTGCCGAGTTCGTCGAGGTGCGGCCGCAGATGCCCATGCAGTGCCGCCGGCAGGTACAGGCTCAGCAGGTCGTCCACGGCGTGGTCGTCGCGGTAGAAGTTCATGCCTGAGGTATCCGGTGCGATTGCGGAGGCGTGCAGGTCTGGCGTCATGGGCAGGGTTCCCCTTCGAATCGGATCTGTCAGGCAGGCAGCGTGCCCCATGGGCTCCGGCACAGGCGAGAATGCCACCTCACGCCAGCCGGAGCCGCACGACCATGTCACTCCCACGCCGCACCTTCGTACGCGCCGCCCTGCTGGGTGCCGGCAGCGTCGCGCTCGGCCGCGGGGTGCTCGCAGCCTCCACCGCGCGGGCTACTGCGCATGCCGCGATCTCCACACGCTTCGGGCCGCTCGGCCCACCTGACGCCGAAGGTCTGCGCCTGCCGCCAGGTTTCCGCGGCCGCCCTGTCGCCCGTACGGGCGCTTCGCCGGCACCGGGAAGCATCGCCTGGCACGCCGCACCCGATGGCGCGATCTGCGTGCCGCGCGCAGGCGGCGGCTGGAGCTATGTGAGCAACTGCGAACTCGAGGCGCCAGACGGCGGCGTGTCCGCACTCGACTTCGATGCCGCAGGCCAACCCGTCGGCGTGCGCACGCTGCTCGGCGGTGCCGAGCGGCCCTGCGCGGGCGGCCTCAGCGGCGACGGGCACTGGCTCGCGTGCGAGGAGGTGCCGACCGGGATCGTGTGGGAGGTTGACGTCACCGGCGCGCTTCCGCCCGTCCGCCGTCCCGCGCTTGGCGTGTTCAACCACGAAGCCGCCACCCGTGACCCGCAGACGGGTTTCATCTACCTCACCGAGGATGATCGCGCAGGCGGCCTCTACCGCTTCACGCCCAGCCATGGAAACGCCCTCGATGCCGGGCAGCTCGACGTGCTGTGCAGCCGCGACGACACCCTGCTGTGGCTGGCAGTGCCGGACCCGCTCGCCCGGCGCGAACCCACGCGCGAGCAGGTGCCGGAAATGGTGCGCTTCCGCGGTGGCGAGGGCGCGTGGTTCGCGAATGGCGAGCTGAGCTTCACCACCAAGGGTGACCACCGGCTCTGGCTCTACGTGCCTGCGCGCAATGCGTTGTCGGTGCTCTACGACGGCCGCTCGAGCGATGCGGCACCGCTCACGGGCGTGGACAACCTGATCCAGGACAGCGCGGGCCTGCGCTATGTCGCCGAAGATGGCGGCGACATGCAGATCTGCATCGTCGATGCGCACGGCCACGCCAGCGTGCTTGCGCAGCTCACCGGAGTGCGTGGCAGCGAGATCACCGGCCTGGCGTTCTCGCCTGCAGGCAATCGGCTGTATTTCAGCTCCCAGCGCAACCCGGGCGCCACCTACGAGATCGTGGGTCCCTTGCACTCGCCGCCTGCCGTGAGCTGAGCACCCACATGCCAGCGGCCGAGCGTGCTCACGCCCCTTCGCATCCGCGTTGGCACACTACAGCCATCGCACTGCTGGCAGTCGGCGTGTTCTTGCTTGCCGTGGCCGCGTGGTGGCGGGCGGCACAGGAACAAGCACCCCCTGCCGAATCAGCCGACGGCAACACGAGCACAGCAGGGGCCGTGCCGGCCAGCGCACGGCCAATGGATCAGCCACATGCCGGATCGGCAGCCTGCGCCGGCTGCCATCGCGAGATCCACGATGCCTGGCGTGCATCGCATCACGCCCGCGCCGAGCGCGCGCTCGACCCCGAGGGCGAGGATGCCGCCGCACTCGGCGCAATCACAGCTGCAGGCGCTGTCGCCATCGCGGGCCTGCCACCACGGGGGACGACCATCGCCCGCGTGCTCGGCGAGGCACCGCTGCGGCAACTGCTCGTGCCCACCACCGGCGGCCGCGTGCAGGTGACCTCGGCGGCCTGGGACCCCGCCCGCGGAGAGTGGTTCGACGTATTCGCGGACGGTCGAAGGCCCGACGAGTGGGGCCACTGGCGTGGCCGTGGCATGAACTGGAACAGCATGTGCGCGAACTGCCACAACACCGGCGTCGACAAGGCGTACGACGCCAGGACGGACAGCTACGGCACGCGCGTGACGGAGCACGGCGTGGGCTGCGAGGCCTGCCACGGTGCCCTTGCTGACCATGCCCAACAGGCGCGCACGGCCGCGCCGGCAACGATGACCGCAGCCGCTCGCCCATCCGCAGCCGGCGCGCTCGCTGCAGCGAAGACGATGTCGACCTGTGGTGCCTGCCACGCTCGCCGAGCCGAGCTGACCGGCCGACATCGCCCGGGAGAGGCCTTCGACGATCACTTCCTGCTGACCTTCGTGGGCGACAGCGAGGCATTTCACCCCGATGGCCAGGTACGCGAGGAGAACTTCGAGTACGCCGCATTCCTCGGCAGCCGCATGCACGCTGCCGGTGTTGGCTGCGGCGACTGCCACGATCCGCACAGCGGCCGGTTGAGGATGGAAGGCGACGCACTCTGCCTGCGCTGCCATGCGCCGGACGCGCGCCCCGATGCTCCGGACATCGATGTCGCCACGCACTCGCACCATCGTGCCGGCAGCGCCGGGCAGGCCTGCGTCGGCTGCCACATGCCGCTCACCACCTACATGCAGCGCGACCCGCGGCGCGACCATGGGTTCACGTCGCCAGATCCGCTGCTGACGACCTCGCTCGGCATCCCGAACGCGTGCAACCGCTGCCATGAGGGGAAATCTGCGCAGTGGGCGCTCGCCCACGCAACTGCATGGTACGGCGAGCGCCTTGCCCGCCCCGCCCGCGCACGCGCGCAGAGCTTCGCCGCGGCGCGGGACGGCAGTATCGATCCGGATCTGCCGCTGGCACTTGCCTCGCTCGCACGTCCGGGCGATGCCCCGGTGTGGCGCGCCAGCGCGATCCTGTTGGCCGCACCCTGGCTGGACGCGCCAGGCCCGCATGCGCCCGCCTTGCAGACGCTGCTGGCGGATGCGCTGGCAGACCCGGAACCCGGTGTGCGCGAGGCGGCAACACGTGCGCTCGGCGAGCGCGCCACCGTTAACGCGGACGTTGCCACGATGCTGCGGCCGCGGCTGGCGGATGCATCGCGTGCCGTCCGCATCAGCGCTGCCTGGGCGCTGCGCGCGGAGCTCGATCCCGCATCCCGCGCAGGCCAGGACCTGCAGCGAATGCTCGCGCTGAACGCGGATCAGCCCGCCGGGCAATTGCGGCTCGGGCAGTTCCATGCCGCGCGTGGTGATGCCGACCGTGCGCTGGGGCACATGCGCACCGCCATTGCGTGGGACCGGCATTCGGCGCCGCCGCACCGCGACCTCGCGCTGTTGCTGGCACAGGGCGGCGACCTGCGCGGGGCGGTCGCCAGCCTGAGCGAAGCCGTGCGCATCGCGCCGGGCGTCGGCAGCTTTCGCTACGAACTCGGGCTGCTGCACGCCGAGACGGGCGATGTCGCGGCCGCGCGGTCCGCGTTCGAACGCACGGTCGCGCTCGAACCGGCCTTCGCCCGTGCCTGGTACAACCTCGGGCTCGCCCGCGCCGGCCAACAGCAGACCGAGGGGGCGCTTGCCGCACTCGCCCGCGCCGAGGCCCTTGCGCCGGCACCCGGGACCCCGGGTGCCGGCGATGCAGCCTTCGCGGCAGCGACGCTGCACCTGCGCAAGGGAGACGCCACGGCCGCGCGGTCGGCGCTCGAGCGCGCGCTCGCGCGCGAGCCCGGCCACGCCCAGGCATGGGCAGTGCTGGCCGGCATGCAGCAAGGGGACCTTCGATAGCAGGATTGCCCGCTCGCAGGAACCCTGGTCGCCGCACTGAGTCGCCGCACATCGGCCCGTCCGATCCCTGCACAATGCAGCCCTCACATCGACGACGGAGCGGACACCATGCGGATCATCGAAGCGAAGGGCACACCGAACGGGCGGCGCGTGCGCGTCTTCCTTGCCGAGAAGGGCATCGAGGTCGAGGCGGTGAACATCGACCTGCGCGCGGGCGACAACCTCGCGCCCGAGCACCGCGCACGCAATCCCTTCGGGCGCATCCCGGTGCTCGAACTCGACGATGGCACCTTCATCGCCGAGAGCGTGGCCATCTGCCGCTACTTCGACGAACTGCATCCCGTGCCAGCGCTGTTCGGCACCGACGCGAAGTCGCGCGCCATCATCGAGATGTGGAACCGGCGCGCGGAACTGAGCTTCATGATGCCGGTGGCCCAGGGCTTCCGGAACATCAGCGGCTTCTTCAAGGATCGCGAGCCGATTTCCGCCGAATGGGGCCAGATCAGCCAGACGGCTGCAGCCGAGGCACTGGCGCTGTTCGATGGCGCGCTCGCGAGCAGCCGCTTCCTCGCCGGCGAGACCTTCAGCATCGCGGACATCACCTTCGGCTGCGCACTCGACTTCGGCCAGGCCGTGAAACTGCAACTGCCGTTCGAGCTGCCGAACATCACGCGCTATCGCGCGGAACTCGCTGCACGACCGAGCTGGGGCGCACGCTGAGGCTCCGCTACCCGCGCCACCGCGTCGATCTGCGCACTCGAAACCAGCAGGTCGGGCGGTGAACGTGCTGTTCGTGCACGGCATGGGGCGCAGCCCCATGTCAGGCATCCTGCTTGCGCGGCGGCTGCACCGGGTCGGCCACCGGATGCATGGCGTCGGCTACGCCGTGACCTTCGAGGATGTCGCCGCCGTTCGCGACCGCATCGTGGACAGGATCACCCGCCTCGCCGCCGCGGGCCCCTACGCGCTGATCGGGCACTCGCTCGGCGGCGTGCTGCTGCGCGCCGCGCTCGCTCGGCTTCCGGCCGAATTGCCGCTCCCGCACGTGCTGTTCCTGCTCGGGTCGCCAGTCCAGGCAGTGCGCCCCGCGATGCGCCTGGCGCACCTGCGCTGGTATCGCTTGCTGACCCGCGAGAGCGGACAGCTGCTCGCCTCCCCCGCCGCCATGGCAAGCCTTGGCACGCCTCCCGTACGCACCATCGCAATCGCCGGTGCCGGAGGCTGGTGGCCGACGGCCGCGCGCGTGCAGCGCGTGCGTCACGACGGTGTTGTCACCCTCGATGAGATTGGCAGCCATTGGCTGGACGAACTGCACGTGGTGCCGGTGCCGCACTCATTCCTGCCGATGAGCCGCCACGCGAGCGACCTGGTACTGGCGCGGCTGGCAGAGCTCGCGCATGCGCCGGCGCTGCCGGACTGACGGAATCCCGTCGGCCAGGGCGCAGATTCCAGCCTGGATTCCGCCGCAGGTCTTCCACGAGCGTGACGCAAGTCTCGTTCCACGACCTTGACAATGCGGGATGCGGAGCCCAAAGCTCGGCCCAGATGGCCCTGCGCGACACCGCGCCTTACATGGCATCTCCTGCCACAGTCATAGTCATAGGGACACCGGGCGCTGCATCTGGCGCCGATCAGCCGAACAACACGAACACCGAGAGGGAATTCTCCATGATCCGATCCGCACTCTGCACGGCGGCGGTACTTGCGACCGCGCAGTTCAGCCTCGCTGCTCCCATCGTCTTCTCCGGCGTCACGACCGCAGGCGCTGCCGACGTTCCGTTCAACAACACCATCAACGCATTCCGAACCACCCTTGGCGCGCTGAATCTTCCCGGTGCCTGCTCACCAGGGCCATGCACCACCGGCCGCCGCGAGATCAACTGGGATGCCGTGCCTTCGACTGCGGGTTCGCCCAACGCCTTCCCCGGCGACTTCTTCAACGGCACGGCTGGCGTGCAACCCAACGGGCGGGTGCGCGGCGCGAGCTTCACCACACCGGGTACGGGCTTCCGGGTGAGTGCGACCGAGTTCTCTGGCGAAACCGCCTTCGGCCCCGCCGAGTTCGATGCCTTCAGCCCGGCCCAGCTGTTCGCAAGTCTCGGCAGCAACATCACCGACGTGACCTTCGCCGTGCCCGGCACGCCCAGTGAGGTCGCCGGCACACGCGGCTTCGGGGTCGTGTTCTCCGATGTCGACTACACCGGATCGGCGTCGCTCGAGTTCTTCGATTTCGCCGGGCTTTCCCTCGGCAGCTACGACGTGCCCGGCGTGTTCCCCACGCCGGACGGCCGCGAAAGCCGGGGCGCGTTCTCATTCCTCGGCGTGGTCTTCGACGATCCGAACGTTGCACGCGTTCGCATCATTGCGGGCTCGCACGGCCTCGACGGCACCTTCACTGGCAACGATGACGCCGTGGTCATGGACGACTTCCTCTACGGCGAGCCGATCGCGCGCCAGGTGCCGGCGCCTTCGATCGGTGCATTGCTCGCACTGGGTCTCGGCGGCCTTGCGCTGGTTCGACGCAACGCGGGCAGGCGCATTTCCTGACCCGCGGGCTCTGCCTGCCTGCGCGAGATGCACGAAACAAGCTTCGCGCGCGGCAGGCAGCACTCACTTCCGCCTCACCGCTGATGCACGAGCGGCAACCCGGGAATGGGGCTGCGAACGTGTACCACGTAGTCGCTGGCGATGCTGCCGATGTACAGGTCGCGCATGTCCGCGCCGCCCCAGCTGACGTTCGTCGGGCTGCGCATGATCGTGCCGCCCGGGTCGGACAGCACGGTCACCATCTCGCCCGCAGGGGTGATCGCGACGATCCGGTTCGCCATCACAAGCGTCACCCAGAGGTTGCCCTCGACATCGAAGCCGCAGCCATCGGTCGCGCCCAGCTGCGACCGCACCTCCGCGCTCAGGGGGCGCAGGTGCTGCACCTCGGGAATCGTGCGCCCCAGTTGCGGGCCATGGCGAGAAGGCGCACCAAGACTGTCGTCCGCGAGGATGGGGTAGCGGAGCACGTCGCAGCCGGTGGTCTGGCACACGAACAGGTTGCGCTCCTCCGCATCGAGGGCGATGCCGTTGGCGAAGCGGATGCCCTCTGCAAGCACGTTGACGCGGCCATCGGTCTCGATGCGGAACACGATGCCGTCGTTGCGGCCGGCGAACGCCGCGTCCACCGGACCCCAGGTGGAGTGCGAGCACCAGATGCGACCCTGGCTGTCGCATAGCGGATAGTTCGCGCCATACAGCTTGCGGCCGCCGATCTCGGCTACCAGCGTCACCACCTTGCCCGTGCGCGGGTCGAGGCGCTGCAATGGCCCATAGCCATCTTCCGGACCGCCGAAGTTGGCGATGAGGATGCGGCCCTCGCGATCCATGTTGATGCCGTTCGGCGCGCCGCCGGCCTGGCCGACGCGCTCGATGCCGCCATCCGCCAACACCTTCACGCAGGCGCTGCGCTGGTCCGACAGCCACAGGGTGCCGTCACGCGCGACGACGACATCCTCGGGACGCTTCACACCGAGCCCGACCTTGCGGGCCGTGGCGAGATCGATCGACGCGGGCGCGGTCATGCAGCGGTCTCCTTCATGAAGCGCAGCAGCATGCGATGGCTCGCCACGAGTCGGCCGCGCTCGTCGTGCGCGGTTGAATCGAACCAGAAGCCCTCCGTCTTCGGGCTGTCGGTGAGCGCGACCACGCGCGCTTCCACGGCGTACTCGCGATCGAGCAGCAGCGGACCATCGTGCAGGGCCACCTCGGCCGCGCCGAACAGGCCCACGGCCTTGCCGACGAGCGGCCGCCAGATGCGCGTGGGCACGCCCCACAACAGGTCCACCGCCGACGATGGCGTCGCGATGATGCCGCCCCAGCGATTGCCTGCACTGGCATGCTCGGGAATTGGCAGGCTGATCCATTCTCGCGCGATGCGCGCGAGCTGCTGCTCGCTCGACAGGAAGTGCGTCGCACGCACGGTTTCGCCGAGTGGCAGTCCGCGCAGGATGTTCGTCGACGACGGCGCTGCCGGGCGCAGGTCTCGATTGCGCAGTTCGCTCGCCGAATGGTCGCCCAGCGACGCCGTGCCGGACATCACCTCCATGCCGTCCTCGCGATACATCGCGCAGCGCACCTGCGTGCGGCCGTTGGGCGGCTCGGCGCAGGCGCGCACGGCCTCGCCATCCACCGTGGCGTTGCGGAAGTACATCGACAGCGCACCGCGTTCGAGCCACGCGTCGCCGAAGATGCCGCGCAGCACGGGCACGAACTGGTCCATGTGGATGTTGCCTGCGACCGTGCCGCCGCGGAATCCGAGCTTCGTCGCCGTGGCGTCGTCGTGGATGCCGCCGCTCTCGTCCGCGCTCCAGTTGCGGCCGCGCCAGTAGCGGCTGTCGATCATCTGCAGGTCGCCCATGGCTCTCTCCTCACGAACAGGTTCGCCGGCAGGTTCGCCGGCGGGTTCGCCGGCAGGTTCGCCGGCAGGTTCGCCGGCAGGTTCGCCTTTAGCGAACTATCGCCCGCGTGAACGGACAAGCGCCAGCGCCTGCACCGAGCACACCCGGCCCCGCCCTGCACTCGCCCTGCTGCGACGCACGCTGGTTGACCTCCGCCGGTTGCGCTTGCGACACGCCGGCCGCAGGCTCGTAGGCAGCACGAGCCCGCTCCGCGTCCGGCATGGATCCTTCGGCTCCACCTCGCTTCTCGAACCCGCCCTTCCACTTCGTCTTCGAACACTGCCATCTGCACGGAAGAGACCCATGAGCAATCACCCACCGATCGACCCCCGCGACGAGCGCATGCATCCCGTCGGCACCGCCGGGGCCTGGAGCGAGAGCTACTACTTCAACTTCGTGGATCCGGACACGGGGCTGGGGATGTTCACGCGCATGGGCTTCCGCCCCGGCGATCGCTGGGCCGATGGCCTGCACGCGGTGTACCTCGGCGGCGACCGCGTGGCCTTCACCTACGGCCGGCGCGAGATCGGCACCGACCTTTCCGAGTACAACGGTGCACTGGCCGTGGGTGGGCTGGCGCTGGACTGCGTGGCCCCGTTCGAACACTGGCGGGTGCGCTACGACGGTCCGGCGCAGGACATCGGCGACGCAGCGATCCTGCTCGAGCGCAGCAAGCTGCGCCCCGAGGGCTGGTTCAAGCCCGAGACGCTGGCGATGAGTGTCGACTTCAAGGCGCTCTCGGCACCGCACTACACGCCGCACCCCCCGGGCGCACCGACGGATCGCGGGCACTTCGAGCAGACGGGGCGCGTGACCGGCGATATCACGATCGGTGGCGTCACGCGCCAGGTCGCAGGTTACGGCGTGCGAGACAAGTCCTGGGGTCCGAGGGACTGGGGCGCAGGTGCGGCGCGCAACGACGGCGGCGGCGCGACGATGCAGCCAAGGTCGGGGCCGGCACCCTTCGTGAACTGGTTCTCCATGAACTTCGGGCCGGATCTTGCGCTCGGCGGTGCCGCGGGTCGGCATGCGGACGGCGAGATTCGCGGCGCCGGCTGGATCCATCGCGATGGCCTCACGGAAGACCTGCTCGATGTGCACATCACCAGCAGGTACAAGCCGGGCACGATCCTGCACACGGACGTGCGGCTGACGGCGCGCAGTGCGAGCGGGCGGCCGATCACGGTCGAGGGCAAGGTGCTCACCGTCTGCCCGACCAAGATCCCGATGCCGGGTGGCGCGACCTTCGTGAACGAGGGTCTGGCGCGGTTCGAGGCGGAGGGACGCACCGGATTCGGTATTGCGGAGCACTGGCACATGGTGAAGGGGGCGTAGGGCGCGGGCCCGCGCGCGGGTCCCGGGAAGGCGTGGGCCGCTGCGGAGGCTGCTGGAGGAATGGCGGTTGCCGGGGGAGAGGCCGCGAACTCGCCCGCGCTGCGTGCCGAGCCCGATGCCCGGCGGGCAGGCGGTGCTGGCGACCGCCGCGCTGCGCGCGCACATCCCTGTGTTCGCTGTCCGTGACGACATCCTGTCGTCACAGGTCGCCCTCACCGCCTGCCCACCGGGCGGCACGGCACGCAGCGCTGGCGGTTCGTGTACGGGACGGCCGTATTGGCGGCGTGGGCGTAGAAGCCTGAGTGGGCGTCGACCTGGTGGTCGGTGCAATCGTCGCTGCAGGAGGTGTTGCGGAGGGTTCGCGCCAGCGCCGAGGGACGTGGCGGATCGCGGGTAACCGGGCCGCGCGCTTGGCATACTCGCCAACCCGGAACCCTCGGTCGCACCCATGGCCTACGAATATCGCTCCGGCAGCCAGTCCTTCGAACTGCCCAATCCCTATGCGGTCGAGAACCGGCTGCGGTTCGCGCTCGGCGGCGTGCTCATGCTCGTGGCCATCGGCCTGCTGTTCGTCGCCCGCGAACAGCTGGCGGGCGCGCTGAGCCTGGACAGCCTCGCCTCGCTGATCCCCATCATCGGTGCCATCGGCCTGCTCGCCTACGCGGTGCGCACCATCGCGGTCGGCATGTCGCAGCTGCGGTTCTTCTTCGGCCGCGAACGGCCGCGCAGCCTCGCCACCGAACTGCCGCCGGATGGCCTCGGCAGTGCGAAGGACAGCCTCGACCTGCAGGAGACGGTGCGCCGCGGCGCCTTGCAGTTCGCCGAGCCGAAGGGCGCGATCAACGGCGTGCTCTACAACCTGCAGAAGGACCTCATCTACGCGCCGGAACCACTGCAGGAGCTGGCGCAGATGCAGTTCCGCATTGCGATGGTCGTGGCGGGCGTGTTCGCCGCCTTCTGCGTGAGCATGCTGCTGCTGGGGAAGAACGACTATGCACCCTGGATCGGGCTCGTGTATTTCGGACTCAGCACCTTTGTCGCGCTGCGGCCGATGCGCGGCAAGGGCGACCACATGGTGGTGAGCGACCGGCTGCCGATCCTGCTCGTGCTGCTGGCCGTGCTGGGACCAATCGCCATCACGCTGGTGGGTTCGATCCTGCCCGACATCGGCAGTGCGCGGTTCGTCAGCGCGACCTTCGCGATGCTCGTGTGCACCGGCATCGGCACCGTGCTGTTCTTCCTCGCACTGCGCGCGCAGTTGCGCGAGCCACCGCCCGCCAGCACTTCGGCTCACCAGATGGCCGTGTCGATGAACTGCCAGCCCGCCCAGGTGGCGGATGAACTCGCGCGCGTGATGCAACAGAACTGGCGCGAGCAGATTCCGAACCGGCGCTACATCGCGCTCCGGCCGGAGATCAACCTCACGGGCGAGGCCTCGGGCTCGTTCATCTGCGACCAGCTCGAGGAAACCCAGCCTTTTCCCGCGCAGAACGCCACGCCGCTCACCTTCGGCGATTGCCTCGCGAGCCATGAGAAGAAGTACATCCTGTTCCTGCAGCTGTTCGGTGTGGCGCTGGTGCTGCTTTCCGCCGGGCTCATCGCCTGGGGCGCGGCACACACCAGCGTGCAGTCGCTGCAGGACAACCCGGCCGGTGCATTCAATACGCTGCTGTTCGCGGGCGCACTGCTCATCGTCGGCGACTACTGCATCCGCGGCGGCCACGTGCTGTTCGGCCGCTTCGACTTCGAGTCGGTGCTCTACTGGTTCGAGCTTCGTGGCAACTACCAGATCGCCTCGCTCGACTACGGCAACGTCATCCAGGACCGCATCAAGACGCGCAAGAACCTCATCAACATCGACACCGCCACGCTGCGCATGTGGGTGGTGGAAGTCAGCAGCGTCGCCTTCGGCAAGGATGGCGCACGCATCATCCGCGCCATGACCGGCCGCAAGGAAGAGGCACGGAACGTCGCCGAGACCCTCGCACGGTTCGCCGCGGATCAGAGCGTCATCATCGCGCCCACCACAGCGCAGGACGCGGCGAAGATGCAGGCGATGGCGAGCCTCGGCACGAACATGCCGGTGGATGCGCGCGCCATCGGTGCGATCGGCCTCGACACGCCGCCCGAACCCACGGGCTGACAGCGCCCGCAGCTCATGTACTTCAAGCTGTCACTTCACTTCCGGCAGACCATTCACTTCCAGCAGTCCATTCACTTCCAGACAGCGAGACCAGTGGAGAAACCATGACTCAACTTCGTCGTGTCGCCATCGTCAAACCCCTGCGCACACCCGTGGCGCGCTTCCAGGGTGCCCTGCAGTCCATGTCGGCCGAGGAGATCGGTGCGCACATCATCAAGGCGGTGGTGGAGCGCTCAGGCGTGGATCCCGAGCGCATCGATGACGTGGTGTTCTCCCAGGGCTACCCGAACGGCGAGGCACCGGCCATCGGCCGCTGGGCTGCACTCGCCGCCGGCCTGCCATTGCACGTGCCGGGCATGCATCTCGACCGCCGCTGCGGCAGCGGTGTTCAGGCCGTGGCAACGGCGGCGATGATGGTGCAGACCGGCGCCTCCGACTGCGTGATTGCAGGTGGCTGCGAGAGCATGTCCAACGTCGAGTACTACAGCCTCGACATGCGCAACGGCGCGCGCTCGGGCTCGGTGACGATGCACGACCGCCTCGCCCGTGGCCGTGAGCGATCGCAGCCCGAGTCCCGCTTCGGCAAGATCTCCGGGATGATCGAGACCGCCGAGAACCTCGCGCGCGAGTTCCAGATCACCCGCGAGGAGACCGACGCCTACGCGGCCCGCTCCCAGCAGCGCGCTGCAGCCGCCTGGGCCGAGGGCAAGTTCGACGCGGAGCTGGTGAAGATACCGGTGAAGCAGAAGAAGGGCGACGCCCTCCTGTTCGACCGCGACGAAGGCGTACGCGGCGACACCACGGTGGAAAGCCTCTCCAAGCTGAAACCGCTGATGGATGGCGGCGTGACCACCGCCGGCAACGCGAGCCAGCAGAACGATGCAGGCGCAGCCTGCCTCATCGTGGCCGAGGACAAGCTGCACGAGCTGAACCTCACGCCCGATGGCTGGTTCATTGCCTGGGCGGCCGCAGGCTGCCACCCCGCCACCATGGGCTTCGGCCCGGTGCCGGCGGTGAAGAAGCTGTTCGAACGCACCGGCTTCGACTGGGACAAGTTCGACCTCGTGGAACTGAACGAGGCCTTCTCATGCCAGGTGCTCGCAGTGCTGAAGGGCTGGGGCTGGAACGATGACTCGCGCCTCAACGTGAACGGCTCGGGCATCTCGCTCGGTCACCCCATCGGCGCCACCGGCGGCCGCATCATGGCCACGATGCTGAGCGAACTGAAGCGCCGCAAGGGCCGCTACGGCCTCGAGACGATGTGCATCGGCGGTGGCCAGGGCATCGCCGCGATCATCGAGAACGCCGCCTGAGTACGGTCGATCACCGCCTGCTTCGAACTTCGAGCCGCCTTCGCAACACAAGGACACACGCATGAAGACCCACGTTCAGATGCTGCAGGAAATGGGCGTCTCGAGTCAGGACGCAGCGCAGTACATCGGCGCGCTCGAGACACTGCTGCCGAAGTACGGCATCGCCGCCAAGCCGCTCAGGCTGGCCCATTTCTTTGCGCAGGTGCTGCACGAGTCCGGGCTGATGCGATTCGACACGGAGAACCTCAACTATTCGGCAGATGGCCTGCTGAAGGTGTTCCCCCGCTACTTCAAGACCCGGGCCGTAGCCGTGCAGTACGAGCGGAAGCCGGAGAAGATCGCGAGCAAGGTCTATGCGAACCGCATGGGCAATGGTGCCGAGTCGACCGGCGATGGCTTCAAGTACCGCGGGCGGGGTCTGATCCAGCTCACCGGCCGGGAGAACTACAAGGCGTTTGCAACCTGGGTCAACGATCGCTCGGTGATGGATCACCCGGACCTGGTGGCCAGCCACTACGCCGTGCATTCCGCCGTGTACTACTGGGACAAGAACAAGCTCAACGCCATCGCGGACAAGGACGACATCCTCAGGCTGACCAAGGCCATCAACGGCGGGACCAACGGGCTGGCCCATCGCCGGGAGCTGTTCAACAAGGCGAGAGGATTGATCGCCATGCTGTCCATCGGCGGATAGGCGAGAACTGACGGCCCTTGTTCTCTGAGCGGACGCACGCACGGCAGGACGTTCGCAGCCGGCGCGCAGCCGGCGCGCCGCCACTCCGCCCGCAACGAGGTTCAGCGCCCCTTGAACACCGGTTGCCGCTTCTCCACGAACGCCACAGCCGCCTGCTTGTGATCCTCCGTCATGAACCCGCGTACCATGTGCATCGCCTCGCGATCGAGGACGTCGTGCAGCGAACCGTGCTGGGCCGTGTTCAGGTTCTTCTTGATGTAGCCGATGGCGATCGTCGGCAGGTCGGCGATGCGGCGCGCGTAGGCTGCGGCATCGGCGGCAAAACTCGCGGCCGGGAACACCTTGTTCAGCAAGCCAAGCCGCTCGGCTTCCTGGGCGGAGAACAGGTCTGCCGTGAAGTACAGCTCGCGTGCCTTTGCAGCGCCGATCAGGTGCGGCAGGAAGTAGGAGCCGCCGTAGTCACCGGACAGGCCGATCTTCGAGAAGGCGGTGGTGAACTTCGCGGTGTCGACGGCCACTCGCAGATCGCAGGCAAGCGCGATGGACAGGCCCGCGCCGGCAGCAGGGCCCGGGATGACGGCGAGCGTCGGCTTCGGCATCTCGTGCAACCAGCGCGAGAGTTCCGTGCCTGCACGCAACCCCTGGGTCCGGCGTTCTAGGTCGAAGCCACCACTACTCGAAGAGCCACCACTGGAAGAGCCACCACTGCTGGCACCTGCAGGCGCCGCCTGGGACGCAAAACCCTTCACGTCGCCGCCGGCGCAGAACGCGC
>SXGU01007718.1_pt1 | contig 14669 bp, 16 predicted proteins | sample 3174531 | NCBI WGS metagenome assembly SXGU01 (sample SAMN11356863, study PRJNA531348) | freshwater metagenome | isolation source: freshwater sample F1-140 | place: China: Fuxian Lake, Yuxi | collected 2017-12-25
CGAGGCCCACGATGGTTCCATGAGGAAAGTAGTCTTTCCAGACCTGCAAACTCCCGCCGTTGGCTACACCTAATTCTAGTAGAGTCACAGGCTTCTCTTGCAGTGATGCGAACTTCTTTTCATACACGCGGTAGTAATCCGGACCCTTCTCCGTTGAAAATCGGTATTCCTGTATACGCGGTTGCATGACCGCAACATAACATAGGCTCATATGATGGCCGATGATTTCTGTGGAGAAACACCGTGTAATAAGTGAGAAAGGCCATTGCATCTGCATGACTGGCGCATACAGTCTGTACTCCATGCCCCCAACCGACACACTGAAGGAGTTTTCGGATTTAGAAAGAGTCAGCCGTAGAGACTCCGACCATGACGCTGCTGTTCGGTATGTTCAAAATATGACAGAAGATGCAGTGTTGACTCACAGGCTGAATGCCATAAGCACGACGATCGCTGCGAGTGCAGCGGCTCTTTTGCATGAGCGTATGCCACCAGCAAGCGTACTTGCCGGCATTGTTGCTACGGTTGCAGGAGTGCTGTGGCTCTACGAAACGTGGACGAAATGCGGGGATCGAAGGTGCCTATCTCGTCTTCATGCTCCACGCATTCACATGATTCTCGATCAGATTCGCAAAGCAGCTCCATCGCTCGAGAAAACGGCGGATGAGGTGGAACAGTTGCTTTCAGGAAAAAAATGAGACATGTTTTTAGTTGGAGCGGGATACGGGAATCGAACCCGCGTCTCAAGCTTGGGAAGCTCGCGTACTACCACTGTACTAATCCCGCAGAGACCTTGAAGCATTGTAAATGAAGGATGCAGAAGCTCAATGTGTTTTGCCCGGCTCCGTCTCGTTCATGCTCGACTGCGCCGCGGCATCCGGCATCTTGATCGAATAGAGCGAAATCACGGCATAGCGCCCACAGGCGCGAAGCCGGATGGAGCGGATGACGGGGTTCGAACCCGCGACCTGCGCCTTGGCAAGGCGCCGCTCTACCAACTGAGCTACATCCGCACGCACGAGAAATCCTACGGAGGAGCTTCGTCCCGTGCAAGGCAGATTACGCCGTAACCGTCAGCAGTACCGGAAGGTGGTCGGAGAGATGCACATCGCTTAAAACCTCAGCGTGCACATGCTTAATCTCTTTTGAGCAGAGAAAAAGGTCGAGAGGGCGGCGGGGATGACACGCTGGGAATGTTGCATTGTGCGCTGGGCGGATGATGCGCAGATCGGTGGATTTGAGCAGGGGCGTAAGCTCTTTCATGCCGCGGTAGTCGTTGAAATCCCCACAGACGATTGTCCGTTTTCTCCCCTGAACAATTGTTGCAGTTTCGGCAAACTGTTCCTGGCGCACCGAAGCATGGAGCGAAAAGTGCCCGACGAGCAGAGAAAAATCCTTTCCGACGGTGACATCGTAGAGAAGTTTTTTCGTGCCGTGCTGAAATTCGCGTGCACGGCAGGGGAGTCGGTCGATGCCGAAGACCGCATTACAATTGTCTCGGAAGAACGGCAGGCGCCGGAGCATGCTTCGTTTACCGTACTTCGGATCGATGTGCTTGCAGCGGTATGCGCCGAAGTTTTTCAGAAGTGTGGGATCGTGGTGCGTCTCGAGAACACAGCAGATATCCGGTTGGACGTTTTGTATGAGTGTGCGGAATCCTTCGTGGACCGACTGGATGACGCTGCTTGGGGTATGGAGATAGCGCCAGGATTGTGTCAGGTAGCTATGCAGCGACCCGTCGAGACCTGTCTCATAGCCGAGATTGAGGAGCAGGATGCGGTGTGTCTGCATCTGTATATTATATAATAATATTACTATTATAGCAAATTCCATGAGAATGGCTTTTGTGGTACAATACTTCGATGCTTCTTCGCATAGTTTCTGTCCTCTTGGGCTTTCTACCATCTGTTTGTCTTGCAGCACCTGCACCTTCCTCTCCGCCTGCGCAGGTCAATAACACTGTTCCTCTTATTCAGTCACTTTCCTCTACTACATCGATCACCACTACCGGTACGGGACTGCCGATTTTTCAGTACATCACGGAAGGGCTTGCGTGGCTTCATGAAGTTGCTGTGGGTATCGTTATTCTCTGGTTGGTATTTTCCGGTATTCAGATCATGATTTCCGGAAATGATCAGGGCAAGCGTACGGAGGCGAAGGAGCATGTGGTAGCTGCCATCATCGGCCTGCTGATGCTTTTCCTTCTTGGTTTTATCCTCGTGGTTCTCAACGACAATTTCTTTTCACAATGAACAAAGTCTTTGCTTCTATTGGTGCGTTGCTTACAGCGGTTTACGTAAAAACTGCGTATGCGGTTGCGTATCCCGGTGCCGAGCCTTGCACCTACATAGGTGGCACACACTGTGGGACGAGTACTCCAGGAGTGGAACTAGTCGTGAATAACGCATTTGTAAAAATTGCTGAATTCCTTGCTGTCGGTGGCGGAGGTCTGGCGGTTCTCTACACCGCTGTTGGCGGACTGCAGATGATGTACTCCAACGGCGATGAAGGGAAGTTTACCCGCGGGCGGACGAGTATGACGTGGGCGCTTATTGGTTTTGGACTCGTGCTCGGATCACAGATGATTGTGAACTTCATCTACGACCGAGCTTCAGTTGCGGCTGGAAGCCCGACACCACTACTGGATCTCATGCGGTCCATCGTGGACACCATTCTTATGCTGATGAATGTGCTTTTTGTTATCATCATTATGGCTGCAGGTGTGAAGGCCATTATCAGTCGCGGCAAACCTGAAGAGTTCACTACGGCGAAGCGCGCCGTGGGCTTCGCCATTGCAGGAGCACTCGTTGTCAACCTGGCGCGCGCTCTTGCCAACGCTGTATTCAATATTCTCGGATGATCATCAAATCATTCCTTTTTCTGGCACTCTTTCCATCCCGTGTGTTTGCACTCACGTGGGATCCGCGCTGGGATAAGTTCCGCAATCCTGTAGCAGGAAATGCCACTGGATTCGGTCAAAACTTTCTCAATGAGCTTGCCTGCGGATGGTATACGTTCATTACAAGATTTATAGCTTTTGCCTCGATCTGCGCGATCATCTACGGGTCTACGACCATGCAGGGCACTGCCATCGAAGAGGGGAATAAAGAGAACGGGAAGAAGATCATCATCGGTGGACTCATCGGCCTTGTGTGGGCTGTTCTTGCAGAGAGCATCGTGTCGTTTGTCTATACGTTTATCGGAACGCTGGTTGGACTCTCTGCAGCCTGGCCGTGCGTTGCTCCTGTCGTAGGACCATAAGAGCTCTGCTTCTGCTTGGCAGTACCATCTGCTAGGCTTTTTGCATGTCTCGGCAGTACATCACTACGGCAATCGACTACCCCAATGCTCCTCCGCATATGGGACATGTGCTTGAGAAGGTGCTAGCCGATGTCTGTGCGCGGTGGATGCGGCTTCGGGGTGATGAGGTGAGGTTTCAGATCGGAACCGATGAGCACGGGATCAAGATCCAGCAGACGGCTGAAAAGGAAAAGATCACACCAAAGGAATTGGTCGATCGCAATGTGCCGCTCTTCGAAGATCTCTACCAGAGACTCGGGATTTCCAGCGATGTCTTCATGCGTACATCGGACAAGAAGCGCCATTGGCCGACTGTCATTGCTCTTTGGGAGTGTCTGCAGGATGCCGGAGTTCTCGAGAAGCACACCTATACGGGGCTCTACTGCTCTGGGTGCGAGCGCTTTCTTACCAAAAAAGATCTCGTTGACGGGCTTTGTGAGTATCACCGCAAACCCCCTGAGGAAGTGCAGGAGGAAAACTGGTTTTTTACCTTGAGCAAGGAGACTGCTTGGCTGAAGAAATTACTCAAGAACGACTATAAGATCATCCCTACATTCCGTGAAAAAGAAACACTGGCGCTCATCGATCAGGGATTGGAAGATGTTTCCTTTTCACGTCCAAAGTCTTCTTTGGCGTGGGGAATTCCGGTTCCGGATGACGAAGGCCAGACCATGTACGTATGGTGCGATGCGCTCACGAACTACATCTCGGGACTTGGGTATTTTACGGATCATGAGCAGAAGGAATATTGGGACAGGGCCACAGTCACGCATGTGATCGGCAAGGATATCGCGCGGTTTCATGCCCTCATCTGGCCGGCGATGCTCAAGCATGCTGGGGTTCGTACTCCCGACCGATTGTTGATTCATGGACATCTCACGAGCGAGGGCCAGAAAATGAGCAAGAGCACGGGCAATGTGGTTGTTCCCGATGATGTTCTTGCAAAATTTGGTGGCAACCCCGACCCGCTGAGGTTTTACCTTAGTCATGAAGTTCCGGTGGGCAATGATGGGGATTTCTCGTGGAAGAGGATCGAAGAGTTGTACATCGGTGTTCTGAGTAACAAGATCGGTAATCTTTTGAATCGGGTTTTAGTGCTTTTGCAGAAAGATGGTGGAGGTTTTTCTTTGAAGGATGACAAGGAAATGCCGAAGGAGATTTCCCATGTATGGAAACAATATTCTGAACATATGAATGCTTTCGATCTTTCCAAAGCCATTGGAACCGTTGTGGCTTTGTCAGTTTCTGGAAACATGGATATGGAAAAAGCGAAGCCGTGGACTCTAGCAGGAGAAGAGAGAATGTTTGTTCTCGGAACTCTTGCAGAGAAGCTTCGGCATATTGCTTTGATGCTCCTTCCATTTATGCCTTCCACCGCTCAGCAGATGAGCACGCAGCTTGGCGTGGAGTACGCAGGGGAAATGCTCAAAAACTCTTTTGTTGTTACAGAACAGATGCAGGCATGGGGGGGCATGAAGCAATGGACGAGAGTGGGGAATCCGGCAATCCTTTTTGCTCAGTTGAAATAAAGTTAAAACAGTGGAAAAGCAAATAGCTCTACAGTATTCTGGCTATACCTCTTTCCTATTGAGTGCGGTGCAAGGACGCAGCGAGAGTATGCGCGGGCGACGGCATCGGCAACGGGAGGGGGATATCTATTCCTTTCACCCATTACTATGTTTGATCCTATGTCAGAACTCACCGGTACCGGCAGTGGATTCGGCGATGACCAGCCAGCCCCTGCTGCTCCCCGTCCTCCTCGCGCCCCAAGTGCTGGCGGGCGCTTCTCGGACGAGATTCACTCTGTGACTATTCACGGACGCCAGCGCACGTTCTATATCGATCTTAAGCAGAGCGGCAACGGCAAGTTCTTCAAAGTCTCCGAGAAGTCCCGCGGAGGCCAGAAGACGACAATCATGTTCGATGCGGAGGATCTTCCGAAGTTCATCGCGGCGCTCGAGGAAATGAAGAGCAAGGTATAAATTGCACAGCATTGCATCTTAAGCAAATGTGTCATGGTGAGCCTGCCGAACCAAAGACACATTTGTTTTTGGTGTGTCGCCCTTCGACACGCCGCGCATGTGTCATGCTGAGTAGTTCTGAGCTTAGCGAAGGATGTATCGAAGCACGACGAGCGCGGCTACTCAGGGTGACACGTATATTTCAAGAATTCATTCCCGAACTGATGCATTCCTCTGCATCAGCAGCGCCACGATCTTTGCCGCCTCTGCGCGTGTAATGGCATTTCCCGCGCGAAACGTATTGTCCGCGTATCCTTGGATGATGCCTTCGCTTACTGCTAGGGAAAGTGCCGAGCGGTACCATGCATCTTCAGGCACATCGCTGAATGAAAGGGAAGTCGGTTCAGTACCCGAAACATCATTTCCCGTCGCACGTAGGAGCATTGCCATAGCCTCTGCGCGGTTTACCACGATATCCGGACGGAAGTCACCTTCGTCGTAGCCTTCGACGATGCCACGGGAAAGGCCTGTGTAGATCACGCGGTTTTTGTGGCGCATATCTTCCGATGCGTCCACGGGAACAAGTGCGGGTACGTCACTGAAGGTGCGTGCAGGGAGGGAGCCTTCGGAAATCCACGGTACACAGGTCGACATCAATGTAATTTTCAGGAGCTCGAAGCGGGAGATCTCGCGGTCGGGGAGGAAGTAACGTTTTCCCTTAAAGAGGTACCCGTCTACGATGGCACTTCCTTCACTGGAAGTACGCGTGCTGTGCAGCAATTCAATGTGTGACTGTGCCCAGTGATCGACAGCATCTGGAAAAGGAGGGGGGCTCGGATCAGCCGTCGTTATGCACGGTGCAACAGTCGGGTCCGTTTCTTCAGTGAGCTCCTGTATATCTGTCTTCCCGTCCAGATCTGTATCGGCATTATTGGGATCTGTCTGTTTTTGGAATTCTTCAAGGTTACTGAGCGTATCTCCATCTGCATCCTCTGCACCGTCATTGAGTGCAGTGTTTTGTGTATGCAGTGCTTCGTACTCATCGGGGATCTTGTCGGCATCACTGTCAGCTTTGTAGCGTGCATCCAGCGGAAAGGGGTCATCACGGTCATTGATTCCGTCTCCGTCAGTGTCGACGCGTGACGGATTGGTGCGCTTTTCTGATTCCTCGCCATTGGTGAGCCCGTCTCCGTCTTTATCCCACGTGAAGTCATCCTCTTTCATGAGTGGATTTCTGCCTGCCTTCATCTCTGCGCCATCTGCTTCACCTCCGTGATCACTATCTGCATTCATCCGATCTGTTTCACTGCCATCCATGATGGTGTTTCCATTGGCATCCTCCACTGCATCCGAAAGGCCGTCACCATCCGTGTCTCCTGGATTTGCGGGAGCGGCAATGGCGAGCGGGAGCGCAAGGAGAAGGAATGCCAGGATGTGCACATAGCCATTCTCTGCGATGAGCACTACTTTGGGAAGTCAGAAGTCCTGCCTTAACGTTTGCACCTTTCCCATTCCTTACCCGTGATTGGCTTTCCTCCCGGTGCTTGCACGGAAGCAAGGTAGAGCACTGTTTGGTCTTTGCAGAGCAGTGGTGAAGCATCGGTGGCATTGCAGAGTTCACTTTTGAGGATTTTGAGCGTTGCACCATTCTCCAGTGACATTGTGACGCCCGGCCATGGGCTGAGCGCCCGCACATGCCGGTCAATTTCCTCTGCGGTCATCATACGAGGATTGATGATGCCACTAGCGCGCGTCAGTTTTTTACAGATCGTCATGTCTTTCGTACTCTGATCTACCGGCTTTAGATCCGCGGTCAGTGTTTGTACGAGAAGATTTGCTCCTATGACTGCCAGGCGATCATGCAGCAGCGTGTAGGTTTCCCGCGGGTCGATGGATAGCGATTGCTGTGCGAGCACCGGTCCTGCATCGAGCTTTTGGATCATGCGCTGTACGGTTGCTCCGGTAGTTGTGTCTCCTGCGAGGATTGCGTGCTGGATGGGCGATGCTCCACGCCATCGCGGAAGTAGGGAGGCATGCAGATTGATCGGTGCAATCTTCGGGAGAGCCAGGAGCGGCTCTTTCAGCAGTTGTCCGTAGGCGACAACGACGAGGTAATCGCAGTGCAGGACATCCAGTTTCGTATGTGTCGCAGCATCATTGATATTCTCAGGCTGCCAGACGGGAATACCCAGACGTTCGGCGGTTATTTTCACGGGAGGGGGAGTGATGATGCCCTTTCTTCCGACTGGCTTATCTGTCTGGGTGATGACGAGATCCACAGAAAAGGCACCATTGGCTGCCAGTGCCTCCAGAGATGGAACGGCAAAAGCGGGTGTGCCGGCGAAGACGATGTGAATAGGGGGTGCCATGTACAGACCGAGTGTACCGTTTTTTTGTGCATTCGAATGTGTATCTACAAAGAAGCAAAAATATGAACAAATAAGGATGTTCTCCATTATGCTGTATCCATGCCCCGCCGCCCGGAAATGCTTGCATCGGAAGTCCGGAGAATTATCGCTCCCGTATTGCGGATGTGTCCTCCGGAGTGCGGAGTCGTGACCATTACAGAGGTGGACGTTACGCCCGATAGTTCGCTCATTACGGTTTCTGTGAGTGCGCTTGAGCATAATGAACTTGCGCTAGCATTTATGAAGACGCAGTACCGGGATCTACGACATGCACTGCGTGCGCTACAGATGCACAGGATTCCGCAGTTACGATTTCGTATCGACCCCCGAAGTGAGCGGGGGAGCAGGGTTGAAAAATTGTTAGGACAGTGACTATGCACTCTTTTGCCCAGTTCATCTGGCATTAGGTGATCACAGCGTAGCGTCGGGCTCCGTGCAACAGGACATCGTTGCCGGGCGCAGCGTCCCTTCATACACTTCCGTCCTTCACTATGACGATTGCTTTTGCGGATGTCCGGCGTACCGAGGAGATCATTCGCACGGCTTCGCGCATCGTCTGTATCTGCCACCGAAATCCGGACGGTGATGCCGTTGGATCGCTTTTAGGTATGGGGCAACTCATTGAACATTGCTTTCCAGGCAAGGATGTCTTTTTCCAGTGCAGAGACCCTGCACCCGACAGCTTCCGGTTTTTGAAAGGAGTCCTACGCATGCGGTCGGATTATGTTTACCGTACCGGCGATGCCGCGATTATTCTCGACTGCGGAGAGCCAAAGCTCACGGAGATGGTGGAGAGTCACCCGATGCTCTTCAATGGTTCCATGCCGACCATCGAACTGGATCATCACCCCCGCAATCCTTTGTTTGCTACGGTTAATATTGTTCTTCCAGATGCAGCGTCCACTTGTGAGATTGTGGTGATGCTGAGTGACGCGCTTGGATGGAGCCTGACTCCCGACATCGCAACTTGCCTGCTCACAGGAGTCTTTACCGATACCGGTGGGTTACTCCACAGCAACACCTCACCGGCTGTCTACCGTACCGTAGCACGCCTGATGCGGTCTGGGGCTCGTCGGGAGGAGATTGTGCGCAATGTCTTTCGTACGGCAAAGCTCAGCACGCTCAAGCTCTGGGGGCGTGTACTGGAAAAAATTGCCATTACCGATGAAGGTGGAGCGATTTCCGCAGTGACAGAGGGGGACTTTAGGGCTTCCGGTGCGGACTACTCCGAGCTTACCGGCGCAGTGGACTACGTAAATGCCGTTCCTGGCATGCGGTTTTCCCTCATTCTTTCAGAGCGTGGCGGCACAGTAAAAGGATCGCTGCGTACGTTGCGCGATGATGTTGATGTCTCTGCGATGGCGGCAAAGTTCAGCGGAGGAGGGCATCGCAAAGCCGCTGGATTTGCTCTTCAGGGAAAGCTCAGGCCCGAGATTCGCTGGAAGGTGGAGCAGCCAGATGATCAGGACGGAGCGGCACTCTGATTAGACACTATGCAGTTGGCTCATCCGTCTTGGGTGTGTCGGGTGTTGCCGGTGCATCCTTTTCAACCACCTCAGCTGCAGGACTGATTTCTGTTGCAACTTCAGGCGTAGCAGTGGCTTCACCGGAAAATCCACTGAAGAGCTCTTTATGTTCCGTCGGTGTTTTTGTTTCTGCAGGAGGCTTGCCCTGATCATCGGAGGATATCTTGGCTTTTCTTCCTGCTCGCATGGCAAGCACTTCCTCTGGTTTCGTGGTGATGATCCGCTGCTCCTCGGGACTAGCGACGATCTGAATAGCAACGTGCTTGTTGCCCGCAAAGAAAAGTCCTTGTCCCACTTCAGAACTAAGAAGCAGGAATTTTTCACCATCGGTAAGGTAGAAGAGCTTCTGGAGATTATCGACGGCGGAAGCGGACTGTTTCAGGAGAATCTGGAGTGCGGCATTGGTGATAATCGGCTTGCCGTACGGCGAGTTCACGAAGTCCTCGATATCCTGCGTAATGGTGGTGATGCCGAGGTAGTACTTGCGTGCACGCTTGATGAGTCCGTAGAGGAAGCGGGCAGAGTCATCGTGCTGCAGAAGGTTCCATGCCTCATCGACCACGAGGAATCTTCGCTTGAGCTCAGCACGAATGCGGTTCCAGAGGAAGTTGAGGATCACGTACATGGCGATCGGTCGGAGCTGCTCCTCGAGATCGCGGATCTGGAAAACAATCATCTGACTGTCGAGCTTCACGTTCGTTTGGTGATCAAAGAGTCCGGCGTAGCTTCCTTCTGTGTACTTCCTGAGTGTTTGTGCCATGTTCTCACCTCCTTGTGTTGTCATAAGTACGTCGACAAGCTCGTGCATGGTTGGTGGCTCGATTGCCGATGGATCGACGGTCGTGAGCGTAATGCCTTTAAGGGCGTAGGTGTCGAGGATCGCTTTATCGAGAATGCCATCTTCCGCTGGCGTGAGCGTACCGAGCATGAGCTTGAAGAGTCCATGCAGCGTGATGGACGCCGCGCGCAGATTCTCTCCCGTCAGGGCGTCCTCTCCGCGGATGGCTCTTGGAAGATCGAAGGGGTTGATGCGGTTACTGCTCTGGAGCGACATCGGAATGAATGTGCCGCCGACGGTTTCGGCAAGTTCTACGTATTCGTTTTCCGGATCGACGACGAAGACTTCCGTGCCGAACATCAATGAGCGGAGGATTTCCAGCTTCACCGTGAAGGATTTACCTGCACCAGAGGTGGCAAACACTGTGGCGTTTGCGTTGGGGAGATCGAAGCGGTCGAAGATAACGAGCGAGTCATTGTGTCGGTTGATACCGTAGAGGATGCCGTGGTCATCCGTGAGGTCTGCGCTGCTGAACGGGAAGCTCGTCGCGATAGGGGACGTGTTCATGTTGCGGTTGATCTCGAGCTGGTCGAGACAGAGTGGCAAAGTAGAAATCCATGCGTGCTCCATCTGGAACCATGCTGGTTTGGTCAGGATGAGTTTTCCTCCCAGAATCGCTTCGATGTCCACCTGCAACTTCTTCAGCTTCTCCGGATCTTCGGAGTAGATGGAAACGTACATGCCGAACTGAAAGAGCTTTTCACGTCCGCGCGCAAGGAGATCGCGGAGCTCTTCGGCATCCTGCAGTGCGGCTTCAAGAATCGGATCGCGCACAATGCCGCGTTGCTCAAGCATGCGGATGGAGCTGCGCATTTCCGCTACTTTCTTGCGGAGCATTTTCATGATGATCCTACTGCTTGCGGGGTAGATGTACTGTGCGATATCCATCTGCGCGTCGAAGTTTACAAGCGGCGACAGCCAGTTCGGGAAGATGTAGTTCGGCCAGTTGTACGTAAAGAGCGTGTGGACGTGCTGCTCATTGAGCATGATTTCATTTTTCCGGACCTCCATCGCCGATGGCGCGATGAGATCCAGAGTTTTCTGCAGTCCCTCTTCGTAATAGCGAAGCACCTGTTTTTCGTCCTCTGGAGTTTCCTGCGTTACTTTCTTCAGGGCCTTGTGTGCCTGGGCATGTAGCCCCAGAAGATCGTCCATAGCTGCAATGAGAATCTGCAGCGTTGATGGAGCAGCCGTTTTTGGAGGTATTTCAGGAGCCATGAAATCCTATTATTGTAGCAGAAAACAGGGTTTTGTTCAACATATCTGTTTCCCCTAAGGATTTCCCAGCTATTGGAAATTATCCGTTCCTAAGGCGTTTTTGGACGCATTTCTCTCCAAGCTGCATACGAGGGTTCGATTCACTTCACCCGCTCCAGTTTCCACGGTTCTCCTTCGCCCTGACTCCTTCTCTATCCCGTTATGTCCGATCTCGCCAAAACCCTGGAAGTTATCAAACGCGGCTGTGATGAGCTTCTGGTCGAGGCTGAACTGGTCGAGCGACTCAAGAGCGGCCGCCCTTTGCGGGTCAAGGCCGGCTTTGACCCGACCGCGCCGGATCTGCATCTGGGGCACACGGTTCTGATCAACAAGCTGCGCCAGCTACAGGATCTGGGGCATCACATTACCTTCCTGATCGGTGACTTCACCGGCATGATCGGCGACCCGACCGGCAAGAATGCAACTCGACCACCGTTGACCACGGAACAGGTGGCCGAAAATGCCAAAACCTATCAAGCGCAGGTATTCAAGATCCTCGATCCCCGTAAGACCGAGGTGGTGTTCAACTCGCAATGGATGGGGGCCAAGAGCGCATCCGACATGATCAAGCTGGCCGCCACGCATACCGTGGCGCGGATGCTGGAGCGCGACGATTTTTCCAAACGCTATGCGGCTGGACAGCCGATTGCGATTCATGAGTTTTTGTATCCGCTGATGCAGGGTTATGACTCGGTGGAAGTTCGCAGCGATCTGGAGCTGGGCGGCACCGACCAGAAGTTCAACCTGTTGATGGGGCGCGAGTTGCAAAAGCACTTCGGACAGAAGCCGCAGTGCATCCTGACCATGCCGCTGCTGGAGGGCTTGGATGGTGTCAACAAGATGTCCAAGTCCCTGGGTAACTACATTGGCATTGCAGAGTCGCCGCAGGAAATCTTTGGCAAGCTGATGTCGGTCTCGGATACGCTGATGTGGCGTTACATCGAACTCCTGTCGTTTGCGGATCTGGAGGCCATTCGCCAATGGCGTCGTGAGGTTGAGCAGGGCCGCAACCCGCGCGATATCAAGGTGATGTTCGCGCAGGAGATTGTGACGCGGTTTCATGACGCGAATGCCGCCACCGCCGCGTTGGCTGATTTTGAGGCGCGCTTTCAAAAAGGCGCGCTACCTGACGAGATGCCGGAGTTTGTCCTGGCCTGTCCGGAGGGCGAGATGTCGGTGGCGCATCTGCTTAAGGAGGCCAACTTGGTAGAAGGAACCTCCGAGGCGATGCGCATGATTCAGCAGGGTGGGGTAAAGCTGAACGGCGAGAAGGTCGCCGAAAAAACGGCCCGGGTTCCTGCCGGAATGGTCTATGTCGCTCAGGTTGGTAAGCGTAAATTTGCCCGGGTGACCTTGTCCTGAGGGGCCGATCTTCAAGCCAAGTGATTGAGGCGAAAGCTAAGTCCGCCGGCTTGTAAGAAAAGTGCAAAAAATGCTTGACCGCCCGAATTTAACCCCTATAATGCCGGGCTTCGCTGCTGATTTCGCAGCCGGTTCTTTAAAAACAAGCGCAGCCTTAAATGAGGTGTGGGCATTAGGTTTAGTGGAGTATTTGAAGGGACGAGCCGAAGGGTTTGGAACTAAAAGATGCGAAGCGAAAAGATATACCTAATGCTTACACTTAGAAGTTAATTCTGAGAGTAAGCGGCCTTATTTGCCGAGAGGTAAAGAGGTTAATGTTAGTAAAAAAGTTTTAAGCAGAGATTGAACTGAAGAGTTCCGCGGGCTGTAGCCGGAATCCCCTCCTGCCGCGCCCAGCTCACGAAGTCCCAGACGATCAGGAAGTAGGCGCTGATCTTCTTCGAAGCCAGCACATCCTGTTCTCGCTTCAGGCGCTCGCGAATCGCCGTCGCGGAAATCTTCACGCGCATCTCGCTGGCTTGCGGTTTTGCCAATGTCACTTCTTCGATAACTAGTGGCTTGCCAAACTCGCGACAGACTGCAGCTTTCATTTGTGTTGCCCTTCGGTATTTAATTTTTATAGTCGGGAGACTGCTGATCAAGAATTTCAATCAATGCCGCAAAATGATGCTCTGCAGACTTTGGATACTCTAGCCATTGTTTGCAAACCAAAGCCGCCGTTTCATCATCAATAAGCGCCAGTTCACGACCAGTTGAAAGCGCCAATACCTGTAATTGTGCCGCTTTTTCAAGATAGTACAACTCGTCAAATGCCTCGGCCACCGAATTGCCAACGACTATTACACCGTGGTTCGCAAGAAATAGCACGCTCTTTTCTTTGCCTAACACATTGGCAACGCGATCACCCTCACTGACTTCAAGAGCCATTCCTGCATAATCGCGGTCATAGGCGATGCGTTTATGAAACCGACACGCGTTTTGATCCAGCATCAAAAATTCGAAGTTGAGCAGACACGCCAACGCAGTCGTATACGGCATGTGTGTGTGCAAAATGCACTTGGCATGTGGCAAGAGTCGATGCAGTCGGCCGTGCAAAATAATTGCCGTCGGGTCAACCGCTTGACTGGTGGCGACAGCATTGTCTTGTGCATTCAAACCGACCAACACGAGTTCACTCGCCCGCACCAGTGAAAAGTGTCGGCCAGCAGGGTTAATTAAAAAATTTTGCGAGTCTTGAGAAACAGCGACACTGAAATGATTCGCCGTTGCTTCATGCATGTTCAACCGAGCAGCCCAGCGAAATGCAACAGCAAGATCGCGACGAGCAGACTGCTCTATGTTCATTTCTTGAATCTTATTGCAACCTGGCAGGAAACCCGGGGGCACGCAAATCCGTGCCGAGCGCGTCTTCAAGAAGTTTGACAACTTGGGTTGACCAAACTTCTCCACCGTATTGTGACTTGGCGCGTACAAATGCTTGTTGCACGGTGCTCGCGACATCCAGCGGTACGCCGAACTTGCGACCGTACTCCATGGCAAATCCCATGTCTTTAAGCGCAAGATCCATCGTGAAACCGATGTCGTAACTGCCGTTAAGAATCACCTGACCTTCGGTTTCGTGAACAAAACTATTGCCCGAACTGTTCTTGATCACTTCGTATGCAATGCCGAGATCGATGCCACCTTTTTTGGCGAGCATCAATGCCTCGCCACAAGCCGCGAGATGGATGAATGCCAGCATGTTGGTGATCACCTTGATCACTGCGGCGCTACCGAGTTCGCCGACATAAATAACTGGTTTACCCATCGCTTCAAGCAAATCTCTATGCGCGGCAAAAACTTTTTCGTCTCCGCCCACAAGCACGGTGATGTCGCCTTCAGCCGCTTTATGGACACCGCCGGTAACGGGCGACTCGAGTGTATTAAAACCTAACTTTGCGGCGATCTCACCGAGACGCAACGTTTCACTGCGGTCGTTGGTGCTCATATCGATCCATGTCGCACCCTTGGCGAGCCC
>SXGU01032857.1_pt1 | contig 14668 bp, 11 predicted proteins | sample 3174531 | NCBI WGS metagenome assembly SXGU01 (sample SAMN11356863, study PRJNA531348) | freshwater metagenome | isolation source: freshwater sample F1-140 | place: China: Fuxian Lake, Yuxi | collected 2017-12-25
CGTCGAGGATCAGCAGCTGAGGGTCGGCCAGCAGGGTCCGGGCCAGGTTGGCGCGCTGGGTCTGGCCGGTCGACAGCGTCGAGATGCGCTGGTCCAAAAACGCGGCCAGGCCAAAGCGTTCGACTTGCACCTCGATGCGCGCCTCGGTCTCTTGCGCCGGCCAACCGTACAGCGACCCGACAAATCGCAGCACTTCGCGCGGGGTCGCCAGCGGCGGCAGCTTGGTGGTGGCGGCCAGATAGCCCAGCTGCTGGCGCCAGCGCTCGCCATCCTTGGCCGCGTCGAGGTCGCCCAGCCGCACCTGGCCGCGATCCGGGTCGAGCAGGCCCGCTACCAGCCGCAGCAGCGTGGTCTTTCCGGCGCCGTTGGCGCCCATGACGGCCGTGACGCCTGCGGGCACTGCCAGATCGACGCCGTCGATGGCGCGAACCACGCCCCGACCGGGGTCGTAGAAGGCCTTGTGCAGGTCGTGCAGGCTGAGCAAGGCCGACCGCTACCGAATCAGCCGCGAAATCAGCTTGAAGGCATCGCCGCCGGCCCGGCCGAGCAGGTCGAACAGCGCCGCCTCGGTCGAGGTCACCACGGCGCCAGAAGCTTGCCACAGGCCCACTGCCACCGCGTGGTTTTCGGCAGTGCGCGAGGCGCAAGCGTCGGTGACCACGTGCACGACCAGACCCATCTCGGCCAGGCCGCGGACGGTCTGGTAGACGCAGATGTGGGCCTCCATGCCGCAGACCAGCACCGAGCGCACGCCGTCGGCCTGCCACCCTGCGACCACGGCGCGGATCTCCGGGTTGGCGACCGCGCTGAACTCGGCTTTTTCGAGCACCGGCGCCTGCGGGCGGTGCGCGGCGAGCTTTTGTGCCAGTTCCGGCACTGTGTGGCCCAGGCCCTTGGGGTACTGCTCGCTGACCAGGATTCGGACGTCGAGCGCGCCCAGGCCTTCAATGAGCCGGGCGGTGTTGGCGATGCAATTGGCTGCGCCGCCCTGCATGGCGGGCACCAGCCTGTCTTGGATGTCGACGACCAGGAGCCCCGTGGTCGCAGGACGTAGGGCCAGGTCGGCGGGTTGCAGGCTGCGGGCGGGCATCGTGGCTCCGGGCGCGCTTGGCGCGGGGCGAGGATACGGGGGCTGGGCGGGGGTGGCAACTTGGCGTGCGGGTCAAGTCCCAAAACGGGCTGAAATTGTGCAGCCGAATGTTCTCCACTAGTTGAGGCTCCAGCCGACGAGCTGCCGACCTTGCCATCGTTGAGTCAGGATGTCGACCAGGCCGAAAGCGAGGCGCTCTGCGCTCTCTGGTGTCGGCATCATGGCGATGTTATTGAATTTGCGCCTTAGCTCCAGGAAGGCGCGCTCCAGGTAGTTGGTGGTGCGCACGTAGCGCCAGTGGTGCGATGGCGCCCGCTTCAGGAAGACGAAGAGTTCCGGCCAGTCCTTGTCCAACAACTTGATTGCATTGTCCTCCTTGCCCTGCCATTTTTGGCGAATCGCTGCCAGCCGCTCGTCTGCCTGCGCCTGAGTGGTCGCTTCACGGATCTGCTCCAAGTCGCGCGCTAAAGCAGCGGCGTTGCTGTTCTTTGCGCCGCCCAGAATGTTGCGCGACTTGTGTTGCCAGCACCTTTGAAGCGGCACCTTTGGAAAGTGCTGACGGAGCGCACGAATGCAGCCGGCATTGCCGTCGACCGTGACCATTTGGACATTGTCGATGTCCAGGCCGCGTTGCTTGAGCGACACCAGCAGGCTGCTCCATGTCGCAGTGCTTTCCCAAACGCCCCAAACGAAGTCGAGCATGAGCTTTTCGCCGTCCTCCGTAATCCCCATCGCGGCCAGCACGCCCTCGAGGCACTTTTCCTTCGCGCGCTTGACACGAAGCCTAATAGCGTCCAGGAACAAGTACTTGATGGGCTTGCTGATCTGCGTGGCCCGCCATGTCTTGTAGCGGACTTCGAGGTCAGCGTTGAAGCGGCTGATGGTCGACTCGCTGACCTGACTGCCAAACAGCGCCCGGCTGATGTCGGCGATGCCGGACACGGACATGCCGCGCGTGAACAGCTCGGCAGACAAAGCGCGCAGGTTCGGCATTTCCCTCATCTTGCGCCCGAGCCAGGGCAGTTTGAGCTTGCCGTGCAACAGCCTCGGAACGGCGACCTTGCAGGCAATGCCGATGGGTGTCGCCAACTTCTCGCGTACCCGGTGGCCGTTGCGGTAGTCGCGACGTTCACCGGTACGCTCGTACCACGCCGCGCCAGTCTGCTCAGCCGCTTGCGCTTCAAGTACCGCATCGACCATGACGCCAATAATGTCATTGAGGTCAACGTCGTCCAGGCTGGCCGTCGGTTTGGTGGATCCAGCGCCAGAGCCCTTGGGCCGACCCTGGGCAACCGCAGTTGCGGCCCGCCGACTCAGCAGGCTGTACAGGGTCAGGCCAAGTTCGCTCATTTGACGGGCAACGGGTAGCTTCGTGTACAATTTCATTGTTGTCTCCGAGGTTGTTCAGGAACCTCGGCTGCACAACGCGCGGCCCGGGCTGAAAATTCCCGGGTCGCGCTAATTTCAACCAGTTTAGATCCGTGACCTTCGACCCTTTGACATCTTCAGTGCCGCGCCTCAATCCCGACCCGAAAATCGGCACCGACTTCTGTCATGCCTGGTCCACATCACCGCCCAACTCCGCCACCCACTGCCGCCAACCGACTGCCCGCGTGCGCCCAATCGACCACGTCGCCTCGCCGCCATAGACCAGGACCGCGCTCGGTTCCGCCAAATCCGCCCGCGTCTGCGCCAGCAGGTCCAAGGCGCGCTCTACCTTGGCAAAGTCTTCGCCTACCACGGTTGCCGACGACTTGACCTCAATCGCTGTGCAGCGCGCGCCATCAACCACCACAATGTCGAGTTCAGCGCCGGTCTGGGTGCGAAAGTGATACAGGTCCGGCCGGCGGCCGCGGTTCAGCCACGCCTTGCGCAGTTCACCGACCACCCACGATTCGACCAGTGCGCCACGCAGCGGGTTCTGCCACAGCGCCTGCGGCGTCCGCAAACCCAGCAGGTTGCACACCATGCCCGTGTCGGTGGCGTGCAGCTTGGGCGCCTTGACCAGGCGTTTCGACGGGTTGGCGTGCCAGGGCGGCAGCAGCGTGCAAAAATAGCTCGCCTCCAACACGCTCAACCACGCCGTGGCGGTCGAGTGCGCCACCCCGGCGTCGCGGGCAAGGTCGGCTAGGTTGAGCAGCGTGCCGGTTCGCGCAGCGGCGAGGCGCAAAAAGGCGCCAAACGTGCGCAGGTCGCCGACGTGGCTCAACTGCCGCACGTCGCGCTCCAGGTAGGTCGCGGCATAGCTGCCGTGCCACGCGTCTGCGTCGGAGTCGCTGGCCCACAGCGCCGGAAACCCGCCGCGCCACACCAGCTCGAGCCAATCGCTTGGCAGCGCATGACCGGCGGACAACTCCGCCGCAGACAAGGGCAGCAGTTCCAGCACGGCCGTGCGGCCAGCCAACGATTCACTGACACGGGCAGTCAGCGCAAGGTTCTGCGACCCCGTCAACACGAACCGCCCGGGCGTAGGCTCTTGATCCACGAGCGCGCGGACGTAGGGCAGGATCTCTGGCATGGCCTGAACTTCGTCCAGGATCGCGCCACCCGGCAAGCGGCCGAGACCTCCCAGCGGGTCGGCGCGCAGCAGGGACTGCACGTCGGGCCGGTCCAGCGCGAAATAGGCCTTGTCGGCAAATAGTTGGCGCGCGAGCGTCGTCTTGCCGGATTGGCGCGGCCCTGTCAGCGTCAGGGCACGAAACTGGCTGGCCATCCGAAGGACAGTAGGCTCAATGGCGCGGCGCAAGTACATGGCGGCTCCCGGGCCAGCAGCGAAGCGGACCACAGCGCACCAAGTGTGGCGTAATGACGCAGGAATGTAAAATTCACGGCCTGACCGGCAGTTTTACATTTTCATCCAACATAAACGACTTTGGTGAATCGCGTTGCGAACGGCTGCTGCGACGCTTGCTGGCCATGGGGCGGCCGCAAGCCTTCAGCCGTTGGGCTGTGCCCGATGCCCAGCCTCAGCGCTTGGCCACCAGGGTTCCAGGTCCCGGCAGCTTGTCCCACGCGGCGCCGACGGTATCGCTGACCGCCGCACGGGCTTGGCGGCCGATGCGGCCAAGGTCGCCAAAGTGGTCGGTCCACTGGTCCGCAACCGTTCCCGGGTCGCCGTCGCGCCGCGCGGGCCGCTTATCGCCGGCAAGCGCGCGGTTGGCGGCGATGGCAACCCCAACGCCCGGCACGTCGGCAAGTTTCTCCTCAAAGCGAAGTTGCCCTGCCATCGAGTCCTTCTTCATCGCCTCGGGTGCGAGTTTCGCCTTGCCGGCGTTGTAGAGCAGGCCGCTCAAATTGTCGTCTTGGCTCATCTTCTTGTCGAAGTTCTGTAGCGGTGCCGTGCTCTGGGTCAAAGCGGCCTCGGTGGCGACACTGCCGAGTTCCACCGTGGACATCAGAGGTGCGCAGACGTCTACGCCGGTAAACGCTTCGGTCACGCCGCACGCCAGCCCGAGTGGCGTCTTGCCGAGCGCGTAGGCCGCGCCGCCTTGCACCGCCGCGCCAAGCACGCGCCCGGCCTCGGTGGTCTGGGCCGAGTTCTGGTAGGTGTCCGCTGCGGTGCCCAAAGCAGACACGCCACCAAGTGCGGTGCCCGCTTTACCGAGCGGGTTGGCGAGCTTGGCGCCGTGCGCAGCGTGCTCGGCGAGTTCAACTGGCAGTCCGACTTTGTGTGCCAGATGGCCCGCAGAGGAGGCGCCGGCGAGGTCCTTTTGCGCGGCGTAGTGGGCCGGGGCTTTGGTCGCGTGGGTGACCTCCATGAGGCCGGGATTCTTTTGTGCTTGGCGTTCCATTGGTTGCTTCTGGTGGCGTGTGCTGCGCGGTGCGCAGCGGTGCGGTCAGCGACGCGCGCGACGTGCGCGCGGCTGGGCCGTGGGCGGGTGGAGCAAGGAGCGCGCCAGGAGGGTGCGGCTATCAAGTAGTTGAGTTGCTTGGTTTTTTGGCGTGGACCGGCGGAGGGCGTTGTGTCCGAGGGGTGGCCGATTGGCGTGGCGGGTGTCCGTGCGCAACCAAGCGAGCCGCAGACCGGCGAGACGACGCCAGCGTCGCAAGGTCAGAGAAGCAAGTGCTGGCCAGTCCAGCCTTCACCGCACGCAACGAACTCGGACGTTGCCCGTAAATTCGCCGTTGCCGAAGTAGCCGCCAGCGCCTGCGGTGCCTCCCTCGAAGCCGACGATCCACGCGAGTGAAAGCGTCGGCAGGTACGAAGAGGCCGTCCAATACCAGTACGACGAATTCTGGAATGCAGACGCGATCCGCTCGCCGTTGCGTCGTGACTTGTCCACCAATCAGAGCAACTCAAAAACCGAAGGCAGGCGCCAACTGCGACCCAATAGCGACAGTCTGGCGCAGTACGCTTTGGCTTCGCTCCAATCGACATCCATGGCCGAATCCTGCCGCTGCCAGGTAACTTGCCGAACCGGATCCGCAACAGTACCGTCGACGTTGTCGCGATATGCTGTCGTGTTGAGGCTGCCTTCTGGTTGCAACTTCAGTTCGCTCGGAGGCACTGCGCTGTCGTACGCCCCTTCTGGAGTCTGCTGGTGCACTTGCTCCACCACGGGAACCGGCTCAAGCGGCTTGCCCAGTTTGACAGTTCGCGTTCTCACACAACGCACACGATATTTGTTCAAGGTGCCGGCGACGTTGGTGACGCCGAAGTCGAAGTAGACGACAAACGCACTGGACCAGGACGAATTCGTCGGCGAGGCAGTCCAATAGATCGAATTCGATTTCTGGAATGCAGACGCGACCCGATTGCCACCTTGCCGCAACTGATCAACCAAGGACAGCAACTCGAAAATGGAGGGGAGCCGCCAACCCGAGCCGGACAGGCCGAGTTCAGCGCAGTATGCCTTGGCGTCATGCCACTCGAGATCCTTGCCGGAGTCCTGCCGCTGCCAGGTTGCGCGACGCGCAAGATCCCAGACCGTGCCGTCGTGGTTGTCACGATACTTAGTCTTGTTGCGGCTGTTCAGCGGCGGACCGTCCACCTCGTCCCCGGCTACTGCCCGATCGTACATGCCTTCTGAAGTCTGCCCCCCGCCCGCAGCCCAAGCAGCCGCCTGAGCCTGATCCTTGACCAACTCGCCACTCGCAGTCCGCACACATCGAACATGGTAGGGACTGGAAGTGTTGCTGTACCAGTTGCCGCCGCCATCGAAGGCGACGAACCAAGCGGAAAGGCCATCGACCCAAGGTGACGCCGTCCAGAAAAGCAGTTCAGAGTGAGGGAACGCGCTTGCAATCTGCTCGCCGCTGGGTCGAGACTTGTCAATCAATGAGAGCAACTCGAAAACAGAAGGCAATCGCCAACCTCCACCCGCGAGCGACAACGATGCGCAGTAGGACTTGGCATCGTGCCAATTCATGATTTCCGGGGCATGGATGGCGCGCTCAATCCAGGCGTCCTCGATCCACGCGCGGTCGGGGCGGTGGCGGGTCTCAGCGAAGTAGGCGGTGGTTTTCAAGCGCGACATTGCGGGCGGTGCTGCTGCGTGCAGCAGTTGCAGCGTTGCTGCGCCCGTCGGGCGGCGGTGTCAAGGATAGAGGTGCGCCGGCTGGGTCAATTGGCGGTTCTGACAGGGCGGAAGCCCAAGTAGGCAGCGCGGTGGCTGGGCGTGTCTCCTTGGCGGCGCGCCAAGCGAATTGGTCGCTCAACGAATAGCCAACTGCCACCGCGGAATGCCCAAAGCTCGCCTCCGGGCGGGCCAACTGGATCTGTTGCACCGGCAGCGTAATCCGCGAGCCAGTCGTTGGTCCATTCGTATACGTTTCCCAGCATGTCGAACAAACCCCAGGCATTCGCCAACTTTTGGCCTACTGTCTGCGTCTTTTGCCCCGCGTTGCCTGCATGCCACGCCATGTCGTCTATTGCGCTGCTAGGCGACCCTTTCGCGCCGGCTCGGGCTGCGTACTCCCATTCTGCCTCTGTTGGCAAGCGGTAACCTCGGCACTCAATGCCAAGAAAGCGGCCGTCTTCATAGCAATGAGGCAAGCCATCGATATCGCTATACAGGATCGCGATGACCCGAGGTCATCTGCGATCGCTGTTCTTGCTTGCTCCGTGGGTCGCAAACGCGCGGCTTTGCAAGCCGACTCGTCGCTCCTTCCTTGCGGCAGGTTTGATCTCACCTCAAGGCGATTCTGTATAATCTTGTTGCAATACTCGACTGCGTCACGCCAACTGACCATTTCGACTGGGCACATGATGCCGCACCCGGAAAAAAACGACGGGTCTTCCCCCATAACGGACTGCCATGCTCCCTGCGTCACCTCCGTCGCCTTGATCCAGTACGGTCGCGTAATCGTTACCTTGTGCTGCTTTTCATCGCTGTCCTGTCCTACTTCCGACTCCGGCGAACCCATCAAGAACATCCCCGGCTCCACCCGAACCCAGCCGCCAACCGCCTTGCCCGCACCGCCACCACTTGCACCACTACCCGTCACCACCGACTGCCCCGCGCTCTCCTTGACCAACTTCACTGCCAAGCTCGCCGTCTGCCCTGCCCGAACCTCAGCATTCGCCTCAATCCCAACGTACCGCTGCCGCGTCACCTTGACCCGATACGTTCCGCGCGCCGCACCCTCGACCGTCACCGGCAGACCCTTCACCACCGCAAGCCCACCCGGCCCGCTAATCTCGACCCCCGCGCCAACCGGCGTGCCTTCCACGACGAGACTCCCTGGCGGCTTCAAGGCCACCGTCACCCGCGTGGTCTCGCCCAACCGCACCGTCGCCTGGTACCGCTCCACCTCAAATCCCGCTTTACTGACTGCGATGGCGTAGTCGCCGTTGGGCGCATCGCTCAACACCACCGGCAGACCCGCCGTCGCCTTGAACTCCTCGGGCCCCGCAATCTCGACCTTGGCGCCGGCCGGCGACCTAGTCACCTCCACCACGCCCAACTTCTCCAGCACCACCTTGAGCGGCGTCATCTCGTCCACCTCGACTTTGACCGTCGCGGTCTTGCTCTCATGCCCTTCGGCGCTGGCCTTGACGGTGTAGCCGCCCGCCGCTAACGCTTTGCTCTCCCAGCGGCCCCGGCCAGTCGCCTTGAAGCCCTTGGGTCCACTGACCTCGACGTATGCGTCTTTGGGTTGCACAGTGACGATAAGTTCGCCCACCGCCGCCGTGACATCGCCGCCGCCCACCGCCGGCCCAATGCCCGCACCGGCTTCCATTGCCACCCGCGGCGCGTCGCGCAGGTAACGCTCAACCTCGCGCTCGACCTCAGCCACGTGGCCCTTTTGGACCAGCAAGTTGCCCTGCCACGACCACAAGAACGCCGCCGGCAACTGGCCGTTTAGCCGAAAACTGTCTGCGACGCGGCCTTCGAGGTCACACACGGTGTCGTCGGGGCTCCAACCGATGCCGCGGCAGCCGCCTTGCGGGTCCAAGGTATTCACCCCCACCACCAGAAGGCCCTGTTTGCGGTACTTGTCCTTTAGCGCGGCCCAGCGCGGCATCGCCTCCATGCACGGTTTGCACCAGGTGGCGTAGCACTCGACGGCGAACAGCTTGACCCCCGAGCGGCCCAGCCAGTCACCGAGGTTGAGGTCTTCGCCGGCCTGCACGGGCGGCGCCAGCATCGCCAGCCCCAACGCCAACAGCCCCAATCGCAGTGGACCCCAACGCGGCATGACTTCCTCCGTCGTCGATTGTCAGCCCGGGCTTGGCGCTGCGGTCAAGGTCTTGCCACCGTTGCCCTATCGCCCGCTGCGTGCGCCCCGCGGTCTCACTTGTTGCCTCACTTCTGTCTCACTTTTGACCCTCGCAATTCTGCGCCGGCGGCTCAGTAACCATTTAAAACAAATCGTTTTGTCACGTGGCACGCCCGTTGCAGAGCGTAACAGCGCCGCCCGGCCGCGGCCGTGGACGCCCCCTCGATGCCCTCGCTGCTACACGAAGTCATCGTCGCCCTGCTGGTCGACCAGCCCAGCACGATCCCGCGCATCCTGGCCGCGCTCGGCGAACTGCCGCCTGGCGCGCACACCGACGCGACGGCCGAGCGAATTTCCTTCGCCGACGCCATGCCGGTCGAAGCGCGGCCCGACCTCGTGGTGCTGACGTCCCGCGGGGCAGATCGGCAGGTGCTGGTCGTCGAAGTGCAGCGCCGCCGCGACCCGGCCAAGCAGCGCATGTGGCCATTGTATGCCGCGCTGGCCCGCCACCGCTTCGATTGCCCGGCGCGGGTGGTGGTGGTGACTTCGAGCGCTAGCGTCACGCGCTGGGCGGCGGCGCCAATCCAGGTCGGAGGACCTGACGAGTGGGTGAGACCGGTCGTCTTGGGGCCGGGCGCAGTGCCGCTGGTCACCGATGTCGATCACGCAGAGAGTGAGCCAGATCTGGCGCTGCTTTCGGCGTTGGTCTATGCGCGGTCAACGGCGGGCACAGCCGCGGTGCGCTGTGGCGTGGTGGCCGCTCGGCGCCTCGCTGGCGATTTGCAGTTTGTGTACACTGAACTCTTGCTGGGCGCGCTGGCGCCGGCTGACCGTGCTGCCTTGGAGGTTGAAATGCAACAGCAACAGCGCTTTCACCAAACCAAAAAGAATCCGGTGGTTCGCGCCTTTATCACCGAGTGGCGGCAAGCGGTGGCAGAGGCGGCGCAGCAGGGTGAAGCGCGCGGCGAAGCGCGTGGTGAAGCGCGTGGTGAAGCGCGTGGTGAAGCGCGCGGCGCGGCGGACACCCGGGCCGCCCTGTGTGAACGCTTGCGAGGCCGCCTACTCGGTGCCTGGCGCTCGCGGGGTGTAGAGGTTGGCGCGGCTGCGCAGGCGTCCCTGGATGCGTGCGCCGACCCCGAGCAGATGGCGCTGTGGTTTGCAGAAGCGGTTGCTGGTGGCACGCCAGAAAGGGTGCTGGGCCTGGCGGGCACCCACTGACCTGCCGCGGGCCCGTCGCGCTACCGATTGTCCAGTGGGGTCGGCGCTGCGGTCAAGGCGCAGACGTGCGCAACGCACCAACTGGTCACGCAAGCCAAGACCGCTGGCTGAGCCTGAACCTGATCCTGCGCCAGAACCTGAGTTCGGCACCGATTCACGCCAGCGAGTTGCCCACCCGGTTGACGCCCACCCCTTCGCCCACGACACTGGCCGCGCGCCAGCCCGGCGCCCGCGCTCGCCCATGCTGCCCGGCCCCCTTGCCACCCTGCGCCAGCCCTGGACCGCGGCCGCCGTGCTGTCGGTGCTGGCGCTGTGCGCGGTGGCCATCGAAAACCTTGCGTTCACCGACTCGCTGATGGGCACCACCTACCACCGCGCGCAGGCGGTGTGGCTGGTCATTGGCCTGGTGAGCGCCGGCGTGGTGGCCGCACTGGACCCGGTCTACGTCCGGCGCCTCGCCGCTGTCGGCTACGTCGCGCTGGTGGTGCTGCTGGCGCTGGTGTTGGTGGTGGGCCGCGAAATCAACTACTCGCGGCGCTGGATTGAGATTGGGCCGATGAACCTGCAGCCCAGCGAATTCATGAAGCTGTCGGTAATCCTGGTACTCGCCGACCTGTTCGACCAGCGCCGCGCGTCGATGCCGTGGCGGGTGCGCGAGCTGTGGCGCCCGGCGGTGGTGCTGGCGATTCCGGTCCTGCTCATCAACCTGGAGCCCGACCTCGGCACGTCGCTGGTGGTCGCCGCCATCGGCGGTTCGATTCTGCTGTACGAGGGGGTGCGCGGTCGCTCCCTGGTGCTGCTGGCGGTCACGGCCGTCATCGGCGTCGCGGTGGCCTGGGAGACTGGCGCCATCCGGCCCTACCAGAAGGGCCGCGCCGAAGCGTGGTACCAGGCCATCGTCCAGGACGACGACGACCCCAAGCCGACTTCGCGGCGCACCCAGGCTGAACAGGCGCTGTGGGCCGTCGGGTCGGGCCAACAGACCGGTAGGAGCGACGCCCAAGCCAAGAACTCGATCCTGCGCCACCTGCCCTTCGTGCACACGGACTTTGCGCTGGCGCCGTTTGCGGCGCGCTTTGGGCTGTTTGGCACGCTCGGGCTGTTTGCGGCGTACTTCGCGGTGGCGGCGTGGGGGCTGCGGCTCGCCGACCGCGCCACCGAGCGCTTCGATGCGCTGCTGGCCGTCGGGGTGTCGGCGCTGATTTTCTGGCAGTTTTTCATCAACGCCGGCATGGTGATTGGCCTACTGCCGGTAGTGGGGATTACGTTGCCACTCATCAGTTACGGCGGGTCGAGCGTGCTGACGGTGCTCGTCGGCTTGGGGTTTCTGGTCAACATCGCGCTGCGGCGCCGCACGCGGGCGGGGTAGGGCATGGCGCGTGCGCTCGCGGTGCTGGCGCCAGCCTTGCCGCTGCTTTTCGTCTATGGCCCAGGGTTGGCGGGTGCCCAGTGGGTGCTCGACGACGGCGCCGCCATCACCGGCAATCCATTGGTCGCGTTCCCGCCGGATCTACATGGGATCTTTGCCGGCCGTTGGTTTGGGCCGATTGCGCGCTTTGATGTGCTGCCGGCTCGGCCGCTGGTGACGCTCAGCTACAGCCTGGAAATCCCGCTGGGTCTGGACACGCCCGTCGGTCGACGGCTGGTCAACCTGGCGCTGGCGTGGGCGTGTGCGTGGCTGCTGGGGCGAGCGGTGACGGCAGGGCTGCGGGTCCGCAACGCCGACCTCGAATTGGCCGAGCGGGCAGGGTTGGCTGCCAGTCTGTTGTGGGTCGCGCACCCGGTGCTGGTTGAGATCATCGCCTGCCCGGCCAACCGTCCCGAACTGATGGGCATGCTGTTTTGCCTGCTCGGATTGCGCCAACTGCAAGCGGTGAGTACCGAACTCCCGCACGGCAAACGCCACTTGTTGGCCGCGGCGGGCTGGTGGGCGCTCGCGCTCTTGTCCAAGGAATCGGCGCTGGCGTTCGTGGTCGTCGCGGCGGCCTGGGCGATGACCCTGCGCTGGCCTGGCCGGCAGGTGCGGTCGCTGGCTGTGTCGTTTGGCACCGCACTGACCCTGGTTGGCGTCTGGCGGGTGTGGAACCTGCTGCCCGCCAGCGGTTTCAGGGTCCACTGGCACGACAACCCGCTGGTGCGCGAGGGGTTTGCTGCCCGCATCTGGACCGGCCTGGACGTGCTAGGCTTGGCCGTGCTTCAAGCGATGGGGCCAGGCCAGCCGTCACCGGATTACACCTTTGATGTCGTGACGGTGCGGCACGGGCTGTCACTGGTCGGCGGCTTCGGCCTTGTGAGCTTGCTGTGGGCCACCGGCGTTGCTGCGATGAACCTGCGGACCTGGTGGACGGCGCGAAAAGACGCCACTGTGCAAGTTTCGCCAGCGGTTGTGCCGCTGGCAGCGGCGCTCGCGTGGTACCTGCCGGTGTCGAATCTGCTGGTGCCCTCGACGGTCCTCTTCGCCGACCGCTTGCTGTGCGTGCCCGTGGCCGCGCTCGCCAGCTTGCTCAGCGTCGGCGTCGCTGGCGGACTCACCAAGGCGGCGGGGGGGCCTGCGCGACTGGCGACAGCCGCAGGCCTGGCGCTCGCGTGTGGGTGGGCCTGGCAAGCTGCGCATTATGCCCCGGCCTGGCGCGACAACCTGACCCTATACCGCCACGCCGTGCAGGTTGCGCCGCGGTCGTTTCGCATGCAGGCCAACCTCGCCCACGAAATCGTGGTGCGCAAGGCACAGCTGGACCCCGTCGCCCCGGCCCGTGCTGCGCTGGCGCTGGACCCCAAAGACGCCACCTTGCTGGCAACCGGCCTGGATGCCGCGGCCTACACCCAAGACTGCGCGGCCGCCGAGCCGTTCGTGACTGCATTGGAGCGCCTGGGCAAGCCTGCCCAGCCCGCCCGCCTGGCCGCCCTGGACTGGGGCTGGCGCTGTCGGCAGGTCGACCGCGCGTTCGCGCTCGGCACGGCGCTCAAGCCCGCGGCATTGGGGCCGGAGCGGTCGCTCGAGGTGTACGCACTTGGCGTCGCCAGCGGCAACGACCGCGACGCCGAGCGCTGGGCGCGCTATTGTGGCGCCGATCCCGCGAGCGATCCGCGTTTTCAGCAAGCGCAGGCCCGCGGCGCCCAGGCCCGCGCCCGTCCGGCCGTCCTGCTCGCCGAACCAGCCACGCCGGAGACCCCCAAATGAACGCGCCTCAACGGCGGATCGAGATCCGCGACCCCGTGCACGGCCCGATTGCGCTCAGCGTTGCCGAGCAGACGGTCATCGACTCGCCGTACTTTCAGCGGCTGCGCAACATCAAGCAGCTGGGGTTTAGTGAGCTGACTTGGCCCGGCGCCACCCATACGCGCTTCTTGCACTCGATCGGCGCACTGCACCTGGCCGGCCTGGCGTTCGACGCTGCGCTGCGCGACACGCCGTGGCTGCCCGACGCCGACCGCGCGCGACTACGCCAGACCGTGCGCCTGGCCGCGCTGTGCCACGATTTGGGCCACCCGCCGCTGTCGCACAGCTCTGAGATGCTGCTGCCAGCCTTGCCCGGCCGCGCGGGTCACCCCGGCGAGCGCCATGGGTCCCACGAGGACTACACGCTACAGTTTCTACTGGCGTCGGGGCTGACCGACATCTTGCGCCGCGCGGTGGGGCCGCTCGGCATCGAACCCGTGCACATCGCCGCGCTCATCAGCGACGAGGTGGCGTGCGACTCGGCGCCGTTCCAGGTCGGCGGTCGCGACCTGCAAAGCCTGCTGTCCACGCTGATTTCGAGCGAGCTCGACGTCGACCGCATGGACTACTTGCTGCGCGACAGCTACTTCACGGGCGTCAGCTACGGCCAGTTCGACGTGCAGTGGCTGGTGGCGCACCTGTGCCACTACACGGACGCCGCGGGCAAGCTGCACCTGGGCCTTCAGGACCGCGCGGTGTTCACGTTCGACGATTTTCTGCTCAGCCGCCACCACATGTTCTTGATGGTGTACTTCCACAAGAAGTCGGTGTGCTACGACCACATGCTGCGGCGGTTCTACGAGCAGTTTCCGCAGTACTGTCGCGCGCCGGCCGACCCGGAGGCCTACCTGCTGTTCGACGACCACGCGCTGTGGCGGGTGTTGCGCGGTATGGCCAGTCAGAGCCCGTGGGCGGGCGGCATCGTCCACCGGCAGCCCTTGGATCTGGTGGCCGAGTCGACGCCGAGCGGCCAGGAGCCGATCGACGCCCTGGTCGATGCGCTGCGGCAAGACGGCATCGATCACCTGCGCGTCACCAGCCATGGGGCGCTATCCAAGTACCGCGCAGCCGACCGCCAGCGGCAGATTTACGTGTGCCGGCGCGTGCCCCAGGGCGGCGTGCAGTGGACCCAGTTGGGCCATGCGACCCAGCTTTTCGAGCGCTACGCCGAACAAACCACCTTGGAGCGCGTCTACGTCTGGCCGGCGGACGCGCAGCGGGTCGGCGAGCGGCTAGCGGCAATGCGAGCGGCCGGCTGACAGTCTGGTCCCACCCAGTTGCGCGGATCCGTGCCACGCCGCAACCTTGACCCCACGCGCGATGCGCCGCAAAGTCCCATACAGGATCGCGATGACCCGAGGTCATCGGCGATTGCTGTTCTTGCTGGCTCAGTGGGTCGCAAACTCGCGGCTTTGCAAGCCGACTCGTCGCTCCTTCCTTGCGGTAGGCTTGATCTCACCTCAAGGCGATTCTGTATA